>Ga0222680_1000059_pt1 | contig 48335 bp, 47 predicted proteins | sample AntAcemetage1004_FD_181146 | JGI IMG/M metagenome (GOLD analysis project Ga0222680, IMG submission 181146) | Saline water microbial communities from Ace Lake, Antarctica - #1004 | ecosystem: Environmental > Aquatic > Non-marine Saline and Alkaline > Saline | place: Antarctica: Ace Lake... | reverse complement strand
GCTTGTCCTATTGCTTGTTTTCTGTGTTGTGTCAAAGCTTACATAACACGTTATGCGTGCTTCAACACGCCTTGAAAACAAACAAAATTACGGCGCAATCTGTATAACTTATTTATTCTTGATTCCTAAAGGACAGCTCTGGAATCATTAGCAAGGGATTCAGGTTTAATTGTAAAAGGTCAATTGGGTAAAATACAGAATGAACAATATCGTCAACAGATACATCCTCAAAGAGATATCAATTCCGTTTTTTATGATCATCTTTGTGCTCACCTTCGCCCTCCTTATGGGTCGAATCCTGCAACTAATGGATTTTATGGTAAATAAGGGAGTAGCCTTTACGGATATAGCGAGTCTGGTTATTTATCTGATGCCTTCATTTCTCATAATTACCATCCCTGTATCTCTTCTCATCTCAATCCTTATGGGCCTGGGAAGGCTTTCACGTGACAATGAAATCATTGTGCTGAAATCATCAGGGCTGAGTCTGTACCAGCTTGCGCCGCCGGTTGTATTCGTAACTTTGTGCGCTTTTCTGATAACAGCAATTACAGGTTTTTTTCTCATTCCCTACGGGAACCTCGCGACCAAAAACCTCCTGTTCGACATAGCGAGGCAGAAGGCAAGTATCGGCATCAAAGAACGCGTATTTAATGACGACTTCACAGACCTTATTATTTATGCGGATGAGATTCCACCAGACGGAGATTACATGAAGGGCGTATATATATCAGATAACCGAATGTTGAAAGAACCAACTACGATTGTCGCGCAACGGGGATATCTTATCTCAAATCCGGAATCCATTCAGGTAACCCTGAGGTTGACGGATGGAAGTATCCACACGACAAACACGGATTTAACAAACTATAAAAAGATTGATTTCAGTTCTTATGACATTAATCTCAATCTGTCGGAGTCAATTGGAGTCGAAAACAACCGAATTGAAAAGGACAACAGGGAGATGTCACTTACGGAACTGATCAGAAAAAGTAGAGACCAGGACCTTGATAAGCCTGCCCTGAAAGATTTAATCATTGAAATCCACAAAAAGTTCACCATACCATTTGCGTGCATTGTTTTTGGTATAATCGGAATTCCGCTGGGCATTTCAAAACACAGAAGCGGAAAATCAAGAGGGTTTGTTATAGGTCTTACTGTTATTTTGACCTATTATATCATCCAACTCGCTGGGGAGGCATTGGGTGAAACCGGCAGTCTCTCTCCGGTAACAGGCGCATGGATGTCTAACGCAATACTCGGTGCCACAGGTATTTACATGCTGATAATGGCCGCGAAAGAACGACCTCTTATTCCACCTGATTACATCCGACACATCGGAACATGGATACAGAAATGATTACCCTCGACAAATATATCCTCAAAGAATTTAGCAAGATATTTGCTTTGATACTTGTCTCTCTTATAGGACTGTATCTGATCGCGGACTTTTTCGAACGTATAAGAATGTTCCTGAGCAATCACGCCACTCTGGGTCAAATGGTGTCTTATTCACTCTTGAGTATTCCAATGATACTTTCACAGATGACCCCGGTTGCGGTGCTGCTTGGGACACTCCTTTCATTCGGAATCCTGTCGAAGAACTGTGAGATAACGGCCATGAAGGCAAACGGAATAAGTCTCTATCGCATATCACTTCCAGTAATTATATTGTCCTTTGTGGTCTGTATTGCAGTGTTCCTGCTGAGCGAAGTCATAACGCCATACACAAATCAAAAGGTCAAACATATCAAATTTGTGGAGATTCAAAAGAGGGATGGACTGGGGAGTTTCAAACAAAACCAGGTCTGGTACAGAGGCAAAAACGGAATATACAATTTTTCCATGTTTGATCCCCGGACAAATACACTCAAGGGGATAAAGGTCAGTCTCTTTGACCGGGAAATGAATCTCTATAAAAAGATAGACGCAAAGGAGGCGAAATGGGAAAATGACGGGTGGGTATTCAGAGACTTGCTCGTAACAACCTTTCCCGAGGGGGGCTTTCCATCACTTGAAAAGGAACCTTCAAGAATTATCGATCTACCGGAAAGACCAGAGGATTTTATGGCTGTACAGAAGGACACAGACGAAATGGGTTTGGTCGAATTGAGCAGTTTTATAAAAAAGATAAGTACTGAGGGATATGACACCATCACATACCGGACAGACATGCATGGAAAAATTGCGTTTCCACTGGTAAGTGTTATTCTCGCTATACTTGGTATCTCTTTTTCCTTGAAGTCGGAGAGGAGTGGCGGTATTTCACAGGGCATAGGAACCGGGATTATAATCGGGTTTTCATACTGGATTGTCTTTGCCTTCGCCATATCCATGGGACGAGCCGGAACCATACCACCGATGTTAGCGGCGTGGGCTGCGAACCTCATACTCGGCTTCGCAGCCCTGATTATGTTTATCCGCGTAAGAACGTAATCAGTAACACGCAACCTGAAACCTGCAACCCGTCTATGTTCCCATCTCCCAGGAGTTGAGGTACTTCTCCTGTTCAGCCGTCAGCGTATCTATCCTGACATTCAGCGATTCCAGTTTTAATCGCGCTATCTCTTTGTCGATATCTTCGGGCACACCGTAGACTACATTGTCCAACTCACTCCCGTGTATTACGAGATACTCGGCGGCGAGGGCCTGGTTGGCAAAACTCATATCCATGACACTTGAAGGATGCCCCTCAGCGGCGGCAAGGTTTATCAGCCTCCCCTCCCCCAGGATATATACGTGATTCCCATTTTTCAGCGTATATTCGTCAATAAACTTCCGTATCCTTCCGGTATATTCGGAAACTTCCTTCAGACCTTTTATATCCAGTTCAACATTGAAATGGCCGGAGTTTGAAACAATAGCCCCATCTTTCATTTGTAGAAAGTGTTCCTTGCGGATAACATTGATATCCCCGGTCAGTGTGCAGAAGAAATCTCCCAACTCGGCCGCCTCAGCAATCGGCATGACCCGGTAGCCGTCCATAACCGCCTCCAGGGCACGAAGGGGATCGACCTCTGTCACAATAACATTTGCACCCATCCCGGAGGCCCTCATCGCAAGCCCCCTTGAACACCAGCCATATCCACAAATGACAAAGGCGGAACCCGCTATCAGTCTGTTTGTGGCCCTTATAATTCCATCGAGGGTGCTTTGCCCGGTGCCATATCTGTTGTCGAACATGTGCTTTGTGTTCGCGTCATTCACCGCCACCAGCGGAAAACGCAGAACCCCTTCATTGGCCATCGACTTCAGCCGTATAACACCTGTGGTTGTTTCTTCAGTTCCACCAATAATCCCGTCTATAAGATCCTGGCGGTCTGAATGTATAGTCGAGACAAGATCGGCACCGTCGTCCATCGTTATCGTCGGTTTTGCATCCAGCACCGAATTGATATGCTTATAATATGTAGTGGTATCCTCAGCATTGATTGCATGCACGGCAATATCCTGATATTTTACGAGATAGGCGGCAACATAATCCTGCGTACTCAGAGGATTTGAAGCGCACAGGGAGAGTTCGGCGCCTCCCACCTTCAGGGTTTCCATGAGGCTGGCTGTCTCTGTCGTAACATGGAGACATGCGCCCAGCCTGACACCCTTCAGGGGTTTTTCCTTTTCAAATCTGTTCTTTATACTGTTTAAAACCGGCATGCTCTTGTTAGCCCAGTCAACGCTCGATTTTCCCTCTTCAGCCAGCTTAATATCTTTAATATCGTAATCCATTTTTTCTCCTGATGTATTCTGGTAATATCCCTCCTGTACAGGGACACACATATCGGTACCGGTTTCCACTAAAGCCATAGCTGAATCCCGATCTCTATTTTTCGTTACCTGCTTCTTTTTTCAGCCTTTCCGCGAGATCTGTTTTTTCCCACGCATAATCGTCCATAAACAGGGTCTTTGATATCTTCCTGTAAACATCCCCACTGAGTAGTCCGAAGCCCTCAACCATTCCCTTTGGTGTAAAATCGAAGACTTTTTCCACAAGGACAGACAACTTTTCATCCGAGATAACTCCTGTGCCAAACGTGTTAACATAAATAGACATGGGCTTAGCCATGCCTATGGCGTAAGCAAGTTGAACAGAACATTTGGTTGCAAGGCCGGAAGCTACAACATTCTTGGCCGCATAACGCGAGCCGAACACTGCGGAACAGTCAACCTTTTCTGGCGATTTGTTGACAACCGACCCCCCTCCGAGCTGTGCTCCGGGATATCCTCCATAGAGCTGACAGACAAGCTTGCGACCGGTAACACCGGAATCAGCTGCGCTGCACGAATGAACCGCCTGCCATTCCCCTGTGGGATTAAACATGAAATCGGTCTTATCATTCACCCACTGACCCAGACAATCAAAGGCCATTTTTCTTGCGGTCTCCTCGATTTCTTCGTTTTCCGATACATGGCGATAATCGATAGCATTAGACATCAAGACTTTCGAAACATGTGTCGGCTTTCCGTTCTTGTCATAATTCACCGTAACCTGTCCCTTGCCATCGGGGGCAAATATGGGATTTCCACAGTCTTCGAACGCCCTCATCATCCTGTTAACCAGGACATAGGTAAGGGGAAGCAGTTCAGGGGTTTCATCACAGGCAAATCCATACATTATCCCCTGATCTCCTGCGCCTATCTCCTTATATTTTCCAAGCTCAGCCCGTGTTCCCATATTTATATTAGGTGATTGAGGTATAATTGCATTGAACACGCCCAGCGAGTGACCGTTGAGGCCCACCGCCGCGTCATTGTATCCCAGAGATAATACAGTCTGTCGCAGGCTCTTCTCGATATCTATGTATATCTTCGTTGCAACTTCACCACCAACTATACAGAAACCCTTTCCAAGAAACACTTCCAAACCACAGTGGGGCATGGTATTTACATCCATCCCTGCCTTATTTTCTTCATCCAGGATCCTGGCAATAATATTTGCCGCAATAGTATCAGCCACTACATCGGGATGGCCCACCTTAATTCCTTCAGACGTAATTTGCATGGTTTCCTCCGTTGTTAATTATTTGATTTAATTTCAGTCGGTGACAGGACTCCACCTGATATGATCAGGGTGAATGCATCTTCAACCGTCATATCAAGATAGACTACATCGTCTTCGGGTACCATTATGTAAAACCCTGATGTAGGGTTCGGCGTAGTGGGAACAAAGAGATTAATACATTTCGGTAATGTCTTTGACTGCACCTCTCCACGACTCTCACCTGTAACAAAAGCAACTGAATACAGCCCCTTACGGGGATATTCTAGCAAAACAGCTCGTTTGAAGCTTTCTCCTTTATCGCTGAGCACTGCTTCAACAAGTTGTTTCAACGCGTTATATATGCCCCTTACCAGCGGAATTTTCCCTACAAGTTTCTCGCCGAGAGAAACGGCTTTATTTCCAAGATAACTCTTTGTCACGAGTCCCGCGACAAAGATCAGGATCAATGTAATTATCACACCAAGACCCGGAATATGAAAAGGAAGTAGCTGGTCAGGATGGAATCTCGCTGGAATAATTTTGACCAGATTGTTCATCATCCCAATGATAAGATAGAGGACATAAAACGTGACACCAACGGGAATAATCGCGGCTATCCCCGTCAGAAAAACACCCTTGATCCTTTTTCGGATTTTCTTTGTCATTTCCTGCCTTTCAAGAACAGTGCGTGTATAACAGAAAACATCTCCAAAAGCAAAGGCAGGGCACACGGCCCCGCCTTCGAAGAAATCACAGATCAATAGAATCGTTGCTAAGTCAGCAGGAATAAATAACTCATACACCTTGCTTGTCCTTTTGCTTGCTCCCTGTGTTGTGTCAAAGCTTACATAACCCGTTATGCGTGCTTCAACACGCCTTGAAAACAAACAAAATTGCGGCGCAATCTGTATAACTTATTTATTCTTGATTCCTAACCCGTTGCCTTTTTCTTTACCCTGTTTTTGTCATCAACAAATACGCACGTGGGTTTCCAGTCTTTTGCCAAACCCTCGTCAACCTGCACATAACTTGCGATAATTATGATGTCATTCCTTGAAGCCTTTCTTGCGGCAGCCCCATTCAGACACATAACGCCGGAACCTCTCGCACCCCTGATTGTATAGGTGGAAAATCTCTCTCCGTTGGATACATTGTATATATCAACTTTTTCATAGGAATACAGATCCGCAGCATCCATAAGATCCTCGTCAATGGTGATGCTACCCTCATAATGGAGATCGGCATCGGTAACAACAGCCCTGTGAAGTTTTGATTTAAGCATTGTTCTTTTTTGCATTATTCCACCTGCCTAATTATTTTCACCAAAAACATAATTATCTATAAGCCTTGGTGTACCTACCCAGACAGCCATGGCCAGTACAGATCTTTCTCCCCGAACGGATTCGACATCTGCCATGGTTTCAACATCACATATCTTGACATAATCTATTTTGGTGCCCGGGTGACCCGCAATAAAGTCCTTCACATCTTGTATTATTGCGCCAGCATCCCGCTCACCCCGGTCATACAGATCCGCGGCACGTCTTAGTGAACGACTCACGCTCAGTGCAGACTCCCGCTCGCCCCCTTTCAGATACGCATTTCGCGAACTCATGGCGAGGCCGTCCGCCTCTCTTACCGTCGATATACCCACAACCTCAATGTCTATATTGAGATCGACTACCATTCTCTTTATAACAGCGAGCTGCTGAAAATCTTTTCTTCCAAAAACAGTCACATGGGGTTTTACGATATTGAACAGCTTCGCGCAGACGGTTGCTACTCCCCTGAAATGGGTGGGCCGCGTCATACCACAGAGATTCGTGGTTATATCTTCGACTGTCACAAAGGTATGGTAATTTTCAGGATACATCTGTGGGTTCGAAGGGTAAAAGATAACGTCCACGCCTGCATCCCTGGAAAGCTGTTCATCACTCTCAAAATCGCGCGGATACTTGTCCAGATCTTCACCCTGGCCAAATTGCGTTGGGTTAACATAGATACTGGTTACCAAACAGTCAGACCGTTGTTTTCCTTCTTCCATCAGTTTCAGATGTCCGTCATGAAGATAACCCATGGTAGGAACAAGGGCAATCTTCTTACCCCGGACCCTGAGGGATTCAGAAAAGTTCTGCATATCGTGCACTGTTGTGATAACTTCCATACGGCATTCACTCCATAAAAAAAGCCTCTCCGCTCTGTGACGGGAGGCCTGAAGATCACACACCATACTGCCTTCTTTGACTCTCTTCCGTCCCAGTCCAAAAATGGATCCAAGCAGATCTTCATCGCACCTACCAGAAGACCATTCCTCTGTCAAGGGATTTATGCCCGGGGTAATTAAGGCGCTTGCAATTCTGTTCCGGATAGTTTAGATTCTCGCTCATTACAACGGGTCAGGGTATGCAGGATACGTCATTTTTATCGAGACAGCGGGTCACAAACTATTGACAAACCTGTATCAGATAGTAAGTTAAACAGATGAGATTATCTTCATTGTGAAAACCTCAATCCACTACAGGAAGGAAAAAGGATGTCGACACTATATATATGTAAGAAGTCACAGGATTTCATAGTAGAACCCTGCCCGGACAACACCTGTGAGTGGTGGTTAAATAATGAGACTTTTTGCAATTGCACCTGGGTTGCATGCAACTATGGACCTTTTACACTTGAAGAGGTTGGGGATATGATGGGCGTTACCAGAGAAAGAATAAGGCAGATAGAGGCAAAAGCCCTCAAGAAACTGCAGCACAAGAAGAGAAAAGATCAATTGATCGACTTTGCGGCAATGCAAGGTATCGAATAGTATGTCAGGAGTTCTTCAATTCAACTGTTAAAACACTCTACCACGCAACAATATCTTAAGTTATAACTTTTTTCTTGATTTCAACTTGTCGAAAAATTGCTTCATATGTTTTCTTATTTCTGCCCTCGAAAAAAGAAGCGCGGTTATCTCAAATTCGTATTCCAGAGCCGTGGCCTTATCAAGACGCGGCACAATATCTGATATCCTTTTCACAGCTTCAACCGCCCTGGCAGGTCTTCGAGAAATTTCACCTGCAACAGACACGGCGTCTTCCATGAATTTCTCCGGCGGAGACACTTTATTCACAAGTCCGATCCTGAGCGCTTCCCTTGCCCCAATGGGCTCTCCCAACATTGCAATCTCTTTTGCTTTGGCGGTTCCAACGATTCTCCTGAGCGGATCGAATAATGGATTCAGACCAAACTTCAGCTCCGGATGACCAAATATCGCCGTCTCTGAAGCAATAACCATGTCGCATACGGTAACAAGGTTAAATCCCCCTCCGAGGGCTATCCCGCTTACCGCTGCTATAACAGGTTTGCGGAACGTGTAGATCTTCTGGAGATTTTTGATCATAATTCTCATATAATTTTCAAACTCATCGTCTAACAGGGCTGATATTTCGTCCAGATCAATCCCGGCAGAAAACACATTATCACCACCGGTAAGTATAACGGCCCTAACCAGATCGTCTTTTTCCAACTCATTGAAACAATGCAGCAGTTCATGCCGCATCTCGATGGAAAGCGCATTCATTTCACCAGGACGATTCAACGTCAGAACAGCATGGCCCTCTTCTCTTGTGATAAGTATTGTGTTATATTTCATACAATCAGCCTGTCGTTTACTGTCTCCCCTTGATGATTCAACTGTCCCGAAGAACACGGCATTCCTTCAGGCACACAAAACTTTATTCCTGTCTCTTCGAGCAAATTTTCCCTCATCATACTACATCTCATATGCAGGTTTATACAAATAGCTGATACCGGCTTCGATTCCTCTGAATTCGTCAGCGATGGCGGAAATTGTTTCACTTGCGATATAACGAAGCAGGCTTTTTCGTTTTTTCTCAGGGTAAATGATCTCCGGCCTGCCCTCTATTCCGGCGAGATTTGTCGCTGTATCAATTGCATATTCCATATTGCCAAGATCATCAACAAGTCCAGCTTTGAGCGCCTGCCTGCCGGTAAATATTCTTGCATCGGCAATATTTTCTATTTTCTCCCTGGAAATATCCCGGCATGATAGAACCACATCAACGAACTGATTGTGAATATCATCAATTACACCCTGAACAAGATTTTTATCAGCAATCGTCATTTTACGCACAGGAGACCCAACATCCTTATATCTGCCTGCCTTGACAACGGTGGTCTTCAACCCGATCTTTTCGAGCAAATCTTCTATTTGAGAAAACTGGGCAATGACCCCTATACTTCCGGTTATCGTGCCGGGATTAGCAACAATCCTGTCGGCGGCACAAGCGATATAATATCCCCCTGACGCAGCAACCGTTCCCATTGAGACAACTACTTTTTTGGATTTCTTCAAACGCAATACCTTGTCGTATATCTCCTGAGAAGGTACCACCGCCCCGCCTGGCGAATTAATACGCAGGACTACTGCCTTGACATTGCCATCTTTTTCATATGTCTCAAGTTGCTTAATGATGTCAGCAGAACTGTGTAAAACGCCCTCTATCGTTACAACACCGATCTTGTCTTTGTTTTTAAAGGAAAATTTCTGATTCTCCTCTCCGAAAAACACAAGGACGCGAAGAATCAGGAAGAAGGATACACCGACAATGGCAAGAAGCAGGAAACCTGAAATCACTGGGTGTTTTTTCATTAAGCTTCTCTCAAAAGAGATGATTTCCTGTGAATGGTCAGATTTTTATACCCGCCAGCATGTCACCAAGGTTGGAAACAACTCTTTCATTATTATTTAGATACTGCCGCTTGGATGTGTCATCAGAGGCCTTCTCTGAATCCTTAATACTCAAACCTATTTTCTGACTTACAATATCAACATTCTTTACAACGGCTGACACGACATCCCCAACAGTATAAACGTCTCTGGCAGATTTAATCCTCTCGTGGCTTATTTCGGAGATATGAACCAGACCTTCAATGCCCTCTTCTATCTCGACAAAGATACCGAAGTCCGTAATATTTGTTACCTTTCCGGTAACTATAGATCCCGGTGCGTATTCAGATGCAATTTTCTCCCATGGATTCTTCTCGAGTTGTTTGATCCCGAGGGAAAACTTCTCGGCATCCACATCAATTCCCAAAATCACCGTTTCGATTTCCTGACCCTTTTTGTAGAATTCCGACGGATGCTTAATTCGCTTTTTCCATGAGATATCGGATATATGTATTAAACCATCGATGTCATCTTCAATTCCCACAAAGATTCCAAAGTCCGTAACATTTTTAATCTCACCACTGATAACGGTCCCTTCCGGGTATCTTTCCTTAAGTTCTATCCACGGATTCGGTATTGTCTGCTTGAGGCCGAGCGATATCCTTTTGTTTTCAGGATTCACATCCAGCACCATAACCCTTATGATATCATCTACAGATAATACCTTTGAGGGATGTCTTATTTTCTTGGTCCAGAACATCTCAGATACATGCACAAGGCCTTCAACTCCAGATTCGATTTCAACAAATACCCCATAATCCATGATACTTACAACTCTGCCTTCTACGATGGTCTCAAGCGGATATTTCTCGACAATGACATCCCACGGGTTTTCCGTAAGTTGTTTAATGCCAAGGGATACACGTTCTTTTTCTCTGTCAAAACTGAGCACCTTAACTGTTATCTTGTCGTCCCTGGAAAATGTCTCCGACGGATGTCTTATCCTTCCCCACGACATGTCGGTAATGTGCAATAATCCGTCTATACCCCCCAAGTCTATAAACATACCATAATCCGTAATGTTTTTTACAATGCCCTCTAATATTTTACCCTCTTCGAGGGTTTCAAGCGTCTTTACTTTTTTCTCTTCTCTTTCGATTTCCAGTATTGCCTTCCTGGACAGGACAACATTGTTTCTTTTTCTGTCGTATTTGAGAATCTGAAAATCCATGGTTTGCGCGACATATCTGTCAAGATCCTTTACCGGGTGCGTACTAACCTGGGAACCCGGAAGAAAGGCGGGGAATCCGATATCAACAGAGAGGCCCCCTTTTACCCTCTGTACAATCGTACCGACTATAGTGCCGCCATCTTCGTACACCTTTACGACATCATCCCACATTTTCATCCTGGCGGCTTTCTCTTTCGAGAGGATTAATTCGGCATCTTTTCGGCGATCTATCAGGACTTCAACTTCATCACCAACAGAAATCGTGATATTTCCATCACTGTCTGTTACCTCACTGAGATAAAGAACCCCTTCCGTCTTGTAGCCGACATCAACCATGGCTGCATCATCATTAATCTGAACTATTTTCCCCATTACAACCTTGCCAATGGCCACGTCCTGCAGATTCTGTTCGTAGAGCTCCACAAAGCTTATATCTTCATCTTCGTTCTGAGACCCCACATCCTCCATAATGTGCTCTACTTCTTTCACTTCCGGTTCAGTTGTTAAGTTACCTTCGTTAACCATTAATAAAATACCCCCTGACATTTTTCTGAAAATATATTCAATCTACATCATCTAACATACTGAAAATAAAATATCAAGCCCGGTGATACCCAAAATCCGATACAGATTAATGGTAATCAGCCTGGTATGTAGTCTTTCTCACACAAATAATCTCGACTTGACTATAGCGGCAGTTTGATATAACCAGCAGGCTGGCAGGGGGGGGAATCAGCAGGGAGTGGGTACAGAGAAACGGATAAGATAAGATAACCCTGCTTACCCGCTCCTCCGACCTCAGCTCATTACATAATGCAAAGTAAATCAAACTATCAAACAGCAAAGGAGGTGGTGTGTTAAAATTATAAAAAATGCACATAATATATGCCTATTTTTTAAGTGTAACGATGTTTTTGAAGTCTAATACTTTACTTACTTAATAATTTTATTCACAAAGGAGGTCAAAATATTAGCTACAACAGGTAGATTTTTTGCGGATAAATTCAGGAAAGTGCTGCCGGATTCCTTCATCTTTGCTATATTGCTGACTTTTTTAGCCGCAATTATGGCGTGGGGGTTTGTAGACGCGAAACCGTTTGGAATCGTCCAGGCGTGGTATAAGGGATTCTGGATTCTCCTGGGATTTGCCATGCAAATGGTACTGATTCTGGTTACAGGATACGCAATCGCCATATCACCTCCGGCCGAGAAATTTCTTGACTGGCTCGCTACCAAGATAAAGAGTCCGATTGCTGTGTATGGTATTGTTACGCTCCTTGGTTGTGTCTTCTCCCTGATCAGCTGGGGATGGATCGTCCTTACTGCTGTTCTTGGACGAGAACTGGCCCGAAGGGTTAAGAAAGTTGATTACCGACTCCTTGCCGCTTGTGTCTACACTTCTTTTCTGCCATGGCATGGTGGTCTTTCCGGTACTATTCCTCTTGTTCTCAATACACCCAACAACTTTCTCATTAAGACAAAGGTGCTCACAGAGACGATACCGACTACGATAACATTGCTCAGCCCCATGAATATTGCTGTTGCTTTGGGTCTTCTTATTGTTTTGCCTGCGTTAATGATGCTGATGAAACCCTCGGATGAGCATGTAGTGGAACATAATGATATGCTCTCTGATGAGCACAAGGCAACAAAACCGATGACAGTGGCGGAAGAAGCGGAATCACTCAGCCTTAAGGAATCTAATCTGTCTGATATTCTGAATAACAGCACCATCATTATGATCATCATCTCTTTAGGCGGACTCTGGTTCCTGGTAAATCACTTCTATACAAAGGGATTCGATGTCAACCTTAATATTATGAATTTCCTATTCATCACGATCGGCATGATCTGCCACAAAACTCCGTTCCGATACGTTGTGGCTACGAAAAGATCGTGCAGCAACGTTTCCGGTATCGTTCTCCAGTTCCCCTTCTATGCAGGTATTATGGGAATCATGGTACACACAGGTCTCGGTAACGCCATCGCGATGTGGATTGCAGGCACTGCAACCATTGCGACATTCCCCTTCATCTCCTTCCTGATCGGTGGTTTCGTCAACTTCTTTGTACCCTCTGGAGGCGGAGAGTGGGCCGTTGTCGGTTCGACTATCGTCGGAGCGGCCAATACCCTTGGCGCCAATATGGCACCGGATCAGCTTACCAGTTTCATTGCGCGATGCAGTATGGCCATCGGATACGGTGACGCGTGGACCAACATGATACAGCCATTCTGGACACTGGCGTTCTTCCCGATCATCGCTGCCGGAACAAAAATGCAGGCGAGAGACATTATGGGTTACACATTTGTCTAACTTATCGCATCATTCTTCGTTTTCCCCATATGCGTTACATGGGTACCGGTATAAAAGTTTTAAGGGGGGTTTATAGTGCGTAGCGAATGGGGGCTGTTCTATGAACAGGCCCCATTATCTTTAACAATCTTTCAAGGAGAATCTGATTTTTGAAAACCAAGGCCATTATTACAGCAGCACTGACCGGAAGCATCCATACTCCAACAATGTCACCCTATGTACCACAGTCGCCTCAGCAGATTGCTGATGAAGCGGTTCGAAGTTACGAGGCAGGTGCGGCGGTCTGCCATATACACGCCAGGGATCCCGAAACCGGAATGCCCGTCTCGAAGATGGAACTTTATGAAGAGATCCTTAATGGCATAAAGAGCAGGTGCAATATCGTCGTCTGTATAGCCACCGGTGGCGGATTAGGCATGACTCCGGAACAACGGGTAGAACCTGTAACCAGGTTTAAACCGGAACTTGCGTCATTTAATGCCGGCTCCATCAACTTCGCCCTTTTCCAAGCCCTTGATAAGATTAAGGATTTCAAGCACGAATGGGAACCGCAATATCTGGCAATGAGTGAGGATTTTATCTTTCCAAATACCTTCAAATCGATGAGGGAGTTCAGCATCAAATTCGATGAAAATGAAGCCAAACCAGAATTTGAGGTTTACGATTCCGCCATGATCAATAATATAGCCTTTATGATTGAGAGGGGATATCCCATCAGAAAGCCTGTTTACATCCAGTTTGTTATGGGTGTCCTGGGCGGAATTACACCGGACTCGGAGAACCTGCTGTTTCTGGTTAATTATGCAAAGCGATTAATCGGGGATTTTGAATTTTCCGTTTGTGTTGCCGGGCGCGCTCAATTTCCCATGTGTACCCAAGCCCTTCTACTTGGTGGTAACGTCCGTGTTGGGCTCGAAGATAACCTCTATCTGGATAAAGGAAATCTGGCAAAGAGCAGCGCCGAGCAGGTAGAAAAAATTGCACGCATTGCCGCAGAACTCGGCATTGAACCTGCCACTCCCGATGAGGCAAGAGAGATTCTCGGGCTAAAGGGACTGGATAAGGTGAATTTTTAGTGATTGTCCGTAAAACTCTGGGGCGGCGCTATCGCCACACCTTTAAAAGACCTGACCTGCTCACGCCATAATTATGAAGCTATTAATGTTCTCATATGCTTATATAATCAGGCGTTTGATGCTGGCCTGCGGTATCACCTTGATTAAAATTGCAAAAAGGTTACTGTAAATATAATACCATGAAATCAAAAACGCGCCTTAGCACATTTAAGATACCCGCTGTTATTATCGCCATCCTGTACATTTTTGTAACATCTGGGACGTCCTTCGCCTCTTTTACCATTAAAGATGAAAAAATACTTGGGAAAGAGTTCTATGAAAAACTGAAAGGCAGGGGCGTTTTCGTAACAAATCCAAAAGCAAATGAATATATTGACAGGATAGGCCATCTCTTGCTTTCTCATGGCAGACGACCCCTTTTTGATTTCACCTTTTCCATAATTGACAGTTCCGGGATCAACGCCTTCGCGACGCCGGGAGGTTATGTGTATATCTACAGCGGACTTATTGAACTCACTGAGAATGAAGATCAACTCGCCGGAGTGCTGGCGCATGAGATAGGACACATAAAGGCCAGACATATAGCGCAAACCATCGAAGATTCAAAGAAGATCAATATAGCCACCATCGCCGCAATCCTCGCTGGCGCCTTCCTCGGAGGCAGCAGCGAAATGTCCGCTGCAGTTGCCAGCTTTTCTATGGCGACAGCAACAACTCTCAACCTTAAATACAGCAGAGAGCATGAAGAAGAGGCTGATCGCCTCGGAATGTCATACCTTGTGCAAACCGGGTACAACGGCGAGGGGATGCTGGACTTTCTGAAAATCATGAGAAAGTATGAATTCTATTCAAGTTTCATACCATCCTATTTTCTCACCCACCCCGGCACGGGAGACAGGATAATGTATCTCGACGGCCTCCTTCAAACAAGATACACAAAGGGTGGAGCTGAAAGCATAATAGGTGGTTTGGATAGAATAAAAACGACACTCGTGCTTGACAGAAAAGATCCCAATTCAAGTCTGAAATATTTTCAGAATGTGTTGAAAAAAGACCCCACCGACCCGGACGCGCTGTACGGTCTTGCGGTCATTCAGGGAAAACTTGGCAATACCATAGAATCCTTTGATAGTTTTCGGAGAGCGCTGTCGCTGTCTCCTGATGATGCCGGTATTCTCCGGGATCTCGGAATCAGGTATTTTAACCTGGGAAATATGCCCGATGCGATAAAAACCTTAAAGAAAGCCCATTCAATAGACAAGAAAGATGCCGAGACCACCCTGTACCTTGGAAGGGCCTGCGAGACCACCGGAGATTATAATACCGCACTCAAGCTTTATAAAGAATTCAAGAAGAATAATCCGGATGACATCCAAGTATATTACAATCTGGCAATGCAATACGGAAAAATCAACATGCCAGGAGAATCGCACTACAATTTCGGAATTTTCTTTAAAAAGAGGGATAAACTCAAGAGCGCCCTTTTTCACTTCAAGGCCGCCCAAACCATCTTCCCACCCGGCGGCAAGATGGCCGATAAGATCAGTAAAGAAATAGACTCTATCGAAAAACATCCCGAATCCGCCGAAGAAAATCACACAAATGATTGACCACTATGCTCACACCCCTGACTTTATCCACCTAATACAATCCGCATCAGACCATGAATACATCATCTTACACATTGACATTTCGAATCCATGTGTTATTTCTTTCGGCGGATACAAAAATTTCAGGAGGCACTAATGAATATTACTGTAAAGACGGGAAATCTTGCTGATCTCGATAATGAGATATTACTTGTTGGACATTTCGAAGACAATCAAATCCTGGAAGGGGCGGCTCGTCTTCTTGACGAAAAGTGCAACGGCCTTATTTCCGAGCTGATTGAGCAGAGAGATTTTGAAGGAAAACTCTTTAGTTCTTCGGTTGTATATACCAGGGGATTGCTCCGCAGCAGGAGAATAATGATTGCGGGCCTGGGTAAAATGAATGAATTCAACCTCGAAAAATTAAGAGGGGTATTTTCTAAGGCGTGCCAGAAGATAAGGGATCTCAACATAACGCAGCTGGCCGTATCCCTTGATTTCGGCCGGGCGGAATCCTCCATCAGAGAAACAGCGCAGGCCGCTGTTGAAGGCGCGATGCTTGGTCTGTACCGATTCACACCCTATAAAACCCTCGAAGAGGACAAAAAAGGTGAAATAGGCAAATTTACTATATCAGAAGACAGGCCCGAGCTGTTGGATGATATAAAGAGTGGCGCAAAAACAGCGGAGATTATCTCCCGGGCAGTCTACTGCGCGAGAGATCTCGTCTCTACGCCATCCAACGACATGACACCCACAATCCTGGCGGAGAGGGCCGGTGATGTCGCGAAGGAGGAAAACCTCAAATTCGAGGCATTGGATGAAGCAACAATAAAAGAACTTGGCATGAATGCACTACTCGGTGTCTCGAAAGGCAGCGTCGAAGAGGCAAAACTGATAATACTGGAATATAGCGGGGGCAAAAAGCAGGACAGACCTGTAGTTCTGGTCGGCAAGGGAATCACCTTTGACAGTGGTGGAATTTCCATAAAACCCTCTGAAAAAATGGATGAAATGAAGTCGGACATGTCCGGTGGCGCCGCGGTGATTGGCACACTCAAGGCTGCTGCCGAACTGAAAATACCACTGAATGTGGTGGGCATAATTCCTGCCGCGGAAAATCTCCCAGGCGGAAGGGCGTACAAACCGGGAGATGTACTGAAAACCATGTCAGGCATTACTATAGAAATTAAAAATACCGATGCCGAAGGACGGCTGATCCTCGCAGATGCGCTCACGTTCGCGGGAAGATACAATCCGGAGGCAATAATTGATATTGCCACGCTGACCGGGGCATGCGTGGTGGCATTGGGTGATTTTATCACAGGTATGATGGGGACAGACGGTGACCTGAAAGATAAGATACGCAGCGCCTCGGATACGACAGGCGAAACGGTTTGGGAACTCCCCTTGTGGCACGAATATGATGAACTTATAAAGAGCGACGTAGCGGATATCCAGAATATTGGTGGAAGATCAGGAGGCGCGATAACGGCGGCACTTCTGCTCAAGAGATTTATTAATGATTATCCCTGGGTACACCTCGATATCGCCGGTCCAGCGTTCTTACTGAAAGATAAACCTTATATCCCCAAAGGCGCGTCCGGTACGGGTGTGAGGCTTCTTGTACAATTCCTAATGGACCGGAGCGGGACTTCCAATGCAAATCCTTGAAGTAAAAGGTCTGAAGACACATTTCGAGACCAGAAACGGTACCGTCAGGGCCGTTGACGGGGTTGACATCACCATCGACAGGGGGGACACCCTGGGCATAGTCGGTGAATCAGGGTGTGGCAAGACAGTGCTTGCTCTGTCCATAATGAGGCTTATACCGGACCCGCCGGGACGGATTGTATCAGGACAAATCAACTTTAAGGGCGTCAATCTCCTCGATCTTGACGAAAACGAGATGCGAAGGCTTCGCGGTAAAGACATATCCATGATATTCCAGGAACCGATGAACTCCCTCAACCCCGTACTGAAAGTTGGAGATCAGATCTCTGAAGTGATATGCCTCCACGAGGGGTTGTCAAAAAGAGATTCACGGGACCGCACCATCGACATGCTCAGACTTGTCGGAATACCCTCCGCACAGGAAAGGCTGAACAATTATCCCCACCAGATGAGCGGCGGGATGAGACAACGTGTAATGATAGCAATGGCACTCGCCTGCAATCCCGGACTGATGCTCGCGGATGAGCCCACGACGGCTCTCGATGTGACCATCCAGGCACAAATTATTGATTTGATAAACAAGCTGAAGGATGAAGTCGGAACCTCTGTGATGCTGATAACCCACGACCTTGGGATCATCGCGGAGATGGCCCGGCACGCAGCGGTAATGTATACGGGCAAAGTAGTTGAATACTGCAGCGTACTTGAGCTTTTTTCAACGCCACTCCATCCATATACAAGAGGCCTTATGGAATCCACACCCAAACAGACTTCCGTAAAAAATGGACACCTCAATACAATACCGGGCACCGTCCCGAACCTGTATGATCTTCCCTCCGGGTGCAGTTTTCATAACAGGTGCCGTGAAGCCATGGAAATATGCGCGTCAGAAGAACCACACCTCAGAGAAAAATCTCCTGGCCATCATGTAAGGTGCTGGAAATATGTGTGATATCCAGAAGTCAGGAACCAGAGGTCAGGAGACGGAACAGCGCAGATGAATCCTGTTTTATTAAACATTGAAGGACTGGAAAAATCTTTCCCCGCACGAAGCGGCTTCCTGCCGGGCCACCATAATACGGTGAAGGCCTTGAACGGCGTGGATCTGCAAATCTTCAAAGGGGAAACCCTGGGACTGGTTGGAGAATCAGGATGCGGGAAGACTACGCTTGGCCGTCTCATCACCAGACTCGAAGAACCAACTGGCGGGAAAATCTCCTTCAATGGAAATGACATATTCATGTATTCCGGAAAAGAATTAAAAGCTTTCCGAAGAAAGGTACAGCTGATATTCCAGGATCCATTTTCATCACTGAATCCGAGAATGAGCGCGGGCGCCATCGTTGGAGAACCCCTCACCATACACACCATATCAAGAGGAAAGGAAAACAGGGATAAAATTGCTGATCTGATGGAAACTGTGGGATTGAACAGAGAGCAGATGGGACGTTACCCCCACGAATTCAGCGGCGGACAGAGACAGCGCATCGGAATAGCGAGGGCTCTCGCCCTCAATCCTGAACTTGTAGTCGCGGACGAACCCGTTTCGGCACTGGACGTTTCCATACAGGCCCAGATACTCAATCTTCTGAAAAACCTGCAGAAGGATTTTGATCTCACATATCTGTTTATCAGCCATGATCTCAGTGTCGTCGAGCATATAAGCGACAGGATAGCCGTCATGTATCTTGGAAAAATTGTTGAACTGGCGAAAAAAGAATCCCTCTACACGAACCCTCTTCACCCGTACACAAACGCCCTCCTGTCCGCTATCCCTCTCCCGGACCCCACACGCAGGAAAGACCGGATCATACTTGACGGCAAAGCACCAAGTGCTATAACGCCCCCCTCCGGATGTTCCTTCCATCCCAGATGCCGGTACCGCATGAATATATGCAACAAGGTGGTGCCGAGCCTTAATGACAGAGGAAATGGTCATTATGTCGCTTGCCACATGGAGACCGGATTCCAACCTGAATCAAGAGAAAAACCGGAAAATAATACTTGACGAAAGTTTCTCAAAAGAATAAGTAGTGGTGCAATTTTTTAGAAGCTTTTGTGTCTCTCTATTTAAGTATATCCGACAGCGGTGTTGCCCTAACAAGTAAGAAAGCGCCCGTAGCTCAGCTGGATAGAGTCGCAGACTTCGAATCTGTTGGTCGTTGGTTCGAATCCAACCGGGCGTACCATACATTCGACCGTTTGATAATATACAGGGCCCTTAGCTCAGCTGGTAGCAGCAACTGACTCTTAATCAGTAGGTCGTCGGTTCGAACCCGACAGGGCCCACCAGGAAAAACAGGGGGTTACTGAAATCGTAACCCCCTGTTTTATGTTAGAGAAGATTAGTTAAACCAAGCTTCGTTTTATTTTTCTTTTTGTTGATGGTCTCCTGCGTTTGCGCTGGTAAGGCAATCTATGCTACAGGCACAGTGTCATGGTACAAAAAAACACAACCTGAGCCTTGTAATTGCGAGTTAATATGTATAAAGATAAAAGAGTTGTCGTTGTTATGCCTGCTTATAATGCTGAGCAGACACTTAAAAAAACCCACGCGGAAGTGATGGCCCAGGGGGTGGTCGATCTGGTTATTGTGGTAGATGACGCAAGTCATGATAGCACCACATCTATCGCCAGGTCCCTTCAGAATACAAAAGTTTATACGCATCAGAAAAATCTTGGCTACGGGGCCAACCAGAAATCATGTTACAGACTTGCCATCGAAGAGGGTGGAGATATTATTGTCATGGTCCACCCGGATTATCAGTATACCCCAAAGCTTATCCCCGCCATGGTTTCGATGATTGGAAATGATCTTTATCACTGCGTGCTTGGGTCAAGGATTCTTGGGGGATATGCCCTGAAAGGCGGGATGCCCGTTTGGAAATATATCTCGAATCGCCTCCTCACTTTTGCCGAAAATATTTTTATAGGTGCAAAGCTTTCTGAATATCACACAGGATACAGGGCCTTTTCGCGTGTACTCCTGAAACAGTTGCCCCTCTTGGTCAATTCCGATGATTTTGTATTCGATAATCAGATACTTGCACAGATTGTGTGGTTTGGTTATACGATTGCCGAGGTCAGTTGTCCTACAAAGTATTTTCCGGAAGCATCATCGATTAACCTGCCACGAAGTATCAAGTACGGTTTCGGATGCCTGTTTACAGCCCTTATATTTCGCCTCGCGAAAATGAAATCTGTACATTCAACATTATTTCCTGAGGTCAAATAATTACCCTTACAATACCCGGCTCATCGATGTGATGCTCCGGCTTAAGAAAATGGTGGGCGATGCGCTTAGAACAAACTGGAATGATATGCGAAGGGTTTTATTCTACAGGATACCACTTCATGCCTGCCTTCCTCCTTGCAAGCAAAATCCCCGTCCTTTTTGACGCGGGGGTAACGGCCCTGGGTCCCCGCTACCTTAAAGATATTAAAACACATCTCGGTGATACCGACAGGCTGGGCTATGTCCTTCTTACTCACTCACACTATGACCACTGCGGTGCCTGTCCTTTTCTCAAAAGAAAAATAAATGACCTTAAGATAGCAGCAAGCGCTCATGCCGCAAAGGTGCTGGAAAAGCCGAGCGCAGTTGAATTAATCCGCACACTCAGCAGCACCTTAGAAATAACTTTTAAGGATATCATAGATAATGAGGATGTCTCCTTTGAACCTGTAGGGGTTGACCTGATACTGAGGGACGGTGATGAACTGGATTTCGGCGAAGGATGGAAGGTACGGGTCATTGAAACGCCTGGCCATACAAGAGACTCTTTATCTTACTACATACCACGAATTAAGACCCTGATAGCAGGCGAAGCTGTCGGCATCTATAATCACAATAAAATACAACCGGAGTTTTTATCAAGCTATAACGATTACATGACCTCTCTTGAAAAACTGGCTACATTGGATATAGACATCCTGGCAATGGCTCACCTACATATTCTGACCGGAGACGATGCCAGAACACACATAAGAAGATCAATTGAAAGCACAGTATCCTTCAGGGATCGTATAGAGAACTACCTCGACAAATTCAGTGGAGACAGGGAAAAGGTGGTCGAAGCTATTTTCAGTGAAGATTATGACGAAACAAAGGCACTCCAGCAGGACAAAAAACCATTTTTATTGAATTTGAATGCAAAAGTAAGGGTAGTAGCTGAAGAGAAGTAACTTTTGTCCTTGCGATAATCGGAATAATCCCTTATAAGGTTCCTGCTTCGGAAGCAAGGCAATCTCTCCAGATAACAAAGCGTATCCGGATTAAAAATTGAGTCTCATTGAAAGGAGATTAAAATAGTGAACATATTAATTTTTGGACCAAATGGAAGCGGCAAGGGAACACAGGGCGCAATCGTTCAGAAGAAGTTCGGCGTATCCCATATCGAGACAGGCGTTATCTTCAGGGATAACATCTCTCAGGGAACACCACTCGGCAAAGAGGCAAAGGGCTACATAGATAAAGGTGAGCTCGTGCCGGATGAAATTACTGTCCCCATGATACTGAATCGTCTTAAAGAGGATGACTGCAAGGCTGGATGGCTCTTGGACGGCTTCCCGAGAAATCTGGCTCAGGCAGAGGCACTTTATAGCGCTCTCGAGAAGGAAGGTATAAAGCTGGATTACGTAATTGAAATACTATTGGACAGACAGACCTCCAAAAACAGGATCATGGGCCGGAGGCTCTGCGAGAATGACAACAACCATCCTAACAATATCTATATCGACGCCATCAAGCCCACAGAAAAAGACGGAACCGCTGTGTGCCGCGTCTGTGGCGGAGAATTGAGCGCCCGTGCCGATGATCAGGATGAGGGGGCAATAGACAAGAGGCACAATATCTACTACGACACCGAGACAGGAACCACCGCCGGCATCAATTATTTCAAAGAGAGAGTGACGGTAATAGGGGTTGACGGTCTGCCCGGAGTCAAAGAGGTCAGTGAAGAACTCCTTGAAAAATTAGGATAGTAAAATTTCCAATAACACTGTATAAAAGCCTTCCTTATATACACAGGAAGGCTTTTTGTCTTATTATGATAAATACACGCAATTTCAGCATAATAGCACATATAGATCACGGCAAGTCCACACTCGCTGACAGGATGATTCAATCCAGTGGTGTGGTTGATGACCGCAATTTCAAGAATCAGATTCTTGACAACATGGACATAGAACGTGAGCGCGGAATTACGATAAAAAGCCAGGCCATCTCCCTGCCCTACCGGAGCAAAGATGGTAAAGACTATATCCTCAACCTTATAGACACACCGGGCCATGTGGATTTCTCCTACGAAGTTTCAAGATCACTCGCATCCTGTGAAGGGGTGCTTCTGCTCATTGATGCCGCGCAAGGGGTTCAGGCACAGACTGTCGCGAATCTTTACATGGCCATGGAGCACGATCTTGAAATTATCCCCGTGATCAACAAGATTGACCTTCCCTCGGCTGACGTGGACAAGGTAATGGAACAGATAGATTCGGAACTCGGGCTCGACCCCTACATGAGCCTTCCCTGCTCGGCAAAAGAAGGGACGGGGGTTGAGGAGATCATGGAGGCAATCGTACACAGGATATCCCCACCCAAGGGAGACCCGGAGTCCGAGCTGGCCGCCACCATTTTCGACGCACAATACGACTCCTTCCGCGGCACTATCGTTCACTGCCGTGTCTTTGAGGGTACGATACGTGCCGGTGATGTAATACGTCTCATGCACGACGAGACTACGCACAGAGTCGAAGAAGTTGGTTCTTTTCTGCTGCCACGCCAGAAAAAAGACAGCCTTTCAGCAGGCGACGTCGGGTATATCATTGCCGGTATAAAGACCGTGTCGGACGTCCAGATCGGTGACACGATCACTTCAGAAAAACGCCCTCGCAAGGAACCTCTCGCCGGTTTCAAGGAATCAAAGCCCGTTGTCTTTGCGTCAATCTATCCCATTGCATCGGATGATTATGAAGAACTTGCAGTGAGCCTTGAGAAATATAAATTAAATGACGCGAGTTTTGTTTATCAAAAGGATTCATCCGTCGCCCTCGGGCAGGGTTTTCGTTGCGGTTTTCTTGGCCTTTTGCATCTTGAGATCGTTCAGGAAAGGCTGGAAAGGGAATATGATCTGTCCATCATTCTGTCCGTCCCCAGCGTCAGATACCGCTTTACATTGAACGACGGCGAGGTATTGTATATAGATAATCCTGCTTATTATCCTGATCCCATGTCCATATCCGCGAGTGAGGAGCCGTACATCCGCGCTGCCATGATGTTCCCGGAAGGTTACATGGGAGCGGTAATGAAACTGTGCAAGGAGAAAAGGGGTGAAAATTCAACCCTCAGCTATCCCAGCCCCGGACGCATCGAACTGACCATAGAAATGCCTCTTGCCGACGTCATATACGATTTTTACGACCGCCTGAAATCCATCACGCAGGGATATGGCTCCTTTGATTACGACATTATAGACTACAGGCAGAGCAGCCTCGTTCTCCTTGACATACTGGTTAACGCAGAAAAGGTGGACGCGCTGTCTCAAATTGTGCATCGCGATTCAGCCCGTGAACGCGGCCTGCGTGCGTGTGAAAGATTGAAAGAAGAAATCCCGAGACAGATGTTCAAGATAGCCATCCAGGGCGCAATAGGCGGTGAGATAATTTCGAGAACAACCATATCCGCTTACCGGAAAGACGTTACCGCAAAGTGCTACGGCGGCGACATAACGCGTAAGAGAAAGCTGCTGGAAAAACAGAAAAAGGGCAAAAAGCGTATGAAGATGGTCGGGGCTGTAGCGATCCCTCAAAGCGCGTTTATATCGATACTGAAATCAGACCAGACGTAAATATCAGGGGTCAGGGGTCAGGGGTCAGGGGTCAGGGGTCAGGGGTCAGGGGTCAGGGGTCAGGAGAAAAGATCGTATGCGCTTTACGCAACCAGGCCAAAGAGCTACAAAAACAATCTTATAATGGTTTCTGGAATTTATATACATATACCATTCTGCCTGTCCAAATGTGGCTACTGTGATTTTTATTCGGTTACATCAACCGAAAAAATGTCTCTTTTCATCAAATCCCTGCTGAAGGAAATGCGAATGTATCGCGCCTGTTTCAACCGGTTCGATACCCTCTACCTCGGAGGCGGCACTCCTTCTCTGCTTGACTCAGCGCAGTTAGCGGAAATCATTGACGGAGTACGAGATCATTTTCCCCTGTCTTCTGATGCTGAGGTTACTATTGAGGTAAATCCTGGGGACATCAATCGGGAAACGGCTGAATCACTTTTTAAGACTGGCATTAACAGGATCAGTATCGGCATACAGTCCTTTGATGAGCATATCCTCTCGTTCCTCGGACGCAGGCATTCCTCTGTTGACGCAATATCCGCGATTGAAGATGTCCGAAATGCGGGGTTCGATAACATGGGACTCGATCTCATCTATGGAGTACCCGGACAGGACATGGATTCATGGATGAACACACTGCGCAGAGCCCTGTCATTCAGACCGGAGCACATTTCCTGCTACCAGCTGACACTGGAACCTTCAACACCACTGGGAATAAAATACAAGGCCGGACAGATTGATATTCCTGACGAGAATCACCTCTACGAGTTTTTCATGCAAACATCCGAATTCCTCGAGGCCTCCGGATATATACACTATGAGGTTTCAAATTTCGCACGGGGCCCTGAGTTCATATCGAGACACAATCGAAAATACTGGGACCATACACCCTATCTCGGTCTCGGCCCGGCGGCACACTCATTCTCCGGCAACAGGAGGTGGTGGAATCACCGTTGTATCGACAGATATATCGAAGATATCAACAATAATATACCTCCAATCGACAAGTCCGAAACGCTGACCCTGAATCAGCTCCGTCTCGAAGCGTTATATCTCGGCCTTCGCACCGTAATGGGGATTGATATTCAGGATTTCTCAGAGAGATATGCATTCGATCTGCGTGATAAAACAATTGAAATGTTAAACATGGTTTGCGGGGAAGGCTTTATAATCATGCAAAATAATCACATCTATCCCACACGCAGGGGTCTGTCGATGTCAGACGGCCTGTCCGGTATATTACAGAGAACGCTGGAATTTTAAAAATGTTGAATGCATCGCGAGAGTAAACGGATTTCCCCCACGGAACATCTTTTTCTTTGACATTCTGGATGACTTGAATTAAGAAATGTAACAATTTGCCGGTACGGTTTGATCTTACCCCGTATTTGATTGTTCACTCTTGGTCGAGACGAGTCTGGCCTTATTTGAGCAGATACTGCCGCCGGATTAGAATTGGAAAATAAAGATCTGATCCTGAAAGCTCAGAGGCTTACGAAGGCGCGTTAGAATCAGACATCAACCAAATCATTATTATACTTATTCGATTTAGGAATCAAGAATAAATAAGTTATACAGATTGCGCCATAATTTTGTTTGTTTTCAAGGCGTGTTGAAGCACGCATAACGGGTTATGTAAGCTTTGACACAACACAGAAAACAAGCCAAAGGACAAACAAGGTGTATGAGTTATTTCTTCTTGCTGACTTAAGCTCTTTCGCGGCACCATGATAATTTACCGCAAAGTAGAGGAAATGCGACTTTGTCGCTTCAGGAGGAAAAATTGATGGAAGAAAAAATGGAACTTTTACATAAGGCCGTGCCAGGATACAAAAAGGTTTTTTATATTACCGTTTTAATTAGCGGCATATACCTTGGAATCATTTTCTGGAAGAGTTTCTTCTAATGGAGGTTAATATCGGATGAAAAGAGAATTGAAGATTTTTGATAAGCCCAGGAATGTGCAGAGGTTTTTATATTCATTTTATATTGTACTGTTAGCGCTTCTGGTTGTTGATTTATTTATTCCCAAACATGGCCATTTTCCATGGGAAGGCGCTCCCCAATTTTTTGCGGTCTATGGCTTTATCTCCTGTGTTTCTCTCATATTTGTAGCAAAGCTGCTTCGCAGAATCGTTCGAAGAGATGAGGATTATTATGATAAATAGTGTTCCCCCGGCGGCAATCTTTATTATTGGCGCTTTCTTTATCCCCTTTTTTAAAGGAAAGACAAAATCGGCATTTATGCTGCTTCTTCCGATTCTTGGTTTTATGAATCTTATCCACATGACTGCAGGCACGCATTGGGTTGTTTCATTCCTGAACTACAGCATCATCTTTGGCAGGGTTGACAAACTAAGCATGGTCTTTGGATATATATTCACCCTCGTATCTTTTATCGGGATCCTTTACGCTATCCATGTAAAAGATGATATACAGCATGTAACAGCGTTCCTTTATGCCGGAAGTGCACTGGGGGTTACCTTTGCGGGTGACTTTATCTCTCTTTATATTTTCTGGGAACTGCTCGCTATATCCTCTGTATTTCTTATCTGGTCAAGGAGGACTCAAAAAGCCCTTGACGCCGGCTACAGATATATCCTTGTTCATGTAGTGGGGGGGTTAGTGCTCCTTGCAGGCATACTTATACATGTCAGTAATACGGGCACCATTGAGTTTGACTATATCGGGCTGAGCGGATTAGGTTCCTGGCTCATATTGATAGGATTTGCACTGAATGCCGCAATTTTTCCCCTGCATCCCTGGCTGACAGACGCATATCCCGAGGCGACTATAACCGGTGCGGTATTTATGAGCGCCCTTACAACAAAGAGCGCCGTGTATATTCTCGCAAGAACATTCCCCGGCACCGAGCTGCTGATATGGTTTGGGGCATTTATGACTGCATTTCCCATATTTTATGCTGTCATTGCAAATGATATAAGACGGGTTCTTGCGTACAGTCTCATCAACCAGGTTGGTTTCATGGTGTGCGGTATAGGAATAGGCACGCAGATGGCTATAAATGGTGCTGTTTCCCACGCCTTTTGCCATATCATTTACAAAGCCCTCCTCTTTATGTCTGCGGGCTCGGTACTGTACATGACCGGTAAGATCAGATGTACCGACCTTGGGGGACTATACAAAACAATGCCTATCACGGCGGTATTCTGTATAATAGGAGCCGCATCCATTTCGGCATTCCCCCTTTTTAGCGGGTTCGTAAGTAAATCTATGATAATAACCGCATCTGCTACGGAAAATTTAGCCATTATATGGCTGGTCCTGCAATTTGCCTCAGCAGGTGTTTTCCACCATGCTGGTATCAAGGTGCCGTTTTTCATGTTTTTCGGTGAAGACTCCGGGATAAGGACAAAGGAACCCCCACTCAACATGCTACTCGCAATGGGTATCGCAGCTTTCTTATGTATTTTTATCGGCGTCTATCCAGCTCCGCTTTATCAGATTCTTCCATATGCCGTTGATTACATTCCGTACACAGCCCCCCATGTTGTCGGTCAGCTGCAACTGTTGATGTTCGGGGCACTGGCCTTCATACTTCTCATACTCTCGGGGTATTATCCCGCGGAATTGAGGGCTATCAATCTCGACACTGACTGGTTCTACAGAAAGGGATCAAGATTTCTTGTTTATGTCTTCACTGGAATAGCCAACGGAATAGCCATGGTCTGTGAACATATATTCATAAAACGTCTTCCCGAAGGCCTCGCCGCTTTCTGTAAAAAGCCGATGACCATATTCGTGGAAGCTTACAGAAAGATCGAAGGAAAGAAAGACCGTGCCTCAGGCCCGGAACCGGAACTTGCCACCACTATCCCCATTGGAGTTTCAGTGGTTTTTGCAGTAGGTTTCCTGGTCATTCTCGCGTTTGTATTCACAATGCTGTTCAAATAATTTTCATAGACATTACGCAAAAAAGCCCGGGAAGTATCTTCCCGGGCTTTTTTAATTATTAAATGGTGGCGGTGCAGGGAATTGAACCCCGGACACTACGGATATGAGGCTCGACAATGGCCTCACTTCTCTAATCAGCAATAACGAAACAATCAATCTTATCAAAGAGTTGTTACAATACGACAAACAGCGTGTAAACGATTCTCTGCGTCTTATGCTGGGCATTATGTCACGAGGATCGGACGGGAAAAGAGAGGTCATCGTCGGAGACGGTGCCCTCTCCTGCTCCAAATAAATCAGAATCATGATCGAAGAGAGCTTAGAAATGAATTGATGTAGGGGTCATAAATCGGGAGCGTCTCGGCAGAGAGAGAGCGACCGAGAGGGCGAGAGAAAGAAAGAGAGGGGCTGAGATAGTACAATGATAGAAACTGTTGAATATAAGAAACCTACCCTCCCTGCCCTATGGGCTGATTTTCTTGATAAGCCAGAGTGGAAGTGGGGTTGGTATGGTCATTTTACTTTCCGGGACGTTGTAAGCCCCTTTGATGGGCATTCACACCATGTTCACCCGGAAACAGCTTTAAAGGTTTGGGATAAATAGATTCATGGTCTTAACCGTGAAGCTTACGGTGTGAAATATTGGAAAAACAAATCAAAAGGTGTTGTATGGGCAAGAGGTACAGAATTTCAGATTCGTGGTGCAATACATTTTCACGCTTTGATTGGCATGGCTCCCGATACTGTCCGACGTATGGACTATCTAGATAAGTGGTTCAGGATGGCAGGCTTTGCCAGAATCTCTGAATACCAGTGGGGCAAGGGTGCAGAGAGCTACATGAGTAAGAGCGCATACGCATGGAAACACGGCGAGGTAGATTTAGGTAGTCCCTTGGCATTTCATCTTGATACAAGTCAAGATGTTATTCCGTTCTAAGTTGCTCAGCAATGCAGATTACAGGGGATCGCGTCAAAGTAAAGAGGGTTTGGACAAACCTCTGGAAACGTTGCTTGAACCAGAGGCTTGTCTAGCCCGACTTTACGAAATAAGCCAATTCTGCCAAGGATATTTGGCCTCAATCAGCAATGAAAAAACAACAATACATTGATATCATTAAGTAATATAGCAAATCAAGTATTTTGTACCTGCGCGTTATGTGTATGACCTAACAATATATGAAGGGGGTACATTATGGCAAGCATCACCAAAAAAAAACATCAAGGGAAATATTTACTACTATGTGCGTGAGAGCAAAAGGATCGATGGAAAACCCAAGATAATCTGGCAAAAATACCTTGGCACGATTGGAAACATAATAAATGCAGTGGAAAATAAAAATACTCCAACGATTCCGGATGAGGTTACCGTCTCCCGGTTTGCTGCAGTGGCTGCCATCTATGATCTTGCCATTCGTTGGAATATGGTTGATATCATTGATGGAGTAGCCAATAAAAGAGAACAGGGTTTAAGTGTAGGAAATTATATGTTGATAGCTGCCATTAACCGTTGCGTATGTCCTAAAAGCAAGCGGCAGATCGGAGAGTGGTTTTTTGATACACCACTGCGCAGATGGTTGCCTGTAAACAAAAAAGCCCTTTCCAGTCAGCGCTTCTGGGATAACATGGCACTGTTAGATGCTGCAACTATTCGGAAAGCTGAGAAGGAATTAACAGCGGCGCTGATCCGGGAATTTAATGTTGATACACGATGTCTGCTTTACGATACGACTAATTTTGCCACATTTATCGATACATTCAACGAGAACAACACAGTTGCCCAGCGTGGCAAAAGCAAACAGGGACGTAGAGATTTGCGCATTGTGGGATTGGCGCTTCTTGTTTCAAGCGATTTTCATATTCCACTTTTTCATGAAACGTACAGGGGAAACACGCATGATTCTAAAGAATTTGATTCGGTGGTGGATCGCCTGGTTGACCGCTATAAGATTTTCTCTCAATCAGTAGAGGACATCACGCTCGTCTTTGACAAGGGAAACAATTCGGGAGGTAATCATGGAAAGCTGGCCTCGTCACCTTATCACTTTGTCGGTTCACTCAAACTGACAGAGGTAGAAGATCTTCTTGATATTCCACTGGCGGATTACGAGGCTGTTACCTGCCCAAACCTGCAAGGCGTACAAGCACTGCGTATCACGAGAGAGGTTGCCGGATATCAAAGAACTGTATTGCTTACTTACAACGAGGAACTGTTTCTCACGCAATTACAGTCAATTCTGCGAGAGATTCGCAAACGAACCTGCAAACTCAAGACCCTTGCCATTCAGCTTTCGCGCTGGGCATCAGGAGGGGTAACAAAGGGGAAAAAGCCAACGTTGGCGAGTGTCCAGAGTAAAATCAAGGAAATCCTGAAAGGTCAACACATGAAGAGATTAATCCAAACGGAACTAATCCCGACAAGTCGGGACATTCCAACACTTCTTTATTCTGTGAACCATAAGGCAATGGACCAGGTGTTTAATAATAGACTTGGCAAAACCATACTCTTTACTGACAATCATTCCTGGAGTAATGAAGAGATCATCCTGGCATACAGGGGCCAGTTTAAAGTTGAAAAGGCATTTGAAACGATGAAAGATCCGCACTTTGTTTCATGGTCTCCCATGTGGCATTGGACTGATCACAATGTGAGGGTTCATGCCTTTTATTGTGTGCTGGCCTTGACCCTCGTCTCCCTATTACAGAGGGAATTATTTGTTCATGGCATTGATGTTTCTATTCACAAAGCGATTGAAGCGTTGTCCGAAATATGTGAAGTTGCTTTGGTCAAACATAACCGCGGTGGAAAACAGGTTGAACCTCAAATTGTTATATCCAAAATGACAGATAAGCAACGCCAAATGTTTGAAACCCTGCAGCTATCACGGTATACCGAGGCTAAAGTTTAGGTCATACGCACCAGACCTTGTAACGGCTTGTTTTTAAATGACAAAATACTGTTCGCGTAAAATAAATCGTAAAGTCGGGCTAGAGTATAGAATAATAAATCTTAAAAAATATCATGGTGGTGGAATCTTTTGGGCTTATTCAGATTTGATAAACCCGTTTGACAGGTCTCTTTATCGGTGCTATTAAATAACCAACTAAAAGACTATTAAGGGGGAATATATGCAGTCAAATGAAATTAAGTATTCGGAAGATATAGTACCAATCACCGACATGAAGGTGAATCCGGGGCGTATCGTCAATCAGGTGGATAAAACAAGCCGCCCGGTTCTATTGACTAATCGAGGCAGAGGGGTTGCCATCATTCAATCGCTTAAAGATTATGAGGCAAAAACAGAGGAACAGGCGTTCCTGCGAGGCGTTGTTCAAGGATTGATGGATTTGGAAGAAGAGCGTGAAATAGGCTTGAATGACGTAAAAAAACGACTTGGATTGAGCGAATAACAATGGTACAAAAAAGAGCAATCACCTTCGCTGCATCGGCTGTCAATGACCTTGAGACAATCCGCGACTGGTATATTGAACAAGAGGTTCCCGACGTAGGCGAAAGACTATTGCGAGAAATTATTGCACAGGTCGAAAGACTTGTTGATTTTCCTGAGAGTGGGCGAATCGTACCGGAATTTGAAATTATGAATCTGAGAGAGATTATCTTTCCCCCTTTTCGTATCGTTTACCGTCTCGATACAAACCGGGTAAGAATTGTTCGCATCTGGAGAAGCGAAAGACTCCTGAAAATGCCGTAACGGCTAGAGATTAGCAAGGCACTTTCTGTAATCATTATAAAAATAGACACTGTCACTCTTTTTTCAAAGTTCTTCCTGTAGTCCCGATGTGCAGACGGTCAGCGATCTGCTGGGTCATACCAACCTGACGACCACGAAGAAGTATCTCTACTCCCTCAAGGCAAATCGGAGGGCTGCGGTCAGCGTCCTGGATGATGTTTTCACAGAAGAAAATGACACGGAAACTGACACGAAAACCAAAAAGGACTTAGAGGAAACCTCTAAGTCCTTAAATTCTTGGTGGCGGTGCAGGGAATTGAACCCCGGACACTACGGATATGAGCCGTATGCTCTAACCATCTGAGCTACACCGCCTCTGACAGACTGCGACGTACTCCTACATCATATTTGCACACGTGTCAAGAATCTCCAATAAATCTATTTAACATCCATATCGTAAGCCACTATCACACTCCTTGAAAGGCGTGTTCCAAGACCCACTGCAAGCACAATTTCATCCTCACCATCATTGTCTATATCTTTGATCTGATAATCAGCCACATACCCCTGGATCTTTTTTGTCCTCCAATTCTCAGACAGTCCAAGACCATCCCATCCAAGATTGAATATCATGCTGCGTGTAAACACTCGAATGTTCTTCATCATTCGCCCAACAGGAGACAGGTTCTTAACGACAAGGATCTCTTTCACCCCGTTTCTATCGATATCATAGGTAAGGATCCGTTCCTTGATGAATGTCTTCTCAGGGCCATCTCCTTCGCTTGTAGTTTCCAGGACATCCCCGAAATCAAAGTAATTGTTGGAACCACCGAAGACCTCAGCGCTCCTCCATATCAGCTTGTCGCTCCCTCCAATAATATGGATCTTGTAATAAGCCGAATCCTTTGTTTCCTTATAAATATTGACGTGTCCGTATCCATCGAGAGCGATAACTCTATCGGGACTACCCTCAATCACGCTGTCAATGGTAAGACCATAAACGGAAAGTCCCTGTGGTATCAACATTCTCTTGCCTTTCGTATATTCTCCATCAGTGCAAACAATTTCATGGATGGGACGGGTGAAGGCTCCATCCATTCCCTGTTTCTGTCCCAGCAACAGGGGCATTTCTGATACGCTGATAACCCTTAAAAACCATCTCAGACCTGATGCTATCACGGCATATTTCCCATCCTGAAATTCGAGTACGAATGATTCAAGATTACGGTTTTCCATGTTTGTGACTATTATTTCATTAATGCCGTTCCCGTTTATATCAGCTACATCAACAGAGAGATAACTGTCGTAATCCTTTCCCGGAATCTTGTTGAGGAGTTTAAGGTCTTTATCGATCTTTTGATATACCATCACAGATCGTTCATCTATAACTACAACTTCATTTAAGCCGTCACTATTAACGTCCCCGATATCCATTCCCTTAAAGGTCATTCCATATTTCTGGCTCATCCAGAATCCTTTTTGGGCTAAAGGGTTGGCCGCCAGTATAAAGGCAGGATTAATAACAGAAGTAAACGTCCCCTCGCTTGCCTTCATAACCGCGAGAGCATCAGGGCTCTGCCAGGGCTTCGGGGTTGATTTAGCGGGCCCTGCAGCGGGCACGGTTGAGATTTCAGCGGCCGGGGGTGTCTGCCCCAGAACGTAGTAGGTTATCTTTTTCGCAAAATCGCCAATCCTGGGAATCACAGCATCCATACCCTGGCATTGTTCAAACACGCCAACAGGTGTTTTATAGGTAGACACATCAAGAAGTTTAGCGTCGAGACTTATGCTGTTGCCGATCTTTGTTATGCTTCCCCACACAACAAAATTTACACCGAGCCGTTTCCCAACACTGTAGGCATCGGCAACAGTAACCGTCTTCTTGTTTAATTTGGCCAGCGCATCTCTGACATTCTGTTTGGAGCTGATATTAATTTTATCGCTTGCGGAGAGACGGGAGATCATCATATCCCATATTCCATCCCTTACATAGGTAATGTCTTCCGAGCTATGAACCGAAAAGGGAAGTACGACCACCTTTTTCTGATCTTTTATGTCTGCGGCCCACCCCGATCCGGAAAGTATCACTCCCAGAATACAGAAAAAAATCAAACATCTTTTCATTTTAATCTCCTTTTAAATTGATTCTTACGCAATAAAACCGACTGAACACGGACACCACGAACGATAACTGCAATCATGATCAGCCCTTTTAATGAGTCATTCAGGTGAATAACCATCAGATTTTCCAAGCCTGTTGTATCATCAATCTGTCGAAAGAGATCAAGACAATCCCCTTTCGTTGCCAGGTCGTATCCTGCCACAAATCTATGGCACGTATCAAGACAAAACGCCGGCCTTGAATGATCCTTTTACCCCTCCGAAAATCCGGCCAATTTGGAAAAAAATGCACCCAATGGCTGTCCCCTGCCCCGCCGTTGTCTCAATGGCGATCCTTACATTCGCCCACGAAGTATCGGGGTGAATCACGTCGAGAATCCGGGTTATCCTTCCGATCTCCCACTCCTCAGCGCGGGCCCCTGAAAGTCGGGATGGACTACTGTAACAAAGCATCACCTGCGACATCTGCGCTTACAGCTTCGGCACCGCGAAGTTGATGATATTGATGAGAATAGATTGATTGTAAAGACCAATAAGTATAATCGCTGCGGCCACGATAAATGTGGGGATAAGCATGCTAAGGGGCGCTTCACTCACCGCGGAGCAATCCTCATGTGTGTGCCCCGATCCGGAAACACCAAAATCGTAGTAACCGATTTCAATAACCCTGAAAAACAGGACCACATTAACGAGACTGGAAAACAGAAGCGCGACCACAAATATCCAGTTTCCGGCAATGACGGAACCCTGAATCAGATACCACTTACTGAAGAAGCCACATGTGGGCGGTACGCCTATTACCGATAAAGCAACGACAAGGAAGGCGGCCATAGTGAACGGCATCTTTTTGAATATATTATCAAAGGCCGTAATCTCGTTGTTCTTCATCTTATAGGCCAGGATACCGGCCACGGCAAAGAGGCCGAGCGTCATTACAACATCATTCAGAATATGCAGAATTGCACCCTTCATAGCCACGGCATTGGCTATGCCAACACCACCGACCATGTAGCCGACCTCGGCTATTACAATATAGCACAACATCCTTTTAAAGTTTCTCTGGGCCAGAGCCATCACCGCTCCCATAAAGATGGCAATAATCCCGGCGTACAGCAGAATCTTTGTCACAGGAAGGAGATCTACGGAGAAATATGGCCTGAACACCGTGAACATGATTCGCAGCATAATATAAACAGCAATCTTGGTCATCAACGGCGCTATCAGGGCGCTGGCGGCCGAAGGTGCCTTAGTATAGGCGTCGGGGAGCCACATGTGCAGGGGGAAGAGGGCCATCTTGAGGGCTATCCCGACCATAAAGAAAGCGAAGGCGACGATTACCACCTTGGAACCGTAAAGTCCGGGAAGTATTTTCGCCAGATCGGCCATATTAAGAGAACCGGTAACCATGTAGAGATAACCAACACCGAGCAGATAGAAACAGGCCCCGATGGTGCCCAGGATAATATACCGGAAGGCGGCGAGTGGAGCCCCTTCCTCACCCGTCGCTATCAGGGCATAGCCGGACAATGATGCTATCTCGAGGAACACGAAGAGGTTGAACACGTCACCCGTGATGACGATTCCTAAAAATCCCGTAACCTGCAAAAGGAAGAGGGTGTAAAAATAGACTGTCCTGTCGGGCAGTTCCGCTTCAAGGCTTCTTCTGGAATATATCGCGACCAGTAGAGAGGTGCCGGTTATCAGGACCAGCATCATGGCGTTCAGGTGGTCAATTACGTATTCGATACCCCAGGGCGGGAGCCAGCCCCCCATGCTGTAATGAATGACCCCCTCGTGCATAACGGTATTCAAAACGCTGACTGAGCAGAGGGTAGATGCTAAAAGAGCGAGGATAACCCAGAAGTAGCACAAGTCTTTTCTCAACCAGCCGATCAGCGGTGTGGCAACCGCAGACATCAGGACTATAATAACGATAAGAGCGGGAGCTTGTTCTATAATCATTTGATTGCCTTTAGTATCTCATCCTCTTCCAGGGTATTATATTTACGGTACATCATTATGGCGATAGCCAAAGCGACACCCAGCGTCGCAATGGATACGACGATCGCGGTGAGCATCAGGACATGCGGCAGGGGGTTCAGATACTGGGCGACCTGTATGGCATGCTCACCATGCGCGTCCGCGGATGTCAGTATCGGCAGGGTGGCCCCGCCCTTCTTATAGGCGATGGAGACGAAAAAGAGTATGATCGCTGTCTGAAAGATATTCATCCCGATGATCTTTTTGATCAGGTTGGTTTTGGCGATCATCGCATAGAAACCTACCATCATAAGGATGATATATATCCAGTAGTTGTACTTTGCTATGATAAAATCCATCAACTCCCACTCCCTATCGTCTTGTCTTCTTGCCCTCGCCGCGTCTCCTCAGCAGCAGGATACACGCCATACCAGCCGTGAATATGACCACTGTCTCACCAAGTGTATCATACCCCCTGTAGTCGGCAAGAACAGCGGTGACTAAGTTAGGCGTCGCTGTTTCTGTCGCGGCATTTGTAATATACTGGGGTGACACATGAATGCTGGCCGGAGAGTTTGGATCACCCCAGTCGGGCATGTCAATGGTGCCGTACATAAGAAACGCCCCCACGATTATCGTTACAATCAGGCCCAGGGTCTTCAATCCTTTGTCCTCCTTGTCGTCTTCAGCACAGCGGCAATAAAGAGGATGGTCCCGATTCCCGCGCTGACCGATGCCTCCGTGAAGGCGACATCGACGGCGCCGAGCTGCGCCCACATAAGGCACATAAAAAAGCTGTAGGCCCCAAGAATCATAACCGCGCTCATGAGATCCCTGACGGTTATCGCCGCGACCGCGCACATAACCACAAACAACTGAATAATAATGTCAAAGGGTATGTTCATTTTTTCTCTTCTCCCTTTACCCAGGGTTTCAGGCCATGCCGTATACCCGCCCTTGAAATGGCGTGCGTTGCCGTCGGCTGAGCAAGGAACATGAATACGGCTATAAATAGTATCTTCAGGGCAGTGAGGGACAACCCTTCATGGATGGCAAAGCCGACAAGGCACAGAAAAACGGCGAGTGTATCCCCCTTCCCCGTGGCGTGGAGGCGCGTAAAAAAATCGGGGAAGCGCAGAAGCCCGATTGTTGCGGTCGTGAAGAAGAACAGGCCACCGAGAACACATACTATCGAGAGAGTTCCAAATATATATGCCATATCTTTACCGTTCCATTTCCAGGTATTTAGCCGCGGCTATACATCCGATGAAATTCAGAAGAGCGTATACCATGCTGATATCGATAAACATATCAACTCGGTTGTACACATACCCGAGGACAAGTAATATGATCAAAGTCTTGGTTCCGATGGCGGAGATTGCGGCTATCCTGTTGAACACCCCCGGCCCGAATATGACACGGTAGAGCACCAGAAAAACAAGGATGCACATACCGAGACCAACCGCAACAAAAAATTCATTCATATTGAACCCTCAAACGTGAGTAATTTACTTCTTGCCTTCAAGTTTTTCTTCATGCTTTTGATCTTCGGACAACACCCCACCGGTTGATATATCAAAAAATATGGAGTACATAATCGCCATAACCGTGAACCCTACACCCAGTTCAACACCAAGGATCCCGAGAGAACGGGCATGTGCGGGGTCAACATTCAGGATGACGGACAGTTGACTGTAGTCGAGATAGTTACCCCCGAGCAGGAGACAGATTAACCCGATCCCTGCATAAATCAGGACGCCCAGGCTCCCCAGCAGAATGACAACGCCTTCCGGAACCCTTTTTCGAACCTCAGCATAGCCGTGAGTTATCAGAAGCAGCGCCAGGCTCGCGCCCAGGATGACGCCCCCCTGAAACCCTCCGCCCGGGCTGTAATGACCATGCATGATGACGTACAGGGCGTAGATCTGTATAAACGGTACCAGAATCCTTGCAATGGTCTTTATAATGATATCATCGCTGCTGGCAACCATTTACATACCCCTCTTCAACTCAGTAAATATTCGAGACACATCCAGTACATCCTGAATGTATATGTGGTCCGCTTCCATAAAGATATGTGCTACCCGGTCCTCCATCTCACCGGTATCCAGATCATCGGCCACCTTCCTGTCAAGGGCATGTACCATAAACTCCCGATCCTCTATATCCATCGTGATGGTTCCCGGCGTGAGTGTTATGGAATTGGCCAGCGTCACCCACGAGATATCACTCTCCAGTTTGGTCCTGAAGGTAATAATCTGCGGATCAATGGGCATTTCCGGTGACAGGGCAAGATATGCCACATGAAAATTAGCCGTCACGATTTCACGCAGGAGCCATGGGATATAATAGAGAAATCTCTGAGCAATAACACGACCATCCCCTACCCTCACATTGGCGAACAGCAGATCGTGACCAAGATACGCGACGATCAGCGAACAGATCACGCCGAGTGTAATGTGAAAAGCGTCAAACTTCCCTGACAGAAGCGCCCAGAATCCCATCAGCATCACGAAGGTGGCAACGAAGTTCTGAAACCCAGACCTCGTCTCCTCGGCACCCTTAAGGATAGATTTGACCTTCTTCTCCTCCATCCACCTGGTATCGGATGTCAACCTCGTGGCCGTATCAAGTAAACCGACGGCCTGAGCCTTAGCGTTTTCCAGGATACGAAAGGCGTCATCCGCCGCATGGATAAAAAGTGTTACTTCCATAGTCTTAATCCCGACTTGTCCGGGCTGCAACAGGTACAAAGAATACCGGTACAGTCGCGTTTTCTACTATATTATAAACCTTATCTCTCTTGAATAATCGCTTCAGGAAAGATTTCTCAGTCCCTGACCCTACGGCTATCATGGTTCCCCGGTAATCCTCGGATGCGGTTACAATTTCTTCCGCCACGTTACCGGCATAGATGTGAGATTCCGCGTTAATACCTTCGTCCAGGCAGATCTGTCTCGTATGTCCAAGCCGTTCCTTCAGGTCCCTCATATCCTTCACGGTAAGCTTCTCACTGATAACGTGGATAATATCCAGCTCATATATACATTCACTGATGGCAAGAATCTGTTCCATGGCCTTTTCAGATGCGGGGGACCAGTCGGTGGCGAAGATAACATGGGAGGGCAGGTCTACCTCTCCGCTCGAATGTCCCCGATTAAGGACAAGGACCGGGAGCGGCGATTTCGCGACGAGCTCTCTGAGGGTAGCCCCATGAGAATCTCTATCGAGGTCGACCACGATACAGGATACCAGCGCATCCTTTGCGGCAGTCATAATCTCTCTATAAGAGTAATCACCAATTCTTTTTGTCTTGAATTGAATTTCCGGGTCGGAAAAACAGTCCATCCGTCCCTTCAATGAGGGGGACAACGCGATCACAAAATTATCGAACATCTTCTTTTTCAGAGGCAAAATCCCCTTTAAAAAACCACAGGGCGAATCGCTCTCACACAGATCAGTCACGTACAGCAATATTACCTTTATACCCCCCCCCGATAAATGTATCTGATTAATTCTTAAAGATTGACCCTCGCAGGAACCAGCAGACTCGGAAGCATTGAATGCTTGGTCAACTTTGTTGCAACACTTCCCAGAAATATCTCTTTCAGGGGGCTCTTACCTGTTGTACCTGCAACAATCATTGTGGCTTCCCGTTCAGTAGCCGCTTTCTCTATCTGCTCAAAAGTGCTGCCAACATAGAGATGCGACTCGGCTTCTATGCCCTCTTTTTCGAAAAGTAAACAAACCTCCTCAAGCTTCTGCTTGTTTTCCTTCCGTAGAGACTGTATCTCCATCGCCGACGTACTCTTAAATTCCTTCTCACCGATTACATGGACAGCTACCACTTTTTTCAAGATATTCTTAAATGAGATGAGATACTCCACGGCTTTCTCGCTCGCTGGAGACCAGTCCAGAGTAAGCAGGGGCCTCTCGAACGGCCGCTCATTCACCTTTCCGGAGGGAAGCATATACTTATATACCAGTACCGGGGTAGAGGTCCGCTCAAGTATCTCGAGAGTCTCGGACCCACCGTACAGTTCTTCAAATTTCCCCTGCTTGTGGCGACCCGTAACAATGAGGTCCACCTCTTCTTCCTCCGCAGTAGATATAATCTTGGGAAGCGGGTTCCCGACAACAATATACGCACCGACTTCCATTCCCTGCTCAAACAGGCTCTCAGCCCAGTCGATAAAGCGGACATTCGCCATCTCACGGAGTTTTACCTCCTCATCCTTGAGGTAACCCTTGCCGCGACGCATGGCGACTTTGTCTCTTTCTATTACATGCAGAAATACTGCGTGATTAAACCCTGCTTTACGTAAATCCATCAGGGACTGGAGCGCGTCGAACCACAGCTCTTCAAACTGGGTTACAAAGAGCAACTTCTTATTCTTCATTCGATCCTCTGTATGCTAATGTTAAACCAATTTCAGTCTATCAGATTTTTTACGGTCTCAGCCAGCTCAGCCGGTTCAACCGGCTTTTCCATATATGCCTCAGGTTCGGGCACAGGGTGATCCCCGAACTCTGACAGGGCTTCCTGAGAACGGAGGAAAGTGCGTCTTGCAATCCCGGAAAGTATTATAACAGGAATATTCCTGAGGGTTTCATCATCCTTCAATTCCCTGTACATACGGATACCGCTCTGCCTGGGCATTAAGACATCCATTATTATCAGATCGGGACTTTCGTCTCTCGCCATAGAGAGTCCCGTTTCCCCGTTCTTTGCTATCAGGGGAATATATCCATTCTCCTCAAGAACCGTTTTGACAAACATTACGATATCGGGATCGTCATCAACGGCAAGAACCCTTTTCGACATGACAGATTCTCCTTTGCAAATAAATTGTGTTGTGTTTCTTTTTTTCGGGTTAAATGACTCATAATTTCTGACTTCCTACTCCACTTTCCCATAGGGAAGCCGTACGATAAAAGTTGATCCCTCGCCCAATTCAGAGAGTATATCAATGATGCCATTATGTTCCTGAACAAGCTTTTGGACAACCAGCAGACCAAGACCGGTGCCCTTCCCCCCCTTCGTGCTGAAAAAGGCCGAGAATATCTTCTTTTTGATCTCTTCTCTCATTCCACAACCGTTATCAGCTACTTCAAATCTGATTAGATTGTCACCTTCAAGTCGTGCCCCCACTCTGACTTTGTGCTGTTTCGTTTCATCAAGGTCGAATATACAGGCATCAACAGCATTCGAAACCAGATTAAGGAGTATCCGATGAACCATATCCGGATCCATCGAGATTTCTTTTATCGATGGATCAAAGTCCCTCTCAACCTCAATCTGGTTTTCCATTGCCATTCCATCCAGGAGCTCGCAAACATCCTCGACAATATCATTTGGAAGGCAGATTCTGTATTCCGGTTCACGTTCTCTGGAATAGGCAAGCAGGTCGGCAACAAGATAAGAAATTCGTCCAACATTCCTCTCAACCATATGCCAGCCCGTTCTTAGCTTATCGGTATCATTTTTGTCAAGACTAATATTAACGATATATGTACCACCCTTAAGACCCGCAAGAATGTTTTTTATGTAGTGAGCCAACCTGGAAACTGTCTGACCGATTGCCGCGAGTCTTTCGGATTTTACGAGTTCACTTTCAAGGCGATTTATCTCACTGAGGTCCTGAAAAAATCCGACACTTCCGATAATATCTTCGCCATCATACAGGAGCGTTGCGGAAAATCTGACGGGCACATCACTCTCGTTTCGGTGAATGATGACCTCTTTCCAGCCCACATCCCCCATTTTCTTACCGTTGTCGAACATCAGTCCGAAGACATCAGCTATCTCAGCAGGAAACAGATCTGCATAATACGCCTTGCGAACAACGTCAATCCGGGGAATGCCAAAGATAGCCTCCGCCTCAGGATTAAATATAACGACGATGCCATTTTCGTCAGTGGCTACGATTCCATCATTGGAACTGGTTATCAGTTTATCCTGAAAATCGGATTTTCTCTTTACCTCCCCTATTGCTATCTGACACATGTTCTCGAGATCCAGCGTGTAAGCCCTGAGCTTTTCCCGTATAACAATCTTTTCCCTGGCCCTCTTAAGGGCTATATGCAACGCTGCTTCACTGACCGGCTTGTTGACAAAATCGGAAGCCCCATACCGGAGGGCATCTATGGCGGAATCCATATCCCCATGACCTGTAATAACGATAACCTCAATGTCAGGGTTGGTGGCCTTCACCCTCTCCAATACATCAAGCCCATCCATACCCGGCATCTTCAGGTCGGTCAGGACAATTGAAGGGGATTCCTTTTCGATCTCCTCAAGCCCCTTCTCGCCGGATGTAGAAGTGAAGACTTCATACCCGTCACTCCTCAGAGACAGGGAGAGAACATCAAGAATGTCTTCTTCATCGTCTATCAATAAAATCTTGTTCATCTTCATAACAGTATCTCAACCGGGCAATATAGAGTGCTGGAAGCTACCACAAACGCGCGAACATAAGAAGAAATAAAAATTCCCTTTAGGAATCAAGGATCCAGGTGGTCAAATGATTTCTTTCTAATAATTAAATAAGCGGTTTTGCCATCACGGCAACCGTTCCTGTCCCCTCATCTCATGACAGAGCCTGAGAGGATGCTGGAAAAGTCAATCTGAACGTTGTCCCCCTGCCGACCTCGCTGTCCACCGTAATAGTACCGTCATAACCGGTTATGATACCATAACTGATGCTCATACCCAGCCCTGTCCCCTCTCCGGGTTTCTTGGTCGTAAAGAAGGGTTCAAACACCTTATCCCTGGCATCCTCAGGCATGCCCGCCCCATTATCAGCCACGGTAACGACAATCAGACCTTTTTCCAGACAGGATCGTATAATAAGCTGTTTTCCACCCTTTTCACTGTGTTGACCGTTTTCGTCGAGGGCGTCTCTTGCATTGGTAACAAGATTCATAAAGACCTGCTCTAACCTGTTGTGATCGGCAAAGACAGGGGGAAGACCCTCAGCAAGCTCCAGAACCACCCCTATACCGTGCACCTTCAGCTGTTGCCCCAGTATCTTGAAGATATCCCTGATAGGGTCATTGATATCTATCATCTCCCCTTTGACGTTCGATTTTCTTACGAAGTCCTTCATGTGTTTTATGGTTTGAGCCGCCCGACGGACATTTTTCTCTATCTGCCTCGCTACGGCAACGATATCATCTTTATTCTGCTCTTTATTCTGCTCTTTATTCTGCCTGATCGTTTTAACAAGAAAGTCGGAGGCCACCTGGATAACATTGAGCGGTTGAGTGATCTCGTGGGCAATCCCTGAAGCCATGGTCCCGAGAGTAGCCATCTTACTGGCCTGTATCAGTTGCGTCTCCTTCTCTACACTTTCACTGACGTCGGGTGTTACCACGATCAGACAGGCCCTTCCCATAAACATAACCGCACTGACGTGCAGGTTGACATAAAAGGGGGTACCATCCTTTCTCCGGTAGAGCCTGCTGGAGTAGAAGTCTGACTGATTGGAAGAGATCGTTTCAAGTCCCTCGAGTACCTCCTGGTCAATCTTTGAACCAAGGTCCGCAAATGACATATTCAGAAACTCATCTTTCGAGTATCCGTAACATCCGATAGCGGTCGCGTTCACGTCCAGTATCTTAGAGGTCTCGCGATCGACAATAATGATGGGACTTGGATCGGAGTCAAACATGGCCCTGTATTTCTCTTCCGATTTTTCAAGCTCGTGATACGAATCCTTCAGTTCCTTCGTCGTCTCTTTGACCTTTTGCTCCAGATCCTGGTTGAACTTCTCAGCCACATAGTGAAGTCTGGCATTTTCAATCGCCAAAGCGACGTGGTTACTGATAACAGGAAACAAATCCTTGTCCTCTTCCGAAAACCGGGCCGATATATGACTTGATAATCTGATGACACCGAAGACAAGTTCCTTTGACACAAGAGGCATGTACACCGCTGACTTTAATCCTTCGACCAGGAATTCCTTATACGGGACATTGTCAACTGTTACATCCTCAAAGAATAGTATCGAATTCTTTCCCGTTAGCTGATCGACAATGACATCAGGACCGGCATCCCTTCCTTCCTGATAGAAATCTTCGGTATATCCGAAGGAATAGACAATGCGGAACGAACCGTTTTTTCTACGGAGATACACACCGAGGCTGTCAACATCAGCAAAATTCTCGAAGATTCCAACGCCGGCCACGCGGACCCTCTCAAATGGGTCGAGCGTTGCGCTTAGAGTCGAAGTTATATTCCAGAGTATTGAGAGATAGCGGAGGTATTTTTCACGCTCATCGTGCAGGAGTTTAGAATCGGTCCTGTCCCAGCAGGTCTCAATGGCTCCGGAAATATTTCCATTTGGGTCCAGTATCGGAGCGGCCGTAAAGTACAACCATTTTCCGCCCTCACCCATCTGGGGATAAAAGTCCTCCGCCTCGTAGGCTCCTTCGATGAAGGGGGATTTACGTCCCCGGTCACCATAATATTTCCTAATCTCATCTTCACCGACACCATCCACTATCAGGTCAGCCATGATAGGCTTCTCGCCCGTGTAAAACGCCTGCCAGTGCTTCTTAGTCCCGATCATCTCATCGGTCGTATAGCCGGTAAGCCGCTCCAGGGCGCTGTTCCAGTGCGTGATTATATGGCCTTTGTTTATAACAAAGGTTGGGATGGCGCTCCCCTGGACAATCTGAAGGAGGGTTCTTTCCTTTTCCTCAAATTCCCGCTCCATCAGGTCAAGATGGTGGGCCCTCTCTTCGACAATAACCATGGACTGCCTGGATATACCCCTTGAAAGAAGCGCGGATATAAGGAGGAGAAGTATGACGGAAAGGATAAGGATTATGACGACGGTTCGGTTCCAGGCCCCGGTGTCTTTCTTTGCGTCTCCGTACGAATCCAGCTCTGTCACCTGGCCTGTCCCTGTTACATGCTCAATGGCTGTCTCCTGCTCCATCGAAGACTCCTCTGTCGTAGAGATCCAATCGAGCATGAGAAGCGCCATAAGAGCCATGGGAATCACGACAAGGAGGAAAAATATCTTCACTATATCGAAGATCTTAGCCCTTGCAAGCATGCGCTGGTCTTTATCGATATTCGGCATGATATATGCTCACAATTTCACGAAAATACCAGGGAATGATTAGAAACACCCTATCCACCCATTACAGCCAGTGCTGTCATCCTTGCCAGTTCGAGAAAAAACCCCGGATGGATAAATAACAGGAACGAGGCAACGGCGGTCACTACTGATGGAATAACAGCACAGATGTGGGCCTCGCTGAGCCGTGACGAGGCATCAAAATTGGGTCCGCTGGAGAAGAAGGCATTATAGGTTATCGGCAGAAAGTAGGCCGCGTTTAAAAGGGAACTTGTCAGGATAACGACCAGTATGGGAATCTGACCTGCCTCGATACATCCCAGCGCAAGATACCATTTGCTTATGAAGCCGCCCATAGGAGGTATGCCTATAACGCTCAATGATCCGAAGAAGAATGCTATCATGGTAACGGGCATCATTTTCCCGATCCCCTTCATTTCACTGATCTTCTTGAAACCGGTATGAGCGATGATGGCGCCGGCGCAGAAAAAGAGGGTTATCTTTCCAAAGGCGTGCATGACGATATGAACAACGCCACCAGTCATGCCCATAACACTGATCAGCCCCCCGGCCATAACTATATAGGAAAGCTGGCTTACCGTCGAGTACGCGAGTCGCGCCTTGAGATCATCCTGTCTGAGAGCGAACAGCGAACCGACAATGATTGTAACAGATATGAAATAGAGCAGAAATACATCGAGTGAAAGTGCATGCATAAGGTCTATGCCAAAGATGTTGAAACATATTCTAAGGACGGAGAATACTCCAACCTTGACAACGGCTACGGCATGCAGAAGAGCGCTTACCGGAGTCGGAGCCACCATGGCGGAGGGCAGCCAGGAATGTATGGGCATGATGGCGGCCTTGCCGATTCCTGCTATAAAGAGCACGAACAGGAAGATAAGCATTGGCCCTCCCGCCTTCCCTGCCAGAATACCCTGGTCGGCAAAATCAAGAGTGCCCGTAAAATAATATGTGATAATCATCGCGGGCAGGAAAAACGCTATGGACGTTCCCATCAGATAGGTGAGGTATTTTCTCCCCGCGGACCGGGCTTCGCGGTCCTGATGATGGGTAACAAGAGAGTAGGTGGAAAGTGACAGCATCTCGTAAAACATGTATAGCGTGAGGAGATTGGCGGAAAACGCTACGCCAATGGCTGAAGAAAGCGCCAGCGCGAAAAATGCGTAATATCTTGTCTGCGAGTGCTCCTTGAGGGAACGCATATATCCAATTGAATAGATGGTAGTGACGATCCACAGGGAAGAAGCCACTATCGCAAACAGCAGACCGAGTGAATCAACCCGAAAGGCTATACTCACGCCGGGAAGAATCTCAACAAGATTACAAACCACACTCTTGCCACTGAGAATGACAGGCAACATGGAAATAACAATACCAAACTCGATCAACGCGAGCGTAATGCTGCAGGATTCCCGCAAGTTGGGCCTTTTCCCACAGATAACGATAAAGATTGAACCGAAAAGCGAAATGGCAACAGCCAGCAGTGGTTTTACAGATATAATGGTTTCCATGAAATAGCGTTATCCTCCTCTCTGCTTGTAAAGACTGACAAACTCGTAAAAAGCTCCGCATGCCACTTTGCGGCATTATACAGGGAAGTAACTTCTTATGTAGCGTGGGGCCTCTGTGCCCCACAGATTGATTGCCACCAGGGGCAACGCTACAACACATTTGCAAATTCAAGTTACTTGGATCCTTTCAATCCCGGCGAATCGGGACAGGCTCAGAATCAGATAACCCCCTTTGAGCGTTCCTCCACTATAGCCACCATCATCTTGACCACCTTCTCTATGTCTATTCCAGTGGTGTCTATAACAGCAGAATCCTGGGCCGGTTTCAACGGAGCCACCTTTCTCCCCATATCCCGCTGATCTCTCATCTCTAAGCCCCTCCTGACTTCATCAAGCTTGGCATTACCTCCATCCTCAATCAGCTGCTCGTACCTGCGGTTTGCGCGTTCATCGACATCGGCATCAAGATAAAATTTGACATCCGCACTGGGAAATACAACCGTGCCCATGTCTCTGCCTTCGGTCACTATACCCCCATATTTTCCGGCGTTTCTCTGAAGCGGAAGAAGAGCGTCCCTCACACCGGAGATCGCGGATATCGAAGATGCAAGCATGCCTATCTCTTCAGTCCTGACATTGTCCGATACATCCTCTCCATCTATCAGTACCTTCATATCTCCACCCGTCTCAATGGGAATATGGATATCATTACATAATTCACGAAGCGCCTCATCATTTTCGATATATATTCCTCGCTGCATTGCCTTGTATGCAATCGCCCTGTAAAGGAGTCCCGTGTCGAGATACACATATGATATTCGTTCGGCAAGTATTTTGCTTACAGTACTCTTCCCGGAACCCGCAGGACCATCCACCGTAATTACCAATCTCTTCTCCATTACTTAAATCCCTTTCGATTGTACCATCAATTGTACCATCTATTTCCATCCAGATAAAATCATAACCATCTTGCGCCTGACAAATCGCAACAAGATCGAAGCAAAGCTCATCTAACAACCACAACGACATCGAAACGAATATCATGTATCGCCCCGCAAGCAATATTGATTGTGTGGATGAATTTGTCAAGACCGAAAAACAGGAATTTCACTTCCTGAGAGTGTCAAATCGAAAAAATGACACTGATTCAACGCACAGACTTTTCATAAAAAATCTTTAAAGCCGCGTCAGTCAAGTCCTGTAAACAATGAATCTACCCCAGTATCCCGAGAAACACACCACCGGCAATCGCCGCGCCTATGGCGCCCGCGACGTTTGGTCCCATTGCATGCATTAGAAGATGATTTTTTTTATTCGCCTTCTGACCCATTACCTGCACAACCCTTGCGGACATTGGGACAGCGGACACACCTGCGGCTCCTATCATAGGATTTATCTTCTCCTTCAAAAACAGAGGCCACCACTTCACCTGAATCGAGTTTGCATATTATGCCACCCTTCGTGAAGTTGTCCCCTTCATGCATCGGCACCTCCATCACCATGCCCGCACTGGGGGCCTTCAGCATCAATTCGTAGTCCATCATGCCCCCAAGAGGCAGATTGACAAGAATCATAGCGAACCCTATGGGAAGCAGCAGAAGGGACTCCATCTTTTTCGCAATTG
>Ga0222680_1000049_pt1 | contig 54016 bp, 50 predicted proteins | sample AntAcemetage1004_FD_181146 | JGI IMG/M metagenome (GOLD analysis project Ga0222680, IMG submission 181146) | Saline water microbial communities from Ace Lake, Antarctica - #1004 | ecosystem: Environmental > Aquatic > Non-marine Saline and Alkaline > Saline | place: Antarctica: Ace Lake... | reverse complement strand
AAATCGGCGAGTATCCTGATGTGGTTATTGGCTGTGCCGGTGGCGGGAGCAACTTTGCAGGCTTGTGCTTACCTTATGTAAGAGATAAGATTCATGGTAAAGATATATCAATAATTGCTGCCGAGCCTGCATCGTGCCCTTCCATAACGAGGGCGCCCTTTGGCTACGACTTTGCTGACCTCGCGGAGAAAACACCCCTTTTACCCATGCATAGCCTCGGCCACGATTTTGTTCCCGCTCCAATTCACGCCGGTGGTCTGAGATTTCATGGGATGGCCCCGATTATCAGCGAACTTGTTAAAGAAAACATTATTGAAGGAAGATCTTACCATCAGCTTGAAACATTTGATGTTGGTGTAAAGTGGGCGAGAACGGAAGGATTCATTCCTGCTCCGGAAACACACCACGCAATCGCAGCCGTCGTTGATGAGGCGAGGCGCGCCAAAGAAGAAGGGAAGGAAAAGGTAATCCTTTTCAACTGGAGTGGACACGGGCTCGTGGATCTTGCCTCGTATGACGCCTACCTTTCCGGAAAGCTTAGAGATTATGAATTTCCGGAGGAGGAAATTGATCGAGCGAAAAAGACAGTCGGACAATATCCAAAACCATAAAGAGAGTTACAGGTTTCGAGTTTGAAGTTTCGAGTTAAAGGGCTTGGGGCTTTGAACTTGAAACCTGATTCAGGTATCATAAAAAATGGGAAAATATGAAGATTTAGAGATCAGATGCCCCAGACTTGGAGGACCAGTCACCTTTGCCTATTGCCTGCAGGAACGGGGTGAGCTCCCGTGTCAACGTGTTATTACCTGCTGGCAGACATTCTTTCCTGTGGAAGCCTATCTGAAGGAAAAACTAACGGCAGAAGAGTGGGATCGCTGCTTTAATCAGCCGCCAAAGGACAAAATTTCAACCATATTTGAAATCGTGGAAGCAGCAAAAAAAAGAAAGAAGGGTTGATATCTGAACCCGAGACTTGAAACCCGGTTATATGATGGATCTTTTTGATCAACAGAAAAGAGAAGCAGAAGGCACTATGCGACCTCTGGCGGACAGGATGAGGCCGGAAACCCTTCAGGAATTTGTAGGGCAGAGCCATCTCCTTGACAAGGATAGTTTGCTCCGCCGTGCCATAGAAGATGATAATCTTTTCTCAGTAATTTTCTGGGGGCCACCAGGGGTTGGCAAGACAACCCTGGCACGCATCATAGCAAATGAGACGAAATCCCACTTTGAAACATTTTCCGCAGTCCTCTCCGGAGTCAAGGAAATCAGGGCCGTTATCGATGAGGCACAGGCCCAGCTTCGTTACCATCAAAAAAGAACGATTCTCTTTGTCGATGAAATCCACCGTTTCAATAAAGCTCAGCAGGATGCATTCCTCCATCATGTGGAAAGCGGGTTGATCACATTGATCGGCGCCACCACGGAAAATCCTTCTTTTGAAGTTATCGCTCCTCTTCTGTCCAGAGTACGGGTAATGGTGTTGAAACCGTACTCTGATGAAGACCTGGCATCGATACTCAAAAGAGCGCTTAAAGATCAGTCGAAAGGGCTTGGGACGCTATCTCTGAAAATCGAGAAGGATGCCCTGAAACATATCATCTGGGCCGCTGATGGAGATGCCCGGACAGCTCTCAATAACCTGGAGGCAGCAACATCTCTCGTTCTTAAGAAAGATAGAACTGTCACAAAAATCACGAAAGAGATAGCTGAAAGAGCCTTGGAGAAGAAGGCCCTTCAATATGATAAAAATGGTGAAGAGCACTATAACCTGATATCAGCCCTTCACAAGAGTCTGAGGGGGAGTGATCCGGATGCTGCTCTCTACTGGCTGGGACGTATGCTCGAAGCAGGCGAAGATCCGCTTTTTATACTTCGCAGGATGATAAGGTTTGCCTCCGAAGATGTGGGTAACGCCGATCCGGCGGCTCTGGGTGTCGCGGTGTCAGGCCTGCAGGCCTTTCAATTTATCGGACTTCCGGAGGGAGAACTTGCCCTCGCGCAGACCGCGGTTTATCTCGCAACCGCTCCGAAGAGCAACGCCCTGTATACCGGTTTGGACAGGGTGAAGATAGACATAAAGAAAACGGGTACCCTCCCTGTTCCTCTTCACATAAGAAATGCCCCGACGAGGCTGATGAAAGATCTCGGTTACGGCAAGGGTTACAAGTATGCTCATGACTTTCCGGACGCCCATGTCCCCCAGGAATATCTGCCGGAAAAATTGAAAGGCCAGCGCTACTACTCTCCCACCAACAGAGGATATGAGAAGATCATAAAAGACAGGATAGAAAAATGGTACAATATCAGGAGGAAGGTTACTAACAGTGGAAAAGATCGTCAAGAGAACAGGTAACTGCTTTTCTTAGCAACTCGCTGAGGAGTGGTTTACCGGCTCATTTCTTTAGCTTGTAGATCCGGCCTCTGGATTTTCTCAAGAGTCTTGGTAAAAATCCCCCGCTCAATTTAAAGTCATCTTCAATCGCAATTTTTTTTGCCCGGCTCTTTTTTCTTTTGATGTCTTCCAGTAATATACTGTCTTCGTCTATCAATATCCTGGCGGTTTCTGTTTTATTGTTGCCTGCAATGATATTTCCGAGTGATATTCTAAAGTTTAAAAGGGCATTTTCAATAATTGTAGAATAACTTGTTCCTGAGTTTTTCTTTTCGTCGCACAGGATTTCTTTGGCCTCTTTCGAAAGCATGATGGTAAAAGATTGCTTCCCTTTTGCCCTGTTCCGCTCACGCCATCTTCTCAATCTTTCTTTTCCTGTACTCATGCAATATTCTCCGTTAGTTACAACAGCTGTAATTCGTTGCACGTAACATCAAAAGTTCCCAATGTCAATGCAGTCTTTAGACTTTTCTGTCCCTGCAGTCAGAGGATAGATGATCAGAGAGCTGCCGTTCCTGTGGAAAATTGTTCGCAATATAACTTGATTGCTTCCGGGATTAGATTTATAATCAAACAGTCTTTATAATCGGTTCTTGTCTTGTGGCATTCAGAGATGAATGCAATGCCCGGTGCACGTCAAATGAATTTCAAGAGGAGGTTTATCATGTATCGCATTCCACGTATTAATCTTTCTTCCTATGATTTCACAGCTAAACAGATGCGAGAGAAGGTGACAAAATCCGTCTTTAGTCTCTATCGTCCGGTGCTTATTGCTTTGATGGCGGTGGATACCGCTGTTGCCTCTACTATGTGTGTGCTTGCCGCATATTTTGATCCTCAAGGACATGGGGTTGATTCCGTAAGCGCATTCTGGGCCCGGCTTAATCTCGCGTTGTCAGGAGTTCGAATATCAATAAGTGGAGATGAACTTATAGATAAAGATCAGCCATATATAGTGATGGCGAATCATCAGAGTTATTATGATGTGTTTGCCCTGATAGGTTATCTGCCCCTGCCGTTGAAATGGGTTATGAAGATGGAGCTCAGAGAGATACCGATATTCGGGATTGCCTGTGAGAAGGTAGGGCACATCTATATTGACAGGGGGGATTCTGAAAAGGCGCGAAAGAGCCTCAAGGCGGCGGGTGAAAAGATACGGGCCGGCTCTTCTGTGGTATTTTTTCCCGAAGGCACAAGAAGTCCCGATGGAAAACTCCAGCGTTTTAAAAAAGGAGGTTTCGTTATGGCGCTGGAGGCAAAGGTGCCGATACTTCCCGTAACCGTGGTGGGAGGAAGAAAGATATTACCCAGGAAAAGTCTGTGGATCCTGCCGGGCAATATGAAAATAATAATACATGAGCCTATTCCTGTTGACAAATATACATATGAAACAAAGGAAAAACTTATAGAACGAGTTAGAGAAGTAATAGGAAAAGACCTGGAATAGAGCGATAGATGCCCTGTCAATTCTGCAGGGTTCCTTCAAGAAACTAAAGCCATACAAACAGTCCACTCCCTTTTCCGCGCCAGGTTTCAGGTATTGAGGCTCGCCAATTGGTGAGTTTCAACAATGGAATCCATCCATCCAGCCATCCATTCAGTCTGTTTCTTTTTTTCTGAAAAATAGCTTGCTATTTGTAATATGTTTATATATGTTTCTGCCCGTAGAAACAGGGGGCAAAATGGTTTCTCGAGACGAGCTTGTAAAGATATTTACAGAGATATCTGATTTTGAGGAAATGAAGTCATTTATTGAAGAAATTCTCACTCCGAAAGAAATCGAGGATTTCGTCCTTCGCTGGGAACTTTTGCGGGAGCTCAGCGAAGGCCATACCCAGAGGAATATAGCGGCAAAGCATGGAATAAGTCTCTGCAAGATTACAAGAGGTTCAAAGATATTAAAGAAAAACAATTCCATCACAAAAAAAATACTTGACAGATACCATGGAGGAAAAAAATAGGATGAACATGCATTCAGAATCAGTGGAAATGCCCGACAAGACAGGATATTTTGGGGAATATGGCGGCAGTTTTGTGCCTCCGCAGATACAGAAAGTGCTTGATGAAATCACTGAAGCATATGGCAAAATAAAGGATGATGAGAGTTTTAAAGAGGAGATTTCGTCATTGTACAAAGACTATGTGGGTAGACCCAGTCCTATTTTCTACGCGAAATCTCTTTCGGAAAAATGTGGCGGCGCGCGCATATATCTCAAGAGAGAGGATCTGAACCATACGGGCGCGCACAAGATAAATCACTGCCTGGGTGAAGCTCTGCTTGCCAAAAAGATGGGCAAAAAAAAAATTATCGCGGAGACGGGGGCGGGTCAGCATGGAGTTGCGCTTGCGACGGCCGCCGCCTTTGTGGGACTTGAATGCGATATCTATATGGGTGAGGTGGATATAGTCAAACAGCATCCTAACGTCATCCGGATGAAGATCGTGGGCGCGAATGTTATCCCGGTATCACGTGGCACACAGACACTCAAGGATGCGGTTGACGCTGCATTTGAAGCGTACCTTGAAGATCCTGTAACCCAGCTTTACGCAATCGGTTCCGTTGTGGGACCCCATCCTTTCCCTATGATAGTCAGGGATTTTCAGTCGGTTGTCGGCAGAGAGGCAAGGAAACAGTTTGGAGAGATTACAGGCGGGTTACCCGATAATCTGGTGGCATGTGTCGGAGGTGGGTCCAACGCGATGGGACTTTTCACTGCTTTTCTGGACGATGAAGATGTCTCCATGTATGGTGTAGAACCTTCGGGTCTCAGCTTTAAAGATGGTGAACATGCGGCAACCCTGACACTTGGCACACCCGGCGTACTCCACGGGTTTAATTCCTACATGCTTCAGGACAAAGATGGCGAGGCCCTCCCGGTATACTCCATAGCTAGCGGGCTTGATTATCCAAGTGTTGGCCCCCAGCACAGTCTTCTCAAGGATATTGAGAGAGTTACATATGTGACGGCGAACGACAGGGAAGCGCTCGACGCGTTTTTTGAACTCTCGAGGGTTGAGGGTATAATTCCCGCGCTGGAAAGCGCCCACGCTGTGGCATACGCGATGAAACTGGCGGGGACTCTCGACAACGACAAAACAATACTGGTAAACCTGTCAGGCAGGGGGGACAAGGATATAGATTTTGTGGTTGAAACGTATGGGAAGGAGTATGGAATAAAGTAGTGTAAATTGGGGACATGTAAATTGGGGACAGGTTCTCATTTTATTGACCATGCCCTGAAAAAGCACAAGCCCCGTTTCTCGTTTCGAAAAACAGGGCTTGTGTTGGTCGGTTAATTCCCGGTTTTCCTATCCTTCCAGCCCCGCTATCAGGGCCATGACGTTCAGTCCCAGCACTCTGTGGTTGTAACCTCCCTCCAGTATGGCGAAGCAGCCTCCGCCGCTTTTCCGGCTCGCGTTACGAACCATCCGCCCCATCTCCCGGTAATTATCTGTGGAGAGGACGCCGCCCCAGTCTTCCTTGTGATTATCAAAACCGGCTGAAATACCAATGATATCCGCGTCGTCAGGAAGCATCTCTTCTACATGTTTGAGATATTTGTTTGGATCGGACTCCTGTGGGTTGTATATGGTTACATAATCGGATTTTCCCAGTATGTTTACGGTGCCATCCCCGAAATGGAGGTCAAAATCCAGTATGAATGCCTTTTTTATCCTGTCTTCTCTCTTCAATTTTGATATGGCAATGGCCATATTGTTAAAGAAACAAAAGCCCCATGAGCTGTTCGCAGACGCATGATGTCCCGGTGGTCTTATAAGGGCAAAGCAGGGTTCGACAAGACCGCTGAAGGCTGCCTGGATAGCACCTCCTGCCGCAAGGGCGGCTATATCGTAAAGTCCCTGTCGTCTCACGTGCGCCACATGATTATCTGTGTGGCAGGCAAGAATATCTCCTTCATCGGCGGGAATCGCATCAACAAATTTAACCCTGTCCTCTATAACTTCGATAACGGCTTCGATCCTTCCATCGGCGGCGGCGGGATCGGAACAATAAGACTCTTTAAAATCTTCGTGATATATAACTTTCATATCTTTTCCCTCCTTATGTTATCCCTATAATAAAGTTCAAATCCTGCGGCAAGAGAAAATTTTGGATTTCAGACAGAGATAACTGCGGGCACAAAAAAACGCCGCCGAAGATTCCCTCAGTCGGCAAAATATGATACCAATAAGGAGCAGTTTCAGACGAGAAGCATCATTTCATTCGTGTCCAACGAGTGCCATTAATTTAAAATGGAGGTAAAGACCATGAAAAACAGAAAGCTTCTTATGATCCCAGGGCCGATCGAGTTTACTCCCGAGGTAATGCGGGCGATGGGTATGCCCACAGCGAGCCATGTGGCCCCCAATTTTGTCGATTGTATGGGCCAGGCGCTTGAACGGATGCGGGAGGTGTTTCTATGCCCGGGCGGGCAGCCATTTATCGTTGCCGGTTCCGGAACGATGGCCATGGACATGGCAGCCTGCAACGTCATCGAACCGGGAGATAATGTTCTGGTGGTAAACACGGGTTATTTCAGCGATCGTTTCGGTGTCATACTGGAACGCTATGGGGCGCGAGTTACACACGTGAGGGCAGCTATAGGAGATGTTCCCTCTCTGGATGAAGTTGAGGCCGAACTCAGTAAGGCTGATTATAAAGGATTGGCTGTGACACACGTTGACACTTCCACTGCCGTACGCGCCGACATAAAAGGGCTGGCCGCCCTGTGCCGGAAGTATGGAACCCTGAGTATCGTGGATGGTGTCTGCTCCGTTGCCGGTGAAGAATTGCGACAGGAAGAATGGGGTGTGGATATTGCCCTCACCGCCTGTCAAAAGGCCATCGGGGTTCCCCCGGGACTGGCGCTTCTCGTGGCAAGTCGCAAAGCGATAGAGACATTTAAAAATCGCAGTACACCTGTTGGAAGCTATTACTCCGACTGGGCAAACTGGCTTCCCATCATGGAGTCTTACGAGGCCCGCAAGGCAGCCTATTTCGGAACGCAGGCGGTAAATCTTGTATGGGCGCTTAACGTCAGCCTCGAACAGATTCTCGCGGAAGGAATGGATAAACGGTTTGCCCGTCACCGTCTCATGAGCGATGCCTTCAAGGCGGCAATGAACGCCATAGGTCTGAAACAGATTCCGGTAAGCGCAGATAAGGCGGCTAACACCCTGACCGCCCCATACTTCCCGGAAGGTGTTAACGGCAGTGTGCTCCCGCTGATCAAGGATGCCGGAGCCATACTCGCCGGAGGTCTCCTCGCCGAAATCAGGGAGAGGTACTTCCGCGTGGGACATATGGGAGTTGTGAGTGCCTCGGATATACTGGCCACCGTGGGCGCGATAGAATCAGGATTTGCAAAGGCGGGATATAAATTTGATCATGGAGCGGGACTTGCCGCCGCGCAGATCGTACTGTTAAGATAAAAACTCAGGGTCTGTCAGGAACAAGCGAGAAGTCTCCAGCAAGAATTGCTGTCAGCTCCAGCTCTTTTTTCCTTATGGTTTCTATCCTGATGGAGCGGATAAACTGAATGCCGGCATTGAGTCCGGTGATTTCTATTACATTCACAGTTCACGATTCGTATCCGTCGGGAAGAAAATCCGGATGTTTCTCCGACCCGGACCTGCTGCCTGTGCCGCCGTTAAACCCCTATTCAGGGAGGATCATTCGCAGATCTTCCTCTATGTCTTTCAACCGGTCTATATCGGACTCCTGAATCCCGCCGCCTCTTCCGGCGAGTCTTCTCTTCAGCTCTTCCAGCTGTTTCTCGAAGCTGATAACAGTGGCGCCCATGACCTGCTGCAGATCTTCCGGTACTTCTTCACGGGCCATTGCGTGAGTTACTTTTTTGGGTTCAAGGATCAGGGATTCTCTCATCCGGGGAACATAGGTCTCCAGGTTGAGATCTTCTTTAAGCTTCGCAGCGAGGGTTTCGCTGGCCGTCTGTTCGCCATGAGTTACAAAGACGCGTGGATGCGATTCTGTGAAGTTGCCCGCCCATTTCAGAAGACCCTTCTGGTCAGCGTGCGCCGAGAATCCGCCGATGGTAGAAACCTTTGCCGCCACGGCTACGTCTTCTCTGAATACCCTGACCCGCTTTTCTCCGTCCACTATCCTTCTTCCGGTGGTACCCATGGCCTGGAAACCCACAATGACGATGCTGGCTCCTGAACGCCACAGATTATGTTTGAGGTGATGCTTTATCCTTCCCGCAGTACACATTCCGCTTCCCGCTATGACGATTGCGGGTCCCGGTTTTCTGTTGATCGCTATGGATTCTTCGGTCGAAGGGGTAAATCGCAGGTTGGGCATATCGAACGGATCAAAACCCTGATCTACTATGGCCATCGCCTCTTCATCGTAGTATTTCTTGTTTTTACGAAATATCTCAGTAGCCTTTATCGCGAGCGGACTGTCGAGGTAGATCGGCATGTCGGGCAAAGAGCCGTTCCTGTAAAATTCACCCAGAATATATATTATTTCCTGGGTTCTCTCTACCGCGAATGCCGGGATGATGGTCTTTTCGTTATTCGATACGGCATATTTGATCGCATCCAGGAGCTCAGCCTTGCTGTCCTCGAAAGAACGGTGCAGGCGATTTCCGTAAGTCGATTCTATAAAAAGATAATCCGCATCTGTAATCTCGAAGGGATCTTTAACGATCAGCTGGTTATTCTTGCCGATATCTCCCGAGAAAACTATTTTTGTTTCCGTGCCCGCATCTTCTATCCACAGTTCTATGATCGAAGAGCCAAGGATATGGCCCGCATTTCTGAAGCGCGCCTTTACCCCCGGTTCGATGTCGATGACCTGATCCCGCTCCATGGGCGCAAGGTATTGAAGGCTTGCCTGAGCGTCCTCCACGGTATAGAGCGGTTGAATCCCTTTTTTACTCTTGCGCTTGTTTTTCCGTGTCTGCCACGCCGCCTCCATTTCCTGTACATGTCCTGAATCGAGAAGCATCGCCTCGCACAATTCCACCGTGGGTGGAGAGGTTATAATCTTTCCGTGAAAGCCGTCTTTGACAAGTTTGGGAATCCTGCCGCTGTGGTCGATATGCGCGTGGGTCAACAGGAGTGTGTCTATCTCACCGGGATCAAATCCCCAGTCCGCCGAATTTCGCCACTCGGTTTGTTTTCCTCCCTGAAAGAGACCGCAATCCACCAGTATCTTTTTGCCTCGGGAGTCTTCGATGAGATAATTCGATCCGGTTACCGTTCCCGCGGCACCCATGCATGTTATTTTTATCATGGCATTTTCCTTTTCTCCTCTTTTAAACAACTTGTGACCAAAAATACAGGCTCCTGTCATTCCCGGGCCCGCCCGGGAATCCAGTTTTTATCAACTTTTCCCTGGATTCCTGCTTTCACGGGAATGACAATGCTAAAAAGTTACTTCCAATTATAATGCCGCAAAGTGACATAGCTGGGCTTTTTTAAAAATCTATATTGTTGGGTGTCCTGGGAAAGGGTATAACATCCCTGATATTTGATATGCCGGTGATCAGCATCACCAGCCGTTCGAATCCCAGACCAAAGCCGCTGTGCGGGACACCTCCAAATCTTCTGGAGTCCAGATACCACCAGTAATTATCTTTAATCAGGCCGGCTTCATCCATCCTTGCTTCCAGGATATCGAGACGTTCTTCGCGCTGGCTGCCCCCTATTATTTCCCCTATGCTCGGGACAAGCACATCCATGGCGGTAACTGTTTCACCGTCGGGGTTTACTCTCATATAAAAGGGTTTTATCGTAGCGGGGTAATCATAGACTATGACAGGTCCCTTGAAGTGCTGTTCGGTCAGATAGTGTTCATGTTCGGATTGGAGGTCTTTCCCGAATCCCACGTCATAATCGAATTTGTCTTTTGCCCTGCTCAATATATCCACCGCTTCCCGGTATGGAAGCCTCACAAAATCCGATGAGGCTATATTTTCCAGGGTCGCCATCAGACCCTTATCTACAAACTTTGCAAAGAGCGCAAGATCATCGCTGCATGTGTCCATTGCGTAAGTGACCAGATATTTTATCATCTCTTCACCGAGATCCATATTGCCCTCAAGATCGCAGAATGCCATCTCCGGTTCCACCATCCAGAATTCCGCGGCATGTCTCCTGGTGTTGGAATTTTCGGCCCTGAATGTTGGGCCGAATGTATAGACATCGCCCAGCGCCAGAGCGAACAACTCCGCCTCAAGCTGGCCCGATACAGTCAGGTTTGCCTGCTTCCCGAAAAAATCCAGGGAGTAATCCACCGCTCCATCGGTTTTCGGAAGATTGTCCGGGTCCAGGGCTGTTACCCTGAACATCTCTCCCGCCCCTTCGCAATCAGACGCTGTTACGATGGGAGTATGGATGTAGGTAAATGCCCTTTCCCTGAAGAATTTGTGTATGGCGTATGACAGCTCTGATCTGATGCGAAATGCCGCGCCATACTTGTTTGTTCGTGGTCTGAGGTGCGCGATGGTACGCAGAAACTCGTCGCTGTGACGTTTTTTCTGCAGGGGGTATGAGTCCGGCGCGATGCTGATTATCTCTATGTCATCCGCCTGTATCTCCCATTTCTGTCCCTTGCCCTTTGATGTCAGCAGCTTCCCGGCTACGGCCACCGCGGAACCGGTTGACAGTTTCAGGATGTCGTCGTAGTTGTCCAGACCGTGGTCTGCAATAACCTGTATGTTCGTAAGGCATGATCCGTCATTGACCTCGATAAAGGAGAATCCCTTTGAATCACGTCTGGTCCTGACCCATCCCTTAATCAAAATTTTATCTACAGGCGAGTCTGATTCCAGAAGCCTGAATATCTTTGTGCGCTTCATTGTCCGTCCTCTTATAGTAAAAAGATGTTATTATCACCGCATTTTTTAATCATGTCTTCGGGCCATATACTTGCCTGTATCTCACCGATATGGGCTTTTCTCAGGTAAAACATGCAGAGCCGCGACTGGCCGATGCCCCCTCCGATAGAGAGCGGCAGTTCCCCGCTGATCAGACGCCTGTGAAAGAGCAGTTCTTTTCTTTCCATGTTATCGGTAATTTCTAATTGTCTCAGAAGAGTCCCCGGATCTACCCTGATTCCCATGGAAGAAAGCTCATACGCGCAATCAAAGATCGGGTTGTGTACGAGGATGTCTCCGTTGAGCCCCTTGGATCCTCCCACAGTCGGAGTCGACCAGTCGTCATAATCAGGAGCGCGACTATCATGCGGTTTGCCGTTTTTCAGCTCGCCCCCGATTCCTATGACAAAGACGGCCCCATATTCCCTGCATACGACATTTTCCCGTTCTTTGGGTGTAAGATCGGGATATCTTTCCTCCAGCTCTTCGCTGTGGATGAAGGTAATCTCCTCGGGAAGTATCGGCTGGATAACGTTGCGCCGGTAGCAGATGTACTTCTCCGTTCGTCGTATAACGTCGTATATCTTTATCACGATGCACTTCAAAAATTCCAGGTTTCGTTCCTCTTCCGATATTACCCTTTCCCAGTCCCACTGATCCACATATATTGAATGGGTGTTGTCCAGCACCTCGTCCGGTCTTATGCCATTCATGTCTGTGCATAGACCACGGCCTTGCTTTACGCTGTAATCGGCCAACATCATCCTCTTCCATTTTGCCAGAGACTGCGCCATCTCAACGCCCATGTTGCCGGCATTTTTCAAATTGAAAGAGACAGGTTTTTCAATTCCATTTAGATCGTCATTAATTCCCGTACCCGCTTTGACGAACAGAGGCGCTGTCACGCGCATCAGGTTCAGTTCGAAGGACAGATTGGTCTGAAAAAAAGCCTTGATCTGACCGATGGCCTTTTCTGTTTCGTGCAGATCGAGCAGTGGTTTATAATGCTCCGGGATATACAGATTTGACTCCATAAACAACTCCTACTGAAAATTTCTCACGCGCTTTAAGAACATCTTGCAGGATATTACCGGGCGGACACTATCAAACCTTGGGATTTGTTGCAAGATAATAGCCGGTATCTATCCCTGCCGGTAAAAAAGCGGGTTATGCAAGACACAGGGCATTTCACTCCAATCCGTCCTTTACCTTTCGGATCAGGCCACCTTGCGAAATCTGCGAAAGGCAAAAAAGAAAGCGATTATAAATAGACACAGCAACAGGCCGCTGAGTTTCAGGGAATCAGCGGTTCCGATACCTTCGGCGAGGATTCCGAAGGGCACGGCACTCAAGGGCATAATCCCGAATGTCATCATGGCCATGCTCAAGATGCGGCCTCTCATTTCAGGAGATGAGTAAAACTGCATGAGGGTCATGTTGAGCGACATAAAGATGGCGCTTAGAAATCCTATGAGCAAAAGAGCCGGCAAGGCTGTTGTATAAGAACTACAGCGGGAAAACACAATCAGTGCAATTCCCCACACCAACCCATTGGCCATGAGAAAGACCCCGCGCTTTCTCAGATGGCGAAGCGAAGCAAGAACCAGCGCGCCGATAAGAGAGCCTATGCCCACAAATGCCATCAAGAGTCCCAGGCCGTCAGACTGGACAGATAGTACTTCCCTGCCCCATGCCGGCAAGAGAGTCAGGAAGGGGAATCCGAAAAGGGCCGGGACAAATCCCATGATAAGAAGTCCGAGAAGTGTGGGGTTTCCTGCGGCATATTGAAATCCCTCACGAATATCTGTCCACATCCCCTTGCGGGCACTACCGGCCGAAGGCGTCCTGCCCGCCTTGATCATGCCTGTATATGCAGCAGAAAAGGCATGAATAAACGCAATCAGATAAAAGACGCCGGCCGTATCGAGATAGACGATAAGCACGCCTGCCAGGACCGGTCCGATGATTCGTGTCAGATTCATGCCCGCACTACTGAGGGAAACGGCATTCATGAGGGTTTTTGCGGGCACAATATCTGAGATGATCGATTGCCGGCTGGGCATATTAAAGGCCGCGAGAGTACCGTTGCAGAATCCGATTACCAGGAGATGCCAGAAGCAGATTATACCGGTTATGTCCAGCGTTGCCAGAAGAAAAGTTAGAATTGCATTCCCGCTTTGGGTCACCATGATTATCTGTCTTCGAGAAATACGGTCTGCAAAGACTCCTCCGAGTACAGACACAAAAGTCAGGGGCAGGGCGAAAGACATCATAACAAGCGAGAGGGCGAAAGGCGAATCGTTGGTCAGACGAAGGACGAGCCATCCGCGGGTGATCTGCTGCATGCCGACTGCCATAAAAGAGAATAGAGTCCCGAACCACAGCCACCGGTAGTCCCGATATTGGAATGACTGAAAGGCCGGGAAAGACCTGCGGCGCAAAGGCCCGGAATGCTCATCCTCTTCGTGTGCTGGTTGCCGTTCTGTCTGTTGAACCTTTCGGAAATCCATAAATTAAAATGTGCAGGATAACGATATCGCCCCGTACTGCTGTTCTTTTTCCTGCGTTTCAAACTCTTTTGTCTGATAAACGTGTGAATAGGTAATCTTGAAACGGCCGGCGATGATCCCGATCCCTCCAACAAAACAGGCAACGAAATGCTTCTTGTCGACGCTGTGACTATCCCGGAACGTGTTCCCATCGAGCAGGATATTGTGTGCCACGGCTGTCCCATCAGCAGCAAGAAAGAGATGGATGCCGACACGATGAAGGAAGCGGGAAAAGCGTGGATCGGTGTTGTCGACAGGGGCATTGCTGTCAGAACCCGGACTGATGATAAATGTCCCGAAATCATTCGGAAGGTTCCAGCCAAACCTGATTTCCCCTCCCGCATTAGCGCCGGTTAATGCATTTCCAATGCCGCATCCTATGTGGGGAATACAGTCGGAACCGAAACCGCGGCTGTATTTACGCTGAAACAGCCGCCATTTGCGCTCAAAGAAGGCATTGAAGATCGGCTCATCATGAAGTTGATGTCCCCATCCCTTGGGATCGGTTGAATCGACCCAATTGTGGATGGTCTCCTGAACGTCTTCTGCATAGGAATGAGGGCCGACAATACCCATGTCAAACTCGAGAGTGTCCATCTGCCGGTCATTTTTGCTGTGGAACCCGACCGCCAGATATGTAATACCGGCATAGGGCCGGTCGTTTATAATGAGATCACTCCGTTCGATCTCCTCCGGTGTGTATATGTTTTGTCCCAGCGAGAATGATACGGAACGCTGGCAACCCGGTTCATTTATGAATGGCAGGCGTTCGATGATCGGATAACTCCATGCGGGGACAAGGGGGTTATCTCGATAGTCTGAAAGATCCGGCGAGAGATATGAGAGCTTTGTTCCATGTGTGTACTGCCGATCTGTTTTGTAGAACAGATCATTCTCCATATAGAGGGTAAATGTGCTCATTCGCCGTGCGATATCGTCTCCGGCAAAAGACCGGCATGGCAGGATAAGCATAAAGCATAGAAGGATTAGAAAGAATGCCTTCGCATTCATGATTCTATTCATCTTCATAATGCGCCAGACCTACATTGTTTCCAACATCCTGTCAAGTTCTGCGAGAGAAGCACTGTCCTCATGGTATGGTTAGACAATCGCTATAGATGACAAGCCAAAAGGTTTTTTCCGTCGAGCACAAACCGATTACTCACGTCACTTTTTTTTGATGATTTTTAGTTGACAACCAATAGCAGAGGCTATAGATTGACTCTTTAGTTCAAAAATTGACCGGGTGGTTTTGTGCTATGGATATAGACAAAAACCAAGAACGCAAAAAGGTTTTGGAAGCCTTTACCAGAAAGGATATCCTGGATTCCGCTGTCGGTTTATTAACACGCAACGGGATTCAGGGCCTGACTATGGACAGGGTCGCGGCGGAAGCTGGTGTCGCGAAGGGAACACTGTACGTCTATTTCAAAAACAAGGAAGAGATTCTGGACGCGGCCCTTGATGCGTGTTTTGATCCACTTATCAGGGAAAGTTTTGCATTGCTGGATGACGATCTAGCGCCTGACAGAAAGCTGGAGGAATGGTCTCTCTGCCATTTGCGATTTTTTGACAAGCACAGGGATCTTATCCGTGTCCTCTTTTTAGATCGGGAGAGGACGCATTCCGAGAAAAACCATTATACCGACAGCAGGTACCGGACTTTTGTGGAACGATTGGCCGATGTCCTGGATGAAGGGATCAGTCAGGGCTTGTTTCACGCTTTCGATTCAATAAAGGTTGCCGCCATGTTTGTCGAAGCCAATATGGGAATGACCATGCAGCGTATACATGACGGCATTTCGGGTGATGTCGAAAAAGACGCCCGGCAGATTACAGACATATTCATGGAAGGATTAAGTAAGAGGAAGTAAGGAGAATCTGATGCGACTCAATGAAAATATTTGCAAATCACTTAAATGGAATATGGTTCTGGCGACTTTGTCAGTCGGCCTTTTGCTGGGAGGTTGCGATGGCTCCGAGCAATCACAACCCCCACCCCGGGTACCAGAGGTAGCCGTGGTAACGGTCCAACCTCAGAAGGTTATATTAACCACCGAATTGCCCGGTCGCATCAGCGCCTTCCGTGTCGCGAATATCCGACCCCAGGTCAACGGTCTCATTTTGAAGTGTGCATTCAAGGAAGGCTCAAATGTCAAGGCAGGTGACTTACTGTATCAGATTGATCCCGCGCCATATCAGGCGGCATATGACCAGGCCGGGGCTGCGGTCGCTATGGCCAAAGCCAGTCTTCCCGCCCTTCGTTCACGTGTGGAGCGGTTCAAGGAGCTGTTAGCCGTCCACGCCGTTGGGCAACAGGATTACGATGATGCAGATGCCGCCCTGCGGCAAATGGAAGCCCAACTGGCAGCAAGCAAGGCAGCCATGGAGAGTACCAGGATCAATCTGTCATATACACCGATCAAGGCACCTATCTCCGGCCGCATCGGTAAATCCAACGTGACAGAGGGCGCCATCGTGACGGCATATCAGCCTGTGCCCCTGGCAACCATTCAGCAACTGGATCCCATGTATGTTGATGTGCCTCAATCCACCGCTGATATGCTGCGATTGAGACAACGCCTGGAAGATGAAAGTCTCTACTGCAATGTAAAAGACCAAAGAGAAGTCAGTCTGCTTCTGGAAAACGGAATATCCTATCCTTTGAAAGGCAGACTTCAATTCCGCGATGTTACCGTGGATTCAACTACTGGATCAGTACTCCTACGCATTATATTCCCAAATCCAGACTACGTTCTCCTGCCAAACATGTTTGTCCGGGCCATTCTACAGGAATGCGTCGCTGAACAGGCTATCCTGATCCCTCAACAGGCCGTATCACGAGATCCCAAGGGTAACCCCCTTGCCCTTGTAGTGGGTGCCGAAGGCAAGGTTCAACAGCGCATGCTTACACTCGACAGAGCCATAAGTAGCGAATGGCTTGTTTCGGAAGGTCTTGCTCCCGGCGATCGCGTGATTGTCGAAGGGGTGCAAAAGGTGAGGCCCGGTATGGGTGTAAAGGCTGTCCCTTTCAATGATAACAAACCCCGGCGTGGTTCTGAGACCGGATCTGAAATCCAGCCGCAAGAAAAAACTGACGGAGGGGCATAATGGTATCAAAATTTTTTCTGGATCGTCCGGTCTTCGCGTGGGTTATTGCCATCATCATAATGGTGGCTGGAGGTCTGGCGATCTACAATCTGCCTATATCCCAGTATCCTCCCATCGCCCCGCCGACCATCGCCATCAGCGCATTTTACCCCGGGGCTTCGGCCGAGACCGTTGAAAACAGTGTGACCCAGATCATTGAGCAGAAGATGACCGGGTTTGACAAACTATTGTATATATCCGCCACCAGTGATTCCGCGGGTGCTTCCCGTATCGAGCTGACTTTTGAGGCGGGGACCGATCCAGATCTTGCTTGGTCTCAGGTGCAGAACAAGCTTCAGCTCGCCATGTCGAGTCTGCCCGAGGTGATCAAGAGTCAGGGGGTACAGGTCGGTAAATCCACCAGGAACTATCTGATGGTCATAGGTCTGATCTCGGAAGACGGCAGCATGGACGGCAATGATTTGAGAGACTATGCCAAATCCAGCCTGGAGAAAATCGTGGCTCGTGTGCCGGGCGTGGGCGAGGTGCAAATCTTCGGGGCCGGGTATGCAATGCGCATCTGGCTCAATCCCGACAAGTTGACGAATTACCATATGACGGTGGATGATGTTATTACAGCTCTTAGAGTTTACAATGTGGAGGTTTCCGCAGGACAGTTAGGCGGGGCGCCAGCGGTGGAAGGTCAGCGTTTGAATGCCTCCATTGTTGTCCAGAATATGCTCAAAACTCCTGATGAGTTTGCCGCTATCCCCATTCGCATAAATCCGGACGGCTCTGCCGTGCGGATCAGCGACGTGGGCCGGACGGAACTGGGAACAGAGGTTTACGATATCGAGGCTTTTCACAACGGGAAACCTTCTGCTGGCATAGCCATACGCCAGGCCGCCGGTGCCAACGCCCTGGATACTGCCGATGCTGTCAAGGCGAAGATGGAAGAAATGGGCCGGTTTTTCCCCTCGGGGATGAAGGTTGTCTATCCTTTTGACACAACTCCTTTTATAAGGGTAGCCATCAATGAAGTGGTTAAAACCCTCTTCGAGGCTATTCTGCTGGTATTTCTGGTCATGTGGCTCTTTCTTGGCAACATTAGAGCCACCCTGATCCCTACCATCGCGGTTCCGGTTGTGATTCTGGGGACCTTTGGGATGCTGGGGTTGTTCGGATACTCCATCAACATGCTGACCATGTTTGCCATGGTGTTGGCCATCGGTCTCCTGGTGGACGACGCTATCGTGGTGGTGGAGAATGTTGAGAGGATCATGAGCGAGGAAGGACTTCCACCCAAAGAGGCCACGGCCAAGTCCATGGAACAGATCACCAGCGCGCTGATCGGTATCGGACTGGTCCTCTCGGCGGTGTTTGGTCCCATGGCTTTCTTCCCCGGTTCCACCGGTGTTATCTATCGCCAGTTTTCCTTAACCATTATCAGCTCTATGCTTCTGTCGGTTGTCGTTGCCTTGATCCTGACCCCGGTTCTCTGCTCGTCGCTTCTCAAACCGGTGGTTTCGGGACGCGAAGCGGACAATGCTATTGTCTTTCTCCGCCCGTTTTTCAGATGGTTTAACCACGTCTTTTTTCGCTTCAGACGCCTGTATGTAAGACTGGTGGAGCATTCTCTTGCCAGAAAGATCCGCTATCTTATTGTTTTCCTTGTTATCGTTGCGGCTCTGGGATTTTTATTTCAGCGGATGCCAACCTCATACCTCCCGAATGAAGACCAGGGGATATTGCTCACCCAGGTGATCATGCCGGCAGGTTCTACGCTGGAGCAGACCAGAGAAGTAACCAGACAGATCGAGAGCTATTTTAAGGAGAACGAAAAAGAGGCGGTGGAATCCTGTATGACCATTTCGGGTATGGGCTTTTCCGGAAGGGGCCAGAATAACGGCATGGTGTTTGTAAAACTGAAAGACTGGGAACTGCGTGAGCGGGACAGCCTGAAGGCCAAGGCAATCGCTGGAAGGGCGATGGGGGCTCTTTCGCAAATTCGTAATGCCATGGTGTTCGTCTTTCCGCCTCCGGCTGTCAGCGAACTGGGAATGGCCCAAGGGGTTGACTTCCAGCTGCTGGACCGTGGTGGTCTCGGGCACCAGACCTTGATGGCGGCTCAATACCAGCTCCTCGGGATAGCCGCCCGGGATCCGCGATTGGCCTCCGTTCGGCCCAACAGCATGGGAGATGTGCCCGAATATCGGGTTGATGTGGACTGGGATAAGGCAGGAGCCCTGGGGGTTCCCATTAATTCAATACACAGGACGATCTCAGCGGCCTTCGGAAGCGCTTATGCCAACGATTTCATTCAGGGTGGCCGGGTCAAGCGGGTATACGTGCAGGCGGATGCTCCCTACCGGATGTTGCCCCGTGACCTGGAAAAACTGTATGTTCGGAATATATCCGGAAAGATGGTTCCCGTTTCCTCTTTCGCCTCCAGCCACTGGACATCCGGTTCTCCCAAGCTGGAGCGTTTCAATGGATTTCCTTCCGTAAACATCTGGGGTGAAGCGGCGCCTGGAGAGAGTTCGGGAGAGGCCATGCAGGCTATGACAGAGGCAGTTGAAAAGCTGCCTAAAGGTATAGGTTTTGACTGGACCGGGCTTTCCTATCAGGAGATTATGGCGAGTTCTCAGGCACCCCTGCTGTACGCGTTTTCCATTTTCGTTATCTTCCTGTGTCTGGCGGCACTTTACGAGAGCTGGACTATACCCATCGCGGTCCTGCTTGTTCTCCCCCTTGGAGCTATTGGTGGTGTAATCGCCTCAAGCATGCGTGGGCTGGCCAACGATGTATATTTTCAGATCGGCCTTTTGACTACGCTGGGTTTGGCCACCAAGAACGCCATCCTGATTGTCCAGTTCGCCAAGGCCGGTCTTGAGAGGGGGATGGGGCTTATCGACGCTACCCTGGAGGGTGCTAAACTGCGATTTCGTCCGATCATTATGACCTCTCTTGCCTTCGGTTTCGGGGTATTGCCGCTTGCTCTGAGTACCGGGGCTGGCGCGGGGGCCCAGAATGCCATCGGTACCGGTGTTCTGGGGGGGATGGTGAGCGCCACCGTCCTGGTGGTCATTTTCGCGCCCCTCTTCTATGTGCTGGTCGAAAGGATCTTCGGCAGAAAAGGCAGGCATGAATCAGCCGAGGTACCCGGCATAAGTTCATCAGGGGGTGAGTCGCATGAATAGACGAGTGATTTTTTTACTGATTGGGATTGCCCTCTTTTCTGGAGGCTGCTCACTGGCCCCGGAATATACACGGCCTGAAGCCCCGGTCCCTGCAGATTGGCCACAGGGCGCGGCCTATAAAGAAAACAAGTCTACGGCCAGTGCCATGGTAGTACCGGAGCTAAGCCGGCAGGAATTCTTCGCCGATGAGCGACTTCAAAAGGTCATCGAGACAGCCCTGGACAACAACCGCGATCTGCGGCTTGCGGCCCTGAATGTGGAGCGGGCGCGGGCCCTTTACGGCATTCAACGGGCTGAACTGTTCCCCACAGTTAATGCGGTGGGCAGCGGAACCAAACAACGGGTACCCGCCGATCTTTCAACCACCGGAAAATCGATGACGGTGGAACAATACGGTGTCAATCTGGGTATCAGCTCCTGGGAAATCGATTTCTTCGGCCGTATCCGTAGCCTGAAAGATCGGGCTCTACAGGAATACCTGGCCACGGAGGAGGCCCGCCGCAGTGCCCAGATTGCGCTGGTATCCGAGGTCGCAAGAGTCTATCTGACCCTTGGGGCCGACCGGAAAAACCTCAAACTAGCACAATCCACCCTTGAGACCCAGCAGGCTGCTTATGATTTAGTTAAAAGACAATATGATGTCGGTATCGTGACCGAACTGGATCTGCGCCGAGCGCAAATCCCGGTGGATACTGCCAGGGGGAATGTCGCCCGCTACACGCAACTGGCGGCGCAGGCCCGAAATGCCCTGAACTTTCTAACCGGCTCTCCGGTGCCCGAAGCTCTCCTGCCGACGGATCTGAGCAGCGTTACCCCTCCCAGAGAAATTTCTCCGGGCTTGTCCTCCGAGGCGCTTTTGAACCGGCCGGACATTATTGCGGCGGAACATCGGCTCAAGGGGGCATATGCCTTTATCGGCGCGGCCCGGGCGGCTTTCTTCCCCCGCATCTCTCTGACTACCTCAGTGGGAACAGCAAGCGCCGAGCTGTCCGATTTATTTAGTTCAGGTTCGGCTGTCTGGAGCTTTATACCGCGGATCACTATGCCGATCTTTGACGCCCGCACCTGGGCCGCGCTGCGGGTCAGCAAGGCCGATCAAAAAATCGTCCTGACCCAGTATGAAAAGACCATCCAGACCGCTTTCCGGGAGGTCGCCGATGCCCTTGCCGCACAGGGGACAATAAATCAGCAGGTATCCGCGCAACAATCTCTGGTCGATGCCGTTGCGAAGACATATCAACTCTCAAATAAACGCTATACAATGGGAATTGACAGTTATCTTGGCGTCCTGGATGCACAGCGATCCCTCTATGGTGCGCAGCAGGGACTTACCTCGCTCCGTCTGGCCAGGCTCGCCAACCGGGTGAAGCTTTATGCGGTACTGGGTGGAGGGAGTAGTTGAGGGGGTAATCAATGATTGAAATTCACAAAAACTTAAAGAGAGGATACAGATATGGAAAAATATGAATACTATGCAGTGGAGAAGAAACCACCGGTCGCGTGGGTGTATCTCAACCGGCCCGAGAAGAAAAATGCCATGAATCTGCCGGCATGGAGAGAATCCATACCGATATTTGATGATCTTGATAAGGACCCAGACATCAGAGTGGTTGTCATAAGCGGCAAAGGTTCGTGTTTCACTGCCGGTATCGATCTTATGAGCATGATGGGAGCTGTGCCGGAGATTTTGAATAATGACCAGAAGGGTGGAACCAAATGGAGCCTTCTATCCAGGATATATCCTCTGCAGGAGACCATGACCTGTATAGAGAAATGCCGTAAACCGGTTATTGCCGCCATTCACGGATACTGTGTGGGCGCCGGCCTTGATATGGCGACCGCGTGCGACATCAGATTGTGTTCGGAAGACGCAACCTTTTCGCTGAGAGAAACCGCTGTAGGTTTCGTAGCCGATGTGGGTGTGCTGCAACGGATACCGCTGATTGTAGGGCAGGGCATCGCCAGGGAACTTGCCTATAGCGCGAAGTATATAAGCGCCGCTCGCGCGAAGGAAATACTGCTGGTTAACGAGGTATACAGGGATTACGAAGAGCTTATGAAGGGAGCGGAGGAGATGGCGATGGAGATTGGCAAGAGATCCCCGCTGGCGGTTCAGGCCTCAAAAGAAGTGCTTAATTACGGTGTCGGCAAGTCCGTCAATGATGGGCTTCGATATGTTGCCTCTATCAGTTCTAATATTGTCCCCTCAGACGATCTAATGGAAGCGGTTACCGCCTTTACCGAGAAGAGAGAGCCCAACTTTACGGGAAAGTAACCAGGAGGTGAGGAAACGGTCTGCATTATCTGTTCTGGAGATGATCACACGTTTTCTATCTCAGCCTTATAGCGATTGTAATAGGAAAGCACTTTATTGATATAATAATGTGTGGCCTTGAATGGAGGTATCCCTTGGTACTGCCTGACCTTCCTGCTCCCGGCGTTGTATGCCGCGAGGGCCACTTTGGTGTCTCCATCGAATTTATCGAGGAGTTGTCTAAAGTACCTGACACCACCATATATGTTATGCTCAGGGTTGAAGCTGTCTTCCACCCCAAGGGCTTTTGCCGTTGCGGGCATGAGCTGCATTAGTCCGCGTGCACCCTTTCCGGAGACGGCCCTGGGATTGTTACTCGACTCTGTCATGATAATAGCCCTTATGAGTTCCGGATCGACCTGATAGCGATCAGACGCCTTTTGTATAATCGAATGGAACAGAGGCTCTGTTGCTCCCGGTGCTGTGGATTGGAGAGAATAACTTTCTGATGGTTGAAGGTGGTTGTAGTTATAAAATATTCCTGGAAGAAGAAAAAGCACAACCGTTCCGATAATAAATGTCAGCCAGCATATCAAAACAGTCTGTCGGTGTAATGGTAAATCCTCGCTCATGATTAACCTCCTGTAACAAGATTGATAGTTATTTTTTAAACGGCGCCTGAATAGAGGAATAGGAACAATATGTCAAGAAAAAAATAAGAAATAATAAGGTGGAGTAGTTAAACTGAAAAAGAAACACCTCTTAGGCTTCAAAAATTCCTGTCTCTCGGAAATTCTGTGTGAAGAGTAAAAACCGGGTCAGTCCCGACGAATTGGGATTTACGAATGAATCAATCTTCACCAAAGACGCTTGCGGAAAAAATAAATATCTTTGTGTCCTTATCCTTCCACGCATCCTGTGGCAGATCCGCCTTGGCGCATGTCTCTCTCAGGAAAGTATCCCTGTCCCAGCTATATTCCGTGGCAACCTGCGGCAACAGCAATCCCGAATGGAAACCCTTTACAATGTAGATTCCATGCCGTCCTGTTTCAATCTCACCGACATTCTCTATCTGCCTCAATGGTGTCAACGCCGATATTTCTATATCCAGCCCCTCAAGTTCATCTTTCTTTACAGAACGGAACCGCGGGTCTTTAAAGGCAGCCGCCTGTGCCATTTCTTCAACAGTTTCATACAGGGGTTTCCTGCCTTCGATAAGCCCTATACAGCCCCTCAGCCGGCCCTGTTTTTTGAGTGTGACAAATGCACCCATTTTCTTCTTCAGGGTACTGGATTCTATTTTAAAACGGGGAATTTCTCCTCCGGTAAAGCCGGATTCGATACTCTTCCGCGCCATTTTGAGAAGCAATTCCTTTTCCTGTTTTGTCAGTTCATCCCCGGTAACTTCCCGTTCTTTCATATCATTCCCGGCATCTTCATAAAAGGCGACGGCGGCGTATCCCACGACTCCGCTTTTATCTCCCGTGACATCACCGGAATTCATATATTTCAGCACCATGCCCCTGTCAGCTCCCATCGCTTTGGCTACCATCATGGTCACGATAATAGCCCCGGCTCCACAGGCCTCGCACCTTCCACTTTCAAGGCTCCGCAGAAATCCCTCTATATCCATCTTTTCGATGTGTCCAAGTGCTGCCGAATCCATTCCGACCGCCTTGTCGTAATCATGATAGTGAGAAAAATCGGAACTGGCAACAACCAGTACTCTCTTGTCTCCGACAGCTTTTATAATCGCATCGGCCAGTGCCTTGCAGGTATCCATGTCCTGCGTCCCCATCAAGACGGGAACAAAAGGAATATCACCCAGGATCACCTGCAGGAAGGGTACCTGAATCTCAAGGGAATTTTCCGGTGAACGGTCATCGGGCACAAGTGATACCACGCCATTGCTGTACGACACTATCTCTCCGGCAAGACTTGAATCAACAGGCATAACACCGAGCGGGGTCTCATATCCCTCCCCATTATATATGGAAGCCCCACGAAAACGCGCTCTGTGGCTTGGTCCTATTAAAATCACTGCGTCGAACTTATTCCCCTGCGCGACTTTGTAAGCATAAGCGGCAACCTGTCCCGAATATACATACCCGGCATGAGGAGCAACAAGGCCTGTCACTTTCCCACCAATATCAGTCACCCGCGCACTATGGAGGTATCCTTCTATATCAGACTTCAAGCGCGACGGGTCTCCCGGATACCATGTACCCGCAATAACAGCTTTTCTTACATTGTCCATTTCTCCCCCTTTCCCCTTTGCAGAAATCGAAAAGACAAGTAAAATAACGAGAGTTATACAAGATATTGTTTTGACAAACTTATTCATTGTTCCTGACAATCACTTTTAGATTGACTCATTCTATAAACGATTATTTCCCCTGTCAAGCTCGACTTGCGACAGTCACACAGACACACAAAAAATATTGACTATCTCCCTGTGTCCATATAGAATCCGCATGCTCTGACCGAAGAATGGCGGGGTTGAGAAAGTTTATTTGCTTATTGGAGGTTCATCATGTGTGTTAAGGTTGCTATAAACGGTTTTGGACGGATAGGCAGATTCCTCGTAAGGGCCTGCCTTGGAAGAGACGATATTGAGATTGTTGCCATCAACACGAGGGCAGACGCACAAACCATTCTACATCTCCTGAAGTATGATTCCGTTCATGGCAAGATCGGTGCGGATGTTGCAGCGGATGGGGATTTTCTCGTAGTTGGAGGCAAAAAGATAAAAGTGACAAACATAACCGGCGACATGACGGATCTTCCCTGGAGGGAACTGGGCGTTGATGTCGTCATGGAGTCTACCGGAAAATTCCGGACAAAGGACGAAGCGGGTGCGCACATCAGGGCCGGCGCGAAAAAGGTCATCCTTGCGGCACCCGGGAAAGGCATCGACGGCACGTTTGTCATGGGCGTCAACGAGGAGACATATGATCCGGAGAAGCATGACGTCATATCCAACGCATCCTGTACGACCAACTGTCTCGCCCCGGTTGCCATGGTAATGCAGGACAACTTCTCTATTGTAAAGGGCCTCATGACGACCATTCATTCATACACGATGGATCAGAGGCTTCTTGACGGTTCGCACAAGGATCTGAGAAGGGGCAGGGCCGCCGCCATGTCCATTGTTCCGACATCCACAGGGGCGGCAAAGGCAGTGGCCGAGGTAATTCCCTCTCTTCAGGGGAAACTCGATGGCCTGGCGCTGCGGGTTCCGACACCTAATGTTTCACTCGTGGATCTTACGATAGAGGTGGAAAAAGCAGTAACCGTGGACGAGGTAAACTCCGCCCTGAAATCCGCATCTGATGGGAAACTCAAAGGGATCATGGCATTTTGCGAGGAAGAGCTGGTCTCTGTAGATTTTACCAGTGATTCTCATTCATCCATTGTGGACGCGCCCCTGACGAAAGTTATCGGCAACAATCTCGTCAAGGTCTTCTCGTGGTATGATAATGAAAGCGGTTATGCATGCAGGATGAGAGACCTTGCCATCTATATCGGGAAGAAGTTATAGCCAGATCAGATTCGAAGGACAGACAATATGATAAAACCTATTATAGCCGCGAACTGGAAGATGCACAAAACCATTCCCGAGGCGGTCGCGTTAGCGAAGCAACTGAAAGAAGAATTTTCCAAACCCGATACCGTGGACATAGTTATCGCACCCCCCTTTACGGCGCTGCGCTCTGTCATGGAAGTTCTGAAAGATTCTCCCATCCACATATCGGCTCAGAATATGCACTGGGAAGGGGAGGGCGCCTACACCGGGGAGATTTCCGCCGCCATGCTCATTGATGCGGGCTGCGAATTCGTAATAATAGGTCATTCGGAACGGCGCGCCCTGTTCGGCGAAACAGGTGGAATGCTGAACAGAAAGGTACGCGCGGCCCTGAAATCCGGTCTGAAACCCATATTCTGCATAGGAGAAACCCTGGAAGAACGGGAATCGGGGGCAACTTTCAGGATTATTCAAAAACAGATAAAAGAAGGATTGAATAATATGACTTCTGATGATATAAAACGCACTGTTCTTGCGTATGAACCCATATGGGCAATCGGTACCGGGAAAACGGCAACTCCCCTTCAGGCGCAGGAAGTACACAAGTTCATCAGGAAAACAATAGCTGATGATCTTGAGTATGCTCATGCCTCAGAAACAATAATCATTTACGGAGGCAGTGTTAAGCCTGAAAACACAGGCAGCCTGATGGACCAGCCCGATATAAACGGTGCGCTGGTGGGAGGAGCAGGCCTGGATTTCGAGTCATTTGCGGGCATTATCAGAATTTCAGAGAGATAAGGAGACTAACAAAATTGCATACAGTCATAGTGATTTTTCACATCGTAATGTGTATAGCGATGATTTTAACTGTACTTTTGCAAACCGGAAAGGGCGCAGATATGGGGGCGGCTTTCGGCGGCTCCAGCCAGACAGTTTTTGGAAGCAGCGGCCCGGGAACATTCCTCGGGAAAATGACCACCTTTATAGCAATATTTTTTATGCTGACATCCCTGTGGCTTGCTTACTCCTCGACACATAAGATCAGTTCCATAATGGAAGGCTCCTCCCCGCCCGGAGTCGAAAGAACCATACCGACAGACGAAGGAAACAACGCGGCGGCCGGTGGCGCGGTTCCTTTGTCGGAGCCGGCCAAAGAAAAGGCCGATTGATTTTTGTATTGATAAAAACATAGAGAAAACAGTTTTTGATGGAACGCCGAAGTGGTGGAATATGGTAGACACGCTACCTTGAGGGGGTAGTGGCTTACGGCCATCCGGGTTCAAGTCCCGGCTTCGGCACCATAAATAATAAAGGGGTTGGTCTGACTATGGCTAACCTCTTTTCTTTTCAACCAAATGAATGGTTAATGAAAGCAGACTTTTTCCGACTTCATTTATTTTTTCTTTCTTTTGAATCATCTCCCATTTATAGCTGCACGCTACAATCAGCATCTCGAAACCCCAAAAAATTACTTGTATAAAGTCAATCTCCCTGTTAGAAATCTTAGAAGAATCTTCTCCGAAAGGATTGTTATGGAAAATATATCTGATGCCACCAAACATTTTATTGATTTGAGACAGCACATGTGGATGGCCGGCATTGATGTGGACCTGCGCAGGCTCATCTGGCAGATAGCGGTAACAGGGAAATATATCTCCTCCAAGATCCAGGAATCCAACCGGAAGCTGGCAGGCTTTGAAAATATTTATGGAGAAGAACAACTCGCCCTGGACAGGAGTTCCGACGAAATTATCAAACGCCAGCTCGAGTTCTCAGGCTTTGTCAGCCAATACGCCTCGGAAGAACAGGATTCCATAATCCAGGTGGGCAAAGGCGGAGAAAAGTACAGCGTAACCGCGGATCCTCTGGACGGGTCTTCTCTGGTGGATACAAATCTCGCAATTGGAACCATCATCGGTATCCACAGGGAATCCATTCTGACGGGGGGTGATAAAAGTCTCGTAGCCGCAATGTATGTAACCTACGGGCCTTTGATTACGATGATCTATTCGGCAGGTAATGGGACTCATGAATTTGTACTTAACAGAGAGGGGGAATATGTGCTCTCCGAAGAAAACATAACCCTCGGGGAAAGAGGAAATATATACAGTATCGGAGGGCTGAGAAGAAACTGGATGCAGAAGCACCTCGACTATATAAGGTACTTGGAAAAAGAAGGTTACAAATTGCGTTACAGTGGTGGATTTGTCCCGGATATCAATCAGATACTGATAAAGAGAGGGGGCGTCTTTACATATCCGGCAGTGAAGGAACACCCCAACGGCAAGCTGCGCCTTATTTTTGAGCTGCAGCCCATGGCATTTCTTATGGAACAGGCCGGAGGAATGGCCACAGATGGAATACAAAGCATCCTTTCAATAAAACCGGAATCGCTTGATCAAAGGTGCCCGATATATATAGGAAGTAAATACGAAGTGAAAACAGCAAAATCGTTTTTAGAGGGAGATACAATAACAATATAACCACGACAAAGGAACCCACTATGATTTACCAGACCATTGACCAGCTGAGGCAAAACATTATCGATGTACTGACGATTGACAAAGGGGACATTGTTATATCGGACGAGAAGCGCCTGCGAGATGTCCTTATCGATGACCTGATCTATTCCGCTATATTCAGCACTGACGATGAAGTAAAATTATCCGCGCGATGGTTGATCCGGAGAGCCGGCGCAAGGATGGGGTGCATAGTCTCCTCGATCCAGTCCCTGTACGACGCTATGGGGAACAATCAGGTCTCGGGGTTCACGGTACCGGCAATCAATCTTCGCGGGATCACGTATTACAGCGCCCAGGCGGTATTTCGCGCGGCCCTGAAAGACAAAGTGGGGGCATTTATCTTTGAGATTGCCCGCTCGGAGATCGGTTATACCGACCAGCGCCCCTCGGAATATGTCGCGGTAATAACTGCAGCCGCCATAAAGACCGGCTACAGCGGCCCGCTATTCCTGCAGGGCGACCACTTTCAGATCAACGCAAAAAAATATCTTGAAGATCCGAATGCTGAAACTCAGGCAATTAAATCCCTCATAAGGGAGGCAGTCGAGGCTGGGTTTTATAACATCGACATAGATGCCTCTACCGTGGTGGACCTGGACAGGCCCACCATTCAGGAGCAGCAGGAGGGTAATTATTCGATAACGGCGGACATGACCGCCATGATACGGGAAATAGAGCCGGAAGGAGTTACCGTGTCAGTGGGGGGAGAGATAGGGGAGATAGGAGACAAGAACACCACTGTCGAAGAATTTACCATATTTATGGACAATTATCTCAAAATTCTCCGGGAATATGGGCAGAATCTGAAGGGGATCAGTAAGATCAGTATTCAGACAGGAACCACCCACGGGGGTGTTCCATTGCCGGATGGCTCAATAGCAACGGTCAAGATAGATTTTGAAACCCTGGAAAAAATCTCTGAAGTGGCAAAAGCAGAGTATGGTCTGTCAGGAGCCGTTCAACACGGGGCATCAACTCTTCCGAACGAGGCATTCGATAAGTTTCCAAAAACCAGGGTTTCAGAGATACATCTGGCAACAGGATTTCAGAACATCATATATGACAGCAAAAATTTCCCCGCGGATCTGAGGGATAGAATATATGCCTACATCAACACAGAACTGAGGAGTGAGAAAAAAGAGAAAGACACTGAAGAACAGTTTATCTATAAAACAAGGAAAAAAGGATTCGGCCGCTTCAAGAAGGATATGTGGGGTCTTCCGTCCAACATACTGATGTCGATCGGTGCGGAACTGGAAGACCAGTTTTCATTTCTGTTCGACAAGCTCAACCTGTCAGGAACAAGAGATGTCGTAGATAGAATTGTAAAACCTGTTGATGCTGCTCCGGAGGTTCCCTTGTCATTGAAAAAATGAACTACTAACGCAGCCAGTCTGAAGCTATCTATGCTGAAGGCTGTTAGCTTATTGTAATCTAAACGCCTTTCGCCTGCAATCTAAGCAACCTGAGTAGCTCTTTCGCCCGACGTTTAGAGATAAGATCTGGCACCGGCATATCGTTTCTTGTAGTATTGGTTTGAAAGTGAGCTTGTGCACACCGTTCTACCCGTTCGTGGCGCATGGATAAATTTATTCCGGCCGGCATATATTCCCACATGGGAGATCTTTCCACTGCCGCGGGTATCAAAGAACACCAGATCACCCTTTGCCAGTTTTTTCCGGCTGACCCAGGTACCTGTTTTATACTGCTCTCCTGACGTGCGTGGGAGCTTCAGACCATTCAGCCTGTAAACAGCCATCGCAAGCCCGCTGCAGTCAAATCCTTTCTCAGTGGAAGAACCGCCCCATCGATATGGAACGCCGATAAAATTCCCGGCCGTCTTAACTATCTCATTTCTGAAATATGTTTCACCATATTGCTGACTCTTTGTTATGGAATAATCGTCCGGACGAACGATGTAGAATTCATCTATGACACCCATTGCCCTGAGGATTTCTGCCTCTTTACAGGCAAGTTCCCTGGATTCAAAACTACCGAAGCGAACCTTGTACAAGCCTTTTTTGTAAAGGAAATAATATGCATCCAGATTGTCGCTGTTCAGACAATTGACAAGCCGGGCGGCATTTTCAACCTTTGAAAAGGCGCCAACCTGAATAGTGTAGCCCATCCGATTCAATTTTCTTTCTTCTGTAACCGGATGATAGTTATGGGAAGGGATTTGTTGCAGGCCGCACCCCGTTGTAAGAAACAGGGTGAGAAGAAGAACGATGGCCGGGATGCCCGGTAATCTACATGACTTCATAGTTCCCGAATATAAAAAGGAATCGGTGTGATATGTCTATGTTTACCGCCACAGGGAACAGATGTATCAACCTACCTTTGCGCCAACATCGGCATCGCCATCGAAGGACACCAGAGAAACTCTGTCTCCCGCATCCGCCGCCAGAAGCATGCCGTGTGAGTCCACTCCCATTAGTTTCACCGGTTTCAGGTTGAGTATGACGGTTATCTTTTTTCCTATAAGGTCTTCAGGCTTGTAGCTCTTGCCGATCCCCGCGACGATGGTTCTCTCTTCGCCAACATCTATTTTCAACTTCAGCAGCTTGTCTGATTTCTTGACCCTTTCAGCCTTGACCACCCGCGCCACTCGCAGGTCGATTTTCTCAAAATCCTGGAAGGATATCTCTCCTTTTATATCTGCAAGTCTTGCCATGGGTGCATTCTCCGGTTTTTCATGTTCCACGCGGGGAAACAGGGATTTACCGCGAGTAAGGACATTGCCCTTTGGAAGGCCGCCCCATGTGCGTACACTGTCGAAGTTCTGAGATTCAATATCCTCTATACCGAGTCTCGTCAGGATATCCCCGGCAGAATCGGGCATAAAGGGGAGAAGCAGGGTGGCGATAACACGAAGCGCCTCCAGTATATTATAGATAACAGTGTCCAACCTTGCTTTTGAAGAAGGGTCTTTGGCCAGGGCCCAGGGCTCCTGCTCTACTATGTACCTGTTTGTCATGTTGATAAAGTCCCATATGGAAATCAGGGTCTTATGAAATGCCAGGGACTGGAAAGATCTTTCCACTTCCGGAAAGAGTCCTGCTGCCCTTTCGATCAGGGGAGCATCATCCGGATAGTTGCCCGTCTCGGGCACCCGGCCGTCACAGTATTTCACTGCCATTGAGAGTGACCTGCTGACCAGGTTCCCCAGGTCATTTGCCAGATCGGAGTTTATCCTCTGGACAAAGGCATCCTCGCTGAAGTTCGAATCAAGACCGAAGACCATATCTCTCATTAGAAAATATCGAAACGCATCCAGACCATACTTATCCTTCAAATCGAGGGGTTTCACTACGGTCCCGCGGCTTTTCGACATCTTGTTCCGGTCAATGTTCCAGTATCCATGCACATTCAGATGCTGATAAGTCTCTATCCCCGCCCCTTTCAGCATGGTGGGCCAGTAGATACCATGCGGCTTCAGAATGTCCTTCGCTATAAGGTGCTGAGAGACAGGCCAGAAGGTTTTAAACTTTTCACTCTCGGGATATCCTATCCCCGTCAGATAATTTATCAGTGCATCAAACCATACATAGGTCACATAATTTTCATCAAAGGGAAGCGTTATACCCCATGTCAGTCTTGTCTTGGGCCTTGATATACAGAGGTCTTCGAGCGGTTCTCTCAAAAAGGCGAGTACCTCATTTCTGTATCTTTCAGGTCTGATAAACTCAGGATTATCCTTGATATGCCCGATCAGCCAGTCCTGGTATTTACTCATCCTGAAAAAATAATTACTTTCTTTTCTGATCTCGGGAACTATCCGGTGATCAGGACACATGCCATCCACCAGTTCGCTCTCCCTGTAGAACCGCTCACATCCCACGCAATAATATCCCTCATACTCTCCGAAATAGATGTCTCCCGCGTCATATACCTTCTGCAGTATCGACCTGACCACCTCTATATGATCTTCATCCGTTGTTCTGACAAAATAGTCATTGGTTATTGCAAGCTTTGGCCAAAGGGCACTGAATTGCCCGCTTATCCTGTCCACATAATCCTGAGTGGTTTCACCTGCTTCCCGCGCGGCCTCTGCGACCTTGTCTCCATGTTCGTCGGTACCGGTCAGGAAATAGGCATGGTACCCGGCCATTCGGTGAAACCGTGCCATGACATCAGCCACTATGGTGGTATATGCGTGTCCTATATGCGGAGACGCGTTCACGTAATATATGGGTGTAGTAATGTAAAAATTCTTCATGTCTTTCTCCAAAATTATTCTTTCCTTTTCGCTGTCGCCGGTTTTCGGTTTCTGTCTTTCCTCTGAATTTCGTCTACCGAGACCTCTATTTCTTTTCCGTCACCGAGATCCACAACGACCATTCTCTTAAGTATGTTCTGCCTCAGCACCTTGCCTTCTCCTTCCGGAGTAATTATACTCCTTCCGCACTTAGGCATATTCTTTTTTGCTCTCGCGTAAGTTTCATACTCAAACGCAAGACAGCACATAAGCCTGCCGCAAAGGCCGGATATTTTCTCTGGATTAAGTAGCATATTTTGCTCCTTAGCCATCTTGATCGATACCGGTGCAAAATTGTTAAGAAAGCTGGAGCAGCATAGTTCTCTGCCGCACATGCCTATGCCTCCATATATGCGAGCCTCACTCCTGACCCAGATCTGTCTCAGTTCAATCTTTACCTTATACTTCTGCACAAGATCTTTTACCAGTTCCCTGAAATCAACCCTGTTTTCCGCGGTGAAATAAAACACCAGTTTGCTTTTATCGAAGAGAAATTCAACATCCACCAGTTTCATGGAAAGATTTTTTGCTCTGACTCTCTCCATGCAAAAATCCAGCGCTTCTTTCTCGGTCTTCAGATTCCCCTCATGGACTTTCTGATCCTCGTCGGTGGCCCTGCGCACGACCTTTCGGAGATTATGAGGTAATTTGTCATAGGTAAGGACTCGAATACCACTCGCTACAACTCCCATCGCCAATCCCGATTCGGTATCGACAATAACCATGTCTCCCTCTTCCAAGACAACTTCGGTGGCGTCAAATGAATATACCTTCCCTTTGTCTTTAAATCTGATGCCTGTAATATTTTTTAGAGTATTCCGATTGTTGTGTTCCATAATTTTAGACCTTTATGACAGGCCCTTCAGCCGGAATGCCATGGATTCTAATATCAATTGTCTGTTGGCGTTCCGGTCAACGGCGTCATACGCGTCACTTATAGTTTTTATATTTTCCAGAATATCAGCCCCTGCCATTTTTTCTGAAAGTTTTTTCGTGGTGTCGGCAACGTCCCGGTGAATCAGCTTGTCGACGTCGTGTGTTTCCCGGTACACCAGCATATCCCTGTACCACCCCCTGAATATATTCAGTCTTTGCAGTGCAGAATCCCTGTCCTTGCCAAAGCTGTCGGCAAGAAAGAACAACTGGATTCCCCGATAATCGGGGGACTGCCTATCGGTGGAAAATATCTTTATCACGTCATTTTTGAAGTCAAAAAATGATTCCTTTTTTATCTCCAGCGCCCTGCCTATACTGCCTCCAGCCGATGAAGCAATTATCAGCGCCGATTTTTCATCCATAGACAGCTTGTCTGTAAGAAAAGAGCTTATTACCTCCGGCCGCACAGGATTAAATCTTATTTTCTGACACCGTGATACGATTGTTTGAGGAAGCTTATGGGCACGAGACGTAGTCAATATCAAGATATTGGATGGTCTCGGTTCTTCAAGAGTTTTCAGAAGGGCATTGGCCGCCGGATCGTTCATCCTGTCCGCGTCTGTTATTATAAAAACTCTCTTCCTGCCCTCGAATGGTCGGAACTTTATTTGATCCTGCAACTCTCTGATTTTATCGATTTTTATAAAAATACCCTCGGGCTTTATAAAGACAATATCGGGATGATTGCCATGCTCTATCTTCAGACATGAAGGGCACCTGCCACAGGAATCATTTTCTTCCTCTTCACAATTCAGGGCTTTTGCAAGGATTTTAGCCGTGGCTTTCTTACCAACACCTTTTATCCCATGGAAAAGATACGCATGCGGAACACGGTCATTTTTCATGGCGCCCTGCAGTACGTTTACCTGCTTGTCCTGACCATAAATATCGCTGAACGGCATAAGCCCTATCTCTTAATCAATTCCTCCAGATGAGCACACACTTCCCGATGCACTGAAGCAACATCCCTGGAAGCGTCTATTATTCTGAACCTGTCAGAGTCCTCTTCAGCCAGTACAAGATACCCGCTTCTGATCACCTCGTGGAATTTCAGAGGTTCTCTCTCGAAACGGTCTTCGAGTGGAACATTCCCCTCACTGCGCGCACGGTCTATTATCCTGTCGAGCCCCTTATCAGCGGAGATATCAAAAAGAAGCGTCATGTCGGGAACCAGAGATCCAGACGCAAAATCGCATATTGCCCGGACAGATGTTATATCCTGTTTTCTTCCATAGCCCTGGTAAACAATAGTAGCATCAGAAAAGCGATCGCACAGAACTACTTCCCCCCTTTGCATTGCGGGTACTATAATTTCTTCAACATGCTGAGCCCTGTCCGCTGCAAAGAGCAACAACTCTGTTCTACCGGACAGAGCGAGGGCCGTTCTGTCGAGCAGGATTTTTCTCAGTTCGTTTCCTGCAGGAGTGCCTCCAGGCTCGCCTGTTAATATAAAAGGCACGCCTTTTTTCTTCAGATAATCTCCTGCCATCCTGAGCTGGGTTGTTTTCCCGGAGCCTTCGATTCCTTCAAATGTAACAAACAATCCCATGTCCCCCGGACTCGCAAACAAGAAATAAAAACGCCGGTCATCGGCTGCTATTTGCTCTTTTCCTCACCGGGTTCTATAGCTTCCACCGGGCACACCTCGGCACAGGAGCCACAGTCGGTACAAGTTTCAGGATTGATTACATACTTGTCTTCCCCCTCACTTATCGCACCAACAGGGCACTCATCCTCACAGCTTCCACAACCAATACACTCATCAGTAATTACATAAGCCATTCTATTCTATCCTCCAAAAAATATTTATCCCGGTTTATCGGGATTAAACTGCCACAATCTCAACAACCTTGGAGATCTTCTCCTTAAGATATTTTTCGATACCCCTGCGCCAACACCAGCACATGTGCGGAAACGATGTGAGTAAACGTGTTAGTGAGGCATATGAGAGATCATCTCCCCTGCAATTTTTTCTGCAAAATCAGCCAAATCAGGCTTGAACCACTTGTAGCCTGTTGTATCGTAGTGTTTTACCCTCCACATAATTTTCCCTGTTTGTGCCTCTACCAGGTCCATGCCGAAACCGACCTTGGCGAGCTTATCCTTCCCCTGTGTTGTATAATTCCAGAAATCCACACCCACAACAAGGAAGGCATCGGCATCGCATGTTTCGCCTATATATCTGCTCATATCACTATCGGAAAAGTTTACCTTTTTCAACTTTTCAAGGTAACCAGTAACTGTATGCTTCAGATTGTCGTTGTCTTCCATCAGTTTCTTCATATCCCCCGGTGAAATAACGCTTGAAAAACACCCTCGTTTACGAACGGCATCCGCGATAAGGTTATCGACCCCCTCAGTCACATCCGCATAAGCGCCTGTATCAACCGGAAGCACGCATATCTTTTCAGGATGGAACTCTCCAATGCCTGGAGCAACCTGGGAAAAGCGCAACCCTCCACAAGCTGGAATCATTGCAAAGAGTAAAGCGAAAAAGAGTGTTCTTCGTAACAACTTCATATACATGGCGATCCCTCTTTCAAAGGTCTTGCTATATTTTTGTTGCGATAAGCCACAGACAAGCACTCAATCCGGCAATTACATAGTTTATTCCCAGCAATCCCTCCAGCGCCATCCTGGAAAACCGCACTTTTCTATCACAAAGTCTTAGACAAATCCATATATAAAACAGTGGCACCAGCAGCACCAGGCATAAACTCAGGGAATGAAGACATCCGGCCGGTATTGCGGCAATAAGCACAATGCCTGCAAAAATCGATATGCCCTTCAGCAGGTTTCTGGCATGTGTTTCCCCCATAATGACAGGTATCGTTTCATGCCCGATCAGGCGGTCACTCTGAATATCTATCGTATCTGAGAGCACTGATTTTGAAAAGACAAGAACAAACACAAACATAAACGCCACCACCATCTCGCAGGTTATCTCCAGGCTGACGCTCACTTGCGGAACCACAACAGCCACGACAGCCCATCCCATAGCGGTAAAAATATTCTTGGAACCGGGCACATCCTCCAGCCTTCTACCCCATAGAGTGACATTATAGAGCACGCCGGAAAGTGAAATAATCCCGACCAGAATAAAAGGAGCCGGACCTGCCACAAAGGAAAGCACGGATGCGAGCACAAGAGAGACCATGGCAACTGTCATGTAGATACCTCTGTGTTGTATATAAGATTTTTCTCTGAAGCTTCCCCTTATCCTTCCAAAGCTTTTTTTCTGCAGTCGGTTTATGGTATGTATCGCGTATACACATAAAGCGGCAATCAGGATGTTTGACAAATTTACACTGAGTCCCTGGAGCAACATGCTGACAAGGGAAAGGCATCCGGCACCAATGGCGGAAGAAATATCTGTTCTAACGAGAAATATCCCGAGGTTGTAAAAAAATCTCAGCTTCCCCGGCACCGCTTCTCTCTGATTGTGGGTAAGATAATCTATCACGCTTTCTGTTATCCAGTTGGGTGTGGATGCCCCGGCAGACACACCTATGTTTTTACACCCACTGAGATCTATATCGTCAAGCTCCTCAGCCGTCTCGATATGACACGTTCGAGTCCCGCACCCTTCAGATATCTGGGCAAGTCTCTGGGTATTCGCGCTGTTCCTGCCGCCCACAATTATGATTCCATCCATTTCAGAGGACAGATCTCTGACCTCAGCCTGTCTCTTCTCGGTCGAATCACATATAGTATTAAAAATTATGGCTTCTGGAAATTTCTGTGTAATTTCTTTCGTTATTTTTTTGTATCTCACAGAATCCTGCGTAGTTTGGGCAACAACACACACTTTGTCGTACAGAGGAAGATTGCTGACATCCTCTTCGCTATTAATAACGATTCCATTATCTGAGGAATATCCGAGGAGACTTGTGACCTCGGGATGCTCTTTGTCTCCGGCTATGATAATCTTATAACCAAGCGAGCTATGCTTTTTAATTATCGCCTGGACCCTTGCAACCCTGGGACATGTGGCATCTACAATTTTTACTCCTTTTTCACTGATTTCTTTCTTTTCCCGGGGCGATATTCCATGAGCTCTTATAACAACGATCCCATCCTGAATCGCCTCGATACTATTCACGGGAACAACGCCCCGTTTCCTGAGAAGTTCAACTGTTTGAGGATTGTGTATAAGTGGACCATATGTATACACCTTCTTGTCCTCTTTATTACGGGCTATCTCAAGGACCATGTCGACTGCCCTCTTTACACCCATGCAGAAGCCTGCTGTCTCGGCAAGTTTAATTCCCATAGTTCATTCCCGCATTATTTTCCGCATGTTTTCTGGCGTACAGGAAAAATTCCCTGTTTCCGGCCGGACCGGTAATCGGTGACTCGCAGGTTCCCACTGTTTCGAGACCCAGTTCCTCCGAAAATCTTACAATTTCCTCAACAACTCTTTGGTGCAGTCTGGGATCTCTTATGACCCCCTTGCCTACTTCATCTCTGCCCACCTCAAACTGTGGCTTGATCAAAGCAAGAATGGCGGCATTTTCACCTGTGAGTTTAAATGCGACGGGCAACACCAGTTTCAGGGAAATAAAGGAGACATCTATAACGGCCATGTCGATTCTGTCCTCTATTGCCTCCCCTGAAAAATACCTGATATTGGTCTTCTCAAAAAGTATTACCCTGCTGTCTGTCCTGAGTTTCCAGTCGAACTGGCCATATCCTACATCTACCGCATACACCTTTTTTGCCCCCTCCTGAAGGAGACAATCGGTAAATCCACCAGTGGAGGCGCCTATATCCAGGGCCACAATATCTTTCACATCGATATCAAAGGATAGCAGAGCCCCTTTGAGCTTTAATCCTCCTCTGCTGACATAGGGATTTCCTCCGCCCTTTATCCTTATCCCGGCATCATGGCGTACAAGAGTTCCCGCCTTGTCGATTCTTTCCTCTCCCACCACAACCAGACCTGACATTATAAGGGCTTTGGCTTTCTCGCGAGTCACCGCAATGCCCCTGTCGACCAGGAGCCTGTCCAGTCTGATTTTTGATTTTCGAGTTGCAAGTTTCAAGTTTCAAATTCCGGATTTGTAAAAAGTTTTTAAGCCCTGAGTCTCAAATCAACTCAGCAGATCTGCCATTTCTCATTGTAATACCGATCAGGATTCCATAATCTCCCGGATGGCACTTGCTATGCCCTCTGCGTCGATGCCATGTTTTTTCCTCAACTGGGCCTGTGTTCCATGCTCCACGAATTCGTCCCCGATGCCGAGCCTCTTTATGGTAACATCTGTAATTCCCGCCTCTTCAAACAATTCAAGAACCGCGCTGCCGAAACCACCCATAAGGGCATTTTCTTCAACTGTGATAACTTTCTTGAACGAAGATGCTACCTCGCATAAGAGAGTTCTATCGAGGGGTTTTACGAAACGGCTGTTGACAACAGTTACCTGGATATTTTCATCCACGAGTTTCTGTGCAGCCTCAAGGGAAGGATATACCGTGGAACCTATGGCTATTACAGCCACATCTTTACCCTCGCGGACAATCTGGGCCTTCCCTATCTCAATACTTTCCAGTGTCCGATCAAGAGAGACGCCCACTCCTCCGCCCCGGGGGTACCTTATTGAAACGGGCCCTCCGCATTCCACAGCTGTCTTGAGCATATGCTGCAGCTCATTCTCGTCCTTGGGGGCCATGACAACAATATTGGGAATCACTCGAAGGTAAGAATAATCAAAAAGCCCGTGGTGAGTTGGGCCATCGTCTCCCACGATCCCCCCCCTGTCGAGGGCGAAAACAACAGGCAGGTTCTGAAGGCAGACGTCATGAATCACCTGGTCATAGGCCCTCTGCAGGAAAGTGGAATATATGGCAACAACAGGTATAAACCCCTCTGTGGCCAGTCCCGCGGCAAATGTCACACCGTGCTGCTCGGCAATGCCGACATCATAGAACCTTTCGGGGATATCCTTTGCGAACTGCTCAAGACCGGTACCACCTGTCATGGCAGCTGTTATCGCGACAATTGAAGGATTTTCGCGCGCCAGTTGCACCATCACGCGGCCGAACACCTCCATGTAAGACGGTATGGAATTATCTGAGGTGACCGTTTCCCCAGTGGCGATATCAAAAGGTCCTACGCCATGGAATCTGGACGGTTCCTCTTCGGCAAATCTGTAACCCTTTCCTTTTTTGGTAATAACATGAACCAGGACAGGTCTCTCCATGGCCTTCACATTCCGGAGATTTTTTATCAGGTGATCCAGACTGTGCCCTTCAAGTGGTCCAATATACTTGAATCCCAGCTCTTCAAACAACAGGCCGGGAACAATGAATGCTTTTAATGACTCTTCCACCTGTCTGGCAAACTTGATTACATGTTCTCCTACACCTGGCACGGTCTTCAAAAAATCACGAATTTTTGCCCTCAGTTTCGTAATCTGCTGCCCTGTCATAATGCGGTTCAGGTATGACGACATGGCTCCCACGTTGGGCGAGATGGACATCTCATTATCATTCAGTATAACGATCATGTCCTTTTCCCTTCCTCCAGACCAGTTGAGCCCTTCAAATGCCATTCCGGCAGTCATTGAACCATCTCCAATGACCGCGATTACCTTCGAATTGCCGGCCTCAAGACACCTTGCCTCGGCAATGCCGGAAGCGGCGGATATGGAAGTGCTGCTGTGCCCCACTCCAAAGGTGTCATAAACACTCTCGCTTCTCCTGGGGAAACCACTTATGCCTCCCATCTTTCTGAGTGTATGAAACTCATCTCTCCTGCCGGTAATGATTTTGTGAGCATACGCCTGATGTCCCACATCCCAGACGACCTTGTCCCGGGGCGTGTCGAAGACGTAATGAATAGCGAGGGTAAGTTCCACAGTCCCCAGAGAGGGCGCAAGATGGCCGCCGTTTCTGGAAACCACCTCCAGTATCGCCTGTCTGATTTCCCCGGCCAGAATGTTTAAATCCTCGATACTCAGACCCCTGATATCTTCAGGGCTGTTTATGCCCTCCAATATGGTTGTTTTTTCATCCATAAAAACCTTCTCCAGTTCTCTGAAAGAGTAGCGCTGATTCGCGCTTAAGTTTTCGCTCTTATTTACTTGATCTCAACTTTTTGTATATTCTGTCAAAGTTTTTTTTCAAAAAAAATATACGCACAGTATAAACTGTCAAGGATAAAGATTTGACCTCATTTTCTTCGAAATTCCATCTGCCTAGCAATTTTCTTCTCGATCTCATCCACAAAGTTGGAACTGCCGGTCAACTGTTCCCGTTGTAACAATTAGAGGATTAAACTCCATTCCCCTTCGGGGATTGTTCCCTTTATCCACACTCAAGGATAAAAATAAATCTGTCCCCTTTCCCCCCTGTGATTTAAGGGTTTCCCCCTTCTATAGTCATCATTGTCCATCAGTGTAAAATGGTGGCAGGGACTATTTATTTTCTCCCCACTCAATTTCTATATACATCTTTTCTGTGTTGAATTCGGAGAACCAATGCGGAATCATCAATGATTGCGTAAACAACACGATAATTCCCAACTCTATATTTTCGTAAACCTGTAAATTCGCCTTGTAATTCAGGGAAATCATCAGCTTTTACAGAAAGTTCTGAGGTCAATTTCTGCAGAATTTTATCTGCGTCAGAGCGATTTATTTTGTTCAAGTCTTTTGCAACGGACTTTTTGAATTTGATTTTATAAGTCAATCTCTTGTCTCATTTCTTCAATCGATATTATGGAATCAGATGTATCTCGGAGTCGATCAAGACTAACTTGTAAATCTGCCTGGTCTTGCAAATAACTTTCAAGAGCCTTTTGCACAAGAAAGGATTTAGACCTTTCAGTAGCTAAAGCGATGCTGTTAAGTTCTTTTGCCAGATAATCGGGCAATCTGACTGACAGTGCAGTGCTCATATTTCATTGCCTCCTTTGTACTTCTATGTATTACAATGTAACTCTTATTTATTTATAAGTCAATAGAAGCATATGCTGGTTGAAGAGAGAACGTAAAGCTAAGCGGGCACGCACAGGCGGGTCGGAATGACGGAAAAAAGCATTTCGGGAATCTTTCACTCAACCACACGAATCCTCGAACCCTTGCCCCCCCCCAGGCGCTATGATTTTCGCTCGGCGATAAACCTTGCTATCATTCTCAGGGGCTGAGCCTTTTCATCAAAACGGTCTATGTCTGATAACGCATCTTCCACAAGTTTTCGTGTTCTCTCTTTGGATTTTTCAAGGCCGATCAGGGCGGGGTAGGTCGCTTTTTTGAGTTCCTCATCACTGCCGGTGTCTTTTCCCAGGATTTCTCTGCTGCTTTCAATATCCAGTATGTCGTCGGCTATCTGAAAGGCAAGTCCCGTTTTTCTCCCATATTCTGAAAGGGCATTCAGATCATCTTCGCCGGCACCGGCTGCTATTGCGCCCGCACGGATGGAAACCGTTATCAGTGCCTGTGTTTTATGAGTGTGTATGTAATTCACTCTTTCCATATCCACTTCCTTGCCCTCTGCCCTGAGATCCGCCACCTGGCCACCTATCATGCCCTGAAACCCTGCGGCTGTCGAGATTTCATGAATTATGGTTAGACTCTTTTCAGGGGATATCGCCGGAGTTCCACCGGACAGGAGACAAAAGGCCTCTGTGAGAAGGGCGTCTCCCGCGAGGACTGCCACGCCCTCTCCGAACACCTTATGATTCGAGGATTTTCCCCTCCGGTAGTCATCGTTATCCATTGCCGGCAGATCATCATGTATCAGGGAATAGGTATGGATCATCTCAATGGCGCATGCGATGGGCAACACTGTATCTGCTCTGCCGCCAACCACTTCCGCGGAAGCCATACACAGGACAGGCCTTATTCTTTTTCCGTCGGCAAACAGAGTATATCTCATGGATTCGGAGATCTCAGAAGAAAATCCATCCCTTTTCGGAAGGTATTTCTCAAGGGCCCTGTCAACAATCTTCTTTTTTGTCTCAAGATATTCTTCAAGCAACATCTTCCGGTTTTCCACCATCTTTTCCCTCAAACGGACTGAGATTTAATGAGCCTTCTTCCCTGAGGAGGATATTGACTTTTCTCTCCGCTTCATCCAGCTTATCAGCGCAAAGGCGGGAAAGTCTGGTTCCCTCTTCAAATGCTTTTAATGATTCTTCGAGGGACATATTTCCTTCTTCCATCTTTTTCACAATTTCTTCCAGCTTTTCCAAGGCCTTTTCAAACTTTTTCTCTGCCATTTCCCTACTCCTGTAAAATTTTGGTTACCTTTGCCTTGAAGCTTCCCGATGAAACCTTCACATCGACACTGCCGTCCACCGTGAGCATGTTCACATCTCTGGCGATGGTTCCGTCAGACAACCTTACTATAGCAAAGCCCCTCTTCAGAACGGAAAGAGGGCTGAGCGTATCGAGAAGAGAGATGTCTCTCTGAAGGATACCGCGAAGGGTATCGATACAAGACCGGGCCCGTGTCTCCAGTCTGGCATACCAGTCATCCAGCCTCATGCGCAGGTCCGAAATTTGTCTCCTCGGATCACGTAAACCCTTCACAGCAAAATCCAGCCTGCTTCCCAATCCATGCAAAAACACGCCACGGGCATTCATCAACCGTGATTTCAAGCTTTGTATTCCCTCGATCAAATCTTTCCTGTTTGGGACAACCAGCTCAGCGGCAGCGGAAGGGGTCGGCGCTCTGAGATCGGCCACAAAATCGGCGATGGTGAAATCAATCTCATGACCAACAGCCGAAATAACAGGGGTTTTCGAAGAGTAGATCGCCCGCGCGACCCTTTCATCGTTAAAACAAAACAGGTCCTCAAGCGATCCCCCTCCTCTGGTAACAATGATTACATCCACACCAATTGAGTTTAGATCCGATATGGCGTCACATATCTCCATGGGTGCTTCCGTCCCCTGCACGACCGTGGGGGCAATAATGATGTTAACGGATGGGAATCTTCTTCCTGTGATATTCAATATGTCCCTGATAGCCGCGCCCGAAGGGGATGTGACTATACCGATTTTCCCGGGCAAAAAAGGTATGTCCTTATTGTGAGAAGGATCGAACAGGCCCTCTTTTTCCAGGCGTTCCTTGAGCTGTTCGAAGGCCATTTGGAGGGCTCCAAGGCCCTTCGGCTCCGCGGCATCTATGATGAGCTGGTATTCGCCTCTTGCGGAGTAGACATTCAGTTTTCCCCTGCAGACTATCTTCATTCCGTCTTCAAGATCAAAGCCTATCCTGCCCGCCACGCTTCTGAACGCGACCACCCTTATCTGACTATCTTTATCCTTGAGGGTAAAATACAGATGGCCCGAGGCGGGACGGCGAAGATTGGAAATTTCGCCCGTGACCCATATAAGGTCAAAACCGGATTCCAGAAGCCCTTTTATAGCTCCGGTCAGTTCTGTAACTGTAAATACAGCTTTCATAAGAATTCCAAGTGAAACAAGACATGGAGCGATAAACCATTTGTCTGAAGATATCCTCATTGGGATAGAAGCAGTGCCATATTGAACCCGCTGTAGGTTTCTACTTAATGCCCCCCTTTATTTCTCTCCTTCGCGAGGCGCCACGCATCTTTTTTAACACGTTATTTTCGATCTGTCCGGCTCGTTTTAATGTATCACTCATCTCTGCCTTATCCCCTTTCAAAATCAGTTTCAAGTCTGCCTTTTCGCTGATCCCGAAACGCATCCTTAAGACCTTCTCCTCCCTCGGTGTCAGGGCGGCCAGTATCTTTCTGGTCTGCTGCGCAAGATCCATACTCATAGTGGCATCGGAGGGGGACATGATCTTTTTATCCTCTATAAAATCTCCGAGAGAGCTGTCTTCTTCCTCACCTATAGGGGTCTCCAGGGATATCGGCTCCTTGGCAATCTTCAATACCTTTCTCACTTTATCCAGAGGGAATTCCATCTTCTCCGCAACCTCGGCCGGGGTGGGCTCTTTACCCAGCTCCTGAACCAGATATCGAGAAGTTCTGATAAGTTTGTTTATGGTTTCGATCATGTGAACCGGAATTCTTATCGTTCGTGCCTGATCCGCTATGGCCCTTGTAATGGCCTGTCGTATCCACCATGTCGCATAGGTGGAAAATTTATATCCCCTCTGGTATTCGAACTTTTCAACAGCCTTCATCAGCCCTATATTTCCTTCCTGAATAAGGTCCAGGAATTGCAACCCCCTGTTCGTATACTTCTTGGCAATACTTACGACCAGCCTGAGATTCGCCTTTATCAATTTTCTTTTCGCCAGGTCTGCCTCCATCTCACCCTCTTTTATGGAAGTGATCACCGGCTTCAGGGCCTCTCTCGACGAGCCTATCTTTCCAGTTATCCTTTTTCTGTCATTGCGCGCTTGTCTGATTGTCTTTTCATACTCTCTCAATTTTTCAACCGGGATGCCGCTCTCTTTTGAAGCCAGTTTCTCTTCACCGTTTCTCATCCGGGAAAATATCTTATCCAAAGCATTAAGTGACATTCCAGCTTGTTTCCTGCATGCTGTTATTTTCCGCTCACCCTTGTTAAGGTCGGCAACGGCATTCTTGAGTTCCAGAACCATTGTATTTATAAGCTTCTTATTGAAATTTGCATTCCTACAGAGTTTTATGATTTTTCTGAGATTCCCCCCCAGTTCCTTTTTCATCTTTTCTTTCTCAAAATCATCCAACTCTTTTCTTCTCAACTCTGCCTTCAACATAGTATTCCGTGCATTCAGCTTTGCCACTCTCGCTGCTAGTTTTTGCACCCGTTCCCGATATAGATCCTCTTCAGTAAAACCATTTTCGTCTTCAAGATTAGCAACAACTATTTTTATTCTTATCTCGTCATTCCTGAGTTTATCTCCTATATCTGCAGCCTTTTTTATAAAGATCGGCAGGCTGAAAAGGGCTTTTATGATCCTTGTTTCCCCCTTTTCAATCTCCTTTGCTATCGTTACTTCTTCCTCGCGACTAAGCAAAGACTCTTGACCCATTTCCCTCAGATACAATTTCACGGGATCTCCGGTTTTACCCAGTGCAGCCAGAGGAAGAGCCAGTATTCCATTCTTTACTTTTTCCGGCGTTTTCTCGGTCTTAGAGAGCGGTTTATGAATAATCTTTCCATTCTTGTCAACATCGACAATTTCAATATTCTTCTCATGGAAAAGCATCAATATATCATCTATATGTTCTGAAAATATAATGTCGGACGGGAGGGTATTATTGATATCATCATAAGTAAGAAACCCCTTCTCTGTGCCCAGCAAAATAAGTTTGTTTACCTCATCCGACTTGATTATTTTTTTCATTTTCGAATAGTCCTTTCTCTTCCTTTAACAATCTGTCTTTCTCCCGCAGCAGGCTGTCGCTCAACTCTCTGTTGTCTGTGTCCCGTGCCCTGATCAGTTCCCTCTTCAACATATTGTGCCTGCCCTTGTACCATTTGTTCCTTATCTGTCTGACATTATCATCAAAGACCCTGCCGGCAATCTCTTTATCGGAGAAAGGGCGTTCCATCATCAATTTCAGGAGTCTTTTCTTTACAGATCCATCTTCCATGTCGCTGATTAGACTGATGGTGTCATCCACTCCCCCGGTTAATGTTTCCCCCAGTTTTTTCAATGTTTGTGAAGCAAAACAATCCAGAACACCCTCCCGTGTCACCACAGAGATCTTTTCGGGATATTCCATCATCATATAGATAAGATTCAGTTCCACCATGTCAACCTTTTCCGGTTTTTTTTCTTGAGAAGCGGTTTTAGGGGTGGTTTTGTAATTAGTGGATGCCTTTCTTATCTTGTCCTTCAAAAGTTTCTGGTCAATGCCAAGTTTTTCAGATACCCTTTTTGTGAACAGGTTTCTTTCAACAGGATCCTTTATGGCACTTATGAAAGAGATCGACTCCCTGCTGGCATCCAGGTTATCTTCAAGTGTATCTCTGCTGCCCACCATTTTTTCTATATAGTAGTCCACCATCATCGAGGAATGAGCTATAATATTTTCCAGGGACTCCGGACCAAATTTTTTCACATAGTCATCAGGATCATATACTTCGGGAAGGACGACCACCCTGGCATGCATGTTTTCTTCAAGGAACAGTTTCAGACTGCGCTCTACCGCATGTCTACCCGCTTCATCGGGATCAAAAATGACGGCAACATTCCGCGTGAATCGCCTGATCAGTTCGACCTGCTCTCTGGTCAGAGCGGTGCCCAGCGTTGCTACTACATTGTTCACCCCCGCATCCCGGAGGGAGAGAAGATCAATATATCCTTCCACAATTATAACGTAATCCTTTTCGCGGATACTGTCTTTTGTCCTGTACATGCCATACAGGACCCTGCCCTTTGTATATACAGGAGACTCGGGCGAGTTGAGGTATTTAGGCATATCGTCACCGAGAGCCCGTCCGCCAAAAGCCACAACCCTGCCGCTCAAATCTTCTATCGGGAAAATCAATCTCCCGCGAAACCGGTCATAGAATCTGCCATTATCTTTAGATATTATAAGGCCGGTTTTTTCGACAAGTCTGAGGGGAACCTTTCTGCCTTCAAAATAGCTGACAAGCCGGCTCCATCCCTCCGGTGAATAACCCAGGCGAAATTCTCCGGTTATGTCAGTCCCCATCTTTCTTCTGTCAAGATAATCACGAGCTGCCCGGCCATTCTCGGAAGAAAGCTGTTCGGAAAACCAATCTGCGGCCATCGCGTTTATTTTGTTCAGCTTTTCCTTATCGCTTGCCACTGTCCTTTCCGCGCTCGTCATTTTTCTGACAGGTATCTCGATTCCCGCTTTATTAGCCAGATATCTTGCGGACTCGGCAAAGCTCGCACCGTTTATTTTCATCAGAAAAGCGAAGATATCTCCACCCTCTCCGCAACCAAAGCAGTAAAATATCTGTTTTTCGGGATTAACGCTGAAAGATGGTGTCTTCTCCTTGTGAAAGGGACAAAGACCGACAAAGTTTCTGCCGGCCTTTTTCAGGGTAACGTACTCGGAAACCAAATCGACAATATTCACCCTGCTCTTTATCTCTCCTATCTTTTCCTGAGGTATATATCCCTTCAAGCTGTTCTTACCTCTATTGACAAGTGCATTGTTCAGGACAATCGCGCTTTAACCGCCTCGCCCACAGCTTTCCCATCGGCCCTTCCGGTTAACCTGGGCATAATAAGTTTCATGACTTTTCCCATGTCTCTGATGCTTGTCGCGCCGGCTTCTTCTATGGCATTTTCGATCTCTGTTTTTATCTTTTCTTCCGACATCTGTTCCGGCATGAACCCCTGGATTACCTCGATTTCCTTCCCCTCTTTTTCTGCAAGCTCCAGTCTTCCCCCATTTCTGAATTGTTCAACAGAGTCCTTTCTCTGCTTTATCATAGAGGACAATACCTGCAGGATTTCTTTCTCGCCAAACTCGTCCTTTAAATCTATCTCTTTGTTATGCAAAGCCGATTTGATCATGCGAAGCACAGACAACTTCGCCTTATCCTTATCTTTGGCAGCTTTGATCATTTCACCCGACACACGCTCTCTTATGTCCATCTCATCTTCACCTTTCTTCTTTTTCAACCCCTCAGTGCTTTACAGGCATCACCCCATATCGTCGCTCAATTTTCTGCCTCCCAGAATATGGACATGGAGGTGAAAAACTACCTGGCCGCCATCCTCATTACAGTTGACAACCGTTCTGAAACCCTTCTTGTCAATTCCCTTTATCTTTGCGATTTTTCGCACGGCCGAAATCATGTTTTCCATCATACCGTCCGGTACATTCATGAGAGTGGCCACGTGCACCTTAGGCACCACAACAACATGAACGGGGGCCATCGGATTGACATCATCAAATGCCAGAACATTTTCGGATTCGTAAACAATGTTCGCGGGTATCTCTCCCTTTACAATCTTGCAGAATATGCAATCCTCCATATCACTTTTCCTCCTGCATAAATCCAGTAACCCGTGCGATGGCATCTTCCAGTTTCAATGCCCCTGTGTAAATGGCCTTTCCTGTAATTACACCCATTATTCCCGGTTCTCCCGCTTCGAGAAGCCGGTCGATGTCATGGATGCTCGCGACACCACCGGAGGCAATGACCGGGATATCGACAGATTCGGCAAGCATCTTTGTGGATTCTATATTCACGCCAGACTCCATACCATCTCTTTTTATGTCGGTATATATAACAGAGTTCAACCCGCATTCCTCATACCCTGAGGCAATTTCGACAGGAGACTGATCGGTGCTTTCAGTCCATCCCTCAACCGCGACCATACCGTCACGCGCGTCGATGGCAAGAATGATGTGTCCCCTGTAATTAGCGCACGCATCGAGAACAAATTTTCTATCCTTCAGGGCGACTGTTCCCAGTATGACATAATCGACGCCCATATTTATATAATTATCAACAGTCTTCATATTTCTTATCCCGCCACCCACCTGCAGGGTTACATTCACCGCGCGGGCAAGTTCCCTGATAACGTTCATATTTCGGGGGGATCCGTCACGAGAACCGTCAAGGTCAACCACATGAATGCGCTTTGCCCCCTTTTCCTGCCATTTTGCGGCGATATCCGCGGGATGATCCGAATAAACGGTAGACAGGTTAAAGTTACCCTGAAGAAGGCGCACGCACTTGCCATCCTTCAAATCTATAGCAGGTATTATGAGCAATTATGAATCTCCCTTCAGATCCGGGAAGTCCTTTAAGATCTCTTTTATGCCTTCCTGTGACAATTCTTCAGCGGTAATCCATTTCCCCCCGCTTTTTATAAAAGGTAAGATATCAAAGATATTTTCCATCAATGAACTCTGGGTCTTGTCAAACACGCCTTTCCATACAGATACACCGTCCTTAATCCTGATAAGATGCACGCAGAAAGCCACCGAAGCGGGTCTTTCCACGGAATAACCAAAGCCCTTTCTCTCCATATAACAAAAGAGATATCCCGCAACAATCCCGTCCGCCCCGACCTCTTTCCCAACCTCTGCTAATATCTCCAGGGGGGATTTTTCGAACGAGGTGGCGGAGACCCTCTTGTAAACACCGCTCACATAGCCGGACGGTATCAGGGAATGTTGTTTGGAAGATTCAATCCTCTTCAGGAAAATTTCTTCTATCTTTCTCTCCGGGTTTCCCTTAAAGTCGCATGTCCTGAAAGTTGTTCCACATACCGGACACCGGACAAGCCTGACGTCGGGATCATCCGAAGTTACCGCCTGAAAGGGAACAACCGCGATCTTCTTTAAACCGGAGACAGTTTTCCTGTGAAGGGCGTCCGCTCCGCCGGCATTTTTAGATATACATCCGGTAAGCAGCACAACAGATATCGCCCCGCATAGAAGAAGCCAAAAAAGATAAAAGGAAAGGTGTTTTTTCATGATTATCATCCCTCTTCATGTTTCCGGACAGAGGGGGACTAAATACTTCCCTTCGTTGACAGTACACCCTTGATCCGGTCATCCATGCGGACAGCATCTTTCAAAGCACGGGCGAACGCCTTGAAGATAGCCTCCGCTATGTGGTGGGGATTCTTACCATATATGACATTTACATGCAATGTTATTCCCCCGTGATCCGAAAAAGCCTTAAAAAACTCTTCAAGAATGATGGGATCAAAATCTCTTATCTTCTTACCGCCAAAGTCGGCATGAAAAACCAGGGAAGGTCTTCCTGAAATATCAATGCAGACATGGCACAGGGTTTCATCCATGGGTACAAAGGCGGTGCCATAGCGGCTTACTCCCTTTTTATCTCCCAGGGCTCCTTTTACTGCTTCTCCGAGGCATATACCTATATCTTCCACGAGGTGATGATAATCTACATCCGTGTCTCCGCTACCTTTCACATCCAAATCAATAAATCCGTGCTTCGTGAAAAGATTGAGCATATGATCAAGAAAGGGTATCGTTGTAGATATTTTTCCTATTCCTTCCCCATCGAGATTTATCTCCACAGCAATATTCGTCTCTGTGGTTTTCCTGATTATTTTTTTATTTCTCGCCATAATGTCAGGTCTCCTTTTATAGCACTTTGTTGAGAGGGTATTCTATTATGCCTTCAGCCCCGGCTTCCCGGAGAAGAGGTATCAATTCTCTTACGATACCGCGATCTACAACGGCTTCGACGGCGAACCAGTTTTCGTCATACAGTGCTGAAGTGGTGGGCGCCTTGAGAGAGGGGAGCAGCAGGACAACCCCTCCAAGATTTTCCCTGGCAACATTCATCTTAAGGCCAACCTTGCCCATGGCCATAAGCGATCCTCCAAGGAGGATGCTTATCTGCTCTATTTTTTTTCTCTTCCATGGATCATCCCATGCCTTTTTGTTGGCAATCAGCTGGGTATTTGTCTTCATAACCTCATGGACAATCTTTAAATTATTGGCCCTCAGGGTGCTCCCTGTTTCTGTAACCTCTACTATCGCGTCCACAAGGCCCTCAACCACTTTGGCCTCTGTAGCGCCCCAGGAAAATTCCAGATGAGCGTCTATTCCTCTCTCTTTAAGGTAATTCCGGGTAACATTCACCAGTTCCGTGGATATCCTTTTCCCGGATATATCCTCTATTGTTTTTATCGGAGAATCTTCTCTTACCACAAGCACCCACCTGGCCTGCCGTGTAGACGCTTTTGAATAAACAAGATCTTGAACCACAACAACATCAGACTCATTTTCCAGGATCCAGTCTTTCCCGGTAAGACCAAGGTCAAGTGTTCCATCATCAACATACCGGGACATTTCCTGAGCTCTTACAAGGGCGCAGGAGATGTCTTCATCATCGATATCAGGAAAATAACTCCTGGAATCATAGGTTATCGACCATCCAGCCCTTTTAAAAAGTTTAATAGTGTTGGATTCAAGACTCCCCTTCGGTATTCCCAGTTTCAATCTTCTCATTTTTTATAAACTTCCTCCGGATCGAATATCCTCTCGCTGATTATTTTCATTTCTCCATCCAACACCTTTCGGTAAAAACAGGATCTATAGCCCATATGACACGCGGCTCCCCCTACTTGATCCACCTTCAGAACAACTGTGTCAAGATCGCAGTCCACAAGAATTTCCCTGACAATCTGGACATTGCCCGATGTCTCACCTTTGACCCAGAGGGTATTTCTTGATCTGCTCCAGTAAGTCGCTCTGCCCGTTTCCAGTGTTTTCAACCATGACTCCCTGTTCATGTAGGCCAGCATCAAGACATCGTTCGTCTCATAATCCTGAGTCACTACAGGAATAAGGCCTCCTCCCTTTTCAAAATCAAGCTTTATCATTATTATCCTTCCCCCGGTCCTTCGCAAAACCAGGAATCTGTCATATGAAATTAAGTCTGTCTGAAAGCTTTTAAAACTAATCTAATATTTCTTTTTAGGCAAGCTCTTTTTCTCCATTTTGAACTTGCCTGCGTTTCATTTTTATGTTAGCAAAGAAATCTGAAACTCAGTTTGTTGATGAGTCTTGGCCACAACAGTCATAGTGAAAAATCAAATTTTGATAGAGGGAGGTTATAGAATTATGAAGGTATTGATAGGCGGTGCCATAGCGGCGATCTTGGGACTTATTGGGTTGGGAATCTGGTGGGAGCCTTTTCTTAATATTCTTACAGGTGGGATTCCGATCATTCTTCTGCTGGGAGGTGCTCTTGCCATATATGTCGGTTACGACGAGATGAAGGACCAGATGAAATTGAAAGAAGAAGAAACAGTGAGTGTTGTGGATCTGGACGCCGCCAAGGAAGAGCTTCAAAAAGCAAAGGCTGAGGCGGAGAAATACAAGGCAGAGCTGGAAAAAACAAAGACCGCAAAGAAAAAATAGGAGAATTGTTCAGGAAAATAAGACAGCCCGGTTTGAAATATCAGGTCTGCTCACTTTCGTGTCTCCATGCGGGAATGTATATTGTGATACAGTTTCCAGATAGTGTGAGCGGGTTTGTTTATATTCCTGTAAACTTGAGGTGTCGTAAATTTTGCATTTTTTTCGAGGGTCGCAGATAGTATTTGACAAGTCGGAAAAAATCGGTTACGAAGTTATGCTAAATCTTTAAAGTCGGATAAAAGTTATGAGAAACAAAACTTCAATTTTACCGCCAACCATTTTCTGCAGGAAGAACTACATGTATTAATGCCTGCTTCTTGCCCCTGACCGGGCGGGAAAGCAGGCCATCCAGATTTGTATTTTCCGTTTAGTATCTATATTTAACACATGTGCCTTTTGTTACCTGTGAAGGGAACAAAGTTTAGGGCCAGGAATTTATTTAAGAGGGGAAAGCTATGAAAAAAAATCTTCTGATAATTTTGATGATAGGGATAGCGGCATTTTTAGTGACAACAGGCTGCCAGAAAAAAGAAAAGACCACAGAACTTACCTACAGCATATTTTTTCCACCCACCCACAGCCAGTGTAAGGCGGCTGTATCATGGGCCGAGGAGATAGAAAAGCGTTCCGACGGAAGAATAAAAATCACCATCTTTCCGGGAGGGACTCTGACGAAGGCAAATCAGTGTTACGATGGTGTTGTAAAGGGGATATCGGATATAGGAATGTCCTGTTTTGCTTACACGAGGGGACGTTTTCCGGTAATGGCAGCGGTTGATCTTCCTCTTGGCTATCCTGACGGCAGCGTTGCAACACGTGTAGCCACCGAATTCTACAAAAAGATGTCACCAAAGGAATTGGATGATGTGAAAGTTCTTTACATTCACGCCCACGGACCCGGCCTGCTGAGCACAAAGAAACCTGTCAGGGTATTGGAAGATATCAAAGGCATGAAGATACGATCGACGGGGCTCAGTGCCCAGATTGTGAAGACACTCGGCGGAGCGGCTGTCGCGATGCCGCAGGGCGACACGTACGAGGCCCTGCAAAAGGGTGTGGTTGAGGGTACCTTTACGCCTATAGAAACACTCAAAGGCTGGAGACAGGCGGAGGTTATCAAGTACACAACACAATGCACCGGCGTTGGGTATACCACTGCCATGTTCGTCGTAATGAATCCTAACAAATGGAATGCACTGCCGAAAGACCTCCAAACAATAATTGAAGAGGTAAGCGAAGAGTGGGTCGACGTGCATGGGAAAACCTGGGACAGAAGCGATGACCAAGGGCGCGAATTTACCTTAAGTAAGGGTAACGAGATCATACCTCTCTCTGACGAGGAAAATAAGAGATGGGCGGAGGCGGTACAACCAATCATTGAAAACTATATAAGCACCACCGAAGAAAAAGGGTTGCCGGGAAAGAAAGCCGTGGTTCAGGTAAAAGAGCTCATAAACAAATACAGCAAGTAAAGGATCGGAAATCGGGGATCGGAGATTAAACTCCGAACCCCGAAACTCGAAACTTGAAATCATATGTTAAGGTTGAAAAAACAACTCGACAATCTCAGTAACGCATTCAACTGGCTTGCGGCGGGCGCCATCCTGATCATGATGGCGCTCACGTGCGCCGATGTGGTGTTGCGTCTTTTCCGTCATC
>Ga0222680_1000045_pt1 | contig 54959 bp, 42 predicted proteins | sample AntAcemetage1004_FD_181146 | JGI IMG/M metagenome (GOLD analysis project Ga0222680, IMG submission 181146) | Saline water microbial communities from Ace Lake, Antarctica - #1004 | ecosystem: Environmental > Aquatic > Non-marine Saline and Alkaline > Saline | place: Antarctica: Ace Lake... | reverse complement strand
CCTCCTCTGTGGTATGGTGCTTCATGAGCGTATCCTCCTTACCTCTCTCGAGAGGTTTGATTGTTTCTAGGGTCCTATGAGGATACGCTCATTTTCTTTCTCATCCACAACTTTTGGTTATACCTCGAATCAGGAGCAACAGGTTATAAAGAAAGGGGAGTCACAATGGCAAAGATAGCGGAGGTCAGGGCAAGGGAAATACTCGATTCCAGGGGAAACCCGACGATAGAGGTAGATATGACGCTCGAAGACGGCTCGTTCGGCAGGGCGGCGGTTCCCTCCGGCGCCTCGACCGGCGAGCACGAAGCTGTCGAGCTTAGGGACGGCGATAAGAAGCGGTACGGCGGCAAGGGCGTCCTCAAGGCTGTGCGAAACGTCCGCGAGGTCATAGCGCCGAAAGTCAAAGGAATGGAGGCCTCCGATCAGGGCCCTCTCGACAGGGCCCTCATAGAATTGGACGGTACGGAGAACAAGGCGCGCCTCGGCGCGAACGCCATCCTGGGTGTGTCCATTGCAGCGGCCAAGGCCTCGGCGGCGTCGTCCGGCGAGCCGCTCTTCCGCTACCTCGGCGGCGTGGAGGCGAAGATACTCCCCGTCCCCATGATGAACGTTTTGAACGGCGGCGAGCACGCCGACAACAACCTCGACATACAGGAGTTCATGATCGTGCCGAAGGGGGCCGCATGTTTCCGGGAGGGACTCAGGATGGGGGCCGAGATATTCCACGCCCTCAAGTCCGTGCTCAAGGGGAGAAAGCTGAACACCGCCGTTGGCGACGAGGGCGGTTTCGCGCCGTCACTCAAATCTAACGCCGAAGCGCTCGACGCCATCATGGAGGCCATCGGCAAGGCCGGCTACAGGGCCGGAGAGGACGTCTATCTCGCACTCGATCCCGCATCGAGCACGTTCTACAGGGACGGGAAGTACTACCTCGAGGCGGAGGAGAAGCCGGAGAAGAGCCCGGGAGAGATGATCGACTATTACGAGTCGTTGATCAACACTTACCCGATAATCTCGATAGAGGACGGCCTCGCCGAGGACGACTGGGACGGCTGGAAGGAGATGACGACGCGCCTGGGAGCGCGGCTGCAGATCGTCGGCGACGATCTCTTCGTGACCAACACGGAAAGGCTGCGCCGGGGAATCGAGATGGGCGTGGCCAACTCGATCCTGATCAAGGTAAACCAGATAGGGACGCTCACGGAGACCTTCGACGCTATAGAGCTGGCTCGCGAGGCCGGATACACGTCCGTTGTAAGTCACCGATCGGGCGAGACGGAGGACACGACGATTGCCGACCTCGTCGTCGCCGCGGGCGTCGGGCAGATAAAGACCGGCTCTCTCTCCCGGACCGACAGGGTGGCCAAGTACAACCAGCTTCTCAGGATCGAGGAGCTGCTCGGGCAGGAAGCGGTGTACGGGGGAAGTCTTCGTTGAGCCGGTTCTCCTTTCTATTCTGGATCGCGCTGGCCGCCGTGGTCATCGCCGTTGTCGTGTGGACCGTGTACCCGGTCTATCTCGAGAAGGCCAGGCTGGAGAGGAAGCTTGCCAATCTCAATGAGGCGCGGAGGAAGCAGGAGATGATATACCTGAATCTCAGGAAGGATGAGGCGCTCCTGGAGCAGAACGATCCGGTCTACCTGGAGAAGCTTGTCAGGGACACCTTCGGCTGGTGCAGGGAGGGCGAGATAATATACAAGTTCGACGAGCGGGGGGAGAATAAACGATGACTTTGTCCCCCTTAAAACCCCTCTTCTCTTTTTAAGGGGAGAGGCGGGACGTCCGGCACTCGCTGACGGAGTCGGGGCGAGGGGTTAAAGACGGTGTCTGGTTATTGGTTACTTGTTTCTGGTCTAGTACCTTTTGTTTTTGTCTCTTGGGAATCTTCAAGAAACGGGGAAACTTCTATATAATTATCCGCTTGACAGGGGATCGGTATCTGGTAGGATCACCATGAAAATAACGAAATGATGCGGGGTGGAGCAGTCAGGTAGCTCGTCGGGCTCATAACCCGGAGGTCCTTGGTTCGAATCCAAGCCCCGCTACCAAATTAGAAAGGGAATCGCGAGAGCGATTCCCTTTCTATTTATACCCAACTCGAAAAAGGTTTCGAGTGCTCTATCCCGTTAATGCTTTATCAATCCCTTAAGGCAGTTCTCTTTGGTGAGCAGTTTCAGATCAGCCTGCCGTTCAAGGAACGGACGGACGTCATTCACCGCCCGATCCCAATCCACGCTTTCCAAGTGCTCCGCTACCAGCCGCCGCCAGTTTGACTCCGTTACCGGCGCCCTGTCCCAACCGCTCTGGACCAGCGCTGAGTTCAGAAGGGCCAAGTTGGGGGATGGCCAGGTCCGGTCGGCGAGATACCACACGAGGTCATAGAGATCGCGCCCCTTCGTGTAGCCCCGCGTTATTACGGCATGTAGCTTCCCCGCAAGCAGCGATGCTTTGTCGTGATGGAGAAGGTTCAGGGTCACGTACCGCCTGATTAGGGTGGTTTCCATAACCGCTCCAGCCGGAGGGTTCGTGTCCACCTCGAGCTTGACCGAAATTACCTCCGACCGATGGGGAGAGAGCCCGGTTTCGTACAAGAGACCCGGGAAATATACGAACGCCGAAGCGACCGTCTTTTGGTCTTTGACTTTTAGACTGACCGCATAGTTCTCCGATTCGAAGACGGTTTTTACTTTTTTCAACAGATCCCGGAAGCGGCTGGGGCGGCCCGGATCCACCAATGCGAAGTCGAGGTCCTCGGAATAACGGGGAATAGAATAGAGAAATCGCAACGCCGTCCCGCCGTGAAAGGACCAAACCAGAAAGGCGCCGCTGTCCTGGAGCGCCTGGAGAATTCTTGCCTGAAGATACTCCCGGACGATGCCCCGTTCCGGCAGGATCCCTTGCCGTTCGGAAATAAGCTGCTTGAGATAGTCCTTCATAATTCCTCGTATTGGTCTTTGTCCGCCAGCTTTCGAATCCGGATCGCTGACCGGATCAGTTTCGGGCGCCCACTGCTCCGGGCAATATCCATCAGGGCTTGAATATCCAGCTGCTCAAGGTTCTGGAGCCGTAGTTCGCGAAGGTATTCCATTCTGTCCGCCTGCGGTGTCAGGTAGACCAGATCCAACAGGCTTTTCTCCGGGGTTGCGAGAAAGACCGGTTGCCCGGGTGCTACTTCAACCCTGCGGTAGCCGGTGAAACATGACTTTTTAACGTGAGAGAAGGAGAAAGCTCCCAAACCTGTTTCGATATGCTCGGGACGCCCTGTGGTCACGCTCGTGACGACGGGCGTGTACTCGGGAATCAACCCGTAGAAGGCCAGGGCGGATTGCAGGCTCACATAGGAGGCGGATTTCATGGCGTTCGCCACCAGGAAGGGATGAGGGTCGGTTTTTCGATAGGGAGGGGCAAGTGAGTAAAGGCCCCTCCTCAACGGGACGATCTTACCGGCCCGGGCCCACCTGGCCAACTGGCGTCGAATATCCTCTGCCGAGACATTGCCGGCCATGAGAACGGTGGATGTAAATACCGGCTCACCACTCACGATTTGCAAAAAATCAACCCATTTCATAGCAATAAGTTGCCATATATGTCTATATAATGCAATGTAAATCTAAAAAAAAGTAGATCGTAGAATGTAACCAGAAGATACTAAGAATTTGCGACAGGCTTGCGGCGCAACGAAATTGCCTCTCTCAGGTTTAAGGATACGGAGGTGGCTTCTACTCTCTAGGTTTGTTCGTTAAAAGGGGCATTATCGTGAACAAGATAATGTCAAAAAGGGGCTTTACTCTTTACATTTTACGGCGTTCGCCGAATATTGAGCCACTCAAAGTCCTTTCATTCCTGTGATTCCGCTGGACCGATGTTGCCGGCGGCGCAACCACCGTTTGTCGTGAGAGATAGTGACCTGATGAATAAGGGATTGAGATACCTTTGCAAAGAGGCCGGACAGAAAGAGTCGCAAGCGGGTGCGGATTTGGGGAAATAGGGGAATAAAAAGCGACTATTTTTAATTGAGCCTATTAGTAGCCGTGCTATACTTTGTGCAGATGGTGTCCCATGGTGTCAGCCGCCACAATATTTTGGTGTCAGTGAGATATATTAGTAACTCACTGCGTTGCAGCAAATGCCGGTGTAGCTCAGTTGGTTAGAGCAGCGGAATCATAATCCGCGAGTCGTAGGTTCGAGTCCTACCACCGGCACCACAACGGCAGTTACTGGGTTCTGGTTTCTAGTTTCTGGAAAAAGGATTTCAACGCTCCCGCCTACCGAATATTGATTGACTCCAATATTGTTGGCCCTAACTTGCTGCTCTCCCCTTTTATTAGATGCCGCCGGAGCGGAGGATGGAGATGAGTATGATGAAGGCGAAAGCCGCGGCCAGGACGAAGCCGATGATTCCCAGCAACGGATGGCCGAGCAGGAAAGGCCCCCTCTGGAGCGAGATGATGTAGGAGGAGCCGATGATGAGGGCGGCTATGATGAGGCCGGCGGTTATCCTGCTAGAGACGCGGTCGAGGGCCCTGACCAGCTTCTCGATTCCAACGTGCTTGAACTCTATGGCCAGCCTGCCCCTCTCTACTTTCGCCATTATGGCGCTCGCCCTGCCGGGGAACGACTTCAGCAGTCTTGCGGCGTGCCTGATGTCGGCGAAGATGTTGCCGATAACCTCGTCGGGCATCCACCGCCTGAGGGCGATCTCTTCGATGTACGGGCGCGCTTCCTCGATCAGGTTGATGTCGGGGTCGAGCGCCCTGCCGATGTTTTCACACGTGATGAGGACTTTGCCGACGAGGGCGTAGCTCCGGGGCAGGCGGATGCCGTAGCCGATGGCCAGCTCGAAGAGACGCTGAATGCCCTCCGAGGCGTTGACCTTTTTCAGGCTGAGACCGTAATACCGGTCTATAATGTCCATCACGTCCCTCTTCAGCTCTTCCTCGTCGACCGGCTCGGCGGCTTCGCCCATCTCGAGGACGAGGCGCGTGACCTCGTCGTAGTCCTTGCGCTCGAGGGCGATGATGAGGTCCAGGAGGCGGTACCGCGCGCTCCTGGTGAGCCTGCCGACGGCTCCCAGGTCAAGAAAGGCGAGCCTTCCGTCGCGGAGGATGAAGATGTTGCCCGGGTGGGGGTCCGCGTGGAAGAAACCGTCCTGGAGCACCTGCTTTATCATCGAGCGCAGGGCGACGTGCGCGAGCTTCTTCCTGTCGATAGTATCGAAGTCGATCTCGGAGAACTTCTTCCCCTCTAGCCGCTCCATCGTTAGGACGCGGGGGGTGGTGAGATCGAGGAAGACGCCGGGGCAGCAGGTGTCTTTATCCTCGGCGATGATTTTCCCGAACTGGATCAGGTTCTGGGCCTCGCCTATGAAGTCCAGCTCCCTGTTTACCGTGCGGGAGAACTCATCGACCAGGCCGGTTGGGTTGAAGGCCCGCGATCTTGGAACGCGCTCCTCTATGAGCGAGGCCAGGTACCGGAGGATTTCTATGTCCGCCTGCATCATACTCCGGATGCCGGGGCGCTGGACCTTGACTGCCAGTTTGCTTCCGTCAGCGAGAACGGCGTAGTGCACCTGGGCCATAGACGCGGCTGCGACCGGAGCGGGGTCGAACCCGGCGAAGATGTCGTCCAGCGGCCCCCCGAGTTCCTGCTCGACTATTTTCTTGACCTCGTCGAAGGGAAACGGGGGGACTTCGTCCTGCAGCTTCTCCAGCTCGGCAATATAGCTTGGCGGCAGGATATCCGACCGCACGGAGAGTATCTGGCCGAACTTCACGAATGTCGGTCCGAGCTCCGCGCATACCCTCCGCATCCGCTCCGGGAACGAGAGCCTTTCTCCCCTGACCGTTATTCTCTTCTTGATAACGAGGGGAAGGGGAAGGGACATCTCGGAGAGGATCTGCCCGAACCCGTTCCGTATAAGGACAGTGATAATTGTGCGGGCGCGATCCAGGTCCCGCAGTGTGTGGTGACCTATCATGTCCCTTTGGGCGCCTTCTCCAGCTTTGCGACCCTCTTTTTAAGTTTCTCGATGTCGCTCCCCTTCGCGAGGTCCATCTTCGAGAGTACATCGGCCACGAGCTCTTTCCACTTCTCCGCCAGGATATCTCTCTCCTTCTCACCCTTGGTGGCGAGAGAGTCAAGGACCTTCACTCCCTGTTCCTTCGTCAGCTCCCCCTGCTGGACCAGGCCTTTCAGTATGAAGTCTATCTTTTCACGTGTGAGCGACACCGAGCCCAGCGAGACCAGCATGAGCTTCTTCAGTTCCTCTATCATTGGCACTCACCTCCTTGCCGGTTATGTGTTTGCCATTATACCCCCATTCACCCGCCGCGGGAAGGTTTAGCCGGGGAAATATCTTTGCCGCATTATTTTTGGTTCACTGGGGTGATTACCGTATAATTACACGGCATGAGGGAAAAATTACCATTCTTGTTAATCGTCGTCCTGGCCTTATCGGCATTCTCCTCAACGGCATCTGCGGGAGAAAAGGACAGGATTCACGTGGAGATAACCCCTATAGAGGGTTCCCGGCTGTGCAGGGGGACCGCGCGTGGGTTTATTCCCTATCCCCCCGATGTCGTCTTCCGGTACCTCCTGGATTACGACAGGTTCGTGGAGTTCATGCCCCATATGATGGAGTCGCGGGTCCTGGAGAGGGACGGGAATTCCATGAAGGTCTATCAAAAATTGAACCTCCCGTGGCCGCTCGCGAACAAGTGGTACCGGTCGATCATAGATATAGACAGCGAGCACCATAGACTGAGCTGGGTAACGGATGAGGGGAACCTCAAATCGTGCACGGGAGGCTGGGTAGTTAAGCCGGTGGAGGGGGGCTCAATGGTCATCTACACGGTTGTCCTCGACCCGGGAGGGTATTATCCCGTCTGGGTGGTCAATTCCATGCAGCGGCGCTCACTGCCGGCGGTGATCCGGTCCTTGAGGGAGTTTATCGCTAATGAAGATAGAAATCAGTTGTCGGAAAACTGAAGTCGGTAGGGAAAACAGAGAACAGGAAAAGGCAGTTTTCAGATATCCGATTTCACTACAGTTCTCTGTTTTCCGTTCACTGATCTCCCTTTTCAGCGAAGAAAAATACTCCCGTTTAGGTCTGGTACAGGGGGGACTACTTCGAGCTTTGGTGCATGGATACGGGGCTCAGATGACCTCGTACTTCTTACCTGCCTCGATGAGGATGGAGAGCGCCTCGTCGAGGTCTTCTTTCGTGTGCGTCGCCATAAGGCTCAGCCGGAATCGGGCCAGGTTCTTGGGGACGACCGGGTAGACGATCGCGCTGATGAAGAGCCCCCGCTGGTGAACGTCGCGTGACATCTTCCGCATCTTGACCTCGTCTCCGATTATGATGGGGATGATTCCCGAGTAGGGGCCGTTCGCGCTGAACCCGGCCCGCTTCAGGCGATCGCTCATGTATCTGAGGTTGTCCCAGAGCCGCTGCCTGAGCTGTGGCTCTTCGTCGATGACGTCGAACGCGACCTTGAGGGCCGCGCAGATCGCGGGAGAGGGGGCCGCCGTGAAGATGAACGACCTCGCGTAGTGGCGTATGTAGCGGATCACCTCCCGGGTGCCGGTTATGTATCCCCCGACGCCGCCGGAGGCCTTGCTCAGTGTGCCCACGACGAGGTCGACCTTGTCCTTGACGCCGAACATCTCGACCGTCCCTCGCCCGGTCGGGCCCACGACGCCGACGGCGTGGGCCTCGTCGACGAGGAGCTTGGCGTTGAATTTTCGCGCCAGGTCGGTAATCTCGCCCAGCGGCGCCACGTCGCCGTCCATGCTGAAGACGCCGTCGGTAACGATGAAGATGCCCTTGTAACGGTTGACCGAGCGCAGGAGGACACTCTTCAGGTCGCTCATATCCACGTGTTTGTACGTCCTGCATTTTCCGCCGGACAGCTTGCAGCCGTCGATGATGCTCGCGTGGTTGAAGCGGTCGTTTATAACGATGTCTTCCGAGCGGATGAGGCCGGAAATAGCCCCCAAGTTCGCGAGGTAGCCGGAAGAGAAGATGGCCGCTTTCTCGCGCCCGTGGAATGCGGCGATACGTTCCTCGAGCGCCTTGTGGGCCCTGGTTGTTCCCGCCAGGAGCAGCGCGCTCCCGGCCCCGGTCCCATATTCCTCGACGCCCTTTATCATGGCCTCTATCACGCGGGGATGGTCCGTCAGGCCGAGATAATTGTTGGAGGCCATCATGATCATTTCCCGTTCTTTGCCGGTGGCCTTGTCCATGACGCGTACCCGGGGTCCGACCTTGCCGAGAATCTCCTGCTCGTAGAGGTAGTAGCCCTTGCTGACGACATCGGTGTAAAACTCGTAGAAGTCCCTGGTCTTGGAAAAGAGGTCCTTGTCGGGAGACTCGAAGAAATCGATGAGCGTGTATTTATCTGAGTCCATATTCGCGCCTTTCCTGCTTAAAAAACCCTTTCACGATAGCCGTATATTCCCCGGGTGTCAACAGGCAGTGCAGATAATGGGTCTCAAAGGCACGAAGAAATGAAAACATGGAAATAATGAACCGAAAAGACGTGAAACGTGGAACGTGAGACGTGGAACGGAAAAATAGAAACGAGAAAAAAGATGCAAGATACAGGATGCAGGATGAAAACATGGAAATAATGAACCGCAAAGTCGCCCTTCGGCAGGCTCAGGACAGGCGCCGAACGCAGAGAAAAACTGAAGAATAGAAAAAAGGAACCACTGAAAAAGGTCCACGAATTTCACGAATTGACACGAATTACAAAAAATAATAAACCGCATAGGCGCAAAGAGAAAACGAATGACGTAAGATAAATGAACCACGAGGTTGACCGGACTTACGATCCGGAGAAGACGTTCTTGGACGTGAAATCCTGCTTCGGAAAGACATATTTGAACAGGCGGGGAACTATCTTGTTCATGATGGGGTTGGTGTGTTTCATATACATGTAGAGGGGAGAGAGGCGGGCGCCCAGCTCCTTTTTCGGCGTGTAGGTCGTGATTCCGAGCTCGATCTTTTTCTTGCCCAGCTCGATGCCGTAACGAATCGTGTGCAGGAGGAGGTTGTGATATATCCGGTATTTCCGGTTGCTCTCGTAGTCCAGCCCAATGTACTCGTTTCTCAACGTGTCGTCGTCCACGAGGACGAACGAGAACCCCACCGGCCGCCGGCCTTCCTTCATGAGGATTACCCGGGCTTCGCCCCCGAGGTTGCGGCTCATTGAGACGAAGAAGTCCCTTGTCAGCTTCTCCCTCTTCATTTCCTTAGCGCGGTCGTAAACCTGCAGATAGAGATCGAGGAGCTGATCGGCGATGTCGTCGAAGCGTTCGCGCACTTCCACGGTGAGGGGCGAGGCCTTCCGCTCGATGGCTTTGATCTTGTTCCGGTATTTAGAGCGCAGGGAGCGGAAGTATTCTTCGGGAGACACGAAGTCGTGCTCGATGAACGTGTCGGGGAGGTTCTGCGTCTGGAAGTAGGAGAGGTCCTCGATGGCGCGGTAGTTCTCGACGCTTGCCGGGCAGAACTCCCGTATGTTGAAGACCTTGACCCTGAACCGCCGGGAGAGCTCCTCCATCTTCGAGATGAGGAGCTTGACGGCTTCGTTCCCGTTCTCTCCGGCCTTGACGGTAATGCTCGTCCCAAGAGCGACAGGGATGCCGCATTCCATCATGTGGACCTTCGCGAACGACGGGAAGATCTTCCTGATGGCCTCCACCAGGCGCATCCAGGCGCCTTTCTGGAAGAGGGTGAGGTCCTGCTCCACATAATAGACGCAGCAGTGGGCGGCGACATCCCCGTTCCTCCTCGCAAGGACGTAAAAGAGATCGAACTCATCGAGGCCGGATTCCTCCACAGCCTTGAAGAAACGGTGGGTTTTTATCAGCGAGTCGCGCGGCAGGATAGAGTCCCACTCCGCCTCGGGTATCTCGGTGACGGACCGGTGAACGGTTATTTTGCAGGGTGAAACCAAAGTATCCTATCTCCCTTTATTGAGTCATTGCGCCTGTATAAATTATAGCGGTCTGGCTACTACAAATATATGCTAGAATATTTCTTGAAACTGAATCAATAAGGGAGTGGTTCTGTGCGGCAAAAGAAGGAGACGGTCTGGCTTATCCAGTCACTATCTACCATTCTCTATTACCCCCTTGGGGGAGTCTTTATCGGCCTCGCTCTCGTGCCGAGCGTTAGTATTCTGTATCTCTTCTGGACGCATACCTACCACTGGATGCCTGTCTGGCGGGTGGTTGTTTTTTCCATACTTTCCGGGTTTGGCTGGTTCGTTTTCGGTTTTACCCTCCTCATCGCCATCGTAGCGCTAAACCGTATCTTCCCTGTCCGGTTGCCGGAAGGGACGTGGCCGATGTCGAGCGATCTGTTACGCTGGACATACCACAATTCGTGTATCGCGATGGCCAACTACATATTTCTGAAATTTCTTTTCCTGAGCCCTTACATTATCTGGTTCTTCAGGGGGATGGGCGCGAAGATGGGAAAGCGGATACAGCTTAACTCCGGCCAGCTGACGGATGTTTACCTCATCGAGATCGGGGACGACTGTGTCATCGGCTCCGAGGCGAGGATAATCTGCCATCAGATGAGCAGGGGATGCCTTACGTTGAAGCGGGTGAAGATCGGGAACAGGGTTATGATCGGGATCATGTCGGTTATCTGCCCGGGAGTGGAGATAGGGGACGGAGCCACGATCATGCCAAACTCCTTCGTTCTTAAGAACACGAAGATTCATCCCGGGACCGTGTGGGGGGGCGTGCCGGCCGTCCAGATAAAGCGGAAGCCCGGGAAGGCGGAGCGGAAGGAAGGGGGCATCCCGTAGTGCACAACTGTATTGTGAGATTCCCGCTACTGTTTCACTAAAAGATAAGCTCCCTCATATAGAGGGGCTGAAGTCATAATTCTCGAAATCAGAGTGACAAATTATTGTGGTGCCCTCCCCTTGCCGGTCTTATTCCCGGGCCACAGACGGGGCCAGAAGCGGGGAACGCTTTCCAGGTATCTGTGGTAGTCCTCACCGTGGATCGGTGCAAGGAAACGCTCTTCCTCCTTTATCTGCTCCGTGACGGTTATGTAATAGGCGAAGACGAGAAAGAGGCTCATGCAGTTCGGCGCGATTAGGAAGACGCACAGGAACATGTGGAGGATGCCGAAGAATATCGGGTTTCTTGTGTATGCGAAGAGGCCTTTCGTAACGAGCCCGGGTTTTAACTCATCGTCGATCCCGACCCGGAAGTCTTTTCCCATCTGAAAGATCGGCGGGAACATGAAGATTACCAGTATCCACGAGTCGATGACTCCCAGCCACTTGACCCACGTCATGCCTAGGGCGGCAACGGGTCCAAGGCTGTCCATGTAGCCCATGTTGAAGATGTAGCCTACTACCACGACGGCGAGGGCGACGTACTCGATGCCGATGATGAACTCCAAGACCGTGTGACGGTTGAGTCTCCCCGTCCTCAGTATGGAGAAGGGGTGCACGCCCATTCTCCTGGAGAAGAGAAAGACGTCCCTGTAGAGGAAGAAAGCTAAGAATGCCAGGAAAAAGAGGAAAAGGTAAACCCTGAAAAACATGCCATTACTCTCTTGCTTATTGCGAAATGGTGCCGCTTAACATTGTTTTTATGATACTTAAGGCAGCACTTTCTTAAAACTTTTTTTCACCTTCGTGTCTTTGAGTCTTGGTGGCCGTCTGGTTTGTTACGGATGGCGCTCTTTTTAAGCACTTTGGCTAAATGCTGGCTGGGCTTGCCCTTTGTTCCAGGTCGGCGTATTGAGTCGCCGTCGAACTTTTTAATTGCTCTGAAAATAAAAAAGTAGCTGAGAGCGCGGGCAGGATTGTCGATCTGGTCCATGATTATATGGATCGTGAAGCCGATGGCGAACCCTGTAAGGAAATCGCTCTTGGCGACGAACAGTGCCGCGATCCATATGATTACAAGGAGTTCGTAGGAGTGAAGAAGGAGGTAGAGCTTCGAATGGAGGTTATAATAGCAGAGGTGGAACATGTCCCTAAGGTCAAGGCTGAGCCCCCTGTAGCTGAAATGCTCGACGAAGTGGTCCAGGTCTATCAGGACGCCCCCCACGAGTACGCCCAGCGCCATGGCAAACGATCGGGTCAGGGCATAGACGATGGCCCCGATTGCCACCGACATGATTACGTGATGCTGGAGTTTGATAGCGGTTTCTCCTGTAACCTTTCTATAATCATCTGAAGAAGGCTATGGTGAGGAGCCATTTCTCCATCTACTGGAGAGGGGGGGGCTGGGTTTCCCCCGGAACTTCCGGGGGACCATCTTGTCCCCGTCGAACTTGTTAAATATCCTGAAAGTGAGGAAGTAGAAGAGGGGATTCCCGCAATTTCCGACCTCGTCCTGGATTATATGGATCGTGAAGCCGATGGCGAGCCCTGTTACAAGCTTGTTTCTGATGAAAAAGATGACCAAAATCCACATAAGGGCGACGAGCTCGTACGAATGAAGCAGGAGGTAGAATTTCGGGAAGAGGTTGTTATAGGACAGGTGAAACATGTCCTTAAGATTAACGTGGATGCCTCTGTAGATGAAGTAGTCGACGAAGTGGTCCAGGTCTATCAGGACGCCCCCCACGAGTACGCCCAGCGCCATGGCAAACGATCGGGTCAGGGCATAGACGATGGCCCCGATTGCCACCGACATGATTACGTGATGCTGAAGCTTGATGTATATTTCCTTCCGTAACTCCGGCTAAGTCGGAGCATATATGAATTTGCGAACGAAGTGAGCAAATTTATTATGGCTAGATATTTTAGAGGGCTCACTATATTATCAGGAACTGCCAGGTCGGCCATCAATTTTTAAGTTCCTGCTTCGGAATTTCAATAAGTTCCGGCGCGGTCGGAGCACTAATAAATTTGCGAGAGAAGCGAGCTGATTCATTGTGCAATGGGTGAGACGATGAAAAGAAAAGAGCAACTCGCTGCGATACGGGCGGCCCTGAAGGGCGGTGGCGATTACTCCATCCTGAGCCAGATACCTCCCGAGGATCTTGCGGAGATAATCGCGGAGCTCGAGTCGGAGGAGAGGGTGGTCGTGTTCAACCACCTCGACCTCAAGACTGCCGGCATCGTCCTGGACGATACCGGTCCTATCACGAGAAAGGACCTCCTGGACAACATCGACAGGAGGTTCATGGCCTATGTCCTGGGGGAGATGCCGGCCGATGAGGCTGCGGACGCTATAGCGGAGGTCGAGCCCGAGAGGGCGCGTGAACTCTTCGCCCAGATGCCGACGGAGGATTCGGAGGAGATTAGGGACATACTGAAGTATCCAAGTGACTCCGCCGGCGGGATCATGTCCCCCGTTCTGGTGTCCGTGGAAGAGACCATGACCGTCGCGCAGGCGATCGACCGCTTGAGGGAGAGCGAGATAGACGAGCAGTTCTATTATACATACGTCCTCGACCGGCGGGGTTTGCTGATAGGCGTCGTTCCCTTAAGGAGGTTCCTGACATCGCAGCCGGGGACGCCTGTAAGGGAGATAATGGAGGAAAAGGTTGTCAAGGCGCGGGTGGATATGGATCAGGAGGAGGTCGCCGGCCTTATCAGGAAATACGATCTTCCCGCCCTACCCGTTGTGGACGGGGCCGGGAAGCTGGTCGGTCGCGTGACCGCCGATGACGCTATAGACGTTATCACCGAGGAGGCGACCGAGGACATCTATCTCATGGCGGGGACCGACGACGAGGAGATCGAGCAGCGCTCCGCCATCGGAATAGCGAGGATCAGGCTCCAGTGGCTCCTGATCTGCATATGCGGCAGCTTGGTCTCGGGCTTTGTAATCAGGATGTTCAACCACACCCTCGCCAGGACCATGATCCTCGTTTCATTTATACCGGTCATCATGGCGACGGGCGGCAACAGCGGCCTCCAGGCTTCTACGACGGTCATCAGGGGGCTCGCGACCGGCACGGTCAAGGGCTCCGGCATACTCAAGGAGGTTGCCAGGGAGGTGCGCGTCGCCGCCATCCTCGGGGCGGCCTGCGGCGTCCTCCTGAGCGGCGTTGCTCTTATCTGGAGCGGCAATCCGATGATAGGCGTTATAATCGGCGTCTCCATGTTTCTCGCCGTGACGTTTTCGACCATCATGGGAGTCTTCCTGCCGCTCTTCTTCAACAAGGTCAACATCGATCCGGCCATATCCAGCGGCCCGCTGATAACGACGCTCAACGACGCTATCGGCGTCTCGTTCTACCTGATCACCTCGACCCTCTTCATTCGCCTGCTGTCGGCCTGATTCGCACGGGAGCGTTCTCCGCGGGGGTAAAGAGGGGGTGTTGATCGCGCCCTCGCTTCCTTTAGTCGCCTAAAAAGGAATAATCCACAAATCGCGCGCCGCCGGCGAGGGATTTCTGGCCCCGGCGTCCCAGTAAGTGCGGTCGCCGGGGAGCGGGGCGTTGTAGAGGTAGATGTTCCTGTCGCTTCCGTCCTCCTCCTTCGGCACGGCCAACTCCTCACGGCCCGCGCCGTCGCAATCCACTGCGGCGATGCCGATAGCGTCGTTGCCCGAGGGCATCATCCACAGGTCCCTCGCCAGGGCAGACGGGTTCCTGGAGTGCGCGTCCCAGTATGTCAAGTCGCCGGCAACGGGAACGTTGTAGATGTAGAGGTTCAGGTCTTCCCCGCTATCCCTCCTGATGATGGCCAGCTCCCTCTTTTCCCCGTTGACGTCGATCGAGGCTATCCCCGCGGCGTTGTTGCCCTGCGGGATTATCCAGAGGTCCCTTGCTACGGGGGAGGGGTTGCGCGCGAAGGCATCCCAGTATGTCCAGTCCCCACACAGGGGGGCGTTGTAGAAATACAGGTTTAGGTCGCCTCCGCCCTGCTTCTTCAGGATGGCGAGCTCGTCGTGCCCGTCACCGTTCATATCATCTACAGTGACTATACCGATGGCGTCGTTACCGGCCGGTATTATCCACAGGTCGCGCGCCAGGGCAGACGGGTTCCTGGAGTGCGCATCCCAGTATGTCCAGTCGCCGGCAGCGGGAACGTTGTAGATGTAGAGGTTCAGGTCTTCTCCGCTATCCCTCCTGATGATTGCCAGCTCCCTCTCTCCGCCATCGACGTCGATCGAGGCCATCCCCGCGGCGTTGTTGCCCTGCGGTATTATCCAGAGGTCCCTGGCCATGGGGGAGGGGTTGCGCGCGAATGCGTCCCAGTAGGTCCAGTCCCCGCGTGAGGGAACGTTATAGAAGTAGAGGTTGAGGTCGCTGCCCCCATCATTTTTCATGACTGCGAGCTCCCCTGTCCCGTTCCAGTTCATGTCGTCGACGTTCGTTATGAGAATCGTTGCGGAGGTGTTGCCCAGGTCATCTGCCAGCGCCTTTATGCAGAAGTTAGCGGTGCCGTTCCATGAGGGGTCGCTGAACTCGTAGTCATGGAGGTCCATCCAGGTCGAGCCGCTCAGGTAGTAGCTCTCGCCGGGATTTGCCGAGGACTCAACGATCGTGCCGTCGCTCTGCCTGTCGTAGATGCACTCCCATATCGCCCGCCCCCGCTTGTCGAACTTATCCGGGATGGGCTCCGGCCCGCTCACGCCCAGAAGAAGGACCGGTATCTCGGATGTCCGGTCAAGGGCGTGGCCGCCCCCCGACAGCTCCAGGTACACGTAGAAATCGTCGCCCGCCTCGAGCACGGCGGGAGTGGCCAGCTCAACGGTATGGAACCCCGTATAGGCAATCGTGCCGGTCCCGGAGGAGAGCTCGTCCAGAAGCTGCCCCCCCTCGAAGCGGCCGTAAATCTTCACCGTGTATGTCACGCCGTCCGCGGCAGTGTAGAAGCTCACCGCCCTGACCGCCTGCACAGCCGGCTCTCCCGCCGCCGTGAAGGCGTTGAACGCCTCAGAGATGCCCGTCAGCGTGTCGCGCCACCCATGGTAGTCGTGGCAGTAGACCCGGTCGTAGGCCATCGGCTCAGCGCCCCGGAAGGAGATAGCGCCCATCTCCGGCTCCTGGCAGCAGTGCTTGTCGTAGTAGGATATCCAGAAGTAGCCGCCATCGCCCCAGCCGCTGCCCCAGCTGTTCTTCACCAGCCACGCCCCTGCCTCCGGCGCCTGCGTCTCCTTCCCGTCGTCCCACCCTACGATGGCGACAGCGTGGTTCGGCAGGTTCCCGTCCGTGGAAGGCTGGTAGTGCGTGTCGCCGTTGTAGAAGCCCCCTCCCCAGAACATGCACGTCCCGATCACGCCACCGGCCATGATCGTGTTCTTTATCGTGTCGATGTTGCCCAGGCCGGACCCGGCCACGTACCACTCTATGTCTCGGATATAGTAGTAATGGTAACTCGAATCAGCCCTCTCCGGCGGCGTGCTGTAGGACTGCCCATCCACGTCGCGCACCGCACCCTCGCCGCGCGTGAGGTACGCCGCCGTCACCCGGTAGTCCCCGCCCTGGTGCACCACCAGGCCGCTCCCCGAGGGCGGGTCGATGTCGTCGTTGTTGTGCTGGTTGAAGCCGTTCCACCAGTCCAGGTGGTACTCCGCCAGGTTCGGCTCGCCCGATTCCCCGGCGGCAGCCCAGTTGCCGGTCATCAGGAGGTTCCCCTCGATCGCCGCCATCGCCCCGTGCGTCCAGCACGTCCCCCCGGACTGGCTCTTCACGGACGTCACGTAGCTCTCGCCTCCCACGTCCCTCAGGTCGTACGAGGCGGGAGGGTCGGCGCGCGCGGCGGCGACCTGGAGAAAGAGGAAGAGAAGGGCTACCGTCGCGCGTTTGGAATATTTAATCGTATCGTTTATTAATTTCCAGCATTCTCTATAAAGCAATTATCCGTAAATCGCGATATTTCACCACCCATAGCCGCGGGAGGAGTAGGCCGACCCCTCGTCGAGACAGTAGCTTGCCGGTCCCGCGGAAGTTGAGGGCTGGAAGTTGACGCGGATGGTGCCTGGACTATCCTGGTCATCGAGGGGGTCGCTCCCGCTGATTATCTCGATGTAGTCGCTGAAGCCGTCGTTGTCCGTATCGGGATCATCCGGTTCGGTGCCGTACATGTTGACCTCCTCGCCGTCCTGGATGCCGTCGCTGTCGGTGTCGGTATCGAGTGGGTCGGATCCGTGCACGTTGACCTCCTCGCCGTCGGTGAGGCCGTCACCATCGCTGTCATCGACGAGGGGGAGTGTCCCGTGGGTGGAGATCTCATCGCTGTTTGTCAGGCCGTCGAGGTCGAGGTCGTCGGGGGATGCGAAGAGGTTCTGGAGGTAGCCCACGGCCTCGTCCGTCGACGCGGGCGTGGGCAGGCTGTGTCCGGCGTCGTACCAGGTGATCTTCTTCGGCTGCTGCAGGCCGTCGTAGAGCGCCTGCGAGTCGGTCGGGGTGATTATGGTGTCGTTCAGTCCGTTCAGCATCCAGGTCGGGCGCGGGGAGATATCCGGGGCGTGCGTCGTCGGGAAGTAGCCGCCGGCGTACAGATCCCAAATTACCATCCCGTACGTCTCTTTGATCTGGTTCTCCGCCGCCGTGTTCGTGCCGCCGACGTTCATCACCAGGCCGGCGAAGCCGTCCTCCACGTCCGTGAGTATACAGCCTATGTAGCTTCCCAGGGAGTAGCCCATGCAGGCTATCTTGGAAGCTTCGATGTCCGATCGTGATTGGAGATAGCCGGCGACCCACCGCCCGTCGGTGACGGAAAGTGTCACGCCCGCCGTCACCCTGCCCCAGTCTTCCCAGTCGTCGAAGAAATTGCCGTTCCCGGTATTGCGCTCGCCGTGGTCGGGCAGATCGTATGCTATTGCGGCGATGTTTGCCTGGGCGAGAGCTGTTGCCATGAGGCCGATCGGCCCGTCCTTACTGCCGCCGTGACCGTGAAGAAGGACGACGCAGGGGTGGGGAGGTTGCCCGCCCTTCGGCAGGCAGAGAAGCATCGGGATGTCCTCTGTCTCGGCTCCGGGGGGCCTGATAACGACCCTGTACTGGTCGTAGTCGTCCGTCGAGCCCTGCAGCTGCTCGCTGACGACGGTCAGGTTCCCGTCCGCCTTCTGAAAGATCCAATCGTACGCAGGATACGCAGGCGCTCCCGTGAACGCCAGAATAATCCACGCCACCGTGAGCTTTGCGCGAAAACCGACCCAGCCTTTCATAAGGTCTCTTGCCGCCGGGGGGGATTGCTGTTGTAGAGGGGGCGCCCCTCGATGGCTCTAACCGCTTAGAGCTCCTTTACCCCTTAATTATAACATATATCCTTGATATGCGCCATCTGTAACGCACCGGCAGGAAGCGGCTTCCGCCGTGATGACGGCTTCGGAGAATCCCGGCGGCTCTCTGCCTGTGGCGTTGCTTGTTTCGCCGTATAAGCGGGTCTCGTTCATAGAATCCTACTGCCAGCCGTAGCCGCGGAAGGAGTAAGCCGACCCCTCGTCGGGACAGTAGCCAGCCGGTCTCGCGGAAGGTGAGGGCTGGAAGTTAACGCGGATGGTGCCCGGACTGTCCTGGCCATTCAGGGGATTGCTCCCGTTGATCGTCTCGATATAGTCGCTGAAGCCGTCGTTGTCGGTGTCAGGGTCGTTCGGGTCCGTCTCGCCTTCGTCCACAATCCCGTCCATGTCGAGGTCCTCCTCCGAGTTGAGAAGGCCGTCGCCATCCTCGTCGCCCGACGGGGAATAGGCGGAATATTCACAGGGCCCGATGTCGGGACTTGATCCCATGGACCGCGGATATCCGTAGTAATCGAAGGATGGGAGCAGGACGCCGGCGGCCGTCCCCGCGTCCTTGCAGGGCGACGCCTCGGGAATGGTGAAGTCCTCCCCGGAGGGATCGTTGAACAGGGGGTTTCCCGACAGGTTGCCGGAGCAGTTCGTCAGGTTGTTCAACTCGGCGACGCCGGCGGCGGAAATCTGGCCCGTGAAGAGATTATCCGGCATGTCGTAGTAGAGGCTGTTCTTCGATTGCAGGTTACTGGTTCCGACATAGAATGAGTGGTCGAGGTCGGCGAAGATCGAGTTCACGATTTCGAACTTCGTCGAAGAGGTACTGTCGTAGTTAAAGCTGCCCGCGAAGCCGATCGCCTTCTTCATGAGAACCGAATTGACAATCCTGAAGGGGCCGGTTTCGATAATGAACGCGCCGTCGTTGATGGGCGTGCAGTCGTAGACGATGGAGTTGATCATCTCCCCGTTCCGCCAGAACTTGACGCCGTTGCGCCCCGTCCCGTTGACGTACGTGTTCACGACGCAGACGTTGTACGACTTGGTGTCTATTCCGTCATCCTCGATGTTGATTATGGTGCAGTGGTCGATCAGTATCATGTAGCTGTTGACGATGGCCAGGGCGTCCGAGGTGCTGTCACCGCTTCCCTGCGGCGGGTTGCGCACCTCGACCTGCGTGATCCGCATCCCATTCACGTTGGCATCGTTTTCGTCGCCCACGTTCGTGACCAAGTCCACGTCCTGCACGGTGATGTTCGAGAGGATAAGCCCCTCGATCTGGTAGTGAGCCTGGTCCGGGTCGTCGAAGATCTCCTTGCCTTCCCCGTAAACGTTCTCGGCGACCTGCGCCGTCTCCAGGAAAACCCTCAAGAAGTTCTCGTCTCCCCCCCGGTGCTTGAAGTCGCTTGCGCTGATATTCTTGATCGTGATCTCTTTCATGGGGGAGGTCGGGTAGGGTGAGCCGGGATTGAATATGATGCCCCAGCCCTCGAAAATGAGGCCGTCGAAGGTGATGTTCTCGTAGGATCCGTTGAACTCGAAGGCGCGCTCGTCGAACCACGAAGTGGGGTTGCCGGGCCAGCAGGGGGGCCTGATAGTCACCTCCTCGTCCTGGTAGGCGGTGACGTAGAGGTTTCCCCGGTCCACCGTCTGGTCCAAGTCGTACGTCTTATAGTAATAGGTCCCTCCGCGGATGTGGATCGTCATAGGCGTTGACGGGTGGTTGTTCGCGTACTCGATGGCCTTCCCCAGGTGCTCGAAGGGGGCACCGATGCTGGTGCCGCTGTTTGCGTCGTTGCCGCCTCCCGCGGCGGTGGCGACATAGACCCCGGCCGCTGGAGGCTGAAACGAATCGATTGGTATGTCGCCGTCGCTCAGGTACTCGGAGGCGGCGAGTATATCCGTGAGGGGAGGGATCGTCCTCTGGGCAACCGGCGATCCCGACGGGGACGCGGTGGAGGTTGCTGTTTGCGTGGGCGTTGGCGTTGGAGATACCACGGGAGTAGAAGACGGTGTCGGAGTCGGCCCCGTCGCTGTAGGTGTCGGCGTTGGCGAGGGGTTCCCCTGCTGATCGAGGGCCCACTGGACGAGATCCTGGGGGATGTACCAGTCGTCCGTTGATGCGGGGGGCGACCACCCCTGCATAGGAGCGAGGAGCGTGCCGGCGATTTCAGGATGGGCGGTTTCCCACTGGGAAACCGCGTCCCAGACGAGGTCGGGGTTGCTGGAGACTGATGGCCGGATTTGCCCCCAGTTTTCCGTTTCGGCAACGGGATCCCAGATCATGAAAAAATCAACGTGCCCGGCTCCCTCCACCCTGTAGTAGTTCCACCAGGTGTGGTCAGGCGCGTCGCTGTTGAGGCGATCGGATTGGCCGACGGGGACGGTGTCGTCTTCCGTCCCCTGCATAAGGAAGACCAGGCGGTCGTTGAACCACCCGTCCTGCACCTTCTGCTCGATGAGATCCTGCCCCGCAACCCAGTCGCGGTAGAATATGGCGGGACACGAGGCCGCCACCACGCCGAAGTGCTCCCTCGGGATGTCCGCTGCGATACGGAAGGAGGAATATCCTCCCATGGAGGCGCCGGTGAACGCGAAGTATTTCACGTTGAAGAGGTGGCAGAGCTCGTTCATCAGCTTCTTCAGGTCGTTCCGTATCATCGGCCCGTAGTAGTAGACATCGTCCCAGCCGCTGGCGTTGTCGCCCAGCCACTCGCCCCCCGCGCCGCCGGCGCCTGCCCCCGAGCGTGCCGCGAAGCCCACGAAGATGGCCTGGTTGTCGTCGCAGTAATTTTCGGCGAATGTGTGGTGATATATTCCGGTGAAGGATCCGTAGAAGGGGAGGAACTTGATCCACACGGGGTAGGATTGGGACGGATCGAAGTCCGAGGGAAACGAGATGGCGTACTCGTCGTAGTCCAGGTTGGGGTTGGTTGCGGCGTCGGGCGGCCTGAAATACACCGAGTAAGGACGATCTCTCCAGCCGTTATCGGGAAACGATGTCACCTCGCCGGTCCACGTGTTCGTTCCCCACCAGGCGCGTGCTTGGGCAAGAGCGATAGGGGGCACGAGAAGGGCGTGGCAGGAAGCAAGCGCGATTACAATGGCTGTTATACGGCGTTTCATATTCCTTGCCCCTCAGGGGCATGTATTTTCTATCCCGCCCGCTGCTCAGGATAATCGGGAAGCGATGTACGGCGTACTTATGGTGTCCAGCCGTAGTTGATGCCCGTGCCGTACGATGAGCCGTCGTCCAGCACATAGCCTGATGGGACTGTCGTCCCCCCGGGCTGGAAGTTGATACGGATAGGATTATCCTGCCAGTAATTGTAAAAGTAGTTGAGAAGCGGGACGAACTCGTCCGTCGATTTCTGGTTACCGGTGGAATTCGGGTGGTTGTCGCCGTTGTGGTAGGGGGAGGTGCCGTCTGCCGAAGGGCTGTTATAATGCTGGACGGACCCCTCGTATATCCTGTGGTGCGCGTCCGTCTCGGAGAGAACGTTGTAGAAATCGAAGACGGCGACGTTGTGGTAGGGATAGCGTGATAGCCAGCCGTTCTCCCTGTCGCATAGCCAGTTGCAGAGCTCCTCCGTCAGCGCCCAGCTTGAGACGACAGTCTCTCCGGGCGGCGTTATCAGGACGAAGAGCTTGTCGGTGTGGTCGCCGAAGTAAGGGAGGAGGTCGTTGTAGATGGCCTTCTCATCGTCTATGCTGCCGCCGACCTCGCTGCATGGGTAGCACGATTTGAACATGATAATATCGTTCTCTCCTCCCGGATCGGTGATCGGAGTGTAGGTGGCGTTCTTGTTGTTCGTGGTGTACAACTCCCCCATGATATTGTCGCGGCGCGCCACTCCGTTTCCCTGGATAGTTGTGTCGGCGAACCAGGTGTACCAGTCCGTGGTATCCGTGGAGCTGCCGATGTCCGCGTTATACGGCGCGTCCCAGCCGTAGTAGGTGTCCCGGACGTAGTAATTGTTGCTCCCCAGCGTGTCGCCGAGATTCCCGTTGCCGGTGTTGAGCCAGTTGTCGCCGCAGGAATGGTGCACGAAGACCAGGCGAACGGTGCTGGAGGGCGGGTCCGTGTTCACCTGTGAGTGTGCCACCGAGTTGCCGATAATCAGTATAACGAAGCATACTACCGCTAACAGGATTAATTTAATGATCTCTGTTTCAGCTTTATTTACCATACTTTCCCCTTTCAATAGTTGCAGTTATTCGTTTTTATTATAGCAATTATCATGCCAATTGTCAAGGCCGTACCCTGATCAGAGAAAAAGCAACACATTGGACGGAGCATCCTGCCTGCTTTGTAAGCACTGTGCTCGTTTAAAGGCATATTGCGATTGCCATGCACGTGCCGTGAAAAGTAATAGTTTTCTTAATGATAGAGATAAAATTAAGTAATTTTATGTAAATATCAGTAATATTAAACTTATGTATTAATATTTCTAATTTAAAGCTAACAATAAGATATAATAGGTGTTCGGTGCTTGGTTATAGGGATAAGTAAAAAACTGCATGGTGGAGGCAGCGGCGGTTTTTTTGGGGGGCGTCGTGCCGGGGGGACTATCCTTTAAAGCGGGGATGAAGCTCCTTCTTTATATCTATGACGACATTGGATTGTTCGAGTAGGTCGGCAGCCAGCTTGAAGTGATAACAATCGTCCTTGTCGAGGTTTATCTCCTCGGTGAGGACAAGTTTCGAGATTCCCGCCTCGATCATGGCGATGGCGCAGGGCGCGCAGCAGAACCACTCGCTGAGGTATAGTGTGCTTCCCCCGATGGGGATGCCTCTCTCCGCCGCACGGCAGATGGCCCGTACCTCGGCGTGGACGCCGGTGCACTCGCCGATCTTCTCCGGTGTTATGCACCCACCGACGAGGCACTCGTTATGCGGCCCGCAGCGCTCCGGCGGGCCGTTCCATCCAAGGACGTACTCCGAAGCAGGAGTCTCTATTACGACGCCGAGCTTTATCAGGTGGCAGGTGCTCTGTTTAATGGCTTCATCGAGGAGCCGTCGTATTTTATCCATATTTTCCTACTCCTTCAGCGCTTTCTGGTAGGCGGCGAAGACGTGGCGGTATGTCACGATGCCGATTACCTTTCTCTTTCCGTGTCGCCTGATCACGGGGGCGATACCCGCATAGGCCTCCGTCATTCGCTGGAAGACCTCGGCGGCCGTCTCGCCGGGATATGCCACGACGACATCGGGGTTCATGAAATCCCTGACCAGGACCCGGTCGTAAGGGGTATCGCCGGCCATCGCAGGGTGGAGCTGCTTGTAGGTCACGATGCCGACCAGCTCCCCCTCTTCATCCACGACGGGAAGGCTCGTGTGCAGCTCCTTGCCTACTTTGGGCGCCAGCTCCGACAGCTTCATCGTTTCAGGGATTACCTGGACGTCTTTTATCATGATGTCTCGGATGATCATGGACTTGAGGAAATCAGCCTTGGCCGGCGCCTTGAGGTCGATGCCCCTGCGAAGGAGCCTCTCCTCGTATATGCTCTCCGGCTTGATCCAGCGCGACACGAGAAAGCTCATTGCGACGGCAGCCATGATGGGTAGGACGATCTCGTACTGATTCGTCATCTCGTATAGTAGGAATATGGCGCTTATGGGGGCGAGCGCTGTCCCGGCGAAGCACGCGCCCATGCCGACAAGGGCGTAGACGGCCGGGGAGGCCGTGAAGCCCGGGAAGAGGTAGCCGATACCGATTCCGTAGATTCCTCCCGTCATTGCTCCGATGAAGAGGGAGGGGGCGAACATGCCCCCGGATCCGCCCGATCCCAGTGTGAAGCTGGTAGCGACGAGCTTCAGGATGAGCAAAAGGACAATGGGGATGAGAACGGGGGAGAGGTAGGTGGCTTTGCTCATGACAACGCTGATCGTCTCGTAGCCGACTCCCATTACCGCCAGCGGGCTGCCGAGCCGGATGCCGGGTATGAGCCTCGGCGTATAATAGGCAAAGAGGATCTGGACTGGAGATAGCTTGAGCTTCCGGGCAAGGCGTATCAGGGTACGGCTGAGTTTCCTCTCGCCCTCTTCAATAAGGGAGGTTTCATCCGGCTTTTCCCGTGCCACCTGCTCCTCCACTATTTTTTCTTGTTTAATAGAAGAAATATCTGTGTTGAAAAGGCTAACATAACTTATTTGCCTGTCGCAATGTCATAAGAGGACGTCAATTACTCGGTCAGTCACGGACTATAAAACACTCGGTGTGTCATTGAGAGCCTGCACGCAAGGAGGCAGGGAGGCAGGGAGAACAGCGACCTGTCTACGTCTTTCTGTGCGTGTACGCACGTAGACAGGTGCAACGCACAGGTAGGCGAAGTAATCTATTGACTAGTAATGGGCAGAGATTGCTAACAAAGTTACCGGAATAGCGTTATAGAAAAGCAACAAAACAAAACTCCGTTCCCCATTTCGCCGTTATAAATCATTACACGAAAGAGAAAGCCACGGGGATAGTTTCCTAATATTATCTTGCAGCACAGTAGCTTACTAAGAGTGTCCCCAATTTACACAAATTAATTCCTTCGACTTCTGGTCTCTTTTTAGTGTTGACTCTGGTTAGCTAAAATAGTATGTATTACACTAGTAATAAGTGGAACAACTAAGAATATGGCCACAAGATTAAATTCTGAGCTTCTGGAGAAGGCCCTGAAACTGTTGGCAGGCAGGCTTGAACTCGATGGCTCGCCTCCCTTCAATATGATCGTCTGCGGCGGATCGTCTTTGATTGCCATGGGTCTGGTTGTGCGGACGACGAAAGATGTGGATGTGGTCGGCTTTATTGATGAAGCCAATAGAGTGACAGGTGCGAAACCTCTGCCTGCGCCACTGCTCGGGGCGGCAAAGCGGGTTGCTGCCGACCTCGGGTTGGATGAGAACTGGTTGAATCCCGGACCCGCGGACTTAGTTGCCTTAGGACTACCAGAGGGTTTTATGGGCCGGCTCGAAGCACGAAAATATGGAAGGTGCCTGATCGTCAACTTCATAAGCCGTTATGATCAGATCCATTTCAAAGTGTACGCGGCTATCGACCGGGGGCCCGGTTATCACGTTGATGATCTGCTTGTACTCAAACCTAATGAAAAAGAGCTGGAAGAGGCGGCGAACTGGGCTCTCACGCACGACACTTCCGACGGTTTTAGGCTTATTTTGAAAGATATGTTGAGAAAGCTTGGCTATGAATCAGTCTCTGACAAGTTTTAAAGATTCGTATCTGGAACTCCTCCTGGATTTCCTCTGGCGCCAATGGTCTGCCCTGGGTGTGGCCGGCTACTCGGAAAGCGAAGACCGTTGGGTTATCGATCCGGAAGCACTGTTGCTTTTTTCCTGTACGATGGGGCGATATGAGCCCCGCCTCTTCGACGAGGTAATGGACTGGCTGGATGTAAACGGGCGCTTTATTAACATTCAGCGGTTGAAGACCATCATCAAGAAGGAGTCTTTTACGGGAAATAAGGTTTTGGCCGCGATCGCCGGCATAATGAGCCGGCGTGCCACCATGCGGAAATGGAGAAGGCTTTCTCTCACTGAGCAGGATGATGGTGCTCTGGAAGATCTGTTTTATCAGAAGAGTGGCGAACCAATGCCCTTTTTCGGCACACCGGACCCGGATTTTGAGAGATACGGCTTTCGCCGGGGAGAATTGAGGTTCAGGGGATACTCAAAACCTGTCAGGACCTCGAGACCGACCGGTTTGACCTACAAACTCAGGGCATTATTCGGCGTCAATGCCAGGTGCGAAATATTGCTGTATCTACTGACGCACGAAAGCGGCCACCCCTCCCGGATTGCCCGGGAGACCTACTATTACCAGAAGACAATCCAGGATACGCTGGTCGATATGAGCTTCTCTGACTTGGTTCATGTCCGGTCTCAAGGCCGGGAGAAACACTATTGGCTCAATCCCGGGCAGTGGAATTTATTCTTGCCTGCGACAGGAAGGTTTCCAGAGTGGAGCAACTGGCCCCCGCTTTTTAGCGCTCTGGAACGGATCTGGATCAAATTAAATCAGAACAATTTTTTAGCTCTCGACCCACTCCTGCAATCGTCGGAACTTCGAAAACTCATGCAAGCCGTTAAACCTGATATTCAACGCGCCGGCTTCGCTCGATCTCTATCAAACGATAGTATTTATCTCGGCGAGGAATATACCGCCGCATTTATATCGGACATCGGCAATATATTGAAATAATATTCATAACAGTTATTCCAGTGTTCACCTTCAACTGAATTGGAGAAGAACCCCTTTTATTAACTGTAAAATCCTAGTAAAATTTTGCTGAGTACTTTATTACAGATTTTGGGGTATCGAAATGTCTCTTAAAATATTCCATACAGCGGACATTCACCTGGGGATGAAATTTGCCGGTTATCCCGAGGCGCAATCGGAATTGACTGAAGCGCGATTCGTCGCCTTTGAAAGTATTGTAAAAAAGGCGAATGAAGAAAGGTGTGACTTGTTCGTGGTGGCGGGCGACCTCTTCGATCGGATAACCGTAGCCAAGCGGGACATCCTTCGCGCGGCTCAAATATTGAATCAGTTCGAGGGGAAACTGGTCCTGGTTCTTCCCGGAAACCACGATTATCTCTCTCCCGGCACGGGCGAGCCGTGGGCGACCTTCAAGGAAAACGCGGGAGACCGTGTCCTTCTTCTGGAAGAAAAAAGGGTATATCCCCTGGAGCACTTCAATCTTGACGCGAATATTTACCCCGCTCCCTGCGATGCGAAGCACTCGGGCGATAATTATGTCGGGTGGATAAAGGATGAACCGAAAGACGCGGGCGTAACCTTTCACATAGGAGTTGCCCACGGAAGCCTCGAAGGCCTGTCTCCTGATTTTAACAAACAGTTCTATCCCATGACCCGGCAGGAGCTGTCCGACTGCGGCCTCGACCTATGGCTGATGGGCCACACTCACCTTCCTTTTCCGGAAAAGCCCGGATCACGCGACAGGATATTTTATTCAGCCACGCCGGAGCCCGACGGCTTCGACTGCGACCATCAGGGGCATGCCTGGATCATCGAAATGGCCGAGGATAAGAAGCTTTCTCCCACGCTGATGACGACGGGGACGTACCGTTTTCTCCACGATGAGCGGGAGCTGAAGATTGCCGGCGATCTCGACCGGCTGGAAGCCGATTATGGCATTCACGGGAGCGAAAAGCTCCTGCTGAAATTGAAACTCAAGGGACGGCTCTCCCTGGAAGAATATGATCGATTGCCCGAGGTCAGGGAGAGACTGAATCGGAACCTCTTTTACCTCCAATGGGACTCCGGGGACCTTACTGAAGAGATAACCCCGGCCATGGTCAACCGCGAGTTCACGGAGGGCTCCTTCCCCCACCGTCTCCTCACCACACTGGCCCGGGATGAGCGGGACGCCGAAGCTCTCCAGGCAGCTTACCGCCTGCTTCAGGAGGTGCGTCGATGATCATCACACGGGTCAGGCTCCATCCCTTCGGGTGTCTGACCGATACAGAGCTGACCTTTCAGCCCGGCCTCAATGTTGTAGTCGGGCCGAACGAGGCGGGCAAGTCCACTGTTTTCAATGCTATATTCGCAGCCCTGTTTGTTGGTGCGAAGCTGGGGAAGAGGGAATTCGAGAATAAGATCCGGAGATTTCTCCCCCTCGGCGGGGGGGATACTGTCCGTGTGGATCTTGAATTTACTAACGGCGGAAAGACGTATCACCTGAAAAGAAGCTGGGGAGGAACCAGGACTTCGGAGCTTACACTCCCTGACGACACAGCCGTCACCGATGACGATGCTGTAGCGGCCCGTCTCGCGCCTCTCCTGGCGGCAACGGAGGGGACTTATAAATCCGTTTTGATGACCTACCAGGCCGGCCTGGGCCGAACCTTACAGGCTCTTAGCAAGGAGCATTCCGAAACTGTCCGGAACCTCGGTGATATCCTTCGGGCAGCAGTCTTGGAGACCGATGGAGTTTCCATAGACCGTTTCCGGGATAGGATACAGGCTGAATACGACAATTACTTCAGTCGCTGGGACCGGAAAGAGGATTATCCGGAGAAAGGGAGAGGTATTCAAAACCCGTGGAAGGTGGATGTCAGAAAGATATTAAAGGCATTCTACGATCGGGAAAAGCTGAGAAAGGACCTTGAGGATGTCCGCCGCTTTGAAGAGGAACTGGGAGGGATAAATCAGCAAATTGGGGAGCAGACGAATACTTTAGAGGAGACCGAAGCCTATCTAAAAAAGAATCGGCAGGTGGTGGAGGATGCACGGGAGCGGAGAAGACTCTCCGCCGAGCTGAATGGCCTGCCAGCCCGGTTTGCTAAATGCGAAGAAGCGAATAGCCAATGGCCGGTACTGGAAAACAAGCTGGAAGAGCTGGATAAGAAGTTGCCCCCGATGGAAGAGCAGGAAAAGGCCTTGGCCGCGGAAAGACAGACGGCGGATGTACTGGAAAAGAAACGTGCCCTCCGGGAAATCTATAAACGTGCTCAGTCTAAGGAAAAGGCGCTTGAAGAGGCACGTGAAGCACTGCAAAAATTAAAAAAAATCAGCCGGGAGGACCTGGAGAAGCTGCGGGCGGCAGTGGGCCGGATCGACCGACTACGATCCGGCCTTGCAGCCGGCCAGCTGACTGTCAAAGTGACCTCGAAGAAAGACACGCGGGTTACCATCGGAAAGGACGTGGGAAAGCCGGTGGAAACGGAGCTTGCCGCCGGCCATCCGGTCGAGATCACCGCCGGCGGCCGGGTCACTATTGACCACCCCGAGCTATCAGTTGAGGCGACCTCCGGTGAACGGCCGTTTGAGGAGATCTCCCGGGAGTACGGCGAGGCGCAAAAAACGCGAGACGGGCTCTTAACCGGTCTCGGTGTCACAGATATCAAGGAGGCCGAGGCCGCCCTGCGGGCGTGGGAGGAGCAGGCTGGAATAGTCCGGCAGACGGAACAAAACCTGAAGGACGAGTTGGGCGAATATATTTTCGAGGACCTTAAACGGCAAGTTGGAGATAAAGGCCCGGCCGGGGAGGCCCGGCCTTTGGCGGAGGTAGCGGTGGAGCATGAAAAGGTCAAAGGAGATATTCGCGCGGCCAAAGAAAAACAGGAACAGCTCAAGAAGCAAATTGAATCATACGTAAAAGAATACACGGACAAGCGAACGCTCCTTCTGGCGGTGGCGGAAGGTGTGAAAAACAAGAAAGAGATCGAGGATAAAATCTCTGGACTCGCACCGTTGCCCGAGGGTGTAGAGAACGCCGGGGACTTCATCGCCGGTTTCAGACTCAGGGAAGAGGAAGTCAAGGAGCTGCGAAATAAATTGAGCGGGTTGAAGATGGAACAGATTAGATTAACTGAGAACATGCCGGATGAGACGGAGGAAGCTCTTGAGAAACGTCTGGGTGATGCGGAAGACCGCTTTGCCGCCGTTAAAAGGGAGGGCGAGGCGATCGCCCGGATCAGGGACCTGACAGGGCCTCTTTTAGAAGAGATCGATCGGGACACCTTCGAGGGATTGCGAAAAGACGTGGAAGATATGATCGAAAGGTTGACCGGGAAACGCTACCGGTCTGTGGCGATGGAAGAGAGCCTTCCTCAGGGCCTGGTTAGAGACGACGGACAAATATTGACCCACGAGCTCCTCTCCGTCGGAACCCGGGATGACCTGGCCCTCGCCATCCGCCTGGCGATGGCGAAGCAATTCCTCGGTGAAAGCGATGGATTTATCCTCATGGACGACCCCCTGGTCGACCTCGACCCGGACCGCCAGCAAGCGGCGGCCGAGCTTCTGAGAGATTTCGCCGGGGGAAAGCAACTCCTTATATTCACCTGCCATCCGCCCCACGCGGAGCGGCTAAATGGGAAGATGGTAACATTAACGATCAAATAAACGGAAAGGGGAACGGAAAAAGGAGGATATTTGTCGTCGCAGCAAGAGGTCGATAGAGCGCGCAATGCTGATGGAGCTGTTGTATCGTTTCTGTAAGATTTCGCAGCCCGAGATCGGGAGGCTGGTAGGCGGGATAGACTACAGCGCCGTGAGCTAGGCTAGGAGGAGGCTGCGGAGCAGGATGGAGCGGGAGCCGGAATTAAGAAAAAGATTTGATGAATTGAGCGATCGATTGCAACAAGTGTCAAGGGGAAAGATTTGACCCCTTTCCAGGAATGTCAAGATCAAAGATTTGACCCTCTGGCCGTATTGAATCATGCGAAATGAGAGAGTTGATTGAAGCTGGAAAAGAAGGAATTTTTGTATTGTGTTTCCAGGAAGAAGCCTAATGAAATACAAACTATCATTCTCATCGGGGGCGTTGTTGATCCCTGAGTCAATCAAGGTTATGGAGTTATATGCCCGGTTGGGAGATTGGGAAGAGGTGAAGGAGCAGTGTCTGGCTAATAATCTCCTGCAGAAACAGACTGCGGCTAGCTCGAAACGGATGCTTCGTGAGATCAGGTTCCGTCTCTCTGGATTAACGGATCAACAGAGGGCATTACTATTGAGCTCCGGATATGAAGATCAGGTGCGCATCCTTTATCTTGGAGTATGCAAGTACTACAAATTTATCAGGGACTTTATTCTTGAAATTATCAGGAATAAAGTCCTCACATTTGATACGATCCTCTCCAGAGTGGATTACGATCGCTTTGTGGATTACAAGATGGAATCCCATCCGGAGCTGGCTGCAATATCGGAGTCAAGCGGCATAAAGCTCAGAACGGTTATCTGGCGTATGCTGGGGGAAGTCGGATTACTGGAATCGACCCAAACGGGGATTATTATTCCATTTATGCTGTCAGAAGAATTAGTAAAAGTCATCGTTGATGATAATCCTGAATGGCTTAAAGTTTTTCTTCTTCCCGATCGGGATATTGAAAGGCTGGTGGTAAAATATGACGCTAAGCAGCAAGAATGAGAACCTTGAAGCCGCTTTCACTCACCTCTTCGAGGTGATCAGCAGCAAGCGGTTTCTGAAAAAGGAAGGGTTAGGAAACGAAGTCCCATTCTTTCTTTATCCTTTCCACCCTGCCAATCAAGTAAAGGTTGACGGTCTGATAAAAGCGCTCAAGGCGAAACTGGAGACACACGGGATCTCGATTTTAGAGATAAATCTATATGATCTCTCTATCGACAAATTAAAAAGCGAAGGCGATCTTGAACCGATTCTCCGGAAGGAACCAATCTGGCCCAAGGATGAACTCAAAGAACAACTGCAAGCTCTGTTAAGCGCGGAACATGAGATTATCCCTGAAATTGTGCGGCGAATGGATTCAGAGCAGTTTGATGTTCTCTTCATCACCGGTGTGGGTCTGGTCTTCCCCTATATCCGCTCGCATACCATACTCAATAATATGCAGAAGGTGGCGAAGGAAAAACCCCTGGTCATGTTCTTCCCCGGCGACTACATCCATTCGCTGGAATATGGTTCGTCACTGAAACTCTTTGGTCTCCTGAAAAATGATAAATACTACCGGGCATTTAACCTGAAAAACTACAAGCTATAGAGGCGAATATCATGAGCAACCTGAAGCAGTTTTTTTCGAAACCGGTTGATCGGCCTATCGAAGGGGTGATCAAGGCGGATGACGATTCGCATATCCTGCTGGAAGTAGAGGAATACGTCTTGACGAATGAAATATCCCGTCAACTCGATGTCTTCCTCGACGCCTATAATAACTATGAAGGCGCTAATGGTGTCTGGATCTCCGGTTTCTTCGGCTCCGGGAAGTCCCATCTCCTGAAGATCCTCTCCTTTCTTCTGGAAGACCGGGTAATTGACGGCACACGGTTATGCGATGTTTTTCTCCCTAAAATTAACGATGAATTTCTGCGGGGTGATCTGGAGAAGGCCATTAAAATTCCATCCCGGAGCATTCTTTTTAATATTGACCAGAAGGCAGATGTTATCAGTAAGTCCCAGGTAGACGCTGTTCTCTCGGTCTTTGTCAAAGTCTTTAACGAAATGCAGGGCTATTATCCTCAGATTGGGTACATAGCCAGTTTTGAGCGCGATCTCGACAGCCAGGGTAAATATGAAGCGTTCAAGAAAGCCTATGAAGACGCAGCCGGTGTTTCATGGGAAAAAGACCGCAAGAGGGTCCACAAGCTTAAAAATGAACAGTTCGCGAAGGCGTACTCCGCTTTCAGCGGTATCTCTTATGATGAGGCTCTGAAGGTCCTCGATAAATACCAGGCGAACTACGCCGTCTCGATCGAAGACTTTGCCCTGATGGTTAAGGAGTATATTGATCGGCAGGAACCGGGCTTCCGGCTCAACTTCTTTGTCGATGAGGTCGGCCAGTATGTCGCGGATAATACCAAATTAATGACCAACTTGCAGACAATCGCGGAGAGTCTGGCCAGCAAGTGCCGGGGTCAGGCCTGGATTCTGGTGACGTCACAGGAAGATATGTCAACAGTGATCGGTGATCTCTCGCAAAGGCAGGGCAACGATTTTTCCAAGATTAAGGCCCGCTTTAAAACTCCCATGAAGCTAACCGGTGCTGATGTTGAGGAGGTAATTCAGAAGCGTCTGCTCGAAAAAAATTCTGAAGGCATTGATTATCTTACCGATGTCTTTCACCGGGAACATAATAATTTCAAAACACTCTTCCAATTCGGCGATGGGACTCGAACCTACAAGCTTTTCCGGGATAAAGAAAATTTTGTTACCTGTTACCCGTTTATCCCGTATCAATTTACTCTCTTCCAACTGGCCATCAAAGGGTTGAGTTCTCATAACGCCTTCGAGGGGAAACATACTTCTGTAGGTGAGCGATCCATGCTGGGTGTATTTCAGGATGTGGTTATCAACGTGAGTCAGTCTCCATTAGGGCAGCTGGCCACGTTTGAATTGATGTTCGAAGGGATTCGTATGGCGCTCAAGGCGGATATACAGACCAGCATCAATATTGGTGAACGCCAGCTTCCGGATGATTTTACCAAACGGGTGCTTAAAGCTCTCTTTCTCGTGAAGTTCATCAAAGAGTTTAAAGCGACAGCCCGGAACATAGCGATCCTCATGATCGATTCATTTGAGATTGATCTCGAAGCCCACGCGAAACAAGTCCAGGAGGCGCTTAACCGGCTGGAACTTGAGACCTATATCCAGCGGAACGGCGAGATCTATGAGTTCCTCACCGATGATGAGAAAGATGTGGAGCAGGAGATCAAGCATACGGATATCGATAACTCAGCCATCAACGAACTGCTGGTTGACCTGATCTACCGTCATATCATCCGGGATCCCAAAATCCGTTACGAGGAGAATAAGCAGGACTACCCGTTCGCTCGAAAACTTGACGGCGCTCTGGCGGGTCGTGACGCGGAACTGGCCATCAATGTCATCACGCCGTTTAACGAAAATAACTCAAATGAACAAGTTCTCGTCAGCCAATCTCTGGGCGTATCCGAACTGCTTGTTATCCTCCCTGAGGATAAGAGGTTGGAGGCGGACCTTAACATCTATAAAAAGACAGAAAAGTATGTTTCTCAGAATATTTCCACCACGCTGAAAGATAGTGTCCGCAAGATCCTGGCCGAAAAAACCCATCAGAACCAGCAGCGGAAAGCCGATCTTCAGGCACGGCTGATATCACTCCTGGGCGGGAGCAGGCTCTTTATCAATGGCAGCCGGATCGAGATTCCTCCCGGTGACGCCAAAAGCCGTATTATCAAAGCATTTCAATTATTGGTGAAATCCACCTATCCCAATCTCAAGATGCTCAAAGTAATCTATAAGGAAGAGAATATCCGGAGCATTCTCCTGGATAAGAGTGATGACCTCTTCAAGCATAACGATGAGTCCCTCAGCGAAGCCGAACTCGAGATGCTGGGCGTTATCAATCGCAATAGGAAAGCCGGCGAACGCTCCACGGTGAAAAGGCTTCTTGATGCGTTTGAGATCAAGCCGTACGGCTGGTACCAGGCGGCCATCCTCTGCATCCTCTCCAAGCTTTATCTGCGTGGGAAGGTGGAGGTTAAGCAAGACTCAAATATTCTGGGAGACAGCGATGTCTTCGCGGCCTTCACCAATAACCGGGCGTTTGCCAATACCATCATCGAACCGCAGGAATCGTTCTCGGCAATTGCCGTCCGGAAGCTGAAAGATTTTCACCAGGAATTTTTTAATGAAGCTAATCCCGGGAACGAGGCCAAAGAGGTCGCCCAGGCCTCGATGGCAAAAGTGAAAGAGGAAGCCCAATCTATCGACGCTCTGGCCGACCAGCGGAAGCAGTACCCGTTTCTGGATGCTTTAGATGAACCTCTGGCCGAGATATGGAAGATCTCGAATAAGAACTATCCGTTTTATCTGAACGAACTCGATTCGTTCGCGGAGAGACTCCTTGATCTCAAGGAACAGATCATAGATCCGATCAAGAAGTTCATGCACGGCCCCAAGCGCAAGATCTACGACAATATCAAAGAGTTCAGCAGTATGAACAACGCGAACTTCAGCTATGTTGATGGCGAAGAAGCTACCGTACTCCGCGAAATGCTGACAAGCGGTGAACCCTATAAAGGCAATGCCATCCAGCAAGCCAAGCAGGCGCTTGATACGTTGAGTGGACGGATTGACGCGCTCCGCGTTAATGAGAAAAAGGCTGCTACAGCGGCTATTGATGCCAGGATTAAGAGTATGGATCAGCTGTATGACTTTAATAAACTCGACGCCGGCCAGAAAGAGAAGGTCCTTGCTCCGTTCGAAACGGTAAAGGGAGAGATCTCCCATGCCTCTCTGATCCCCGTGATTCGGGAGACTCTAAATCGGTTTGAAACTGAAGTATATCTGCAGCAGCTCAAACTGATGACCCAATTGGCGAATCCCAAAACCGACGATGACGAGGTAAAAGATCCGGTCTCGGAGTACATAGCGGCTACCAAGATCCGTATCGACTATCCCAAAGCCTGCCTTGAAACCAGGGAAGATGTTGAAGATTACATCGGCCGCCTGAAAGAAGAGTACGAGCGCACAATACAAGAAGGGAAGCGCATCTCACTGTGAATACCAATATCCTGAAGAAATTTGCAACCGAAGCTCGCCGTCGGCTGATCGAGCAGGTTGGAACAAAGCTGGAGTATGTTCTCAACATTGACACTGCCGAGCTGCGGGAGAAGGCCAAACAGATCCGGGAACTCCAGAGACAGATCGACGCGTCATCAAAACACTCTGTTATAGAACGGGTCGCATATACCTGGTTCAACCGATTTATGGCGCTTCGCTTCATGGACGCTAACGGTTATACCACGGTCCGGGCGGTTTCTCCGGTCGAGGGACATACATTGCCCGAGATTCTGGCTGAAGCCAAGCGTGGTAATGTTGAGTCTGATCTGAAGGTTGACCATCGAAAGATCAACGATCTTCTCGATGGCCGGATCGATTCTCCCGACCCCCAGACTGAAGTCTATAAGCTGCTCCTGGTGGCTGTTTGCAACAGCTATAACGCCGTCATGCCGTTCATGTTCGAGGCCATCAAGGACTATACCGAACTCCTCATGCCCGATGATCTGCTCGGCGATGGGTCCATCCTGAGCGATTTTGTAACCAATATGACGAACGATGACTGCCGCAACGTCGAGATTGTCGGCTGGCTGTATCAGTTCTACATCTCAGAGAAGAAAGACGAGGTGATGGCCCGGAAGAAAGCGGTTCCAAAGGAAGACATCCCGGCCGTCACCCAGCTCTTTACTCCGCACTGGATTGTGCGTTACCTGGTAGAGAACTCCCTCGGCCGCCTCTGGATGTTAAACCGGCCGAACTCCCGGTTGATAGAGAGGATGGACTACTACATTAAATCCGAAGAGGAGGAGACAGACTTCCTGCGCATCTCGTCACCGGAAGAGATTAAGATCTGCGATCCGGCCTGTGGTTCCGGCCACATGCTGGTCTACGCCTTCGACCTGCTCTACGCCATCTATGAAGAAGAGGGTTATGACCCGCCGGAGATTCCCCGGCTAATTCTGGAGAAGAATTTGTACGGGATTGAGATTGACGAAAGGGCTGGTGAACTGGCTGCCTTCGCTTTATTCATGAAAGCCCGTGAGAGATACCATCGTTTCTTTAAAAATCCGGTTCAGCCTAATATCTATGTGCTGGAGAATATCCGGTTTGAAGATGAGGAACTTGAAACATACATGGATAAGATCGGCCGGGATCTTTTTACGGATAAACTCCGGGATACTTTATATCAATTCGAAGAAGCCGATAACTTCGGGTCATTGATCGTCCCCCAAGCCAAGGATGTCGCAGAGATTCGCCTTGTGCTCGATGCTATGGATATGGGCGGAAATCTATTATTTCATGCCGCCCACAGGAAGATCCTCCGCGTCCTGAAGATGGCTGATTACCTCAGTCCAAAGTATCACATTGTCGTAACGAACCCACCGTACATGGGTGCGAAGGCAATGAATGCAACCCTGAAGTCATGGCTGGTTGCTCATTATGAGTATGGCGATACTGACCTCTTCGCGGTCTTCATCCAGCGATCTTCTTCCTTGGGACTACGTAGAGCTTACCGGGCTTTAATTACTATGGATGCGTGGATGTTTGCCCCCGCATATGAAAATTTCAGAGAGTCAGTCCTCAATGCAGAGCAGTTGGTGATCAATGCGCATTGTGGTCCGCATGCATTCGACTCAATCGGCGGTGAAATCGTATCGACTGCTGCATTTGTGATAACCGCCGGACACAAGTCAGGATGGCGACCCATGTTCGTGAGATTGGTTGCAGGTCGAAGTGAAAGAGAAAAGGATAACCTGCTTCGTTCAGGTCGCGAACGCTTTCACGAATTGCAGCAGTCGGACTTCTCTCGGATCACCGGTTCGCCCCTCGCGTACTGGCTACCGCACGACTTCATAGTCCAGATGCACAAATGCACGACACTTGGTCAGGTGGGCAAGCCTCGATCGGGATTGACTACGGGAGATAACGATCGCTTCCTGCGACGTTGGTTTGAGGTGTCTAAGTTCAATGGTTCGATTGACGATATCGATTATCCCGAAACGACTTTTGATACATGGGTTCCCTTAAATGGAGGGAGTTCTTTCCGCAAATGGTATGGCAGTAACACGCATGTGATTTACTGGAAGTCAAACGGCAAAGAACTCAGAAGCAGTGATGCATCAACGATGGCCAATCCGGAGTTTCAATTCAAGCCGGGTGTCACATGGTCTAAAATCTCCGGAATGTCACTCTCCGCAAGAAGGACAGGCCATGGATTCATCTTCTCTGCGGTTGGGCTGAAGGCCTTTCCTCCAGTTGCCATGATTGACTTCGTGTGCGGATTCTTGAACTCGAAGATTGTTCGCTATCTTGTACCCATATTCTCATCAAATCTAACGATACTAAGTGGTGATATCGCAAAGTATCCACTCCCGATTGAGAATCGAGCAGAAATCGATCCAAACGTTGGTGAACTGTGTGCGATTGGCAAAGCCGATTGGGATTCTTACGAAACTTCATGGGATTTCACCACCCTCCCACTTCTTGAGCCTGACTACCGTCAATCAACATTAAACGAAACCTATAACCAGCTCCGCACGTATTGGAATGATATGACGGAAGAGATGCGGATGCTGGAAGAAAAGAACAACCGTATTTTCATCGAAGCCTATGGTCTTCAGGACGAACTCACCCCGGATGTTCCCCTGGAAGAGATAACACTTACCTCCAATCCCCGCTATCGCTACGGCGGCAAGAAATCCAACGACGAGCTGGAAGAACTGTTGCTGGCCGACACAATGCGCGAGTTTCTTTCCTACGCCGTCGGCTGCATATTCGGCCGCTACTCCCTCGACAAACCGGGTCTGATTCTAACCAACCAAGGTGAGACTCTTAAGGATTTCCTGAAGCAGGTTCCGGAGCCGTCATTCATGCCTGATGAAGACAATGTTATCCCGGTACTCGACGATGAATATTTCACCGATGATATTGTTGGGCGTTTCAAGAAATTCCTGAGGGTCACCTTTGGAGACGATCATTACGATGAAAACCTGGCCTTCATTGAGTCTGCCATCGGGAAAGACATCCGCAAGTACTTCATGAACGACTTCTATAATCATCATGTGAAGATCTACAAGAAACGGCCGATCTACTGGATGTTCTCCAGCCCGAAAAAGAGCTTCAACGTCCTTATCTACATGCATCGCTACCGGTCGGATACGGTTTCACGGATCCTGAACGAGTACCTCCGCGAATTCCAGGAAAAGCTTCGAGCGCGTAAAGCCAACCAGCAGGAAATCAGCATCAGCGAGTCGGCCAGGGCGTCGGAGAAATCAAAGGCGAACAAGGAAATTGCACGAATCGATAAGATTATGGCCGAGCTGGATGACTACGAACGGAATGTACTCTATCATCTGGCAGCAAAGAAGATCGAAATCGATCTCGATGACGGAGTGAAGGTAAATTACAATAAGTTTGGTGTTGCCCTTCGCAAGATTACAGGATTGAGCGGGGAGTGAGGCGAGATACGGATGAGCAGAGTCTTCCGTACCGGTGTGGTTCTGACATCCTGCATCTTATGGTAATTAATGAGAAAAAATCTCTTGTGACATGCTGATATATGTGATATATTTCTCTTTGTAGTTTTATAATGAGATTTTATCACATTAAGAGGTGTCATCATGATTATTAAGTTTACAGTCGAAAATTGGATGTCTTTTCGGGAACCCGCCACGTTCTCTATGATTGCCAGCAGGGAGCGGCAGCATGGCGAGCGTTTGGCGAAGGTCAAGAAATACCAGATGCGTCTCCTGCCGGTGGCGGCAGTTTATGGCGGGAACGCATCAGGCAAGACGAACTTTTTCAAAGCCATCAACTTCGTAAGGAATCTGGTTGTTAAAGGCACCCAGCCGGACGGTGTGATCCCCATACAACCGTTCCGTCTCGACTCCCGATGCGCTTCTCAGCCGAGCCGGTTCAGCTTTCAGATCCTGATTGATGAGACAATATACGAATTCAGCTTTACGGCTACGCTTAAAAAAATTATGGAAGAGAAGCTGGTCTGTATTAGCTCGACGAGCGAACGGGTATTGTACCATCGTAAGAATGGCAAGCCGGTTTTCGACAACGCTTTGGAAGGCCAGCAGTTCCTCCAATTTGCATTTCAGGGAACGAGAGACAACCAGCTCTTCCTGACCAACTCGGTTACGCAGAAGGTCGAGCACTTTAAACCCGTTTACGACTGGTTCAAGAATACCATTGTGCTTATCGCGCCGGATGCCCGCTTTGGTCCGTTCGAGCAGTTCTTTCAGGAAGAGCACCCCCTGTACCCGGCCATGAACGATACGCTGGCTCAACTGGATACGGGCATTACGCATCTTGGGGGAGATGAGATTAACTTTGAGAACCTGGCGATCCCGGATTCAATCAAAGAAAAACTTCAGGAAGATATGCCGGAGGGAGATACCGTTCAAGCCCTGGCCGGGCCCGGCAATGATCGATTTATTATTACCCGTAAAGACGGGAAGCTGATCGCCCAAAAACTCGTGACCTATCATAAGGACAAGGACGGGAAGGCGATCAAGTTTGAGATGCGGCACGAGTCCGACGGTAGTCAACGTGCCATTGACCTGGTGCCCGCCTTCCTTGATCTGGCGGCCAGGGGTCCATCCAGGGTGTACATTATTGACGAAATTGATCGCAGTTTGCATTCACTCCTGACTCGCCGGTTAATTCAGGCGTTTTTGAATTCGTGTAATAAAGAGAGTCGTTCTCAGCTTTTGTTTACAACTCATGACGTTCTATTGATGGATCAGAAACTTCTCCGGCGGGATGAGATGTGGGTCACAGAGCGTGACCGGGAGGGTAGTTCGACACTCTTCTCATTCAGTGAGTTTAAGGATGTGCGTTATGATAAAGATATTCGCAAGAGCTATCTACAGGGGCGGATGGGAGGGGTTCCCCGGATACTGCTCTATGATTTAATCGATAGCGCTGATGAGAATGCCCGGAATAAGGGGGAGAAGAATTAATGGTCAGCGCTCGCCGTAAGTTCAGGCGCCGGAGAGGCAAACGACGCTACCGCAAGATGTATATTATCGCGACGGAAGGGGCTAAGAGTGAGCCGCAATATTTTGACCTTTTCAATAGTAAGAACGCGACCATTCATATCAAGTGCCTGAAAAACCGCGGCCACGGACGCGATCCGGTTAAAGTTCTCAAAGAATTAAAGCAGTATATCAATGATGAGGGGATACGGGCTGGCGATGAGGCATGGGCGGTGGTGGACAGGGATCAGTGGACGGATGAACAGCTCAACGAGCTGCACCAATGGAGACAATCCGCCGAGAATTACGGCCTGGCCGTGAGTAATCCAAAGTTCGAGTACTGGTTGCTGCTCCATTTTGAGGAGGGAAGTGGTGTTACATCTTCCCGCGCGTGTACGGATCGGCTTCTCCGGTACCTTCCGCATTATGAAAAGGGACATATAGAAGTAGATAAGCTCCTTTTAGGTATTCAGAGTGCGATCACACGCGCTAAGCAAAAAGACCATCCGCCATGTACTGATTGGCCACGAAACACGGGAACGACCGTTTATCGTCTGGTGGAAAAATTATTGAGTTAATTATATGAGCAAGATCGCAACAGCACTTGAAAAAATATTTTCCGATCATCGCCTGGTCTTCTGGTATGACGATAAAGAAGAACTGCGGCAGGAATATGAAGAGATTGACTTGCCGGGTGTTATAAAAATCGAAGTTAGGAATGACGAGTTTAGCGTCAAGTACCGTGTTACACGAAAGGAACCTGACCGGCAATTCCTACTTTATTTCCCGTCATCTCGCCCGCCGGATATCGAGAACTGGCTGCTCGATCTGCTGCTGGCAAATTATGAATTCCAAACTGACCAGTCGGCCATCTTCCTCCAGGAGTTGGGTCTTGAGTATGAGTTCAAGCCCGTTGTGACAGAGCATCTTGATTTCTTCAAGAACAAGGCCCGGGTAAACGCCTTAAAAGATCTTCTGGATCCCGACGATCAGGAGAGCCGGATACGCCTGAAGATGCTCGCCGTCATCTGCGGATGCGAGGCTGACCTGGAGCATATCCTCATGGTACTGCTGGATGATCTGGCCGCGTCCGAAGACGGCAGATTGAACCGGATCGTCCGCTATAGTCTGGATGGGTTTTTATGGGAACAGGTCGGCAAACTCTTCGGATACTATAATGATACGCCGTCTCGTAAGGACTTTTTGATTGAGTTGTTTAACACGAACTATTGTGCCGCTGTCTCCGGAGCAAAGCCTTCCCTGAATAAAGAAGCCATTGTTCTTATGAACCGCTGGAAGGACAGTGTGGCCTATCGGGAGAGCTTCGAGCGCCTCTCTGACGACTTGTCGGGGAGCCTGGGTATTAAGAAAGATCTGGAAGGACGCGACTACCAATCACTTGTCCGGGCGGATATCTATAAATTAATCGATCAGAAGATTATCTATGAACTGAAAAACGGATTGATAGCCAAGGCGATACCATATCATGAGATTAAGGAAGTAGTCCGCCGCCGGGAGAATACTCACTGGTACGATCAATACAGTCATATCTATCAGACCCTCCTCCACGCGGTAAACTTCATCGAGCTGATTGAACGAATTGATCTGAATATGGAGTCCCTGGCCGACGGCCTGACAAAATACCGGGAAAACTATTACCGATTGGACTATCACTATCGGAAGTTTATCTACTACCTGCTGAAGGCCGGGCAGACCACGCTCCTGGAAGACCTGGGCGAATATATTGAAAAACAGTACTCCAACAATTTTTTACTACCGCTCAATGACCGCTGGCAGCAACTGGTGGATAGCTGCCAGGCTTGGAATGGATTCGGCATTGTGCCGCAGTCGGAGTTCTTCACCCGCTTCGTAAAGCCGTATCTTAGAAAGGGCAAGAAGGTATTTGTCCTTATATCCGACGCGCTGCGCTATGAAACGGCGACGGAGTTACTGGAGCGGATTCTCCAGGAGGACCGATTCACGGCCCAGTTGACGCCAATGCTGGCTTCGGTTCCCAGCTATACCCAATTAGGTATGGCGGCGCTTCTCCCGCATGAAACTTTAGCCTACCGGCCGGAGAGCGATGTTGTTGAAGCTGATGGTGTCAGTACTCAGGGCACCGCCAACCGGCGCAAGATTCTCGAGAAATATCTTCCGGGAAAAGCGACCGCCATCAAGGCGAGTGATCTTCTCGCGCTCAATACCAAGAAGGAGGGGCGTGAGCTGACCCGCCGGCACGATCTCGTGTATGTTTACCACAATGGCATTGATGCCGTTGGCGATAAACGGGAGACGGAAGGACGGGTATTCGAGGCGGTTGAACAGGAGTTTGAGCGAATTCTTGAGATATTGAAGAAGATTGCCAATATTAACGGGAACAACGTTCTGATTACCGCGGATCACGGGTTTATCTACCAGAATACACCGATTGACGAGAGTGATTTTACCGAGTTTGAGAAGGCGGGCCGGATACTGGCGTACAACCGGCGTTTTGTCATCGGGCACGATCTTCCGGAACCGGCCGCCGCCCGAAAGTTTACAGCCGGAGAACTTGGCCTTGGCGGGGACCACGAGTTTCTCATCGCTAAATCCATTAACCGTTTTCGGGTAAAAGGAGCCGGCAGCCGTTTTGTTCATGGGGGCACGAGCCTGCAGGAAGTGGTGATCCCGGTCATTGAGTTCAATAAGAAACGGTCCAGCGATCTACGGAAAGTTGACGTTGACATTGTAAAGACAACATCGCAAATCACCTCGGCCCAGGTTACCATAAGCTTCTATCAGGAACAGCCGGTTGAGGAGAAGATGCTGCCCCGGGAATTGCGGGTTGGTTTCTATTCGAAATCCGGCACCCTGATCTCAGACGCGCCCACGTTACTCTTTGATTACACCCAGACCGCCGGCCGTAGCCGCGAAAAGAAAGTGAATTTTATCTTCTCGCGCAAGGCGGATGATTTCAATAACCAGGAAGTGGTTCTGCGGCTGGAAGAACCCATTAAGGGCACATCCCATTACCGGCACTATAAGGAATTCACCTATACTCTCAGGAAGTCATTTGCGACTGATTTTGATGAATTCTAATATTGGAGAAACAGTGATGAAAGAGCTGGACAAGAAGATAAATGAACATTTCCCGGGCCTGGTTGTCCGAAAAGATTTGACTAAAATCGTGAAGGGGAACGCGATTGTTCCGACCTATGTACTGGAGTATCTCCTGGGACAATATTGTGCCACCAGTGATGGGGACACAATTGAATCGGGGATTGACCGGGTAAAGGAAATACTGAGAAAACACTATGTACACCGAAACGAGGCCCAACTAGTAAAATCGACGATCAAGGAGAAGGGCCATCACAAAATCATCGATAGAATTACTGTAGGGCTAAACGACAAGGCCGGAACTTATGAGGCGACCTTTTCAAACCTTGGTATAAAAAGGGTTCTGGTAGAGACAAACGATATTAAGAAACATCCCAAACTGCTTGTTGGCGGCGTTTGGTGTATTATTGATATAGCTTACGAGGCGTCAGAGGATCCTAAACAAGTCCCATGGACGATTGATGTTCTCAAACCGATTCAGGTCTCTCACTTTGACTATGATAGCTATTGTGAAGCACGACGACAATTCTCGACCACCGAGTGGATCGATGTTCTCCTGCAGAGCATCGGCCTAAATCCGGAGATATTCGATCATCGCAGGAAAATGCTTCAGCTCATCCGACTCATCCCGTATTGCGAGAGAAATTACAATCTCATCGAGCTTGGGCCGAAGGGAACAGGGAAATCACATATCTACTCCGAGTTCTCCCCTCATGGCATCTTAATATCCGGAGGGGAGGTCACAGTTCCGAAGCTCTTTGTCAATAACGCTACCGGTAAGATCGGATTGGTTGGGTATTGGGATATTGTAGCGTTCGACGAGTTCGCCGGGAAAGACAAGAAGGTTGACAAAAGCCTGGTGGACATCATGAAGAACTACATGGCGAATAAATCCTTCTCCCGAGGCATCGAGACTTTGGGCGCTGAAGCCTCTTTAGTCTTCATAGGCAATACTCGACGTTCTCTTACTTATATGTTGAAACATGCTGACCTCTTCACAGAGCTTCCTGCCAAATATTACGACACAGCTTTCCTGGACCGGTTACACTTCTACATACCTGGATGGGAAGTGGATATTATTCGCGGAGAAATGTTCACGAGCGGGTATGGCTTTATCGTAGATTACCTTGCCGAGATCCTGAAGAAGCTTCGCATTAAAGACTGCTCACAACTTTACACCAAATATTTTGAGCTGGATTCCGACATCTCGACCCGTGATCGTGATGCGATTCATAAGACGTTTTCCGGCCTGATGAAAGTCATCTTTCCTAACCAGAACGCTTCGAAGGAGGAGATCCGCCAACTTCTGGAGTTAGCAATCGAAGGCAGAAGAAGGATTAAGGATCAACTTCTTAAAATCGATGAAACCTTTATACCAGTGAATTTCGTTTATATGGATAAAGAAACACGGCAAACGCGGGAAGTTAAGACATTGGAGGCCATACAGTATCAATCTCTCAAGGCAGAGCAGCACAAATAAAGAGGAATTGGATCAAACCTGAGCAGTGGACTTAGAAAAAGGATCGCGGGTTCCGGAAACATTTCGGAAGAGTTGAGAAGAATCGATTGTAAAAGTATTGCCCCCAATTTGGCGAGCAAAGGTAAATGTATAATTAAGTAGATTTAATCCATATCCGGTCACTATGAGTTAAGTCATGGAGCATGATCCTGAAAAAGTTGTAAGGGAAATAGAGAATTATCAAAGGATCATTCGCGATGCACTAAATAAGGGTCAAGATTTCCAACAAACACACGAGGACATTATAAGATTCCTTAAGGCACTTAGATTAAGTAAAGAAATGTATAAGACAATAGATATAAAGTATCCAGAACCAATAACAGTTAAAATAGACCTAGGCAATCTGCCTGAATCTCTTGTAGCTGTTAGTGCAGAAGAAGCTAACAATGGAAAAAGGGAACTAGCAAAAGAAATACTGAACATATTGGAAGAGCAATTCGATATTTTTTCGAAACAAGAGAATCTTCAATTAGAAAAAAATACTAGATTCGATGCTTTAGAACTAAAGCCCAACATTTGTGGTATAGGCTTAAATTTCAATTATATTTTAAAAATAGTACCAAAATGGCTTAGGAAATATAAAAAGTAATAGATGGTGGTCAAGCCTGAGCAGTGGACTTAGAAAAAGGATCGTAGGCTCCAAAACCATTTCGGGAGAGTTGCCATGATGTTATAGAACTAAGCGAGAACCATCATCGGGCAAGGAGATTACCATGATAGGCAAGATTGAAAGAGTGCCTCTTCGCGAAGTTTGGAGGCATGAAGCTAAGGATTTAACTATTTGGCTTCAAGAGAATAAGATTTGGGGTCAAACTTGAGCATTGGACTTAGAAAAAGGACCGCGGCCTCCGGAACCATTTCGGAAGAGTTGAGAAGAATCAGTTAAAGAATGCGGAATGTGTAATGTGAGGTGTGTAACGAAAGGAAAGAAGAAAGTAAAGATTGTGAAGCGTGAAGCGAAGCAACAAGGTCGTAACCTTGTTACTGACAATGCTGCCGCATCGTTGACCTCAAACGCATAGTCGTAATATAATAGGACTTAGAATTCAGAATCATGATGATCAGTTGAAAAAAATTAGAAGGGAGGTTACAAATGCTCAATAAAAAATGGATAGATGGTGGGTCTTGCAGCAAGATAAAAAAAGAAGTAAGACTTCAGGTTCCAGCAGAATATCGGCCAAAGAGAGGCGGTAGGAGAAAAGATCTTAAGCGTATTCCTGGTAAAGTTATAGATTGCGATAACAGATGTGAAAGCTTTGGTCAGGAACCATATCCTTGTTCATAAAGTTGATAGCGATGGTGATGCTAAGGGGGTAATGAAGTTAAACTTGAGCAGTGGACTTAGAAAAATGACCGCGGGCTTCGGAATATTTCGAAATATAGCTTCAGTTTCTATCAGAAAATATCTCAAAGCTGTGGTGCGTTAGATAATAGTAATTGATTGAATGAAAAAGCCCAACAACTTCATTTCAACAACAACTCTTTATAGCGATCATAGCAATTACGAAGCTATGTTAAATCAAATACAAGCTTATTCTAAGCTCTCAGAAATTCCATTGCGAATGATGATATTTTTATGCGACAGAGATCCTTTTATCCATATTAAAGAACATATGGTTAAGGGCTTTAAGGTTCATACCTCTTATTATAAAGATGGGATAATGGTAGGGTCACTTAATAGGATTTATGGAAGAGGAATAAAAAAAGAGGTTAGCGGTAAGTTTGTACTTTTTAAGCATAAAAATACTGATTTTTATATGCTTGTAACTGACGGAAGCTATGCGTATTTCAAGGATGGTATTCTAAGGTATATACAAAAGAAATATCCCAAATTTGTTTTGCCGTTTTTTTATTCTTGGGAAATTGAAATGATGCTTAATTCTTTATCGCACAAGGTGTCAAAATGCGATATTAGACTAACAAAACTATCAAGGAAGTCGAGAATACCTTCTCTCCGTAAGAAGAAAGAATCTGACCTTACTTGGACAGATCTCCCCTACAAAGAAGTCTTCAAACAAACAAGGCAACAAGACGCTTGGATAGAAAAGATATATTTTGATTTGCTAACAGAAAGAATTGGGAAGATAGGAATATTTTTCTCTATCAAAATGAAGGGCTCAATATCAAGACACGGAATCTTTCAGTGTAACAACGACTTTCTTCTCTTCTATGACTCGGTAATCGTTAAAGGAATGAACATATTTGCTGAGAGGAAAAATAAATTAAGTAATAGAGCAAGAACAAAGGCGAATCAATTTAGAAGTAAGCCAATATTCATAGAATTCGAAGAGCCAATATTTAAAAATAAGGAACAAAACTTTCGTCTAATAAATTCGATCAGGCTTTTAACCCATTCAGGCAATTCAATTATTCATACTAATCCTTATTTACATATGACCGTGACTGATTATATCGATAATTCCACTTTTGAAATATGGGTATTATCTGATAAGCGGATTTCTATAGTTCCGCAAACAGTTTGTACTATGGCTTCGCTATCAAAATTACTAGACCACATATCAAGAGAATTTAAGGAAGGCATAGAAAAGGATTATGGGGAGATTGATTTTGAATGACTGAAGCAGATTACATTAAAGAGATTCGAGAACAAGCTAACTCTTATGAGCATTCTATCCAAGCAATTATATCATTCGATTCAGCAGTCAGATATGATGACCAAAAAAAAGAATATGTGAGTGGATCTTACTTGTCTCCAGGAAGAAAGTTAAATAAAGGTTCAGTGGATTCAGATGATCAAGTAACACCTGATATAGTAATACAGTTGTCTGAAGATTATGGAATTATCGGTGAAGTAAAAATAACAGCAAGCACCAATAATGATTTCAAGAATGCTTCAGAGCAGATGCACAATTATGATAATGAATTATATGGCTGGAGAACTGAAGCATTTAAGGTGGATTCTCATGATTTATCGCTACTTGTACATGATCTAAATAGAAATGTTGCAAGAAGATATTTTGAGAAAGAACAATTTGATAAAAAATTTAATTTGATTGCATGCGCTTTGATAACGAGAGCAAACGCATCCTATAAGATAGAAAAATATTTTGGTGTATTTTCCAATGAGAGAATTGAGAAGAAATTGGAAGATCCTGTTGCGATTCCATTAGAAAAGTTTGTAAAAACAATTTCTGAAATAAAATTTTATGACGTAGAACCTCCTATAGAATACACGATGGATATATTGTGGATGAATCTATTCAATGAAATTAGCAAGGAAGAACGCAAAGGAAAAATTATTGAAGTAAATTGTAAAAAAGCTACAGCAATGCTTAACGAACGATTTACATTCCCTCGGATCGACGAAAGGCAACCAAAAGTGCCTCGGGAAGCATGGGTAAGAAGAGCACTAGATTCTTTTGTCGCCATAGGATATGGAGAAAAAGATCACAAAGATAACGATACTTATCATATAAGGTATTTTTATATGAAAAAGGAATCCATGCTCGAAGTGTTTGCTAAGAAATACTTTCAAGCTAAAAAGAAAAAGATTGTACAGGTTGAGGAAGAACAACTTGAGATTGAAGGCCTTAATACTAGCAACGGGTAGATTGGGGCCAGGGGAGATTTGGGGTCACAAACCTGAGCAGTGGACTTAGAGAAAGGACTTCGGGCTCCGGAAGCATTTCGGGAGAGTTGAGAACGTAGTTATTGATAAAAATAGATCCTTCCTAGAAAGAGAATTTCTTATTATTCAAAGAACTAACTTTAATGGAGTTTTAAATGCTTAGAAAACATTCCGATATCTTCGTTGATCCAAAAGATCCATTTGGACAGGATTGTTTAGAGCGAAAAATAAGTGCAGAGAATTTAACTTTATTATTAGAATCTACATCCCAACCTTTTGTTATAAGTGTTGAAGCACCTTGGGGATGGGGTAAAACTACATTTATAAGGATGTGGAAGGCCTTATTAGAAAGTAGAGATCATTTATGTCTCTATTTTAATGCATGGAATAACGATTATGTAGATGATCCTCTAATTGCATTTATTAGTGAAATAGGTACTCTTGTTAATGAACAAATAAGCAAGGGTAATTCAAAATCTAAAATTCAGAAGCATTGGGACAAAGTTCAAACAATTGGTGGGGGCGTTCTTCGTATGGCACTTCCTCTTGCTGTTCAAATAGCAACCCAAGGATTTATTAGCTCAAAGAATGTTCAAGAAGTTTCCAAGACCATTTCATCATCTAGTAGAGAAATTGGTGAATTTCTCTCTGATCTTGCGAAAGAAAGAATAAAACAATACGAAGCAGAAAAATTGGGCATCAAGCAATTTAAAAGTAATCTTGAGAAGCTTGCAAAGATACTAGTTACAAGTTCCGATAAGAAACCACCTATAATATTTTTCATTGATGAAATGGATAGATGTAGACCAGACTTCGCAATTGCACTTCTTGAGAGAGTGAAGCACCTATTCAGTGTAGAAGGAGTTATATTTGTTATTGCTATAGATAGAGGTCAAATCATTCACTCTATAAGGTCAATTTACGGGCTTGGGATGAAAGCCGAGGGCTATTTAAGGAGATTCATAGATTTGGGCTATAGACTACCTCAACCTAGCAGTGATATTTTTTGTAGATTTCTATTTAATAGATTTAAATTGAATGAAGTATATGGGGCTAGAAAGGGACCCCTCCAAAGTGATCCAGATTACCTTATTAATACATTTGCACAACTGGCAAATATCTTTAATTTCAGTCTTCGTCTTCAAGAGCAGTGTTTTACAGAAATGAATCTTGTTTTAAGAACTACTTCTTCTAATGGGATTATTTTTCCAGTTCTGTTACCTTTTTTGGTAGCGTTAAAAGCTTACAACCAAACTATTTATAATAAACTTCACGCTGATTCAGTTAATATTCAAGAGATATTGAGTTGCTTGGAAACAACAGATGCAGGGATTAGTTTTCTAAATGCATGGGAAGGGACTTTAATAGAAGCATATTTTATAGTTGGTTATTTATCAGAAGATGAGATTGAATCAAAGATAAAAGAACTTGAAAGTGTTGCGAAGAATGATGAGCATCCAGAAAAAGACAGAGTCTTAAAAATCTTAAAAAGACTGGGCGATATAACTTCCAATTACTGGAATGAGAAAATTATTGTTAAGAGTTTAGTATCCCATTTGGATATGGTTAGTGATTTCGTTACTAAAATCAAATAGAGAAGATATAGGGGCGGAAAAATTGGGGTAACCTATTTAGGCTCCTAGTGCAAAAGGGAGATCTTTCCTTTTGACTGTTCAGGGGGCAGCAGGCTCCAAAACCATTGCGGAAAAGCCTATCAATTGACGAACGACGATTGAAGATTGATGGAGAAGACGAAGACACCTGCCCTGGTGGGGATTGTTCCCCGGAAGAAGCTCTGGCCGGTAATTCAAAAAGAGCATTGGTATCACATCCCAGTAGAATCCGCCCCACGGAATGTTAAGAGTATTAAGTACGTTGGCTTTTATTTCCCTGTCGCATTTGGCGATAGAAGAGGGTCAAATCTTTACTCTTGATTTTATTGCTGACTGCGGGCTTCGGAACTATTAATTTGTATTGCGTTGTGCGTAATGCGTATTGCGAAAAATAAAGATAAAAGAGAGTTGAGAAGAATTATTGATGATATTGAGGAAGACTTGTTGTAATGCGGTAGCTTGACTCAATTGGTCTATACAATTGTATAAATAAAGACTTGGTCCTCTGATCAGTTCCGACCTAAAAATATAAAATGCCAGTGCGAGATATAGAATATTTAAAGCATAATGTCAGAGACTCAATTGTTAATGATGTGATAAGAGTTGCACGATATCATAGCCGTCATTATTCAGGAAAACAGGCTGGTTTCTTTGGTATTCCGAGGCAAGTATTTTGTTATATCGATTATCTAGGACTAATTGCCTTTGGGGATAATAGCAATACAAAAAGGGCTGTGAAATTTATTAAGAAGTACTTTCCGCTAAATTATCATGATTACGCTGAACTCCTCTATTCAATGTGGCGACATGGAACAGTACATGAATATGAACCGAAGTCTTACTGTGCTTATTTTCCTAGTGAGATGTCGGAAAGGATTAGCGTGAAATGGCTTTCTAATAATAATAATGCAAGGGCCTTCCGCGATGAAAACATGCGGTTCTATTCAATGCAAGGCAACATTAGTAACATTTACTTAGTTATTAATATCTGTCAACTGGCAGATGATTTATTAGCCGCCTTGGATGCTCTCATCTTAGAAATAAGAAATGGTAGAGTTTATAGATGTGCGTGTGAAAATCGCTTAAGTAGGTTGGGCGACGTTCGCAAATATATAGAGGTACGAGGCGTAAATAGTAGAAATGCTGTTAAGAATCAAATTTTTCTTGCCTTTCAGAAACGAGCTGGGGAAATAGACCAGAATGGGAGGGTAGTTAACAGGTTTGCTAAATAAGATGGGCTAGAAGGGGCAATTATTTTGCCAGCAAAGCAAAGATAAGAGATTAGAGAAAGGGAAGGTAGACTGCTGAGGGAGTGGGGTCAGACCTGCGCTATGGACTATAAAGTCGTGGTTGCGATGTCGGACCTGAGCTTGAGACCGAGATACTTCACAATCTTATTTCGCAATAAACTCACAAGAATCTTAATTGAGATATTATGAATAAAACTAACTGGTCTCTGTTTGTCCCCATACACAATTTAGAAATCTCTCGTGATATTGGAGGGGAGCTTAGAGTTGAGAACGTTGTTTTCATTTCATCCGATAAAATCCCTTTTATAAGAAAAAGGTTGGGACTTCCCGAGAAAGTTTCTTATTACAGAAGTAGAATAACTCCTATTGGCGATAAGGGCCTATTTTCGGGGGCCAAAGTATATGCATTCTTAAAATCTAGAAGATGTCCAGAAGATAATCTTACCCATGAATTTCGACGGATAAAAGAGGCTGTTTGTGTTTTGGCATCTTCTCAAATGTACCGATTGAGCAGGCATGAGCGTATCCTATTTGGTGGCCCAGAGTATGGTAACATTCTGTTAGATGACTATTTTCTTTTCTCCAATTCAAATAAGGATTGGAAATATTGCCCCATGAGATTGGATTCCATTAAGCCATATCGTTTGGATAAGCAGTGGAAACGGCAGCTTTCATCTCATTTTTTTCCTCGATTGTTGAGGATTTTGAATGGCGAAATATCAGTTTCACCTAAGTGGAGATTCTCTCTAAGAAATGCTGCTCTATTGGGTGGCCTGAGTTGTTTATCCCGCAATATATGGGAATCTTTTATGTATGATATGGTTGCCATAGAGCTTCTCTTAACTAAGAGGGGAGAACCTTTCCCTGATACGGTTTTGGATAGAATGATGACATTTTTTGGCTGGTTAACTGATTGGAGCCCTAGACCTTGGAAAGATTTAATTAAGCGATTATATAAATTGAGAAACAAATTTGTTCACGCAGGAAGGATCACGGATATAACGGGCCTTGATATAATAAATGCAGATATGTTGCTGGCAAATCTTTTGAATACCCTCTGTTCACTAACAAAGTTAATCAAGTCAAAAGAGGATATCATTGAATTAACCAATAAACTTGCTGCATGTAAGGTTCTTGGCATTAAATTCAAGGGTGGGCCTAAGCAATTAACTTTTCATAAACAGACCTGGCTCAAGCAGGACATTGAAAAACTGGAAAGAAGGCGTCATTGGTTATGGTAAAAGCCCGTAATAAACGGAAAAGTGATTCTGGTCTTATTGAGTATCAATTAATGTGTGAAGTGGGGTCGGACCTGCCTAAGTAACTGAATAATAGATGGTTATCTAAAATTACCCTCCTGGTTTTAAGCTTATGGGTCCAGTTTTACACCCAAAATTGCAGCTCTAAGACAATATTACCTCTTGAAATATATTGAGTTGATGGGGTGGATATTGGGGATATGATTCTCCGCTGTGTGGCTGCCGGGTTGCCGGAGCCTGAATTCGCCGTTACGGATGGATTTGTGACAACGGTTCGGCTCAAGACGGCAGTACTCTGGCTGAGGCCAGAGTCACAGCTAGAGTCAGGGGACCAAGTTGGGCCCAAGTTGAGGCCCAAGAGGCCCAAGTCGGCACCAAGTCGTGGGTGAACCCGGAGGGGACGGTCTTAACTTTCTAACTTACTTTCGGGCAGGATGCCCACAATATCACCAACTTGCTCAAACGCAGATCCTGCTTCGCGGGACTACTCACCTTGGTTCCAGGCCGGCCTCCCTCCAGGGCAGCAGTAGAGGTATGGGGTCACCCATTAAAGGTGCCGTGTCAATAGACAAAAGGATCCCTATTCAAAAATCTTTTTAAAGACTTTGATCGAGCTGCCACCACGATCACGCTCGATAGTCTGTTTCGCGCCTGTTATTTCTTCACCCCGCATTTTTACAGTAGGGTCCGCATCTTAAATATTAAATCTTCCCTTATTAGTTAGACCCAATTCGGCCCTCCGGGGGGTCTTAGACTTGATGTTTTTGGGGTCGGACCTGGGTATCTAGTTGTGAATCAGTGAATTAGCCCAAAAAGCCCCCCTTATAGGTTTTAAACGGGCCATTTGAGGCCCGAAATCGTTTGTTTAAGAAGGTCGTGGATCACCCTTTGCAATATGACAATTCAAGCAGGACTTTTGGGATTTTGTAATTTTGGAGACGGAATTTTGGGGAGGAATTTTGGGGAGGAATTTTGGGGAGGAAATTTGGGGACGTTGTTGACTATCTCAACTTACTCTATGACCGAATAGGGCATGTCGCCGCTTTTCTATTGTTCACAGGGAAGGGTTAATCTAGAAGAGGGTCAAATCTTTACTCTTGATTTTATTGCTGACTGCGGGCACCGGAAACATTTTGGGAAAGCCTATGAAATAACTATTTACAATTGACTGTTGAAGATTGAAAAAGAAGAAGCGGAAGAAAAGTGAATGACTAATGACGGTTGACCCTTCGGCAGTTCGGCAAAGCCCTTCGACAAGCTCAGGACTATAGCTTCCCTTCGGCGGAGTTTATACTGAGCCCAGTCGAAGTGCTCAGGGTCTACGTCACTACAAGCAAGCTCCCCTCGGCTCCGCTCGGGATCTTCGTCAGGACTATAGCTTCCCTTCGGCTACGCTTCCGTCAATTCTGTCAGTCAGTTCTGCCTGATCTCCGACCGGATCTTCGACAGGACAAGCCCTTCGATAAACTCAAGACAGGCAGGGCAAGCGTGCGCGATGCACATTGCGTGATTCGCCCTCATCATATCCCCGCTCGCAAAACGGCACTAGACAGGAAGTACAAGGTATGGTACGTTTGATTGTACAACAATGAAGGGAGGATAGTATGGCAACACAAGTTATTCCGGCCAGTGAGCTTAGAAAAAAGCTGATGAGTTTAATTGCGGAATTGGAGAAGGTTCACGATCATTATGTAATCACAAGGAGGGGAGTTCCCACTGCAGCACTGATTAGCTACGACGAGTTCAGGAGCTTGGTGGCCACGCTGGATGTCATATCGGACAAGAGCCTGGTAAAGGACATTCGAGAAGGCCTTGCATGCGCCGAAGAGGGGGCTATCTATTCTTTTGAGGAAGTTTTCGAGGAGCCCCTCTAATGCCTCCGGTGTATCTAACAAAGAAGGCCCAGAGAAACGTTCGAAAGCTTTCCCCGGAAAATAAGAAGCGTTGTGCAGATGTATTAAGGGTTCTCAGCAAGAATCCCTTGCGCGGTGAACAGCTTCTCGGCGAGTTCAAAGGGTTGAGAAGATACCGGGTGGGCACGTTGCGTATCGTCTATAAGTTGGAGAAAAAGCCAAACAGAATCTTGGTAATTGCTATCGGCCACCGCAGAGAAATATATCGCTAAACGCATCTAAGAAATAGAGAAATCACCTATTTCAGGAACAAAGCAGGGATAAGGGATTAGAGAATAGGGAAGAGTCTGCGGGCTCCGGAAGAGGGGACGGTCTTAACTTTCTAACTTACTTTCGGGCAGGATGCCCACAATATCACCAACTTGCTCAAACGCAGATCCTGCTTCGCGGGACTACTCACCTTGGTTCCAGGCCGGCCTCCCTCCAGGGCAGCAGTAGAGGTATGGGGTCACCCATTAAAGGTGCCGTGTCAATAGACAAAAGGATCCCTATTCAAAAATCTTTTTAAAGACTTTGATCGAGCTGCCACCACGATCACGCTCGATAGTCTGTTTCGCGCCTGTTATTTCT
>Ga0222680_1000027_pt1 | contig 65594 bp, 61 predicted proteins | sample AntAcemetage1004_FD_181146 | JGI IMG/M metagenome (GOLD analysis project Ga0222680, IMG submission 181146) | Saline water microbial communities from Ace Lake, Antarctica - #1004 | ecosystem: Environmental > Aquatic > Non-marine Saline and Alkaline > Saline | place: Antarctica: Ace Lake... | reverse complement strand
TTTTCGTTCAGTGATGTCACGGACTATGCCGCGAAAACCGACAGGTTCTTCTTTATCGTCTCTTATCAGAGAAACATTAAACTCAAGAGTTCTTTTGCTGCCGTCCGTTCTGATTACTTCATAATCCTCTACATCGGCAGGTTTTCCCGTCCGATAGACCTTGTTAAATGTCTTGTATATCTTCTTCGCTGTTTCGGGGGAGGTATATTCGAGGTCGCTCATCCCCATGAGTTCATCCGCCTGGACATCGGCTATCCTGCGCATAGCCTCATTGAAAAAGGTAAACCTCCCGGCAAAATCAACTTCATAGTAACCATCTTCCATGCTCTCAATGATGGTGCGGAACCTCTCCTCGCTTTTTACCAGCGACTCTTCTGTCTCTTTTCGTTTCGTGGCATCACGTACTATGTTGCGGAAACCGACAGTCTCGCCCTTTTTGTCTCTGGTAAGATGAACGGAAGCCTCCATAGTCCTTTTGCGGCCATTTTTCCCGGTAATTTCGTAATCTGTTATCTCCGCGGATTCTCCTGTTCGGTAGATCTTGTTAAATATACCGTACAGTCTCTCTGCGGCTTCCGGACTTGTGTATTCCCTGTAGCTCATTCCAATTAGTTCATCCGCCGGAAACCCCATTATACTGAGCGTTGTCTCATTGAAGAAGGTGAATCTGCCGGCAAGGTCAAGCTCAGCATAACCTTCTGACTGGCTTTCAAAGATAGTGCGGAACCTCTCCTCGCTTTTCCGCATCTTTTCTTCAGCCTGTTTGCGTTCGGTGATGTCGCGAATATTTAATATGCCTCCAACTGCCTGTCCATTATCGTCAAAGATAAAATCTCCTATGGCTTCCACCCATATATAGTGTCCATCGACATGTTTTGCCCTGTATTCTGCCTTACCCGGAGTGGAAGTGGCGATGGCATTGGCGAATATTGCCTTTACATTTTCGATGTCTTCCGGATGAACTATTTCGAAAGAAGGCCTGCCGATCCTTTCTTCGATTTCATATCCGAGAATACCTTTAATGGAGGGGGCCGTATACTGGACATTCCCGTTCAGGTCTATCATGAAAACGAGATCCTGCATGTTTTCCGTAATCAGGCGGAGCATACGTTCGCTTTTCTTCAACTCCTTTTCCATCTTGTGTTTATACAAGGCCATTTTTACGGCGGCTTGCAGCTCCATATCCTCGAAGGGCTTGAACAGACAGCCGAAGGGTTCAGAGCGGGCGATATCTTCAAGCCGGGCATCGCTGATATTGGCAGTGACATACACAACGGGAATGTTGAAACGGGCATGAATCTGACCAGCCGCCTCCACGCCGTCCATCTCTCCCTGCAGGATTATGTCCATCAACACCAGATCCGGGTACAGTTCCTCGGCCATTCTGACGGCCTCTTCTCCCGAAGAGACGATGGCAGAAACATCGTATCCCATGGACTCAAGCTTGCGCCTCATTTCCAGAGCGATGATCCGTTCATCTTCAACGATCAGGATCTTTGATTTTTCATCCATTGTTTAACTTCCTTTGTTCGAGTGGTTGAGTGGGTTAGTGGGTTAGTGGTTGAGTAGGTGACCCGTAACGCGCAACACGTAACCCGTATAGTTTCCAGTTTCAAGTTTCACTCGACCCTCTGCGGGCAACTGTTCATGTGGGGGACAGAGCCCCCACGCTACTCCCTGACCCCTGACCCCTGACCCCTGACCCCTGACCCCTGACCCCTGATCCCTGATCCCTGATCCTTGATCCCTGAGTATCATATCCTCTTCCTGTACTCCTGTTCCTTGAATGTGATTCTGAATGATGTTCCTTTGTTCCTGTCAAGTTCCATGGTGCCGTGAAGCTGCTCGGTGAGCATATTCGCCAGCTGCAGGCCGAAGGTCTCCGTGTTTTTGTAATCTGTCTCTTCAGAAAAACCGATGCCGTCGTCTGCGACGGTCAGTGTGTATTCTTCTGTCTTCTTGTTTCGTGTGAGTTTTACGGCAATGTTCCCTTTTCCGCCTTCGGGGAAGGCGTGTTTAAGAGCGTTTGAGATAAGTTCGTTTATGATAAGTCCCAGTGGTATCGCTGTTTCGATATTGAAGAGGACGTCTTTTATCTGTGACGAGAACCTTACGACCCTTGAATCCACTCTGTGGACCTGAAAGAGACGGGCTGACAGATCTTTCATATAATCGTGGAAGTCAATCCGGGACAGGTCTTCTGAAAGATAGAGCTTCTCATGAATAAGAGACATTGACCTGATTCGATCCTCGCAATTTTTTATCAGTGAAAGGGCTCTTTCATCCTCTATATCTCTGGACTGGAGGGAGAGCAGGCTTGAGATTATCTGCATGTTGTTCTTGACCCTGTGGTGAATCTCGGCAAGGAGGGCCTCCTTTTCACGAAGAGAGCGCTTGATATTGTCTTCGGCGTTTTTCCTCTCCGTTTCATCTCTGATTATCCCCTGATATCCCGTAACATTACTCTTCGAATCATGTGTTTGAACAGCAGTAATGCTTGCCGGAAAGACCGTACCGTCCATCCTTTTGAAATTGACCGCATGGGATGTCACATATCCTACTCTGCCTATTATTTTCATAAAGGTGGCCCTGTCCTCAGGATCTGCATACATATCCCCAGCGATATCCATTTTATCCAGATCTTCGCTTTTACTACCGAAAAGCTTAAGGCCGTAATCATTTATGTCAAGAACTTTGCCGTCCACGCTTGTTATTAAAACAGCATCTTTTGAGGCAACAAAGAAGTTCCTGTATTTTTCCTCGCTCTGACGCAGGGACTCTTCGGAGCGCTTGAGGGGTGTTATGTCCATCAGTGAGGCAATACTCCTTTTGGTCCCGGGGATTATGTTCACTCTGATGAAGATATCCCTTATGCTTCCATGCCTATCTGCAAAGCGGAAGGTGTACTCTGTCGGTGATTCATCTCCATTTTCTCTCCGTCCGGCATGATATTCCTTCATTGTTTCCAGGTCTTCACTGGCTACGAATTCAATCCACTTTTTCTTTCCCTCAATTTCTTCTCTGGAATAACAGCTGAGTTTCTCGAATTCCGAGTTTACCATGGAGATAGTCTTATCTTCCTCAAGAATCAAGGTGGCCGTTCCTGTGTTCTCAAATACACTGCGGTAGCGTTCTTCGTTTACCTGCAAAAGCTCTTTCCCTACCTTGAGTTCTCTTGTCTTTCTTTTTACCTGTATTCTTGATACGATGATTACAAGAATAAAAACAAAGAGTAGAGTCGCGATGATTTTTGATGCCCTGCCAAGCCACAGGGGGAATACTTCAACCCTCTTTTCAGCGATTTCTGCCTCAAAATATTTTTCCAGCAACCGGTAATAGATTGAACGTTCATCCTGTTTAAGCTGCTTTATATGATAATTTATTCTTGCGGGAAAATATGGGGTTGATTTGGCATATTTTGGAAAGGCAAATTTCATATTTACCGGTTGGAAAAGAATCGGCGTCTTTTTGACTTTAAAATTCTTCGCGTTTTTATTCCCGAAGTTCCTGTTTGTTATCCCGGCATCGGCCTTGCCTTCTTCTACCGCCCTGAATACTTCAGTGTAATTATCCAGTTCCAGGAAGGTGCAGTTTAAATTAAATCCGTGGGCGATTTCTCTCAATCCGCCGGCCCCTTCAAGGTTCACGCTTCCTTTGAGCGCGGCGATCTTTTTGTTTTTCAGGTCGGTGATGGATTGGATTTCCTCATTCTCTTTATTGGCATACATCCTTGTCCAGCTCATAAGGACAGGGGCTTCGGAGAAGGCGTAGAGTTTGTTGCGCTTTTCCGTAAATGCCACATCCGGCATTATATCTATTTCTTTATTTATTAAATGGTCGAGCCCATCACTCCATGTCCCCCAGACATATTCTATCTCCCAGTTTTCTGTTTCAGCTATGTCTTCCATGAGGTCAGGCCAGAATCCGGAAACTCTGCCGTTATCATCCATATAAATTTTAGGGTGATTCGCATAAGCGCCGACCTTTACCGATAGCCGTTCCTGCCCGGCAGCGGCGGCAGAAAAAAAGGCGGCTGTAAAGATGAAGACAAAGGCGAGAAGCAGAAGAAGGAATTTACGATTTATGCCTTGAACGTATTTTTGATAGTTTATGAATGATTTCATCTTCTGCATAAAACCTCCCAGTCTAGGTTAAATAGTCGATGTAACTATTTAACCCGGCCCCTGATCATTTAACCATCTTGAATCTCAGTATAATGACGGCTCCCTTTGGCTCGTTGTCCTCAACCCAGGTGTAACCGCCATAGCTCTTCATGGCCTTTTCAACAATGTGGAGGCCGAGGCCGGTGTGGCCTGTGTCACCATGTATAAAGCCCTCTTCAAAGACCTTTTCCTTTATCTCATCGGGGATACCTGTCCCGTTGTCGGCAATCCGAACCTCGCACAGGTCTCTTTCTTTGCCTGTGGTTATCGTTATTCTGTCGGCCTTTCCGTGGTTGACGGCATTTCTTATGATGTTGTCTATGACGGAATTCAGGGACTCATCCGCCATAACACGGGCCTTGCCTTTGATCTTAAATTTTACGGATGAATAGCTTTTTTTGACTTCATCTATGGCGTCTCTTATCTCGAACACCTTCAGCTCTTTGTGGCGGGAGATGAAGGTTTCAAGCTCTCTCATCTGACCTATAAGCTCCAGACACCTTTCGGTACGGGTGGATATCTCTTTCAGGTATTCTTCTTCGGGGGTTTTGTTGTAGAGGTTGAGCGCGCTTTGTATGACGACGAGGTCATTGGTCAGGTCGTGGCGGAGGATCTGGTTGATGAGGGCGAGGTGTTCCTGGTGGTTCTTTATTTCTTCTTCGGCCTGCTTGCGGTCGGTGATGTCACGAATATTTAATATGGCTCCAACTGCCTGGCCATCATCGTCAAAGATAAAATTTCCTGCGGCTTCCACCCATACATAGTGTCCATCGGCATGTTTTAGCCTGTATCGTGCTTTGGCCGGAGTGGAGGTGGCGATGGCATTGGCGAATATTGTCTTTAAATTTTCGATGTCCTCCGGATGAACTAGCTCAAAAGAGGGTCTTCCGATCCTTTCTTCAGTTTCATATCCGAGAATATCTTTAAGCGAGGGGGTCGCATACTGGATATTCCCATTCAGGTCTGTCATGAAAACCAGATCATTCATATTTGTCGCAATCAGACGGAGCATCTGTTCGCCCTTTTTCAGCTTCTTATTCGCAGCCGCCAAGCTTTGCTCCCATTTCTTTTTGTAAAGGGCAACTTCGATGGCCGCCTTTACCCCTTTTTCATGAAAGGGCTTTACTATGTATCCGTAGGGATTTGTTTTGATTGCCCTCCTTACAGTATTGTCGTCGGCATAGGCGGTGAGGAATATGACCGGGATATCCATCTCTTCCCTGATTTTCCTGGCGGCGGAGATGCCGTCCATCCTTCCCGGCATGACAATATCCATCAGGATGGCATCGGGATGGAAACGCCTCGCAAGGTCCACCGATTCATCCCCGGAAGAGGCGCTCTCCGTGACATCGTATCCCATATTCGCGAGGCGCTCCTCCATCTGTGTGGTTACCGCCACCTCGTCGTCGGCTATCAGAATTTTAGCCATCTTTGCCCCCCATCTTTGTTTTGAATGTTATGGTAAACTCTGTTCCTTTGTCCAGGTTAAGTTTAATAGTGCCCTTCAACTGTTTCTGAACCAGATTTCTGACAAGCCTCAGACCAAGGCTGTCATCCTTTAAAAAATCATCTCCTGTCAGAAAAGAACTGCTGCTGCCATCGTTTCTGACAATTATCAGGACTTTGTCCCCTTCCGTAATCTCCATCGTAACTTGAATAGTTCCTTTCTCCCCATCCGCGAAGCCATGCTTATAAGCGTTGGCAATGAGTTCGTTCAGGACGAGGGAGCAGGGCTCGGCCTGCCCTATGGGAAGGTAGATGCCAGAGGCACGAACACTAAAGTTTACCATCTTTCCCTCCGAATAGATATGTTTCAGGAGGTCCGTCATCTCCCGGATATGCAGCCCCATATCAACCCGGTCAAAGTTTCCGCTGTCATAGAGCTGCGAATGGATAAGCGCCATCGTGTGGATTTTGGATCGGGCATCTTCTATTGCACCGATCGCCTCACTGCTGCGGGTTTGCATGCTGCCTATATCCAGCGTACTTGAAACGACCTGCAGATTATTCCTTAGTCTGTGATGGATCTCGGAGAGGAGCGTCTCCCTGTTTTGCAGGGCTTTGCGGAGTTGCTTCGAAATCTTTTTGCACCGGATCATTTCTTTGTCCAGGGCCTCATTTGCGGTCGTCAGCTCAAGCGCGCGTTTTTCAAGCTCTGTTGTGCGCCTTTTCACCTTATCTTTAAGCAGGGCGGAGAGACTGCGCAGGGCCTCGTTCGCCTCTCGGTGTCTTTCACAGAGGATTCCCGCTGTCGCGCCCACGAAGACAAACATAAGGCCTCTGGCCAGGTCGGCCATGCAGATAGAGGGGAGACTGAAGAGTATATGTATCAGAAACAGAAAAGCGCTTACGGAAAGCCCGCCCTTCAAACCCCACCAGAAGGAGGCCGTAATGATGGGCAGATAAAAGAGGTGGGTGTAGAAAATGGTTACGCCATGGATCACATGAAAATAATACTCCATCCAGATACAGGCTGCCACCATGGCCGCCACGATAATAAAACGGCGATAACTTGCCCTATTGATTTCGTTCATTGCATGTGATTCCAAAAACCTTTTCTTTGTCGGAGTGCACTCTATCAACAATATACACTCTGTGATCTTTCCACGAACAGTATTAAAAAATCGTTTGGTAATCGTGGGTAAATCGGGTCATTAGGACAGGAGAAACAGCTTTGGATTATCGGACCATACCTCTCCAAGTTAAAGCTTTTCAAAAGCACATACAATAATTTGAAGATCAGATGAAGTAGGATCACTCGTCCCAGTAACTCCATTGTGATGACTTGTCAAGGAATATATAGCTAACAGGAATATTGGCTCAACAAAAGCTTAGTGATAATATTCTTTAGGTATTAAAACCACTTATGCCAACTCATCCTTTTTATGAAATTCCCACTTTCAACAGTACCCACAGCCGATGCACGCGACCGGACCAATGCGCGCCCCGCCTCCCTTTCTCGGTGTCACGTCTTAACAACTCTATTCTATTTACGTTAGAGGGAGGTGACGATGGAGGTGAAATTGAGACAAAGCGAATTGAAAACGAATGGAACGTTGCCATCTTTGCAAAAATCTGATAGTCGAAATTATGTACTAATGCAAGCGCACATTCAACGATAATGAACATCCTATCCTTCGATGGTTTAACAAACCTCGCGGGATTCTGTGACTCCCTTCCATTTCTTTATGTGATACTGCCGGATCATTGGAATCCATCGTTTAAACGCTGACAATAACGGGTTGCTGGTCGATACCATAGCAACGGGTATACTGCTGTAAAGAAAGTTTCAAATGAGATCAATCATTTCATGACAGACCTTACGTTCAGGAGGGAAAGATATGATAAACTTTTCGCAGAAGTGCAGGAATATAACAACCCTGTATCTTATCGACAAAAACCAGCAGAAACTTGCCTCCAAACTGAGAGCGAGCGTGCGGGGCAAAAAAGCGATCCTGGTTATCCCGACACTGGCAACAGAGTTTACCGACCCGGAGAACAATCCCGTCTTTACCAATATACTCAAACAGCTCGGCAAGGTTTCATACCTGAAAAAGGTCATCTTCGGACTCGATGCGGCTACCGACGCAGAAGCGCTGGAGCTTGCGGCCCTCCTCAAGAAATACGGAATACGCAATTATATCATACAGCATAACGAAGGTGACCGGTTCAAGGAACTGTACCAAAGAATCGACAGTTTCAGCTTCGCTTTCAGGCAACCCGGGAAAGGCAGGAACATGTTCATGTCTTTCGGGATAGCCCAGGCTATTGGAGCCGATTATATCGGTGTCATCGATGCCGACATACGGACCTTTCACCACAGGCAGCTTGACCGGCTCTTCTACCCCATCATTGTGTTGAATTATCAGTTTTCCAAGGCATCCTATCTGAGGATCGGACACAACCGCATGTACGGGAGGATAAAACGTCTCCTGCTCGATCCGTTTCTCCTGGCCCTCAAACGAAAATTCCGGGAATCGGAGGACGAAAAATTCATCAGTCTCATCGACTATCTGCTGGCATTTAACTATCAGCTGTCGGGAGAGACGGCATTTGAGATAAACCTTCTCAAACGTATGCATTTCGCCACTAACTGGGGAGTTGAACTCTTTACCCTTATAGAGGTCTACCGGAAGGCAAACAATATAGCGCAGGTGCAATTCTCTTCACGCCCGTTCGAACACAAGCACCAGCCCCTCTCGGCGGATGATCCGGAATCGGGTCTCAATAAGATGGCCACGGATATCGTCACCACACTGCTTTCCACACTGGTCGTTGAAGAGGGATTTCAGATATCCGATTATTTTGTCCGGGATATTACCGCAACCTATCTGAACATGGCCAATGAACTTATCAAGAAATACTCCGAGAATGCATCTTTTTCAAATCTTGAGTACGACAGGAATGAGGAGGAGGCCATGGTAAAGGGGGTATTTCGGGATTCCATCCTGGCCGCCGGAGAATCCCTCACCTCATCAACCCATCTCATCGGTGATAATCTGCTACACCTTATGGTCAATGATAAGAGGTTCAAGGGGTATAAGGATGCCGGACTTATCGACGACCTCATCGCCTATGAAAAGGAGAGCAAGAATCGTATATTCGAGATCCCTCAGACCGTCTCGTGGGAGCGGATCATTATGAAACAACCTGACATCTTGAGCGATATACGGGATGCCGTGGAAAAGGAAACGGCCTTCTTTACGAAGACTCGATAACGTCCTTTTGTCGCCAGACAAAAAAACAGATTGGGCAAACCCGGAAAGGAGAGAAGATGAAAGAGAAATTTGATGTGGTGGTTGGCATTCCCTCTTACAATGAAGCACAAACCATAGGATATGTAACCAGGATGAGTGGAGAGGGACTTGCCAAATATTTTCCCGATGCGAGAAGCGTCATCGTCAACTGCGACAACAACAGCCCGGACGGCACGAAGGAGGCGTTCCTCTCCGCGGATGTCCCCGACATGATTAAAAAGGAATATATCTCCACGCCGGAAGGAATAAAGGGAAAGGGGAACAATTTCTACAACCTCTTCCGGTTTTGCCAAGATGCGGAGGCAAAGGTTACGATTGTTGTTGACGCGGATCTTCGATCGATTACGCCGGAGTGGATAAAATATCTCGGTTATCCCATAAAGGAGGGAGAGGATTTTGTCACCCCCCTTTATTCGAGACATCAGTTTGACGCCACCATCACGAATCATCTGTGTTATCCACTTATTTTTTCCCTGGCAAGATTTGACGTCCGGCAGCCTATAGGGGGAGATTTCGCCTTCTCTCCAGGGCTCTGCTCCTACTGGCTCGACCAGGAATGGACCGATATGACGAGGCAGTACGGAATCGACATCTTTATGTCGCTTAACGCGGTTTTCGGCGGATTCAACATCTGTCAGTCGGGGCTTGGAAATAAAATCCACAACGCAAGTTCTCCAAAGCTTGGAAGGATGTTTGAGGAGGTGGTCTATACGCTTTTTTCAATACTCCTCCGATACCGCCATATATGGCTGGAGACCCTGGTACAGGAGAATTCACACGATATATATGGGCCTGAACATACGATAAATCGATACGGCCTTGAAAAGATGACGGAACCACAAGATCTGTCCATAGACATCATAGGGCTGAAGAAACAATGTCGAGATGAATACGAAACGTATAAGCATCTGATAAAACGATATCTTAGTTCGTACGGCTACAATAGGATCCATTATATGTTCATGATCGACAATTATGATCTGGACACAATGATCTGGACACAGATTGTATATAAGTTCCTCTTCCTGTTTGATGGTGCCTCGGAAGAAACAAAACAGGAAATTATTGATGCCCTGAAACCTCTGTATTTCGCGCGCAGTATTACCTTCGACTACACAACTTTTCGATACAGTGTCAATTTCGCGGGGAAAGAGATAAAGGATCAATCGAGGGCGTTTCTGTCACAGAAACCGTATCTGATGGGGCTGTACCTGACAAAGAGTCACATGTTCAGGCACTGGCAAAGATAACGGATTCCGGGACGGAATTCTGGAATTAAAAGTGTGTCAGCGGCGGTTTTCCGACGGGAAAGACATTGAATCCGATCTTGAACAGGTTACTGTGATCAAGAATATTCCTGCCGTCAAAGATGAAGGCGGGTTTACGCATGTTTTTGTAAATTTTTTCAAAGTCGAGCGCGGAGTATATCTCCCACTCGGTCATAACGGCAATGGCGTCACACCCCGCAGCCGCTTCACAGGGGTCTTCGATAAAATCGATCTTCTCTTTTATGTCCCCCAGATCGGTCTCAGCATTTATAAGCGCCCTGGGATCGGTGATTACAAGTTTGGCCCGCTCTTCGACAAGCCTTCTGGATACGGATATTGCCGGGCTTTCTCTTGTATCACCCGTATTGGCCTTAAAAGCGAACCCGAAGAGACATATCTTCTTGCCGGCCAGCGTGTTGAACATTGCGCCAAGCATGTTCAGTATGAAACGTTCCTTCTGATAATCATTTATCTTTACCACCCCTGCCCAGTAGTCAGCCACCTCGTCAAGACCATAATGCCGGCACAGATAGACCAGATTCAGTATATCCTTTTTGAAGCATGATCCGCCAAAACCGATGCTGGCATTCAGAAATTTGCTTCCCACACGGCTGTCCATCCCGACTGCCCGGGCAACTTCGGTTATGTCGGCTTCGGTCTTTTCACACAGGGATGAAATGGAGTTTATCGAGGATATCCTCTGCGCCAGAAATGCATTTGAGACAAGTTTTGACAGTTCACTGCTCCAGATATTGGAGGTAATTATCCGCTCCCGTGGAACCCAGTTGGCATATATCTCGACCAGTTCATCTCTCGCCTTAAGACCGTCGGGCGTTTCGCGCGAGCCTATAAGAACCCTGTCCGGGTTCTCCAAATCCTTGATTCCAGTCCCCTCAGCCAGAAATTCCGGATTGGAGAGGATGTCAAAGTGAATTCCATTGGCGGTGGAGGTAAGTATCCGTTCCATCGCAAGGGCGGTTTTTACGGGGAGTGTGCTCTTTTCAACAATTATCTTATGCGAGTGTGAGGCCTCGCGTATCTGCCGGGCCGTCTTCTCCCAGTATTGAAGATCGGCGGCCATCCCGGCGCCAGCGCCGAAGGTCTTGGTCGGGGTGTTCACACTGACAAAGATTATATCTGCTTCTTTAATTCCTTCTTCAATTTCCGTGCTGAAAAACAGGTTCCTGCCACGGACCTCCTTAACGATCTCATCGAGACCAGGCTCGTATATAGGGAGTGTGTCCGAATTCCACGCGGCAATACGATTTGGATCAATATCAACGATCATAACTCTGTATTGGGGGCACTTATGGGCAATCATCGCCATCGTGGGGCCGCCCACATAACCTGCCCCGATGCATAGGATATTTTTTTCAAAGGCCATATCTTTTCCCCTTCCAGCGTCACAGAGCAGAACTAAAAAAAACGGGGGTAAGCCAAATGCCTGTCACCCGCTTTTGATTGGAGGCGGCAGCCGGACTCGAACTGGTGAATAACGGTTTTTAGGACACTACCCCTATGCCCCCGAAATCGCGGTAACGCTAACAATCTTTTGGCTTTTTTGCAAGAACATTCCCTGCAATTGTCTGGGAATAGTTATAGAACGGTGGAAACAATTATCATGGAAGCGCTCCCAGAAACTTGGCCGCAGGCATCACTCTGACTCTGCCATTGAATGTATCAGCGCCTTCACTAAGTGTTATTTGATACAGATATGGGATTTTCAGTCTTTCACCATAATAGTTGAGTGCGGGATTCGGCGTCCTGCTTGCTGTCTTGCATTCTACGGCAAACCACGGCCTGCCCTCGGCGGTAACCAGAAAATCAACCTCTCTTTTGCCGGCATCTCTCAGGTAGTGAAGGCCAACTCTGTAGCCCTCCTGATCTTCAAGGGCATGTTTCATTTTTAACAGGTGACATGCCACGAGATTCTCAAAACGTGCCCCTTCATCAGGCACCACGGACCAGTCCCATAGATATATTTTTGCGGCTTTTTTGAGCGATCGTATGGCCTTGTGGGTAAAGGGTGTCACACTGAAACAGTGATACAGGCGGTCAAGAATGGCCATCCAGTGGGAGACCGCACGATGGCTGACTTCGAGATCTTCCCGCAATGACTGAAGGGAGAGAAGGTTGCCTATACGATCTTCGAGCATGGACGCCAGCAGTTCCATTGACGAGAGATCCCTGACGTTTTCAAGATCACGCACATCTTCTCTGAAAAAACGATCCAGTCGTTCCCGCTGCCATCTTCTTAAACTGCGTTTATTGTGCTTCAGGAAAGGCTCTGGAAAGGAACCGAACTGAAATAATGCAGGCAACAGATCCTGTTCAATCTTTTCGGGAAATTCAAGCTTTTTTCCGGGGATGAGAGTTGCCTTCGTTTTTTGCAGTTCACCAATCGAAAAACCGTGCAAACGATGGGCATGGTAACGTCCCTGTAGTGAATCTCCTCCCTTGCGGTAAATATCCAATCGGGCGCTGCCCGTTATGATAAACCGGATTCGATCGCCGTGAGAATCATATTCACCCTTGATCCAGCCCTTCCAGTTTTTATATTTATGGAGTTCATCAAAGACTATGACGCTTTCAACAGCAGGCCACTGCGCGGCTAATATCCTTTTTCGATCCGCCCGGTTGTCCCAGTTGTAATACTGGTGTTCTTCGCATTCCAGAAAGGTCTTCGCCAGGGTTGTTTTGCCTACCTGTCGGGGACCGGAAATAAAGACCATCTTGTCTTCGAGGTCGTGGTGGATCGGTTCTGTCAGGTACCGTGGTATTAGCATGTGAGCTTATTTACCATAAAGCAAATAAATACACAATAATTTTTGCTTAAGTGCAAAAATCGAAACGTTCGCACAATTGAAGGGTTTCCTGAAGGACTGGAAGGAACTGCTTTTCGATGTTGTCAAAAAAGCATCGAAAATTGTATCGGGACCTTCCGGTATGCACAAATCACTCCTGACCCCCACTTAAGAAAAGGGGTTGCAAGTTATTATTTAAACCTGCAACCCCTCTGCTTTGTCTGGAGGCGGCAACCGGACTCGAACCGGTGAATAACGGTTTTGCAGACCGTTGCCTTAGCCACTTGGCTATGCCGCCAAAAAACTGGAGCGGGCGAACGGATTTGAACCGTCGACGTCAACCTTGGCAAGGTTGCACTCTACCACTGAGTTACGCCCGCTTGATTTTTGAAGAACCCTATTAATAAAATAAGTTCGCATTGTCAATGAAAACTTGTTAACCAGCAAGCTATTTCCTGATTTTTGCCTTATAAAACTTCATAAAATAATCTGTCCCTGACCATAATGTCAAAACGAGCGCGAGGTAAAGAATAACCATGCCTACCGAATGCGCGTTAAGACCAAAGACGGTATCATAGTGTATCAACAGCGCCGACACCGCGACAATCTGGCACAGGGTTTTCTGCTTGCCCAGTCTGCTTGCTTCGATTACGAGTCCTTCAGCCGAAGCGATACTTCGCACGCCGTCAACAAGTACATCCCTCATGATAATAATGGCAACTATCCATGCCGGGATTCTGCCTATGGGGATCATCATGATCATTGCCGTACTCACTATAAGCTTGTCTGCCACGGGGTCCAGAAATTTCCCCATCGTGGTCACTATATTGTACTTTCTCGCCACGTAGCCATCTACGAGGTCCGTGATCGAGGCCAGAATAAACAGTACGGCAATGACCATGCTCAGGATCCTCCCTGGAGAAAGAAGCAGCAGAAACAATACAGGAACAACTGCAAGCCTGAGAAGGGTGATAGAGTTAGGAAGATTGAATACCTCGCTTCTATCCTCTGATATCGTCATCTTATCAAAGGCATCTTTCAGGAACTTTATCATGTTATCCTTTCGGAACCTTATTCCAGTCGGCGAGAAATCTTTCAACACCCAGATCTGTGAGAGGATGCTGGGCGAGCTGTTTTATGACCTTAAACGGGATCGTGGCGATATCTGCCCCGAGGAGCGCCGCGTCAAGGACATGAAGCGGGTGCCTGACGCTGGCAACAATAATCTCGCAATCGAATTCATAGTTGTCGAAGATAGTAAGTATCTGTTCCACGAGATCCATCCCATTATAAGAGATATCATCAAGCCTCCCTATGAATGGACTGACATATTCAGCGCCCGCCTTGGCGGCGAGAAGCGCCTGCACCGGAGAGAAAATCAGCGTCTGGTTTACACTGATCCCAAGATCAGACAACATCCGCGTGGCCTTCAATCCCTCGGTTGTCATCGGAATCTTCACGACAACATTCCCAGCGAGCTTAGCCAGTTTTTCTCCTTCGGCAACCATACCCTCAGCGTCTTCACTTATTACTTCAAGACTCACAGGGCCATCCACTATCTCCAGTATCTCTCTGACTACTGTGTCAAAATCCTTCTTTTCCTTTGCCACAAGAGAGGGATTCGTGGTCACACCATCGACCATCCCCAGTTCCAGCCCTTCTTTTATCTCATCAATATTTCCGGTATCTATAAAAAATTTCATGCAATCTCCTCAGGCGTTCTCTTTATTGTATTTTTCAAGGCATTCCCTGCTGCAAAAGTACATGGTCTTGCCATCCACGGTAGCTTTGTGCGCGCTGGTTATCGGCACATACGTGCCGCAATACGGATCCTGAACAAGATCTTCTCCCACAATAGATCGGGGCTGTCCGCCGGGACGATTCTTCGATATCTCCCCCACCTGGGCGAACAGAAACTTAGAAAATCGATATATCACATATACAATAATGCCTGCAATTACTAAACGAATCATTCTCAAACAAACGGGCCGTCTTCACCGTTTATGCATGGGAGCTCCCGGCAACAAGCTGCGGAGAATCTCCTGTTGTTAAGGAAAATGTTTATTTTATATTCGGTCGCTAACCCCGGAGCAAATCTGCCTGTGCGTTGCATGCAGACAGGCAACGGGGAATGCACTCGCTGATCAATTCAACTTTGTTGTTATCCTGAAGCCTGTCAAGCAGTCCCTTCACAGAAACTCCGAATGCGGGATGTATAGCACAGGAAGCTATTTCATTCAACGGGACAAGCGCAAAACGCCTCTTGTGAAGCTCTGCGTGCGGAATGGCAATTCCTTCCTCTTTTACAACAGCCTGCCCGTAGAGCAGGATATCGATATCTATTATCCTCGGCCCCCACTTCTTCCCCCTGTTTCTGCCCATTTCGTTTTCCACTCTCTGCATGGCATTCATGAGGGCACGCGGCCCGAGCATGGTTCTTATCTCGACAGCTCCATTTACAAACCAGTCCTGCTCCTCGAAACCAACCGGCTGAGTCTTATATAAGGACGAGCATCTCAAGATTCCGACTCCATCCACATCAGCTATGCGTTTGACAGCAGCGGTACAGTTCGCCGCGGCATCCCCGATATTGGAGCCTATACCCAGAAAACAAATAACCCCGTCTTCCAATTATCCTTACCCTCAGTCCTGCAGACCCAGGACGTCCTGCATATCATAAAGACCTTTCTCCCTGTCCACTATCCAGGTGGCCGCCCTGATGGCTCCTCCGGCGAAGTTATCGCGGCTGTGTGCCCGGTGAGTGAACTCCAACCTCTCACCCATACCGCCGAAGATCACAGTGTGTTCGCCGACTATGTCACCGGCTCTCACGGTATGCACGCCGATCTCGGCATCCGGCCTCGGACCTGTCATACCCCTGCGTCCATATACACCGACCTTGTCAATGTCTCTGTCAAGGGCCTGCGCTATAATCTGGGCCATTTTTACAGCGGTCCCGCTGGGCGCGTCCTTCTTCTGGTTGTGATGTGCCTCTATGATCTCCACATCGTACCCGTCGCCGAGGATCCCGGCCATGTCTTTGAGCATCTTGAACATTACATTTACGCCAACGCTCATGTTGGGAGCCAGGACACACCTTGCCCCTCTGGAAATGTCCGCCACCTGCTCCATCTCATCCGGTGTCAATCCAGTAGAACCTATGACAATTGCCTTATCACTGTCCGCAGCTATCCTGAGATGTTCAACAGAGGCTGTGTGGCTGCTGAAATCAATAACAACATCACATCGTCCGATGCAATTGTTCAGGTTATCTTCCAGGATTACACCGGTTTCACCCAGTCCGAGATACGAGCCGACATCACTGCCCGTGAGTTGATGTCCCTTCTGTTCCACCGCTCCCACAAGTTTTAATCTATCATCACCATGGACAAGCGTTATGATACGCCCACCCATTCGCCCGGCGGCACCTGTAACTATTATCTTTATCACATTGCTCACCATCACCAGATCAGACCATAATCAGTCATAATTTGTTTTAATTGTTCATAATTTGCGTCCGACATTCCGCAAAGAGGAAGCCTTAATTCATATTCTATCTTACCCATCATTGCGAGGGCAGCCTTTACCGGAACAGGGTTGGTTTCCAGAAAACACGCGTCCATCACTGTTCTCATCCTGTGATGGAGCCCGCGAGCCTTGACCAGATCGCCATCATCATAGGCGTCTATCATAGCAGCCATATCTTCGGGAATAATATTAGATACAACGGAGATAACCCCCCTGCCCCCTACAGCAAGAACAGGCAGAACCGTGAAGTCATCTCCAGACAGGACGGCAAAATCGTCACCGCAGAGTTCCAAAACCCTGCTTATCTGTTTCAGGTCCCCCGATGCTTCCTTTACACCTGCGATATTACTGATTTTTGAAAGTCTTGCATCGGTCTCCGGCAGGAGATTAATCCCCGTTCTGCCCGGCACATTGTAGAGAATAATCGGCACAGGAACGGCATCCGCCACTGCCTTGTAGTGTTGATAAAGCCCCTCCTGCGAAGGTTTGTTATAATAAGGCGTAACGTGCAAGGTCCCATCTGCTCCTGCTTTGTACGCATGTTCGGTAAGCCTTATGGCCTCTCTTGTGCTGTTGGAACCCGTCCCCGCGATTACAGGAACTCTCTTATTGACGGCATCAATGGTAATCTCGATAACCCTGTCGTGCTCCTCATGGGACAGTGTCGCACTCTCCCCCGTGGTGCCACAGGGAACAATTCCATCTGTACCAGACTCTATCTGGAACTCGATAAGCTTCCTCAGCGCCTCTTCATCCACCCTGCCATCTTTGAAGGGTGTTACAATTGCGACTATCGCTCCTCTAAACATTGACTCTCCTCCTGTTGAAAGTTTGGTTTTCCGGTCAACTAATACACCTGTTATCCGACCACCTGAATCCTTTAGCCCTTCCTCCTATTGAAGGAAATCCGGCACACTCTCGCCTCTTATCAGGTCTGTCCGGGTTTCTCCGGATCTTATCACATAAAATTCCGCGCCTCTGACAAGCACCTCCGGAACCCTCGGCCTCGAGTTGTAGTTTGACGACATGGAATAACCATACGCCCCGGCACTCATGACAACCACGAGCTCCCCTCGCTCAAGATCGGGGATGGCCCGGCCTTTGGCAAGATAGTCGCCCGACTCACAAATGGGACCTACCACATCAGATAAAGTATTCCCTCGCTCTTTCAGCACAACAGGCTGGATTTTATGATACGAATCATACAGGCTGGGCCTCATCAGGTCATTCATCCCAGCATCAACAATGACAAATTTCTTGTCAGCACTGGTCTTTATGTAAAGCACCTCGGAAACCAGTACGCCCGCGTTTCCGACTATCACCCTTCCAGGTTCAAATATGAACGTGCAATCCATATCTCTCGCCCTGTCAATAATGACTTTCGCGTAATCGGTCGGATGGGGAGGCGTCTCCTGATCATAGGTAATCCCCAGGCCTCCTCCGAGATCCAAATATCTAATGCCGATACCTTCATTTCTGAGAGAAAATATCAGGTCCTTCAGACGATCCAGCGCTTCAATAAAGGGGGAAATTTCTGTTATTTGTGATCCTATATGGCAATCCACTCCTATTATCTCTATATGATCCAGGTTGTCGGCATGGCGGTACTCGTCCATAGATCTTTCAATATCTATTCCGAACTTATTTTCCTTCATTCCGGTGGATATATGGGGATGTGTCATGGGATCCACATCGGGATTCACACGCAGGGATATCCTCGCGACCCTGTCCATCCTTCCGGCACACTCGTTTATTACCTCAAGCTCCTGGGACGACTCGATATTGAACATGAGTATGTCGCTCTCCAGAGCGTATCTTATCTCTTCCTCACTTTTTCCGACACCGGAATAGACAATTTTTCGGGGATCAGCCCCAGCTTGAAGCACCCTGTAGAGTTCTCCCCCGGATACAATGTCCATGCCGCTTCCTTTATTTATGAATATCTTGAGGATGGCCGCATTGGAATTGGCCTTCGCGGAAAAACAGACAATATGGGGGACATCATCAAAGGCTGAGTTAAAGACCTCAAAATGCCTCTTAAGCGTTCTGTGGCTGTAGAGGTAATGAGGAGTTCCCACGGCCTTTGCCACTTCGGCAACCGGAACATCCTCGCACCAGAACTCATTATCTACATAATGGAAATAATTCATAATATATCGGCTACAAGTTCAGGTCCCGATGCTCAGACTCATGGTATATCTATGCGGGCAGTATTGGATTCATCCCCGCACATATCGGATGAATCGCATATCACAACCCTGTAAGAATAGGAAAACCCGCTTCTTATGTTTCGATCCAGGTATACAAAACGCCCTTCATCATCCAACTTCAGGTCACGAAGTGGGAGGTATTCCGCAATGGCATATATCCGGGGACAATTCAGACAATTATCTCCATTCACTTTCAACGCACTCTTCAGGATCCTGACATGTTCCGCACGTCCACGCTCTCCCGGAATGCTCCATTTCAGAACTGCTCCATCCTTGTCGATAGACACATCAAGGTCAGAAACCGCTTCGGGATAATTGACATGAAGGTAACGCGGATCAGCCTTTTTTCCACAACCTGTACTTAATATGGTCAGAAAAGATACCGCTACTATCAACACGGTCCATAAACTATTCCTCATCATAACACACACCTCTATGCTGATTTGCTGGACTCTATCTCTTCTATTCTCCTTAAAACCGCATCTTTTGCCGTTCCACCGGTGATATTTCGCGCGCTGACCGAACTATCCACACTCATGCACGCGTAGATATCATCTTCGGCCTCCTTCCAGAACAGGCGAATCTCCTCTATATCAAGCGCATGCATATCTTTCTGTCTTTCAACGCAGTATCCCACGAGACGACCCACTATGCCGTGCGCCTCTCTGAATGGAACCCCCTTCATTACAAGATAATCGGCCACATCCGTCGCAGTGGAAAATCCTCCCGAGGCGCTCTCCATCATCCTGTCCCTGTTGAATTTCAGGTTTCGAGTCATATCCGAAAGTACGGCAAGGCAGGCCTTAACCGTGTCAACCGCGTCAAACAAAGGCTCCTTGTCTTCCTGAAGATCACGGTCATAGGTCATGGGGAGCCCCTTCATGATGGTCAGTATCGCCATCAGATCTCCATAGACACGTCCTGTCTTCCCCCTTATCAGTTCAGCCACATCGGGATTCTTTTTCTGGGGCATAATACTGCTGCCGGTGGTAAACGCATCGGATATATCGACAAAACCGAACTCCTCACCGGACCAGATAACAAGATCCTCACAGAAACGGCTCATATGCATCATCAGCAGGCTTGCATTGAAAATAAATTCCGCGACAAAATCTCTGTCTGAAACCGCGTCCATGCTGTTTTCTGAGATCTTCGGAAAATCAAGCAGTTCGGCCACGTATTCCCGGCTTACAGGAAATCCTGTGCCCGCGAGGGCCGCTGAACCGAGAGGCATGACATTTATTCTATCTACGCACTCTCTCAGGCGGCTCATATCCCTGTCCAGCATCTCCCAATAGGCAAGAAGGTAATGGGCCAGAAGTACCGGCTGCGCCTTTTGCATATGTGTGTAACCGGGGACTATTGTATCGATCTCCTTCTTCGCCACATCGACAAGAGATGTCTGAAGATTCGCCACAAGGTCGATGATATATTTCACCTCGTCCCTGAGATAAAGCCTCATGTCAAGGGATATCTGGTCGTTTCTGCTCCTTGCCGTGTGAAGTTTTCCCCCTGCCTCTCCAATACGATCTATCAGAGATTTTTCTATGGCCATGTGTATGTCTTCCAGATCGGAAGAATAGGGAAATTCACCCTTTTCCATGCTTTGCAGGATGTCCTGAAGACCGGATATTATCCTTTCGGCATCTTCGGAGGAGATAATCCCCTGTGCGGCAAGCATCCGGCAATGTGCCACGCTCCCCTCAATATCATAACGGTAGAGTCTTTTATCGAAGTGGAGGGAGGACGTGAATTCCTCTACTTTTTTGTCAGTGGGTTCGGTGAATCGTCCTCCCCACGGTTTTTTATGTCCGGTCATAGGTCAGTCCCGTTTATTATTTCTGGTTCTTCTCCAATTCAGGCTTTTGTTGGGTTTCGTACCTCAACCCAACCTACTCGACCCCTCGAATCCTATTTCTTCAATAATGCCTGCATCTTCAGCCTGAGCGCGTTGAGCCTGATAAACCCGGTGGCATCCTTCTGATTATAGACCTCATCCTCGTCAAAGGTAGCCAGGTCCTCACTGTAGAGCGATACCGGTGCCTTGACACCCACCGGAGTACAGTTTCCCTTGTAGAGCTTAAGGCGTACTGTCCCGGTAACATCCTTCTGCGACTCATCCACCATCTTCTGGATCATTTCGCGCTCGGGTGAATACCAGAAACCGTTGTATATGATCTGCGCATACTTGGGCATGATGGAATCTCTAAGGAGCATGGCCTCTCTGTCCATGGTGATCGTTTCCATCGCGCGGTGGGCAGCCCAGAGGACCGTGCCACCCGGCGTTTCATAGATTCCCCTCGATTTCATACCCACAAAACGGTTTTCCACCATATCCATCCTGCCGACACCGTTGTCTCCCGCGAGTGTGTTCATATGATCCAGAAGCTGAGCAGGGCTCATTGTCTGCCCATCGATCGCCACGGGGTTTCCCTCTTCAAAAGAGACCTCCACATAGGTAGGTCGATCGGGCGCATCTTCGGGAGAAACGCTCATCACATACATATCTTCAGGCGGCTCTTTCCACAGGTCTTCAAGGATTCCTCCTTCGTGAGAGATATGTAAAAGATTTCTGTCTTCACTATAGGGGCTTTTTTTCGTTGATCTTATGGGAATGTTGTGTTTGTCAGCATAATCTATCATGGCTTCCCTTGAATTGAGGGTCCAGTGTTCATCCTTCCAGGCCGATATGATCTTTATATCCGGATCAAGAGCCATGTAGGTCATCTCAAATCTCACCTGGTCGTTGCCCTTACCGGTAGCTCCGTGACAGACAGCATCCGCACCCTCTTTGTGCGCGATCTCAATCTGCCGTTTGGCCACTATCGGCCTTGCGAGAGAGGTGCCGAGAAGATACGTCCCCTCATATACCGCGTTAGCCCTCAGGGCGGGAAAGACGAAATCTCTCACGAACTCCTCTTTCAAGTCTTCCACATATGCCTTGACCGCCCCCGTGGCAACCGCCTTTTCCTCCAGGCCTTCAAGTTCCTGCTTCTGCCCAACGTCTCCGGTAAGGGTAATGACTTCACACCCGTAGGTCTCAATCAGCCATCTGACAATCACGGAGGAATCAAGTCCTCCGGAATATGCCAGGACCACCTTTTTTATTTCTTTGCTCACTTTCATCTTCCTCCAGACATAAGCATTTCCATAATAGCCTTCTGTACATGCAGGCGGTTCTCCGCCTGATCAATAATAACGGAATGCGGCCCGTCTATCACGCTTGCAGCTATCTCTTCCCCGCGGTGCGCGGGCAGGCAGTGCATAATGATGGCATCTTTCTTCGCGCAACCGACCAGTTTTTCATCTACCTGATATTCACGGAATGCTATCACCCTCTCTTCCTGTTCATCTTCCTGACCCATGCTGGCCCATACATCCGTATATATAACGTCGGCGCCGGAGGCCGCATCGGCGGGAATCCGCAAAAGCTCTATGCCTTCCTTCGACTCTCTGATCCCTCTTTCTAATATGGACTTATCAGGATCATAGCCTTCAGGACAGGCAACGGCCAGATGAAAGGGGAGTCTGGCTGCGGCATTTATCCACGAATTAGTCATGTTATTTCCGTCGCCGATATAGGCTACCTTCAGCCCATCATACCCGCCCTTTTTCTCTATTATGGTAAAAAGGTCGCTTAACACCTGGCACGGGTGCAACAGGTCCGTCAATCCGTTGATAACGGGTATCGCGGCATATTTCGCAAATTCCTCGATCAGGTCCTGTTCGAACGTCCTTATCATAATACCGTCGATATATCTCGACATTACCCTTGCCGTATCTGCGACAGTTTCTCCCCTTCCAAGCTGTACATCACGCCTGCTCAGGAATATACCAGTCCCGCCAAGTTGATGGATACCTGCTTCAAAGGAAAGCCTCGTCCTTGTGGACGATTTATCGAACAGCATGCCCAGCGTCTTCCCCTGAAGGGATGAGTGTGCCACACCTTTTTGCAGCAAACTTTTCAGCCTTTCCGCCCTCTTGAATATCTCGCTAAAGTCATCGACATTGAGATCATGGATTGTCAACAAATCTTTCTTCACAGGCTTCTCATCACCTCATCGAGGATATCAACCGCATGGTCTATATCCCCTCTCTTAATAATCAGGGGAGGAACAAATCGCAGTACATTACCGCAAGTGCAGTTCAGGAGCAGTCCCCTTTCCATGCATCTGTTTACTATATCCGCACCATCCATGGAAAGCTCGACACCAAGCATAAGACCCCTCCCCCTGACTTCTCTGATAAAGCCATGGTCTGCCTTCAATCCTTCGAGTTTTTGGCGGAAATATGCACCCATTTTTCTGCAGTTATCCAGTACTCCTCCATGCAGCAACTCTTCCATCACGGCGATACCTGCCACCATGGCGAGAGGGTTTCCACCGAAAGTTGACGCGTGGGTTCCCGGCGTAAAGGATGTCGCCACCCTGTCGGTCGCCAGCATTGCCCCAACGGGGAAACCATTGCCCAGGGCCTTGGCCAGAGTCATGATATCGGGTTTTATTCCGCTCGCCTCATACGCGAACAGGTTACCCGTGCGCCCCATACCTGTCTGAACTTCATCCAGAATCAGAAGAATACCCCTGTCATCACATATCTTTCTTACACCTTTAAGATAATTCTCTGACGGGACCCTGACACCACCTTCACCCTGTATAGCTTCCACCATAACGGCGCAAGTATCTTCCGCAACGGCCCGTTCAAGTGTGCCAAGATCGTCGAAGGGAACATATCCGAAGCCAGCCGGCAGAGGATCAAAACCCTTCTGAAATCTCTGCTGTCCGGTCGCAGTGACAGTGGCAAGCGTTCGTCCGTGGAAGGAATCTTTCATGGTCACTATACGATATCTGCCTTCATCCATGTTTTCATGGGCGTATTTTCGCGCCAGTTTAATGGCCGCCTCGTTCGCTTCCGCCCCGCTGTTACAGAAAAACACCTTGTCCGCAAAAGAATTCTCCACCAGAAGGCCGGCCAGCCGGATCTGTGGTTCAATATGGTATATATTGGATACGTGCATCAGCGTTTCGGCCTGTTTGCTGATTGCCCCGGATACTGATGGATTGGCATGACCAAGACCGCACACGGCGATACCAGCCAGGAAATCGAGGTATTCCTTCCCATCAGAATCCCATACATGTACCCCTTCTCCTCTTACCAGAACAACCGGCAGGCGCGAATAGGTGCCCATGATATATCTGTTCGAATTAGAGATAAGCTCTTTTGTTGTCATAGTGCCTCTATCTTTCGCGTTGCGGATTATCCGTTCCTCGTTTCCAGTTTCAAGTTTCCTGACCCCTGACCCCTGCAACTCAGTCCTTTACCACTTCCGTTCCTATACCGCTGTCTGTAAATATCTCCAGGAGAATCGCGTGATCCAGACGTCCATCAATTATGTGCGTTTTCCCCACGCCTTTTCTGAGGGCCTTTATGCAGCACTTTACCTTGGGATACATGCCTCCGCTTATCGTGCCATCTTCGATCAGCTCATCGGCCTCAAGATTGTTGACGGAGTTTATCAACCGCCCCTTCTTGTCCAGGATCCCCTCTACATCTGTCAGGAGGACAAGTTTCTCGGCCCCGAGGGCAACCGCCACCTCACCCGCAACTATATCCGCATTGATATTATACGTCTCCCCCCCGTCTCCTGCGCCGGTGGGTGCTATAACCGGAATAAATCCGTCATCTATCAGCGACCTGATAAGCCCGGAATTGACCTTCCTCACCCTGCCCACCATTCCTATGTCTATTATCTCCGGTGGAGTATCCTTCGCCTTTTCGGCGCTCAGGATATATTTTTCCGCTTCTATGATGTTACCGTCCTTGCCGCTCAGCCCTACCGCCCTGCCGCCATGGTTGTTGATCAGCCCAACTATCTCCTTGTTCACCTTACCTGTAAGGACCATCTCTACTATATCCATAGTCTCTTCGTCCGTCACTCTCATCCCCCGGACGAATTTTGAATCCTTACCCAGTTTCTTGAGGAAGGCTCCAATCTGAGGACCTCCGCCATGCACAATCACAGGGTTGATCCCAATATACTTCATCATGACAACATTCATGGCAAACATACCTTTCAGATTATCGTCCGACATGGCATGGCCGCCATACTTTATAACTATGATCTTGTTATAAAACCGCCTTATGTAAGGAAGTACCTCGAGGAGTATATCCGCTTTTTCCATGGGTTTTTTGAGATTGTCCGATTGCATGTTTTAAAGTCTCCTACAAGATATACCTGCTGAGATCCTCATCTTCGACTACATCTTTCAATTTATCCCTGACATAATCAGCATCAATATTTATTTTCTTCTTTGCAACCGCGATATCCGGCGCGTCAAAAGATATTTCCTCCAGAAGTATCTCCATGACCGTGTAAAGTCTTCTGGCCCCTATATTTTCCATCTTCCCATTCACAAGGGCCGCCACCTCCGCGATTTCCTCTATTGCGTCGGCCTGGAATTTAAGTTTTATATCTTCAGTGGCCATCATCTCCACATACTGTTTCACAAGGGCATTGTGAGGTTCCGTCAGAATCCTTATGAAATCTTCCTTTTCAAGTGAATCCAGTTCCACCCTTATGGGAAATCTTCCCTGCAGCTCAGGGATAAGATCGGACGGTTTAGAAACGCTGAACGCGCCGGCGGCGATAAAGAGTATGTGGTCCGTCTTTACCATTCCATATTTGGTATTCACATTGGATCCCTCCACAATCGGGAGGAGATCTCTCTGCACACCCTCCCTGGACACATCAGGACCCTGTGAAGAATCACCCCCCACGATCTTGTCTATTTCGTCAAGGAATATGATGCCCGATTGTTCAACCTTCTCCACAGCCGTCCTGGTCACCTTTTCCATATCAACGAGCCTCTGGGCCTCTTCATCGGCCAGCATATTTAAAGCGTCAGGAACCTTGACCTTTCGACTTTTCTTCTTCTGCGGGAATATATTTCCGAACATCTCTTTGATATTCATTCCCATGTCCTCAACACCGGAGGTGGAAAAAATCTCTATCATGGGACCGGTGGGGTTGTCCGAAACTTCAATCTCCACGGTACGATCGTCAAGTTTTCCAGCACGGAGCAGACGACGCAGTTTCTCGCGCGTTTCATTGTGCTGAATGTCCTCCTGGACCACTGCATCACCATCGGGTATATCCAGAAGCGTGCCTTCCGCTTCCGTTATCTCCGGCTTTTCCTGATCCCTGCGCTTTAGTGGAAGCAGGATGTCAAGTATCCTCTCCTCGGCAATCTCCATTGCCTTGGCCTTCACACTCTCCTGTTCCTCTGACCTGACCATGTTTATTGCCAGTTCCACAAGATCCCTTACCATCGATTCAACATCCCTGCCTACATATCCCACCTCAGTAAATTTGGATGCCTCTATCTTCAGAAAGGGAGATCTATCAAGTTTGGCAAGCCTGCGGGCAATCTCCGTTTTCCCTACTCCTGTGGGGCCTATCATTATAATATTTTTGGGTGCTATCTCTTCCTTCAGCTCTTCCGGAACATTCTGGCGCCTCCACCTGTTCCGAAGGGCCACGGCAACCGCCCTCTTGGCATCATGCTGACCTATGATATACTTGTCCAGCTGGGACACAGTTTCTCTCGGTGTTAAATTCGTGGATGACATAAATTCTCTCTTTGCTCCTTAGTCTTTAATTTCGGGTCGTTTTTTTCTTTTCACTTGAATCCTTGAACCCTTTGCCGGGTATCGTACTTCAACCCAACCTTAAGCTTTCTCAGCCACATCCAGTTCCTCTATTTTTATCCTGTCGTTCGTGAATATACATATATCGGCGGCTATGTGCATGGCCTCTTCGACAATCTCCCTCGCGTCGAGTGTAGAGTGCTTTATAAGCGCCCTTGCCGCCGCTTGGGCATATGGGCCGCCGGAGCCGATTGCCAGGACCTCATCATCTGACTCTATCACATCTCCATTACCTGATATTATAAGAAAGTCCACGTCACTGACTGCTATCATCAGGGCTTCAAGGTGCCGCAAGACCCTGTCTGTTCTCCAGTCCTTGGTCAGTTCAACAGCGGCCCTCAAAAGGTTGCCGCCATACTGTTCCAGTTTCTGATCGAACCTGTCAAAGAGGGTAAACGCGTCCGCGGTCGCACCCGCGAAACCTACGATTACCTTGTCATGATACAGCCTTCGGACTTTTCTGGCATTGTGCTTCAGGGCTATCGTATCAAGGGTCACCTGACCGTCACCAGCGACAGCCACTTTTCCCTTGTGCCTTACCGCCACTATGGTTGTTCCTCTCATCTTGTTCATGTCTTTTGTTCTCCTCCGGCCCTTGGATGGCTCCTGTCGTAAACCTCCATCAATCTTGTCACACTGACGGAAGTATATCTCTGTGTGGTGGAAAGGCTTTCATGACCCAGCAGTTCCTGTATAACTCTCAGATCGGCGCCCGCATCCATGAGATGGGTCGCAAATGTGTGTCTGAGCGTATGAGGACTGATCTTCCTGCCGATACCACTGAGGTCTATATACTTGTCTATAATTCTCCTTACGCTTCTCGGAGTCAATCTCGAACCGGACCTGTTCATAAAAAGAGGCGTTCCAATATAATCCCCGGCTTTAGCTCCTGCTGTCTCGGGTCTGCTGCCGATATAGTCATTCAGCGCCGACAATGCGGGACCACCAACAGGGACAATTCTCTCCTTCCTGCCCTTTCCCCTGACCTTCACCAGACTGTTCGAAAAATCGACGTCGCCCACATTCAGGCCCGTAAGTTCGCTCACGCGAACACCGGCTGAATAAAGGACCTCAATTATGGCTCGGTCACGCAGCCCTGATACACCCGATTCGAACTTTACCCCGAGAAGGGAAAATATTTCGTCTATGCTCAAAAATGATGGAAGATATTTGTCCGGCTTCGGCGCCTGTACCATCTGAGCTGGATTATACCTGACCTTTCCCTCTCGAAAAAGAAATTTAAAGAACGCCCTGAGACTGGCCACCTTCCTCGACACAGTAACCTTTTTTATCCTCATGCGATAGAGAGACGCGAGAAACGCCCTGATTACTGTCTGGTCAACTTCGGAGGGGCTGTCAATCCCATTTTTCAGGAGAAATTCCCTAAACTGCCCCAGATCAGACAGATAGTTTCTCCTTGTATGATAAGACAGGTTTTTCTCAACCTCAATGTGAATACCAAAACCTCTGATGGACTCCTCCATCCTAACATTCCTTTCGGGCACGCCCCGAACCTCCGGCGATTCGGAGCTACATCTTATATTTTCCAAAGTCATCAGAAGAGAGATTCTCCAGAAATTCCTCCAACTCTTTCTTCGTGCATTTATTCAAGTCCGTCGTTTTTTTGCCAAAATCGACATTCGTCGACCGTTCAATTATCTTCTCATCCACAAAAATGGGCGCACCGGCCCTTAATGCAAGGGCAATCGCGTCGCTTGGCCGTGCGTCAATTGCAATAGGAACAGCATCTTTCAGGATATGTATAGTGGCAAAAAAAGTATTTTCTTTCAGGTCATTAATGACGATTTGCAGAACCTTCACTTCAAGAATTTTTAACATCTCGTTCATCAAGTCATGCGTCATCGGCCTCGCAAGACTTATCTCCTCCATCTGTGTGGCTATGGCACTTGCCTCGAAGAGGCCTATCCAGATGGGGACAGCCTTTTTCCCCTGCAAATCCTTTAATATCACTATGGGAGTGCTTGACATAGGATCCATTGCAAGTCCAAACACCTTTACTTCTATAAGCATCTCTATCCCCCTTACCCTTAAACCATCTCTCCTCTCAAAGAGTGCATCTGGGCCTGCGCAATCCTCACGCTAACGGTTTTACCTGTCATGCCAGTGTCACCGGCAAAGTTAACTATTTTATTGCCCCTCGTCCTGCCTGTGACCTCGGTATCTGTAATCTTACTTACACCCTCTATAAGCACATCTTTCACAGTTCCCTCAAGAGATCTGTTCTTTTCAAGGCTGTGACACTCCTGGAGCGCCTGAAGCTCAGACAGCCTCTTACCCTTTACCACTTCTTCAACCTTTCCAGCATACCCTTCCGATGCCGTCCCATGCCTGTCAGAATATTTAAAGGAGAATATATTATCAAACCTTACCTTCTTCATAAGGTCAATAGTTTTTTGAAAGTCACTGTCCGTCTCCCCGGGAAATCCGACAATGATATCCGATGTTATGGTTATGTCCGGACATACATTCCTTAGAATGTCAATCTTTTCCAGATACTCCACGGCAGTATATCCCCTCTTCATCCTTTTCAATACATAATCGGAACCGGCCTGCACCGGCAGATGAATGTGCTCACACAGGTTGTCAAGATCGGCGAAGCAACGAGCAAGCTCCTTCGAGAGGTCTTTCGGATGAGATGTGGTAAAGCGAATCCTGTCTATCCCTTCGATGCCACTGACCAGCTTCAGCAATTCGGGAAAATCGGTATCTCCGGAGAGAGTGCTGCCGTATGAATTGACGTTTTGCCCGAGGAGTGTCACCTCCCTTATGCCGTTACCGGCAAGAAATCTGATCTCGTCAACAATATCTGCACCGGCTCTGCTTTCTTCTCTTCCCCTAACATAAGGCACAATGCAGTAGGAGCAGAAATTGTTACATCCCTGCATGATCGTTACGTATGCGCTCACGTCTCCATCGGGAGGCAGGGTTCGGATGCCCAGAGATCTTATCGATTTGTGAAAAGATGTGTCCACAACCCGGGATCCGGTATTGTTAATTGACTCTATCATCTCGGGAAGGCGGTGTATATTATGCGTGCCAAGGACAAAATCAAGATATGGAGCCCTTCTGAAAAATCCTGACCCGTGCTCCTGGGCAAGGCATCCTGCCACACCCATGATAAGCTCGGAATTTCTTTGTTTCAACCTCTTCAGCCTCCCCAGCAGACTGTAAACCTTCTGGGCCGCCTTTTCCCGCACGCTGCAAGTGTTAAGTATGATAATATCGGCCATGTCCGGCTCATCCGTCTCAAGATATCCAGCATCACCGAGAATCTGCGCCATCTGTTCCGTGTCATGGACATTCATCTGACAGCCAAAGGTATGGATATGAAATTTTCCTGTGGACATAAAAGATACCAGCGTATGTTACCGGGAATTAAAATTGGAGGATGATCAGAAGAAATGCAGACGCCGACACCTTTTGACAATACACTCAGCTCTCAAAATCAAAAAGAGGGGTATCACTCTCACCCCTCTTGACTGGAATATAAGCCTGCGGTCCGACTTCCATGATTTGTTAATAAAAGATAAAGATATCGTCCTGTTTATTTCCCGGAATCAACTCTTTCCTTAAGCTCTTTACCGACCTTGAAAAATGGAAGCTTTTTGGGAGCCACCTGTATAGTCTCTCCCGTCTTGGGATTTCTTCCCGTGTACGCTTCGTAGTTCCTTACAACAAAACTCCCGAATCCCCTGATTTCTATCCTGCCCCCTCGCTTGAGCTGTTCGCCAAACCCTTTAAAGATCAGATTGACAACATCCGCGGCCTGTTTTTCAGTAAGACCCTCTTTCTTGCTCAAGGTATCTATCAATTCCGATTTATTCATAAGACCCTCCTATCAACTTGTCAAGATAACGTATAAACCCCTCTGCCTCTTCGACAGAGGATTGTTTACAGATATTATGTATTTTGTTATTAATGTCAAGATAATTTTCATAGATAATCATCACAGTTTTCATTGTTTTTCAGATAGAACATTATTTTTTTCGCGTTCCCGCAAATTCAATCATGCTCTTTACCTCTTTTTTTTGCATATACCTGTACTCTCCGGTCTTAAGATCTCCGAGACTGATATCGGCAACGGCGGTCCTTATCAGTCTCAACACGGGGCGATCTATCGAGTTGAAGAATCTCCGAATTATCCTGTTTCTCCCCTCAAGAATTGTCAACTCTACCCAGCAACTTTTTTTGTTGCTTTTTTCCACAGACACCCAGACCGGTTTAAAACTGCCGTCTTCCAGCATGGCGCCCTTCCGGATGGCCTCAAGATCATTCCTCGTAACACTTCCTTTGATTTTGACCAGATAAGTCTTCGGTGTCTTAAATTCCGGATGCTGCACCCTGTGTGAAAAATCACCGTCATTAGTCATCAGAAGCAATCCTTCCGAATCATAATCAAGCCTTCCGACAGGAAACACCCTTTCAGGTACATCTCTTAACAGATCGATAACAATCGGTCTTCCATGTGTATCCTTCAAGGTCGTGACATATCCACTTGGTTTGTTTAACATCAGATATACCCGGCTTACCGCATCCGAGGATATAAGAGCTCCGTCGATGCGTATCTCATCGCGCGTTTCATCAGCCTTCATCCCCGGCTGTGTTATTATCCGGCCATTCACACTGACACGGCCATCCCGCATCATCTGCTCCGACGCGCGCCGGGATGCTATGCCACACCCGGCTATTATCTTCTGAAGACGCTGTTCCATCGGGATCACCCTTCCAGTTCTTTAAATTCCCTGAGTGTTGGCAGGTCTGAAAGGGCATTGAGTCCAAACGTCTCAAGAAATTTCACGGTAGTTCCATAGATGATGGGTCTGCCGGGCACATTCTTTCTTCCCATCATCCTTACAAAATTCCTCTCCAGCAATCCCTTCAGGCTGCCGCTTACATCCACACCTCTGACCTTTTCTATTTCGGATTTCATAACGGGCTGCCTGTAAGCTACCACCGCAAGCGTCTCCATGGCGGCAGGGCTCAAGGTCAACGGCTTTTCTCTCTTCAGCTTCTGCACCCAGGGCGCTCTGGACTCATCTGTTCTGAACTGGTACCCTCCGGCAATTTCTCTGAGGGTTATGCCTCCACCCCTCTTTTCATATTCTCTTGCGAGATCATTGATTACGGCCAAGATCTCATCTTCTTTAATATCCTCCAGGATTCCTTTTATTCTGGCAACCGTTATTGGTGCTTCAGAAGCAAAGATAAGGGCCTCAATTATGGCCTTCAGGTTGTCCATCTATCTTCCCGCAAGACATATCCTTATGGCCCCGTACGGGACCGCCTGGTATGCCTTGATTATTCTGAGTTTCATAAGTTCGAGTACTGCAAGAAAGGTATATATCAATCTCATGCGATTGCCTTTACCCCCAAGCAGATCAGCAAAAGTAAGCTCGCCTCTTTTTTCCAGCTCGTCCACTATATCATTTATCCTGTCGGAAAGTGATATTTTTTCGATGTCTATCTCCATCAAATCTTTCTGACCGGCATCACGACTTATTCTCCGGAAGGCCTCGACAAGCTCGAATATCCCGATTTCCATGAGAGGCTGTTCATCTTTTTCTGTATCGTCACACGAATAATCTCTGCCAAATACATCCCGGCCAAGAATGTTCATCTTGTCCAGGCCCAGCGCCGCCTCTTTAAATGCCTTATACTCCAGGAGCTGTTTTACAAGTTCTTCACGCGGATCCTCTTCATCCTCCTCTTCATCTTCCTCACTTACTGGCAGAAGCATGCGCGACTTGATGTGGGTCAACGTGGCGGCGAGGACCAGATATTCGCCGGCAAGATCAAGGTCGAGAGATTTCATCAAATCGATATATTTCATATATTGCCTCGTTATGAGGGCAATTGGAATATCGTATATATCGACTTCGTTTTTTTTGATCAGATAAAGCAACAGATCAAGAGGGCCTTCAAATACATCCAACTTGATTTCATAAGCCGCGTCTGTCATATTTTTATGGCTTCCCTTACCTGTTCCATGGTTTGACGGGCAATCTTCGAGGCACCACGCACGCCATCGGCTATTATGCCCCTCACATCCTCCATGTGGTTCAGATAATAATCCTGCCGTTCGTGTATCGGCGCCATACCGTCCAGTATCCGCCCAGCGAGACGCTTTTTGCATTCAACACACCCGATATTGGCCTTTTTGCACCCATCCGATATCTCGTCAACCTCTGAAGAGGGCGAATATATATGGTGAAACGCGAAGGCATTGCACACCTCAGGCCTCCCAGGATCGTTTTTTCTCATCCTCTGCGGATCGGTAAACATGGAGGAAACCTTCTGCCTCAACACATCCCCCCTGTCGCGAAGATAAATGGAATTATCGTATGATTTGCTCATCTTTCTTCCATCAATCCCGAGAAGCTTGGGCACTTCCGTCAACAGAGGCTCGGGAACGGGAAAGATTTCTTTATACAGAAAATTGAACCTCCTCGCTATCTCACGAGTAAGCTCCACATGCGGAAGCTGATCCACTCCGACGGGTACTCCATAGGCCTTATACATTATTATGTCCGCTGCCTGGAGTACCGGATACCCGAGAAAACCAAAGGTCCCGATATCTTTGTTAGACAGCTCTTCCTGCATCTCCTTGTAGGTCGGGTTTCTCTCTAACCAGGAGAGGGGTGTTATCATGGAGAGTATCAAGAACAATTCGGCATGTTCCATTATCTCCGACTGGACAAACATAGTGCTTCTGGCGGGGTCCAGTCCGACACTCAGCCAGTCCACAACCATGTCCAGGGAGTTTGCCTTTATAAGATCCGTGTCCTTATAGTCACTCGTGAGCGCATGCCAGTCGGCGACAAAGTAAAAACAGTCATATATGTCCTTATTCTGGATATCCACCCAGTTCGAAAGCGCCCCGTGAAGATTGCCGAGATGCAGCCTCCCTGTGGGACGCATACCACTCAAGATCCGTTTTTTCATCGTATTCCCTCAGCAAGTAACAGTTTACAGTTATCGGTTCACGGTTAAAAAACCATAGAATTGAAATCAATATTCAAAATGCTTTAATTGTTGGACATCGCTTGCCGTCTATCCAGCAAAGCCGGGCATTGCATAGTTTATTGGAAAAACTGTCAACAGTAAACCGACAACCGTAAACCATTATTATTTAAGAGCGCTCGTATAACAAAAAAGTCTGTCCTGTGTCAAACCATCGGCTTTAATTCATTTATCCTGCGCTGCAATCTTTTTAACTCTTTGTGTCTATCCCCTCTTCTATCGACAGCGTGAAGCACACCAAGCTCGTCAAGACGCTCAAGGGACAGCAACGGGTTTTCTTCTTTTAATATAAGTTTCAGCTCCGAAGAAATTCTGTAACCGGACAGCCTTTCGATAGAACCGGTGGCAACGGCTTCACTAATGAGCTTCTCCGTACCACTCTCAATCCTGAAACCAAACCTCTTCTCAAATCTTACCGCGCGGAATATTCTTGTGGGATCATCGATAAAACTCCTGTCATGCAGGACTCTTACCAATTCCTTCCTTATATCATCCCTTGCATGAAAGAAGTCAAGCAAAACTCCGAAACGGTCGGGATTCAGTCCGACCGCGAGTGTGTTGATGGAAAAGTCCCGTCTGAACATGTCGTTTTTTATGAAATCAGGACTAACAATTGGAAGTGCGGCAGACCGTTCATATATCTCGGTTCTTGCCGTCGCCACATCAATCTTGAACCCATCGGGCAACACAATATTCGCCGTTCCAAACTTTTCATATATTTTAAGACGCGCGCCACGATCAACAGAAAACCTGGACGCAAATGCGATGCCATCTCCCTCTATGACCACATCAACATCAAAGTTATCACGTTGCAGGAACAGGTCGCGTACAAGTCCACCCACGGCATATGCTTCAAAACCCATTTTTTCCGCGCAAACACCGGCATCCCTCAACAGATCGAGGATACGCGACGGAAGCTGATCAAATAACTCAATAATACTTGTACCCATTCTACACACTCTGGAGGAAACTGCAGGCTGAAAAAAAGCAGGGGGGGCAAATAAGATGGACTCGTAAAAAAAAATGGCCCCTGATCCAGGACCAGGGGCCGATATCATCTTAAAATTTTATTAAACCTTTTCAGCAAGGGCCTTGCCAGCCTTGAACTTAATTACATTTTTTTCCTTGATCTGTATTTCTTCTCCGGTCTGCGGGTTTCGCCCTATCCTTGCTTTTCTCTTTACCACCGAAAGCGTGCCAAACCCCACAAGCCCGATCTTACCGCTCTTCTTGAGCTCCGCAGTTACATTGGCAATGTACGAATCCAAAGCGTCCGACGCCTGCACCTTCGTTATCCCCGCATCTCCCGCAATAGCCGCAACCAATTCAGCTTTTGTCATATCTCGTCTCCTCCCCTCAATCATGGTTTTGTTAGGAACTTATAATAACGGCGTCTGAAACATCACCTCCCTGCAATGTCACCAGACCCCACTCATAACTAAACATACGAAGCCGTAACATAAAGAAAATCAACAATCAAGGAAAAAACTACAGAAAACAGATAAAAACTTTCTGAATAGTTACTATTTCTTCCTCACAAGAAAATACAGTTCCCCTTCTTCTTTCAGGTGTCCGGCCATTATCTCAGCGTCATCTCCCCTTCCACAGAACAGGTCCACCCTTCCCGGCCCCTTGATCGCCCCTCCGGCATCCTGATTAAGGACAAACCGGGAAAAAGGTTCCCACGACACGATATTGCCATCTTTGTCTATAACTGGTTTTTTCACTCTGATAAAAGCGAGCGCTCCCCTGGGAAACATACTCGCGTCCGTGGCTATCGATCTACCCGATGTCACGGGGACATTAAGACTCCCTACAGGTCCCTCTTCAACGATTCGGAAAAATACATAACTCTCATTACGGCTCAATATGTCAAACATTTCGTCAGGACGCGCCCTCAGATACCTCTTGATGCCCTTTAGAGACACCTCTCCAAGGGACATTTTCCCCTGCTTCACAAGCAATCTGCCAACACTCCGGTATGGATGACCGTTACTCTGCTCATAACCTACCTGAACAAGACCTCCTCCGGGAAGGACCACAACTCCGGATCCCTGAATCTGCAGGAAAAAAATATCAACGGGATCGGAAAGCCAGAGGAGCTCAAGCCCCCTCCCCTTAAGAGATCCCTTTATGTCTATATCCCCGCGAGTGTAGTAGGGAACAACCCTGCCATCTTCAATACGTGCAACGACGCGCTCCCCTCTGTATTTTTCCCTGAATTTACCAAGGTCCACGACAACGTGGTCATCAGGCGTCCGGTAGATGGGATAGCAATACTCCTGCGTCGCGTCAAAGGACCCGGCAAGGATCGGTTCATAATATCCGGTAAACAATACCTCTCCGCCGCCGCGCCTCCCAACACTTTTGTATATGTCAAAGGCCTGTTTTATCCTCCTGGTCCTGTCACTGTTTGAACCCGGCATCCTGATAATTTTCAGAAACTCGCGAAGGGACTCTTTCAATTCTCCCGCCGTGCATACACGATCTCCGAACAGAAACTCCCGTGTCTCAGGCAACCTGTTATAATACTTCAAGCTTCTGTAAACCGCGAGTTCCAGAGACGGCTGGTCAAGGTCATCCTCCAGGACGCGCAGTTCGCGCGGATCAACCTGGACAAGGGGCATGATTTCCCCTCTGTCCGGCGCTATCACAACGCAACCCGCCAGGAAAAATATAAACAGACAAAGAAGTTTTGTTCTCATATTGAATCCCCCCGCAACAGGTTGCGGGGAATCTCCGATTGTTAATGTTTATTTTTTATTCGCTCGGCAACCAGTTCAAGGTCATCTAACGATCCATGTTATCAGGTCTCACCTGTACCAGATGGACAAAAAAACATCAACGGCATTCGGGATACGGCATCGAGGTTTTTTTTTGCCGTTGTGTTCGCCTCCATTCTCACATCTGCCTTTTACATGATTGCAAGGGACAACCTCGAAGACATCATACATTCAAACCTCACGGTTATTGCGCAATCGATGGCGGACTCTGTAGAGACATTCCTTGATTCAAAAAAAGAGGCCGTCAGGCAACTCTCCAAAAGCATTGTCATAGAGAAGTTTCTCCTTACAGACAGGAAAGACACGACGTACCGGCAGAAAATGGAAGCCGTTATGCGAAGGTTGAAAGACACGGCCGGCATAATTGAACACACCTCCGGCGTCTTCGTCCTAGACAATAATGGAATCGTCGTGGCCTCAAGCGAACCAGCGGATATCGGAAAAAAACAAAAACAGTTATCCTTTCTTTAAGGAAGGGAAGAAGGACGTTTTCATCAAGAACGTCTATCTGTCACAGACAGGGAAGGTAGCTTCCATCGCTTTTTCTGCACCCGTTTATGATGGATCCAACACCCGATTGCTCGGAGTAGTTGTTTCGAAGGTCCGCATGGCAGTGATAGAAGGGATACTGGGAAAGCACTCCGGACTCAACGAAACGTCATCACCTCCCCTTGAAATAATTCTGTTGTCCATTTTTTCCTTTCAGTTTCCGGGTTACGGTTTCAAGCCTCCCTTTTTTCCGGATTCATTACAGACTTGTAATATACAGGAAAGGTTGCCGTAACAAAGAGGTGTTAGCTTAGGAATCAAACAGGATGAAAACTCAATTTGACACCATTAAAAGAAAGAAAGGAAAAACCATGAACTCCAGGACACCAGAAAACATAGACCATGGCAACACGGAAAGCAGCCAGCCAGCCCTGAATGGAAACACGGGAACACAGTTTTCCAGCATCCAGACTATCAACGACTCGGTACAGCAGGCATCACACTGGGTAAGGCCCCTGGAGCAGGAAATCAGCCGCGTGATTGTGGGACAGAAGCATCTTGTTGAACGGCTCCTCGTTGGAATTCTCTCCAACGGCCATTTACTCATTGAGGGGGTACCGGGACTTGCAAAGACACTCGCCCTGAAGACACTGGCCGATGCTATCCAGACCGAATTCAGAAGGATCCAGTTCACGCCGGACATGCTTCCCGCCGATATCGTCGGGACAGAGATCTACAATCCGCGCGACGTTTCCTTCGTTGTTAAGCAGGGTCCGGTATTTGCAAATCTGATCCTTGCGGATGAAATCAATCGGGCGCCGGCCAAGGTGCAAAGCGCGCTACTTGAGGCCATGCAGGAACGTCAGGTCACCATCGGAGACAAAACCCACGCCCTGCCAGATCCGTTTCTGGTAATGGCCACACAGAACCCGATAGAGCAGGAAGGCACCTATCCTCTTCCGGAGGCACAGGTTGACCGCTTTATGCTGAAGGTGGTTATCTCCTATCCTTCGGTCTCAGAAGAACGTATCATATTAGACATGGTGGACACGACCGAACCTCCCGTCAAGGTAAATCCGGTGGTACCTATAGATGACATCATGCGATCGCGCCGCGTCATTAACACCATATATATGGATGATAAAATCAAAAGCTACATTGTATCCCTGGTGTATGCGACCCGTGATCCTCAGGGTTACAACCTTGATCTTCAGCCCTACATCCAGAATGGGGCATCTCCGAGGGCCACCATCAACCTGAAAGCGGCAAGCAAGTCCCTGGCCTTCCTGCACGGACGCGGATATGTCACCCCGGAAGATGTGAAATCAATTGCCATGGATGTCCTCAGGCACCGCGTCAGCATCACCTACGAGGCGGAAGCGGAGGCATTAAGAAGCGAAGATATCGTACAAAAGATACTGGATACCGTACCTGTGCCTTAGGGGTTGCGAGTTGCGGGTTACGGGTGAAAAAGCGAAACCCGGGCTGAGAAAGGGTCAAACATCATGGACAGCAGCATAAGCAGTGAAATTCTTGAAAAGGTACGGCTCATTGAGATCAAGACCAATCGCCTGGTTGATGACTCCCTTGCCGGCCATTACCACTCCGTCTTCAAAGGACACGGCATGGATTTTGACGAGGTGCGGGAATATGTCCCGGGCGATGACGTAAGGAGCATCGACTGGAACGTAACCGCTCGAACCGGGCGTCCCTTCATAAAAAAATTCACCGAGGAGCGGGAGCTGACCATTATGCTTATCATTGATGTCAGCGCTTCCGGCGAATTCGGCTCATCATCCCAGAGCAAGAGGGAGATAATGGCTGAGATGGGAAGCGTACTGGCGTTTTCAGCGGTTCGTAATAATGACAAGGTAGGACTGATACTCTTCACCGACGAAGTTGAACTCTACATACCCCCGGCCAAGGGGAAAACCCATATATTGAGAGTAATCCGGGAAATTCTCTTTTTCCAGCCTTCAGGAATAAAAACGGATATGGCAGCCGCGATGGATTTCGCGAATCAGGTAATCCCCAGACGCTGTGTGATGTTTTTCATATCCGACTTCTGTTTTCCCGGAGAATTCGAAACTTCTCTGACAAATTTCCGGCCCAAACTCAGGATAACCAACCGCCACCACGATGTTATTGCGGTTTCGGTAAATGACCCCTGCGAATGGGAACTGCCCGATATCGGACTACTGACCATCGAGGACTCGGAGACAGGAGAACAGGTCGAACTGAACACCTCGCGAGCCGATATCAGGGAGGGTTTTTCGCAAATATCTGAAGAGCAACGCCGGGAACTGAAAAAAGTTGTCCAGTCATCCGGTGTTGATCTTCTCGAGATTGACACAAACGAACCATACCTGCCTGTGCTGCTGAGCTTCTTCAATTCGCGGGAAAGGAGAAGGCACCGACGATGAAATTTCATACCAGAGTTACTATGGTGGTCATGACGATATTTATTATCATCACGCCGGTATCTGTACTGTGCGCTAAGGATACTTCATTACCCGCGCCTTCGGCAGTAACGAAACAATTGACTCCGGATGTCACAGCCAGCAAACAGACACAGACATCACTCCAGCCGGGCGCAGCGAACAAGGCTGCTGCAACAGAGGATATCCGCGACATAAGAGGTCCAGTCAGCATACCCTGGCCCTGGTGGTGGGCCGTTTATGTCGGAGGCGGGATTGCTCTTCTCCTTCTGGTATGGGGGATATGGAAACTGACTAAAAGCAACAGGACTCTGAGGATAAAACTCGCGTGCGAAACTGCCTTTGAACAGCTTGAACGCGCAAGAGCGCTCATGATTTCCGGAAAAGCGGAGGCATTTTCCGTTGCCGTTTCAAATGCGATCCGTACCTATATAGAGATGCGGTTTAATTTGAGTGCAACTCGTCATACGACAGAGGAATTCATGAGACTCCTCGCGACTGGAAGCAAAGACTCTCTTTGTAACTATCGTAGTGAGCTTCAGGATTTCCTGACACACTGTGATCTGGCAAAGTTTGCACGCCATGCGCTGACAGTTGAACAAATGGAGGCAATGCACACAAACGCGTGGCAGTTTGTCGACAAGACGAAACCCGTTCAGAAAGAGACCCCTGACAGCACAGGAGAAGAATTATGATTCATTTCAATCATCCGGAAATACTGTGGCTGCTGGCCCTGATCCCGCTTCTGGCCTTTATGCGTGGTAAAAAAGGCCCGGCCAGCGCCATCAAGTATTCAAGTTCCCGCGTCGCCGCTGAGCTTGCCGGGGGACATAAGTCCACAGCCGGCAGATGGCTCGGCGCCATACGCTTGATCGCCCTGGCTCTTCTGATTGTAGCCCTTGCAAGACCACAGATTGTTCACGGCACCACTGAGGTGGAGGCAAGCGGGATTGATATACTTCTCGCCCTGGATGTTTCGGGGTCAATGAAAGCCCTTGATTTTAGCATAAAAGGTAAGCAGGTAAGCCGCATCGATGTAGTTAAGCAGGTTGTATCAAGATTCATCAAAGAGCGCCCCAATGACCGAATCGGGCTGGTGGCATTTGCTGGAATGCCATATATCGTCAGCCCCCAAACCCTTGATCACAACTGGCTGCAGCAAAGGTTGGAGACGGTAAGGACCGGCATGATGAAGGATGGCACGGCCATCGGGTCTGCCATAGCATCCGGAGTTAACAGGCTGAGAGATCAGAAGGCCAAGTCGAAAATAGTGATTTTGCTCACTGACGGGATGAACAACGCGGGCAAGGTTTCGCCGGTAACAGCGGCCGAGGCGGCTGAGGCAATGGGCATCAAGGTTTATACCATCGGCGCCGGTTCCCATGGTGAAGTACCTGTTCCTGTCACAGACCGTAACGGAAACAGCAGGCTTGTCATGGCAAAGGTGAACATAGACGAAGATACCTTGAAAAAGGTCGCCTCCATGACCGGTGCACAATACTATCGCGCAACAGGGACCGAGTCACTCAAAAAAATCTATGGCGAGATCAACAAGCTGGAGAAAACAACGCGTAAGATAAAGAAATTTGAACATCGTACTGAGGTATTCCCCTGGGCCGCTATACCGGTACTGTTTTTACTTGGCCTTGAGACAACGCTGTCGCAGACACGTTTTCGTCGCCTGCCGTAGCAGAGTGGACCCAGGGAGTAATCCTTTAATTCTTATCTGATTGGAAGAAAGGACAATATAAATGCAATTCGCACATTCAATCTGGCTGGTGGCAGGAGTAGCAACATGTACGGCCCTGGCCCTCAGTTTTCGACATCTTCAGAGAAGAAATCGGACGGCGTTGAAAAAATTTGCTTCCGGGCATCTGCTGGAAAAACTGACCGAAAGTGTCTCACCGGCCCGGAGAATGACAAAACAGATACTGTTTATTCTGTCAGTCGGGTGCATCTTCATTGCCCTTGCCCAGCCTCAGATCGGATTTCGATGGGAAGAGATCAAGCGCAAGGGCATCGATATCCTTATGGCGGTAGATACCTCAAGGAGCATGTTAGCCAACGATGTAAAACCGAACAGGCTCGAGAGAAGCAAACTGGGCATAATGGATTTTGTTTCTGAACTTAATGGCGATCGCGTGGGTCTGATTCCATTTGCCGGTACCGCTTTTCTGATGTGCCCCCTGACCATGGACTATGATGCATTCAGGCAATCACTTACGGCCCTTGATACGAATACCATTCCTCAGGGCGGGACGGATCTTGCGAGCGCCATATACGAAGCACATGCGGCCTTCACAAATGACGCGAATCACAAGATACTCATTCTCATGACCGATGGAGAGGATCTGGAAGGCAACGCGCTGAGCGCCGCACAGGAAGCGAAGGCAAAAGGTATGACCATCTATACCGTAGGCGTCGGCACCCCCGGAGGCGAACTGATTCCCATAGAGACTCAGGGGAAAGGAGTTTCATTTGTAAAGGATGAAACGGGCCGGATGGTTAAATCTCGTCTGGACGAAAAGACGCTCAAGGATATTGCCGAAGCAACCGGTGGGGCATATGAGCCTCTCGGCAGACAGGCACAGGGCCTTGAAACAATCTACAGCAGAAAACTCAGTCTTGTCCCAAAACATGAGCTCGCGGAAAGGATGCAGAAGGTTCCCATAAACAGGTTTGAATGGCCCCTCGCCCTTGCCTTTGTCCTTCTCTTGATTGAATTTATCCTCAGTGACCGCAGGAGAAAGGGACCATTATCTCCGGAAATCAAAACTGCCGACAGACGTCCAAGATCATGGACAAAGGCCACCATCGCTACTATATTCGGTTCTCTTTTTACGGTTTCACTCGTCCTGTGTTCTACGGCATGGGCCTCTCCGCAGAGCGCCGAAAAGGCATACAAAAAAGGCGATTTTTCTCAGGCATCAACCGAATACAGGGCTGCCGTTGACAAAGATCCGGAAGACTGTATACTCCGGTTCAACCTCGGCACAGCGAGCTATAAAGACAGAAAATACAAAGAAGCCTTTAATGCCTTCAAGGATACCCTGGCAAGCAGTGAATTGCCCCTGCAGAACAAGACCTATTACAACCTCGGCAACACGCTCTATCGCATGGGACAGCAGATCGAAAAAACAAAGCCGGAAAACACCATTAAGCAGTGGCAGGCAGCGATTAGCGCGTATGACGGCGCGTTGAAACTCAACGCAGATGACAAAGACGCGCTTTTCAATAAAGACTTCGTGAAAAAAAAGCTGGAGGAACTGAAAAAGAAACAGAAGAATAACAAAGATAATAAGAACAATAAGAAGAAAGACAACAAAGATAAAAACAAAGATGACAAGAATGATGATAAAAAAGATAAGGGTGATCAGAACAAAAAACCCGGTTCAAAGGGGAACGACACCCAGGGTAAGTCAAACAGGCAGGATAAGAGCGATCCTGAGTCCGGCGATAAAGAGAAAAAACAAAATGGCGACAAGAAGGACAAGCGGACAGATAATAACAAAGGGGATCAGGGGATGAAAAAACCGGCAATGCCGGAAGCCGGGAACAAGAGTAAGGCCGGAACTTCCGAGGGAAAACCTCAGGAACGCAAACCGGGACAGATGACAAGGGAGGAAGCAAAAAATCTTCTTGATTCTCTCAAGGGAGATGAAAAATCAATGCCGCTTTCCCCTGATAAAGGACGGCAGAGTAAACATGATGAAATGAAAAGGAGAAACTGGTAATGGATTATCGGATCCGTAAATCTCCAATGATCAAAAAGGCTCATCAGGCTTCTGCAATCTTGATATGCATTATCTCTCTGCTGCTCCTCATTTCGGGAAATGCACGGGGAAGTGGAAATGCCAGTGGCATATCAGCCACACTTGAGCCTCCGAATATCACCCTCGGGAACATGTCCGTTCTTTCGTTGCATATATCAGGGTCACGTTCGGGTAAACCGGTCATGCCTCACGTCGATGGTCTGCGATTTATTCCCGCGGGACAGAGCAGCGAATACAAGTTCATAAACGGGAAGGTTTCAGCGTCTGTTTCTTTCATCTATCGAGTAGTGCCTGACAGGACGGGGTATTTTAACATCCCTCCGATCATGACAGATACAGACGATCAAATAAAGACTGAATCCCTTACTCTGCATGTGGCAGGATCGCAAAAAAGCGGAGCTAATACAGCACAACCTCCCGCACAGCAACCACAACAACCTGAGAATACGACCAAGTTGGAGAAAAACGAGATCGGCGAGACTGCGTTTCTGCGTGTAACCCCGGCTACACACAAGCCGTATGTGGGTGAAACGGTGCCCGTCAAAATCAGTGCATATTTTCGACGCGGTGTCCGGGCAACAGTAAACTCATTGCCGGTTCCGAATGGAAACGCCTTCTCCTTCCAGTCTGTCAGCGGAAAGCCACGGCAAACCGAAGAAATAATCGACGGAAAGGCCTTCAGTGTGCTCACCTGGAATGCGGTAATGTCGGCAGTCAAAGAGGGTGAATATCCCTTCGGTGTTCACATGGACGTTACATTGCTGGTTCCGGATAGATCACGCCGCCGTTCATCTTTCGGCAACAGTTTCTTTGACGATAGTTTTTTTAACAGCTTCTTCGGAGGCATGAGAGAAAAAGAAGTAAACATAGCAAGCATCAATCAGACAATGCGCGTTATCCCTCTCCCCAAAGCGGGAAAGCCTGATAATTTCAGCGGCGCCGTGGGCAGTTTCAGCCTTTCGGCAGAGGCTGCTCCAAAGGAATGTATGGTTGGAGACCCCATAACACTGATGATGGTTATCAGGGGAAAAGGTAATTTTGACCGGGTAAAAGAACCTTCGTTAAGCTCTGACAGCGGGTGGAAAACCTACACACCGGATGCAAAATTCAAACCGTCCGGTGTTGCCGGCAACAAGGGGGAAAAACTGTTTGAGCAGGCCATCATCCCGCTCGACCCATCCATAAGTAAGGTACCCCCCGTGAGATTCAGCTACTTTGACACAAAGACCCGGAAGTATGTCAGTCTGAAAACCAGACCGATACCGGTAAAAATTATTCCTTCTTCAGAGGCAGCGCGGAACATATCGGCTCGATATCGAAAAGATGCGGCTGTCACGAAAACACCGAACATTACCGGCACAGCAGGCCTTGCGCCGATCCACATCAGCCTGGGTCATGTGGTAAAAAGCCTCAGGCCGACTGTAACAGATCCCTGGTTCATCGGCGCGCAGGGAATATTTATCTGTGTCCTGATTGGGGGCATATTCCTCGGACGCAGGAACCGCCGGTTGGACCGCAATCCTGAGATCATGGCAAAAAAGCGCGTAGATCAAAAGATAGAACACTCTTTAAAAAAATTGGACCAATGCATAGTTGAACATGACGTGCAGGGCTTTTTCAACGCCTCCCGTAGCGCCTCTCAGGAACGCCTCGGTCAAATATGGTCGGTCCCACCGGAGACCATTACCCTTGTCGATGTAAAGGCCCGTCTGCCGGAAGATATGGCGAACATAAGACAGATATTCGAAACGGCCGATGCGGTAGCCTATTCCGGCCAGTCTTTCAGCCAGGATGAACTGAAACAATACAGAAAACTGATAATAACAGAACTTGAGAATCTGGAGAAAAGCTGATGACATCAAACAAACCACATAATAACGGAATGATGATCCTGTCCGTCGCCGTCGCGCTGCTCGTCCTGCTGATTTCTGCGCTTCAGTTAAATGCCCGTGCCGGGAATGATGAAGACCTCTTCGCTATGGGCAATCAGGCCTGCGTGGCGGGAGAATTCAACGAGGCCATAGCCCGTTACAAGGAAGTGATGAAAAACGGAGGTGTCTCCGCATCTCTCCTGTACAATATGGCCAATGCGTACTACCAGATAAAAAATCCCGGTCAGGCAATCCTCAATTATGAACGCGCACTCTTCCTTGATCCTGGTAACGTCGATATCAGGGCAAATCTCCGCATGGCACAAAAGGACTTCGGTCTGATTGTTGAACCGTTACCGGTATGGCAGAAGTTTTTCAACATTATGAATATGAACAGATGGACGTGGATCGCGAGCGCCGCTTTCGCCCTGTTCAGCCTCGCTTTCCTCCTGTGGGGCATAATACCGGGGTTAATTCCACCCATACCCTTCAGGGCTGTCACCTGCACGATCCTGGTTATTCTTGTGGTGAGCGCAACCGCCGTGGCTCTCCAGTACAAGAACCTGGACTTGGGCGTGGTGACACAGGATGGCACCCGTTTGCACGTGTCACCCTTCGACGCCGCATCCAGTCCAACCGTCATACAAAACGGAACCGTGGTCAGAATGACAAGGACATACGGAGACTACGTATTTATCGAAGAGCCAAAAGGCAAATCCGGATGGACCGACAAAAAGGCTGTCGAAGCTATTGTAACGCAATAAATATACAGGGCATCATTCTTGATTCGTAAGAATCAGCGTATTTTTCGTGTGTTCCTTAATTGCCTTGTCGCTGAACCACCAGTAACGTTTTTCTCCATTCATAAATGGTTCGATCTGATCGGTGGTGTGGGGGTCGAACTGGCGTCCGGCAATGCCGCCCGGCAAAACTGCCAGTATCTTATCCGGATCCCCTAAATCGGCCACCATCCGGAGTGAAGCGGAGACAGTAACACCAAAGGGCTTATTAAAATCGTATATGCCGCGGTACAGCGTTTCTCCAGAGCCCATCGCCGGATGTGATCCCCCGCCAAGCAACTCTTTTCCGGTCCCCGATCGCCTGATGGGGCTGAGAAATTCGTGCAGATGTACCTTACCCCACAGCCATCCGGCCGGATTGTCTCCGAGGGTCGGCTCAAGTTTTTTGACTGCATTTAAGGCAGCCTGATGGAAAAGATCGTCCCGCACTTCCTTTCTGTCAACAGTATTGACATTATCAAACCAGGGCGAATCTCCATCCATCACCATTTTTTGAAGCCGTTCCTCCCAGAAATACCAGTTACTCAGCATCTCACTGGCGAGTTCGTCACCCAGTTCATCGGCATAAACCTGAAGAGCGAATTCGCGGTAAACGGACTGAAATATAGTGGGGGCCGCGCTATCCGCTGTATCAACACAGTCCCAGTTTGAGAGTATCTGCCCCAGCGCCCTGGTGTCATCATAGCCTGTAAGTGCTCTGGCCATGACCGGCGCTATTTTTTTTGCCATCAGATTGACCTTGTCCCGCTGAAACCCCCACTGGTCTTCCACCGATTTTTCCCCGGGGCTGTCCATCAGTTCGGATAGTCTCCGGTACCGGTAGGAAGGCGACGCCCAGGAGGTATAATGGTAGGGATAATCTTTTCCCACAACCATGTGGTTGCAAGTTCCGATCCATCCCCTGTCAGGATTGATTGCATAAGGCATATCCTCCCAGGGAATCCAGCCGGTCCAGTTATCCGTACTGTCGTTGACCACACAGGGTGTCAGACCTTTTTTCCGGGCACGTACAGGAACCTTGCCCGTTGTCTGCCACCCGAAGTTCCCCTCGGTATCGGCGAAAACAAAATTCAGGGGGACCTGGTTGACATTCTTCAGGGCACGCCGAATCTCTGTCACCGTCCTGGCGTTCTGTAACCGTTCAAAGCCGATAATGGGGGCCATGGACTCAAAACCCGACCAGCGCAACGTTACAACCTTGTCGGTCTTCAAACCGGGCATAACACTGGAAATAACGGGCCCCCTCGTCGTACACCGTACTTTGATCGTTTCTTCCCGGAATCCATCAGGCGCTGTCTTGTCTTTTACCTTCAACGTTTCTTCTATAACTTCAAACGGCATTGACCTGTCACCTTCAAGATAATTGTCCGGATTATCCGGGTCCACTGTCTCGATATACAGGTCCTGGGTGTCGCTGTAGGCATTTGTTGTTCCAATGGCAAAGTAACTGGTCCGGCCGATAACCATCCCGCCTATTCCGGGGATGGTTACACCCACAAATCGTATCGTGGGGGTTATAAGACCACAGGGATACCAGGGACCCGGCAGCATAGTGGCGTTCAAGTGCGGGTCATTGGCGACAATGGGGCTTTGACCTGCTGACAGAATCGGACCGGTTGCCCAGTTGTTGCTGCCAATTTTCAATGAACTGTCCTGAAAACAGGAAAGCATCTCCTTATCAAGCGCAATATTCAAGCGGACGACCTGGAGGGAGGAATCCTGGGTATTCTCTTCCTTCGGGATAGTGTCATCAGGATTAATGTTGAGGGGAAATATTTCAGCGGCACGTTCCGGGCCCAGTTTTTCAACCAGCATCTGCGCGATAATCTCGCAGCCGGCATTGGCCGAACTGTTCCATCCCATGTAATAAAGAATGGCCATTGAATCTGTAATAGTCCACAGCCCGGGTTTTAACCCGGCCAGCTTGAATTCCAGGTGTATGTTATCGGGCCTCGTTTTGATAAAGGCGTTAACTCCATCCACATATTTCTGGAGATAATTAAGTGTTTCATCACTGAGCAGTCCAACGTGTTTCTCTGCGTTACGATAAAAACCCAGCGTTCTCATCCGGGTGTCAAGTCCCCTGGCCTTATCCCCGACAAGCTCTGTGATTCTGCCCGACGCGAAGAGCTTCGTCAGTTCCATCTGGAAAAGCCTGTCCTGGGCTGTTACAAAACCCTGGGCCAGATTGAGATCATCCATATTCTGAGCGTAGATATAGGCCATGCCCTTTTCGTCACGATTAACCGTTACCGGGGCAGTTAATCCGGGGACAACGAGATTACCGTCTTTCGTGAATTTGTTCAGCGGAGATGGGCCAAACGGGTTTATAATGACTCCGACGGCAATAATACTGATGACGATTACGACAAGAAAGAACCAGAGAAATCCTTTTAATATTTTCATGATCAGCCTCCGTTCACAAGATAAAGCATGGGTTAGATTTTAATAGTACCGTTAAGGGTTGTCAGTTCACGGTTATCCAACAAATTATGCAGCAATTGAAACAATTGGAAGGTTACTCTCAATTATCAGTTTTTTCAACCTTAAATCCCGGAGAGTGGGGATAAGCCGTGAACCGTTATAATAAATTCCGATCCTTTCTTCGGCTCACTTTCCACCTTAATCGATCCTCCATGTGCATGGACAATGGCGCGCACGAGACTCAGGCCCAGGCCAAGCCCGCGTTGCGAGCGGCTGTGGTCTCCACGATAGAGCCTGTTCCATATCTTGTCCATCTCACCATGAGGAATCCCGATCCCATCATCGGATATCGAGACCGAGACCATGCCCCCCTTTCTATCGGCTGAAATGTTCACATGCCCACCCTCAGAGCTGTATTTGAGGGCGTTGTCGAGGAGATTCGCTATCACCTGTCTGAAGCGAATCCGGTCCACACTGATGATAATTTCATCAGAAAGATCTTCGGTAATCGATATATTTTTTTCCTCTGCAACCATTTCATACATTTCGATAACTGAATGAACGACCTGCCGAACCGGGACATCTGTAATGTCAAGCTTCATCACTCCCGTTTCAGCCTCTGCCACATCCATCAAGACATTCAACATCGTCAGCACGTTCTCCGATTCTTCCATGCAATCGGCAAGGGCCTCCCGGCAGGACTCTCCGCCTTCAGAATCCTGAAGCGCGAGTTCCGCAACCCCCCTGAGGCGTGTCATTGGAGTACGCAGGTCGTGCGCAACATTGTCGAGGGAATTATGCATCGCACGGATCAGGGAATCATTCCTGTCCAGCATCTGGTTGAAAAGACTTACCAGCTCTTCCATCTCTCCACTCCCGCCGCTCACGGGAACACGGGTGCTGGTCTTGCCAGTCCGCAGTATATTACGTACTGTCTGAATCAACCGTCGTATGGGTCGGATGGCACGAAAGGTCAGGAGGCCGCCCCCTATAATGCCAAGGAGAAGGATCGGGACGACGGTGATCAGGAAAATGGTCCTGAAATAGGAAAGAAGCTCCCGGCTCTGAGTAGTACTCTTTCCAACCTGAAGGGTGAGATCATCGGAGAGCTTTGCCATGCCGACAGTCCAGGCGTTTTCTTCGGCCTGACCTTTGATGGAGACCCATAAATCGTCTCCTGTGGGCTGAATGATTCCGAGACGGGTAGCATCAAACCCATCAAAACCCTTGGGGATACTGACAAAAAGGGCGTTGCCGCGGGGGCTTACTATACGGACAAAATAACAATCTCCTGTTGAAGCGGATTGCTGGTCAAAGCGCGTCTTGAGGGCGCGAATACCTCCTTCTTCATACCAGGCGCGGTATTCATCAATCCTGCTACTGATGATTTCACGCTCCCTCTGCTCGACCAGATCGTGGATAAGATAATAGGTAACAAGGAACAAACCTATTGAGCTGATAACAAAAAAGAGGGCGTAAAGAACACTCAACTTAACACTGAATGTCAGACCGATCTTGTCACTTGTCTTTGAGGACATAGCCCATCCCGCGCACGGTATGAATCAGTTTCGTGCCAAAGTCTCTGTCTATCTTGTTGCGCAACCTGCAAACCAGAACATCCACTACGTTTGTCTGCGGGTCAAAGGAATAATCGTACACATGTTCCAGAATTGATGTCTTGGATATGATGCGTCCCTGATTGCGCAGAAGATGTTCCAGGAGAGCGAACTCACGCGAAGGCAGGGTAATGGGCACATCTCCACGTCGTACTTCACGGCTCAAGCGATCTATGGTCAGATCACCCATACCGAGTACGGCAGATTCGGGAACACTTGCAGACCTCCTTATCAGCGCCTGTATCCTGGCGAGGAGTTCCGAAAAGGAGAATGGCTTAGTCATATAATCATCTCCTCCCCTCTCCAGACCATTAATTCTGTCATCCAGGGAACGTTTGGCGCTCAGAATGATCACCGGTGTCTTTATCCCTTTTGTCCTGAGTCGCTCTATCAGAGAGAGACCGTCGAGGCCGGGAAGCATGATATCAATAATCGCGGCATCATAAGGTTCCGTGGTACCAAAATGCAGCCCGTCCACGCCGTCGTCGGCGACGTCCACGGCATAACCAGCCTCTTTCAACCCTTTTGAAATGAAGGAGGCTATCTTCTCATCATCTTCAACAACAAGAATTCTCATATTTCTTTCCGGTAAACAACTATCGATCCTGATGGTTCACTTGCTGAGCATATGAGATTGGACTCAATATGTCAATATGACCATCCGGCACTATCGATTTTTGTTTACTTTTTTATTTGACAATTACTCAGATTCCCGATAGAAACTTGAGCAATTCGCTTAAATTATGATTAACTAAGTGTTTCAATATTATTAAAAGGTTGGGGGGAATTCAATGACAAAGGAAACAGTAATGAATCGCTGGTATGTTGTAATAGGCGCCATTTTGATCCAGTTGTGTCTTGGCGCTATCTATGCGTGGTCGGTCTTTACGCCCAAGCTAACCCTGTCCGTTGCCAAGGGTGGAATGTACGGTTTCAGCGCTACTCAGGCGGCATGGATCTTTTCCGTTGGCCTTCTGGTCTTTGCGGTAACAGTGGTTATCTCCGGAAAACTGATTGGAATAATGGGTCCGAGAAAGCTGGCATCCATCGGCGGAATCGTCCTTGGCGCCGGGTACATCCTGGGCGGACTGTTCGGATCTTCATTCTTTACTCAGTTGGTTTTCATCGGGGTCGTAGGCGGCGCCGGTATCGGTCTTGCCTATGTCATTCCCATTGCCGTGGGGGTGAAGTGGTTCCCCGACAAAAAAGGAATGGTCACCGGACTGGCCGTCGCCGGTTTCGGTTTCGGCGCTACAATATGGGTGAAGGCGGCCGGTTCCTGGTTCGGCTTGATAGACAACCTGAACTTCTTCGGTCTCGGAGGCGTTCAGAGCGTATTTCTGCTCTATGGGGTACTTTTCCTGATCTTTGTAGTTATCGGAAGCGTTGTGATGATTGATCCCCCGGAGGGTTATGTCCCGGAGGGATGGACTCCCCCCGAACCGGCAAGCTCAAACCCGGGCACCTCGGCTTTGGGAATGACCGATTTTACACCGGGTGAAATGGTGAAAACCCCACAGTTTTATATGACCTGGGTCACATTCCTGTTTTCAGCCATTGCCGGTTTGATGGTAATCTACTGTATCAAACTGTTTGGCATTGATGCTCTGAAGGCCGCGGGAATGACTGCTGCCGCCGCCTCCGCCGCGGCCGGCACAGCCATGGCCCTGTACGCGATCTTCAACGGCCTCGGTCGGATCATCTGGGGGATTGCTTCGGATAAAATCGGACGCAAAACATCCATTTTTCTCATGTGTCTCCTCCAGGGAATCATCATGCTCCTCTTTTACAAGATGGGAGGAACCGTCGTTACACTGATTATCGGCGCATGTATCATCGGATTTAATTTCGGCGGCAACTTCGCCCTTTTTCCCGCTGTCACGGCAGACTATTTCGGCAACAAGAATGTGGGCTTGAACTACGGATATATATTGCTGTCCTACGGTATAGCCGGTGTCATCGGGCCGCAGATAGCCGGATACTTCAAGGACACCGCAACGGGAAGCAGCGATCCTTCAATATGGGTAACTCCTTTTATCATTGCCGGGGTTGTATGCCTTCTCGGAGCAGCTATTACGCTGTTGTCAAAACCACCGAAAAAGTCATAAGCTTCGAAACAATATAAAAACGCCGGCCATTTGGCCGGCGTTTTTATATCTATCTCCGTCTGAACCTGCGCCATACAAAACCGACGACCAAAGCAACAATCCAAAGGGCAATCAAAAAAGCGCAGAAAAACTAGGGACACTTCCCGTATTAATTTACATTTTTCTTTTCCGCCCGTTTTGCCCTTCTCGGGTTTTTGCGATTATTCAACAAAAATCCTTTAGTAAAATACGGGAAGTGTCCCTCTATTTCCAATAAGCTTCTTCAAATCGCATAATCCGGATCTCCTGTAGTATCTCTGTCCGTCTCATCGGCCACCTCCTGGTGACTCATCCTAACCGGACAGATTACGTGCTACAACTCCGGACATATTACGTGCTCCTAACAAAACTCGATATTAGATTTGACAAATGTTCACATACATGTTAACCTAAATCCAAAATGCGTGAAATACTATTTTATAAAACAGCCTCAGGTCAAAGGCCAATTGAAGATTTTCTTGATCAACTTTCTTCTAAACAGGCTCAAAAAGTCACTTGGGTCTTGAAACTCATTGAAGAACTTGATCGAGTCCCTTCAAACTATTTCAAAAAGAATGGTTAACACTTAAGAATTATGGTAAGTTAGATCTTCAGTTGGTTCTAATATATTTCGATTATTGGGGTTTTTTGACGGTCCCAATCTTGTTGTCTTGGCTCACGTATTTCAGAAAAAGGCTCAAAAAACACCGAAGCAGGCGATTAAAATCGCCGAAGAAAGAAGGAAAGATTATTTTCGGAGGAAATATAAATGAGTGATCTTCAAAAATATATAAAAAATCGGAAGTCTCGTGATTCAAAGTATGCATTAGACTTTGATGCCGGGTATGAGCAATTTAAAATCGGTGTACTCTTAAAAAAGGCGCGGGAAGAGGCCGGTTTTACACAAGAGGAACTTGCCGAAAAATTAAATACCAGAAAATCAGCCATTTCTAGAATCGAAAATCATGCAGAGGACATCAAACTCTCTACTTTAAAAAAATTTGCAAATGCTCTTGGTAAAGAACTACGTCTTGAAGTCGCCTAACCACATCGAATGATTCAGAAGACGGCCAGCCAGTGGAAGAACTTATTGCTCATTAGAAAGACCTATACCGCAATCAAGGATTACCAAAAGCAAAAGAACGACAGGATATTCGAATGTTTCATTTGTTTACCGACCGTCGCCGAAAAAAACTCACCCAAGCCCCCTTCCCTTCTAGATGGGAAGACATAATCCACCGTAACGTTGCCCACTACTGCATGCTTGAAGATGCCGAGCGTGCTCACCTGCGTGCCCTGGTACAGGTCTTTATCGCCGAAAAGAATTGGGAAGGAGCCGGTGGACTGGAACTCACTGATGAGATCCGCGTCACGATCTCCGCTCAGGCCTGTCTGCTTCTTCTGGGCCTGCCACACGACTATTACCGGAATGTCGAATCCATCATCGTCTATCCCTCTACCGTTGTTCCGCCTCAACGCAGGCCGGGTTTCTTTGAAAATACATTCGCACCGGTGGAACTGGAGCATCCCATTATCGGGCAGGCGTTCCGGCAGGGACCGGTAATTATTATATGGGACGCGGCCCTGCGCGGTGGCCGTCATCCCGAGTCCGGTCACAACGTTATTTACCACGAATTCGCCCACAAACTGGACATGCTCGACGGCGCGGCCGACGGGACACCTCCACTACGCGACCGGGACGAATATCGTGACTGGGTCCAGACATGTTCGCGTGAATATCTACGTCTGAAAAACGATACCGAAAAGGGAAAGAAATCATTCCTCAATGCCTACGGCGCGACAAACGAAGCGGAATTTTTCGCCGTCGCCACAGAGCAATTCTTCGATCAACCGCGGTTAATGATTGAGCATGCACCGGACCTGTATCGTGTTTTGCAGGAATACTACCGTCAGGATCCCTCCGAACGAGTGTCCCGAAATACCTAGCCAGGGGAAAATTAAAATCGATACTGACCGAACGGGAGGTACAGGACCCCCCCACCCCGGCTTGAGGCATACCGCTAAATGCTGGCACACCTCAAAGACATCCCGAAACGAAAATCCGCGTGGTAATCTACCTGGGGGACAGATTTATTTGTTTTGCTCGGTCTCCCTTGTCCACAAAATTCCACCCGCCTTGCAATTTTCTTCTCGATCTCATCCACAAACTTGGAACTGCCAGTCAACCGTCCCAGTTGTAGCGATTGACGAATTAGGGTAAAAATAAATCTGTCCCCTTTTACCCTATTTTGCTATCACAAAATTCTATATTGCTTTTTGTTTTATCTGTTCTTAATCATCGCCGTTTATTGAAACTCGTACAAACAAACGTGTCCATGCTGTGTATGTTATCTTGGTCCGACCCCCATTTAAGTCTTTCTCATATCGAAGGCAACTGCAGCTAAAACAGCAACCGTTCTTAAAATCACACTTTCTTTTTCTCTATTTTTTCAAGCTCCATCTTCCGGAGTTCCCTCCGAAGTGTCTTCCCAACAACACTTTTAGGGAGTTCATCCATAAATTCGATTAATTTAGGGACTTTGTAGGGCGCAAGATTCTCTTTACAATAATTAACAACATCTTCTTCGGTGAGAGCCCCCCCCTCCTTAACAACGATAAATGCCTTTACCGTCTCACCGCGATACGGGTCCGGCACCCCCACTACGCAGGCCTCAAGTATCTCCGGGTGATCGAAAAGGACATTGTCTATTTCAACAGGAGAGAGGTTATACCCGCTTGCAATAATAAGATCTTTCTTCCTGTCCACAAGGGTCAGATAGCCATCTTTGTCAAAAAACCCGATATCGCCAGTATGATACCACCCCCCCTTGAGGACTTTCTCAGTCTCTTCCTTATTTTTACAATATCCCATCATGACCTGGGGGCCTTTGACAAGTATCTCTCCCGCTTCTCCAATCTCACATCTTTTTTCACCTGTCGATGAGTCCACAATCTCGATATCTGTATCCGGGGCAGGTAAGCCGACGGTTCCGGGTTTCATCTCTCCTCCCAACGGACTGGCAGCGATTAACGGTGCAGTCTCTGTCGATCCGTAGACCTCAAGGATCGTGGAACCTGTGAGATCTCTCAATTCCCTGATGGTATCCTCTGCAAGGGGGGCACCCCCGCATATGAATGCCTTGATATATGAGAGGTCAAGTTTTCTGAACTCGGGATCAGCGAGCAGGCTAATAAAAATTGTGGGCACACCGGGTAGGAAAATCGGCTTATGCTTTTTCAACAGCGGTACGATCGTACTTGGCTCAGGCCTTACAATAATCAGATGTTCCCAAGCTTTCCATATCATGAAGTTCATGGTCGTCGTAAAACCGGCAGAATGAAATATGGGGAAGGTTCCGACCATTGACTCCTGTCCTGGCTTTGGTCCGGAAAGCCATTCGTCAAATTGCTGGACACTGACACTGATGTTTTTATGGGACAGCATAACGCCCTTGCTTGCACCCGTTGTCCCTCCGGTGTATATGATCGCTGCAAGGTTTTCCCACCGGCTCTTATCCTCGACGGGTTCATCGGAATATTTTTTTATCAAATCTTTGAAAATTAGAATTTTATCCGTCGGGTCAACCTTTTTAAACAACTCCTTTTTGACAAAAGGAAAAAACTGTTTCTTGGGAAAGGGGAGAAAAGAATGAATATGACAAACGATCACCTTTTCTATTTTTGTCTTGGGCATTACATTTAATATTCTCGGCAATAAAAGCGTCAGGGTGATGGCTATTTTTGCATCCGAGTTGTTAAATTGATGCTCCAGCTCCCTTTCCGTATAAAGGGGGTTATTCTGAACCGCGACGGCACCGATGCGCATAATCGCTAATGTGGCAATGAACGTCTGCGGAATATTCGGAAGGACCATGGCCACCTTGTCTCCCTCCCCTACGCCAAGCGCTGCAAGCGCCCGGGCAAAACGATTTACCAGACCGTCAAAATTTTCAAAAGTAATTTTTTTGCCCATATAGTTCAGGGCAACATTTCCTGAAAATTTAGAGGCTGATCTGTTCAGGGCAGCAGGGATGGTGATTTCCTTGTAATCAATGCTCCTTTTGACCCCCGGCGGATAAGATTTGTGCCAGAACCTTTCTTCCATTTCTTCCTCCCTTCACCTGTTTGAATCCTTATATTTTTATAAACCGCATGAGCGCTTCGCGCTCACAACGAAGGATGAAAATAGCTGTATGATAATGGGAATTCAGTTCATCAATTCTCAGCAATGTAGGATCCGTTCCCCGAACGGGCCGATGTGGGCATCGGGCCCTACAAAATTTTGTACCTGTTTTCATATAAACGCACTTCGGACATTGTCTGGAAATAAGTATATTCACTATTCACTATTTTCATATAAACCTTCGAATGAAAAAGGCGAAACAACACCCTATCTAACTTGAGTAAACATAAGTTTCCAATACGACACTTATTTTTTGTCCTCTTTTAGGTCCACATCATTGAGCTCTCTCCTGAGTATTTTACCCACTGCCGATTTCGGAAGAGTGTCTGTAAACTCATAAACCTTCGGGACCTTGTATGCGGCCAGTGACTTTCGGCAGTAGGCGTCCAGTTCATCTTCTGTAATTGTCTCCCCCGGTTTGGGGACCACAAAGGCCTTTACCGTCTCACCCCGATATTGATCCGGTACTCCGACGACACATGCCTCCAGAACCTTCGGGTGCTCAAATAGGACCTCATCGATTTCCCTTGGATAGATATTGTAACCGCCGGCGAGGATCATATCATTCTTCCGGTCCACGATATACAGGTAGCCATCTTCATCTATTTTCCCGATATCGCCGGAATAGAGCCAGCCGTCACGGATGGCGTTTCCCGTTTCTTTTGGCTGGTTGTAATAACCCGCGAACATCTGGGGGCCTCTTAAGATGATCTCGCCCTCTTCCCCTACAGGCAGCTCCTTGTTACCTTTGTCCAGATCCACAATCTTGATATCGGTGTTGGGGAGGGGGGTTCCTACGCTGCCCAATTTCAGCTTTCCCTTCCATGGCACAATGCTGGCAATGGCAAATTCGGTCATGCCATATGCCTCCACGATGGCCGTGTTTTCATCGATGTCAATGCCCGTTGCCGCCGCGAGCTCTCGAACGGTATCCTGGGCCATGGGCGCAGCACCGGTGAGGAAGCCTTTGACAAATGAAAAATCATGCTTCTGGAAATCGGGGAGGCTTAAGAGCCCGACATATATGCTAGGCACTGCGGGAACGAGGGATGGTTTATACTTTACCATCATATCCAGTACGGCCTGGGGCTCTGGTCTGGGGATCAAGATTGCCGTCCAGGCATTTAGAACGCACAGATTCATCACCGCCGTAAAACCTGCCACATGAAAAAACGGATATATGGCAAGCATCTTTTCTTCCGACTCTTCTCCAAGGTCGAACAGATACGCTTGAATGCTCTGGGTCATAGAAGAAACACATGAATGGGGCATGATAACGCCCTTGGAAAGGCCTGTCGTGCCGCCGGTGTAAAAAATGGAAGCCAGATCATTCCAGTCTATCGAATAGTCTGGGGTTTTTGAAGAGGCGCCTTTGATAAGATCTTTGAATTGGTAATATCCCGTGGCCTTTTTATATTTTAAATACATATCCTTTTTCAGTACGGGAAATAGCTGTTTTTTTGGAAATGGAAGGTAATCGCTGATATGAGCGCTGATTATCGTCTTTATTTTTGTCCTGGATCGGAGCGCCAGCATCCGGGGGGCAAAAAGATCCAGCGTTACAAGGGCGGTGGCCCCCGAGTCATTGAATTGATGCTCAAGCTCTCTGTCTGTGTAAAGCGGGTTATTGGGAACTGGAACACCGCCCATTCTCCAAACGCCGTAATATGCAATGGCGATTTGGGGGATATTGGGCATCAACAGCGCGACTCGATCACCGGCCTTTACGCCGATTCCAACAAGGGCGTTGGCGAACTGGTTCACCAGTTTCTCCAGTTCGGCATATGTTATGTCTTTTCCGAGAAACTGAAGTGCCGTCCGATTTGGAAACCTTTCCGATGCCCGGGTGAGAAAAAGTGGCATGGTGACTTCTTCTATTTCGATGGGTTCATATATGCCGGATGTACCAGATTTTTGCCGTTTACGCTCATCCATCTCACTACCTCCATGTGGTTGTGATACTGCTTTCAATAGAGGCTGGTTAAAAGTCCAGCACTCACGACCCGGTACAGCAATTGGTTCGCTGCCACCAATTTGTATTGGTCAAACCTTTGGTGCATCTTTCTTATCTTCTGCAATTTGTTCGAGCACGCTGTAGTCGAGGATGTATTCAAGAACCCCTAAATATTTACCATCCTTGTCCCTGAGAGCAATAAACTGATTGAGAATTTTTGGGCCCAGGCTGGGAATCCAAAATTCGGCTTCATCTGCCTTTCCGCTTTTAAAATCAGCCAGTATTTTCTCAACTTTCGGTTGTGTCTTGTCGGACATGCAGGATCTTATGTCCGTCCCGACGATCTTGTCCTTATTGAATCGAAAGACCCTTGTTTCCATTTTATTACCATATCGGACAGTGTCGTTTTCATCCACAAACATCATTTCACAAGGCAAGGCATCTAAAATAACTGAAATTTGTTCCAAATTTAAATTTTTAACCATCAGAATAGTCTCCCTTTCGTATAATAATACAAATTTTATCAAGTAACGCCGAGAGTTTATAGATTGAATCTCGACACGTGTCAACAAAAAAAAGACACAGGCACAATTAATTGTCTTGACACAGGAATTCACTCTAATATAACAGCCAGGGATAGTGTAATTTATTTTATGGAATATTTTTTGCGTTACATGACGTGCTCATTAAGAATGTCAGATTTCAAATGAGGCGGTTAGCATGAGATATTTTGCAACACCAGCAAGATTAATTGCGCAATCCAACCAGAGGAGGAAAATCGATGGAAATATCAAAAAATTATGAGGCCTGGCCTAAGGGAAGGCCCAGGACGCTGAACTACCCCGAAATTCCCGTCCATAAGATACTAAGCTCAACATCAACGAAGTATCCTGATATGGTTGCCATAAGGTTTATGGGAATAGAGATTACATTTAGAGAGTTGGACACCCTTTCCACACGATTTGCCAATGGTCTTATGGCCCGTGGTGTTAAAAAGGGAGATCGCGTAGCTGTCCATCTACCTAATTGTCCACAGTTTGCAGTGGCCTACTACGGCATAATGAAGATAGGAGCAGTATTCGTGCCCTGCTCTCCCCTTTTAGTTGAGCGGGAGATGGAGTATCAGCTAAACGACTCGGGAGCCGAAACACTAATTACCCTTGATTTGCTTTCGGGCTCTGTAGAAAATATCATAAAGAAAACAAAGGTCAAAAACCATATAGTTACTGCCATACCCGACAACTACCCCCCCGTATCGGCACCCTTGAGGATGCTGAAGAAGTCTCCTATTGAGAAGGGTGAGGACTTCCTCTCTCTTATAAATGATGGTAGCGAAGACCCGATCAATGTTGATATAGACCCAAAGAGGGACATCGCCCATTTGGGGTACACCGGCGGCACAACTGGGCTCTCAAAGGGAGTTATAATGAGCCACTTCAACGTCGTCTCCAATGTTATTCAGCTTGCCCTCTGGTTCGGCGGGGGGGACGTAACATATAATGACGGAATCCTGTCCACCGATATGACCCCAATGAGGGAAAAGATAAAAGACATAAAAAAACCACTGATTGAAAGGATGACAGCCCTTGTGGTAGTTCCCTGGTTTCATGTCATGGGCACCATCGGTTATCTCAATTTTCCGGTTTACAGTGCGATGACGATGATTGTTTTTCCAAGTTTTGATGCAAAGGAGTATATCCGGGCGGTGGATAAATACCAGGCCGATGTACTGGGAGGCGCCCCGCAGCTCTATATTCCTTTACTTGAAGAACCGGAGTTCAAAAATGTCGATATGTCTCGGATCAAGTTTGCGGTCTCTTCTGCGGCGCCCCTTCCGGTCCCTATTTTGGATAAAATGCTTGATGCCTTTTCCGGAGTGATCTGCGAGGGGTACGGACTCACCGAAGTAACCGGAATGGCCACTATGAATCCACCCAGCAGGGAGGCATCGAAAACGGGATCGGTAGGACTGCCGGTATTTGATACTTTTATAAAGATTATTGATGTAAAAAACGATACAACCCTCCCCCAGGGGAAAGAGGGGGAGATCTGTATCAAGGGCCCCCAATGTATGAGAGGCTATTGGAATAGACCCGAAGAGACCAGCGCCGTCCTCAAAGACGACTGGGTCCACACCGGAGACATCGGCTTCGAGGATAAGGACGGCTATCTTTACATCACCGACAGGAAAAAGGACCTCATCATCTACAAGGGATACAACGTCTATCCAAGGGAACTTGAGGAGGTGCTCTTCACGAACCCGAAAGTGACCCAATGCGCCGTGGTGGGGGGGAAAACAGAAAAGGGAGGGGAAATACCGGTGGCGTTTATTCAACTCAAACCGGATGTTAAAGCCACCGCTGATGAAATCATAGAATTCGTAAACGAAAAGGTCGCTCATTACAAACACATCCGGGAAGTGCATTTTATCGACGAGATGCCAGTGAACGGCGCCGGAAAGATCTTAAAAAGGGTCCTCAGAGAGAAGCTTTGATATAGTGGGAGATTAGCTCAATTTAGGAGTTTCCCCATTGAAATGTGATCTTTAAATTGAAAAATGAATAAATAATGTACAAAGATTTTGTTTATGTTGAATCGGGGGTCAGCTCTTTATATTTTAGTAAACCAATGAAACTCTTTTGTTGCAAGACGTGGGGAGCAGGACTCTAGGCATTCCTCTTTCGGCGGACAGGCCCGCTTCGTTTGGCAAGCTCTACTTCGCCGGACAAGGAAGGCAGATTAAGACTTTATGAACATGATCCTAGGAGGCTGTCCGAGAATAGCAGAGAGTCAGTGAAGAAGTAATGCATATGCGAGTAAAATTCTTCCAGGAATTATTGAGAAAAGCAACTGGGAAAAACTAGGGACACTTCCCGTATTAATTTACATTTTTCTTTTCCGCCCGTTTTGCCCTTCTCGGGTTTTTGCGATTATTCAACAAAAATCCTTTAGTAAAATACGGGAAGTGTCCCTCTATTTCCCATATTTGTATAGGTGTAATAATAACAGCAGGTTCGCCCAACCATGCTCTTGCTGCGGATCGCAAAAAACCGCGCCCTCGGAGCAGCTATTACGCTGTTGTCAAAGCCTCCGAAAAAGTCATAAGCTTCGAAACAATATAAAAACGCCGGCCAAATGGCCGGCGTTTTTATATCTATCTCCGTCTGAACCTGTAGTAAAAGGGGGCAGATTTATTTATTTGTTTTGCTCGGTCTCCCTTGTCCACAAAATTCCACTGGCCTTGCGATTTTCTTCTCGATCTCATCCACAAACTTGGAACTGCCAGTCAACTGTCCCAGTTGTAGCGATTGACGAATTAGGGTAAAAATAAATCTGTCCCCTTTTACCTTCTTTTTTTGCGTGACGGAACCCGGATCACATTTCCTTCCCCGCAATAGCTGAAAAATCTTCTTCCCCTACAGGATCAATCGGTGTAAGTTCGCAGCCGACGTTAACGGAAAAAATGAACAGCAGGCCGTCAGGCAACATAGAACAGCCAAAGGAAGAAAGAGAGGATGATAGGATGAATTCCGGTAATGGAGGAGATATGTCCGTATTCATGCGGCCTACATTTACGATCGAATCGGAACACGAGGCGATCATCGACTGCGCCCGGAGCGTAACAAGTGACTGCCGGACCGATAGTGAAAAGATCAGGCAGCTCTTCTACTTTGTGCGCGATTCGATTCGCTACAATATTTTCATGATTTCCGTCTTTGAAGAAGACTTCAAGGCATCCCGGGTGCTCGAGTGGGGCAAGGGATACTGCGTTCAGAAGGCTGTCCTGCTCACGGCGCTGGGACGGGCTGCCGGGATTCCAAGCAGACTCGTCTTCGCACAAATCAGGAATCACCGTGTGCCAGAACATATCGTCAGAATTACGGGCACGAACATATTTCCCCGGCATGGCTACAATCAGTTCCATATCGACGGGAAGTGGATCACCGCTGCCGCCACCTTCGACAGGAATCTCTGTGAAAAAAACGGCCTGCCGACGGTTGAATTTGACGGGACGGCAGACGCCGTTCTCCCTGAGAAAGACCTTGAGGGAAGGCCCTACATCGAATATGTTGAAAAATTTCCCGCCAGTGCCGATCTCCCCTTTGAGTGGATTGCCACGGCGATTGCGGAGCGCGTGGGCTCTGACAAACGGCCCTGGCTTACACGGGAGAAGGGGCAACAATAAACAGGGTTGAAAACCAGCTCTCTTAAGGACCGGCACGGGGGTGGTTTCTATTCTTCAATCAAGGGCCATCTCGACGGCCTTTGATGCGTGAATCGCCGTCGTGTCGAAAAGCGGCACGTCCGTGTGATGCTGCTGCACGAGCGAAGCGATTTCCGTACATCCCAGGATTATCGCTTCGGCACCCCGTGAACGGAGGGACGCAATGATCGCCAGGTATTTCTCCTGCGACGCGTCGATGATCCTGCCGAGACAAAGCTCATCATAAATCACCCGATGGACGATCTCCCTCTCGCCCTCATCCGGCACGATCACGTCAAGGTTGTACCGTTCCGCGAGCCGGCCCTTGTAGAATTCCTGTTCCATGGTGAAGCGGGTTCCCAGCAGCCCTACCCTGCCGATACCGGCGGCGGTCAGAGCCTCCGCCGTTGCATCGGCGATATGGAGAAGGGGTATTGAGAGAACCCGCTCTATCTGCGGAGCAATTATGTGCATGGTGTTGGTACAGATCAACAGGAATTCGGCACCGGCGGCTTCCACCTTCTTCGCCGCCCCTGAGAGCAGATCGGCGGTGGCGTCCCAGTCACCGGCACGCTGCAGCGTCTCTATTTCATCGAAATCGACACTGTAGAGACATATCTTTGCCGAATGCAACCCTCCCGCTTTTTCCCGTACCCCTTCATTGATCAATGTGTAATATACGGCGGTCGATTCCCAGCTCATTCCACCGAGCATGCCGATTGTTTTCATTTCGCCTCCTTTGCCCTTTCTGTTTTGAACCAATATAATAACTTCACGCCTCGCATCACGCAGAGTCATGTAACATGGGAATAGAAATAGCATTATTCTTCTGAGTACTTCAATCCCTTTTCGCGGACAGGGGATTCCGGCGACAGGGCCAGGTAATGCAGAACAATGGGAAGAAAAAACGGTTTCTCTCTTGACTCCATCCATTAATTGCATGTAAGAAATACGGATGTTTCTTCAACAAAACCAACGTTCATGCAAGAAAGAATTCCCCGTCGAACAGGGGAAGCAGAGACCCTTTACGGTTCGGCATGACGGGATTTCGCGCCCCCGGACCGGATCCGGACGCTTCTGGGATGCTTTCTTTGAAACAAACACAAAGGAGGAACAAAATGAACAGACGATCCTTTTGCTCGCTTATTCTCGCCGTCACGGCACAAAGTTTCCTTTTCGGATGCTCCCGTTATAATGAAACGATGCACTACAACCGTACTATCCCGCCGGCCGGCTCTGGTGATTCGGGTTATCCGAAAGCGCTTGTAATCTATGACAGCTGGAGCGGCAACACCAAGACGATTGCGGAAGCGATGGCCGGTGAATTGAAATGCTCAGCCGTGGCGATCAACGATGCAATCGACCATACAATGAGCGATTACGATTTAATCGTCGTGGGCTCACCGGTTCATGGCGGAATGCCGACGGAGAAGATAGACAGGTTTTTATCGGAAATTGAGAAACCACGGGCGTCGGCGTTATTTGTGACCTACGGGGCTCCGCTCTTCGGTCCCTTCATGGCCGATACCTGCCTCGACTCCATGGAAGAAAAACTGCAGGATAGCAGTCTCGGACGGTTCAAGTGCCACGGATTCCATCAGATTTTCCGCACCTATCCCGACCACCCCGATCAGAACGACAAAACCGATGCGGCGCAATTTGCGGTCGGGCTCTGCGAGCGGTGGAAGTGCAGCACTCGTCTATCAACAGGTCGGCGGCGCCTTGCCTCCGGAGACAATCTCTTCGCAGAAATGGCATAATAGGGGCCGTTTTTCGCCCTGAGAACCGGACGATCCGAATGACCCCATATCTCTTTCAGGAATCTCGTGACAGAGAACGGCTATAAAGGTCTTTCCCATCCCCAAGCGAGGTCGTCCCGGGCATGCCCCTGAATCAAGGCATCTTCCACCGTTACACGTAAGGCCTCAAATGTTTTTTCGTCCAGCCTTTCGGGCACGACGATGGGGTCGCCCCAACGGACACGAACGCCGCCGAACGGTTTCGGGATCAAAAACCGGTCCCAGCTTTCGAGTACCCATGCACGTTCCGCCGAAATATAGACAGGAAATATGGTTGCCTGAGCTAACTGGGCCATTCGTATCAGCCCCGCCTTCACGACACCTTTCGGCCCCCGGGGTCCGTCAACCGCGTGAATGGCGCAGGGGTTCTCGGCAAGGTCCTTCGCCATTGCCGTGAGAGCCTCCCTGCCCCCCCGTGAACTCGACCCCCGAACAGGGCGGAATCCAAGCCGCTCAACCACCTGTGCTATCAGTTCCCCGTCCCGGCTTTTGCTTACTATTGCCGACGGCGAAAAGCGGCTGAACCTCTCTGCGTAGTTGATAACGCCAAATAATCGCTGATGCCACAGGGCAACGATAACCTTCCCTCCGGCTTCCATGTGTTTTACGGGACCATCCTCATTGATGACCGTGAGCCTTACGAACCTGAGATAGAGGCGCGTGATATGATATGCTACGGGGATTCCCACCCGTGCAATAAACGAATCAATCCTACGTTTTCCCACCATGAATGCCTTTCGATCTGATTATTCATCTTTTTACCTTATTTTACACAGATCAATCAAGCACCCGTATACCTGAAGCAGCATCCCGTAGACCATCTCTTTAAGTAGTAAAAGGGGACAGATTTATTTATTTGTTTTGCTCGGTCTCCCTTGTCCACAAAATTCCACCCGCCTTGCGATTTTCTTCTCGATCTCATCCACAAACTTGGAACTGCCAGTCAACTGTCCCAGTCGTAGCGATTGACGAATTAGGGTAAAAATAAACCTGTCCCCTTTTACCTATATAGAACCCTTTGTTAACAATCGTGGTTCCGGGATTACGGACTCCCCCAAGGCATTTTATCTACAGGCACAAAATTTCGTCCAGCGTCAGATCCTCAACGCGAACAGGATCAATTCCCTTGATATGTGCCGCAAGTTCCTTGGCCGACATTTCCGGAACCGCCATGACGATTTTCCAATTGTGATCCTTCGTCCAATTGAAAAACTTCCAGGCAAAGCATTCTTTACAATATAGAATTTTTTTGTTTAAATACGCATCTCCAGCGAGACCTTCCAGCGCTTTGTGGTGAGGGCACTCAATGTCGATGCAAAACTGCCCTGAAACATATTTTCTTTCTTTCATTTGAGTAACCTTTCCATTGCATGGGCCAAGCTTAAATCAAGCCCTTAATTGGAAATTCAAATACCATATTCTTTGACAAATTCATAGCGTGTTTATCTTGCGTTTGGGGTCTGTATGCTCATATCAGCCTAATTTTGTCCTAAATACCAGACCGCATCACATAAGATCAAGAGCATGGGAAGGGGTCACCCATTCAAGGTGAGGTCAAGTAAAAAACACACCTCTCCATTACAAAAATAACATTTCTTTTTTGCTTGTCCATCAAGTGGGCATATTCGGCACAGTTTCGCTTTATCCTTCCGTTCG
>Ga0222680_1000008_pt1 | contig 105900 bp, 75 predicted proteins | sample AntAcemetage1004_FD_181146 | JGI IMG/M metagenome (GOLD analysis project Ga0222680, IMG submission 181146) | Saline water microbial communities from Ace Lake, Antarctica - #1004 | ecosystem: Environmental > Aquatic > Non-marine Saline and Alkaline > Saline | place: Antarctica: Ace Lake... | reverse complement strand
TGGTAAAGTCTCTCATCCTTGATACCAAGGAAATGGAGGAGCATAACTGGAAGCTCTACAGGAAGTTTCAGCGTATTGAAGAGCGTGAGACCCTTTGGGAAAGCTATATGCTTGATGATGCCGAAATGGTGGTGATTGCGTATGGCACTGCAGCCCGCATTGCGCGCGGGGCTATTAATCGTCTGCGCCGCGAAGATACGAATTTGCGCGTTGGCCTGATCCGTCCGATTACCGTCAGTCCTTTTCCTGCCAAGGCAATCCGCGAGGCTGCCAAGAAGGCTAAAGATTTTTTTGTGTTTGAGATGAGCACCGGTCAAATGGTAGATGATGTGCGCCTTGCGCTCGAAGGGCAGGGCACCATTCATTTTTACGGACGTCCCGGCGGCGTGGTGCCTTCCGCCCGGGAACTCGCACGTAGCATTGCCCGACGCTACTATCAATCTATAAGGAAACGCAAGCAATGAAAAAAGTCTATCAGAGACCCCGGTCTTTGCGCGATGTGCCCATGCATTATTGTCCGGGCTGCGGTCATAGCATTATTCACCGGCTGATAGCCGAACTGCTCGACGAAATGAAGTTGCGCGAGAGCGCAATTTGCGTGCCGCCGGCAGGCTGTGCCGTGCTGGCCTATTACTATCTTGACATCGATATGGTCGAAGCTCCGCATGGCCGCGCAACAGCCGTGGCTACCGGAGTTAAACGCGTTCGGCCTGACAACATGGTTTTTTCCTACCAGGGAGATGGCGATTTGGCAGCAATCGGAACTGCCGAGGCCCTGCACACGGCCAATCGCGGTGAAAATATCACGGTCATCTTTGTCAATAATGCCGTGTATGGCATGACTGGCGGTCAAATGGCGCCCACGACCCTTGTCGGCATGAAGACCACGACTACGCCCGCTGGCCGCAACATCAAAACCGAGGGGCCGCCTATCAAGGTGTGCGAGCTTCTTCAGGGACTTGCCAACACGGTGTACCTTGAGCGTACGGCTGTTAACAGCCCTGCAAACGTGATAAAAACAAAAAAGGCCATCAAAAAAGCCTTTAACTATCAAAAGAAACAGGCAGGTTTCAGCCTGGTTGAAATTCTGTCCCCATGTCCGACCAATTGGCGCATGGATGCAGTGGCATCCTGTGAGTGGATTGATGAGGTCATGGCAAAGGAATTTCCGCTTGGGGTGATAAAAGAGGTGAAATGCTGATCAAAACTATTTTCTCCGGATTCGGTGGTCAGGGTGTGCTGTCAACCGGCCAGATGCTGGCCCAGGCTGCTATGCTGCAGGGTAGGTTTGTCACGTATTTACCGTCTTACGGCGCGGAAGTGCGCGGGGGAACGGCGAATTGCACGGTAACGATTTCTGATGAGGAAATTGCTTCCCCGATTGCCTCTGAGCCGGAGTTTGTCGTTGCCCTCAATCAGCCGTCATTTACCAGATTTCAGAACCTGCTTCATTCCGGCGGGTTTTTGCTGTATAATTCATCAATGGTCGAGCCTGTAAAAGTTCGCGGCGATATTGAAACCAGGGGGGTACCGATATCAGAACTTGCCCAGAAGATCGGTAATATAAAGGTTGCCAACATGATAATGCTGGGCTCTTTCATTGCGATCAGTAATCTTTTGTCGTTTGACCGGATACTAAAAAGCCTGCCTGAAATCCTGGGGGCGGGGAAAGTCCGGCTGCTTAAAGTGAACCAGAAGGCATTCGAATTGGGGTATCATTTTATTGAGGAGCGCAATCATGGTGATTAAACAGATTTCAGTTCTCTTGAAGAATCTGCCCGGTCAACTGGCCGATCTCAGCGAATTGCTGGGTAAGGAGGGTGTAAATATTCGGGCAATATCGGTGGCTGACACGTCCGAGGTCAGTACGGTGCGGTTTGTAGTTGATGATCCCGAGAAGGCTATGAATATTTTAAAGGGCCAGGATTTGTCCGCCTACGATACCGATGTGCTGGCTGTTGAAACGCCGGATCATCCGGGTGGACTCAATGCGGTGGTGGGACCTCTGCGCAACTCCGGGGTGAATATTCATTATCTGTATCCGTATCTGGGCCGCGTAAGTGATCAGGCTATTGTTATTCTGGGGGTTGACAAAATTGAACAGGCTCAGGAGGTTCTGCAGAAAAACTTTTTGCAGACACTGGGCAAGGAAATATACACATTGTAGGTGTTTTAATTACGAGAAAGGTTGTATTCATGTCAGATTGTTTTTGTGATCGCTGCGGTGCGCACCTGCCCGAGGGGTCAGAGCGTTTTACCGTTCATATGCAGATTGTGTCCGACGTGGCCGGTATGGTATGCGAAGGCCAGGACTGCGAGCAATCCTGCTTTACCATGCAGGAGTGTTCTGATACCGATATTGATGATTACGATGATGAGCTCTATCAGGAGATATCATTTATGCTTTGCAATAAGTGCCGACAGCGGTTTACCCAGGATCCCTTCAACCGGGGTCGTGGCATGCTTACCACTCGGTCGGCCGCTGAGCGGATGTTTCACTAAACATTTAAAGAAGGAGAATTACCATGTCAAAATTCCAGCAGATGCCCGTACCGCCCTATCCCGGGGAGCGTGATCCCGGCAAGGAGAGCCTTGTGAAAGTCGCCGCACTGCAGATGGAACCCCGTATCGGTGATAAGGATCATAATGTCGAGGCTTCTCTGAAAATAATTGATGAGGCTGGAGCACAGGGTGCGCGCCTGATGGTGCTTCCCGAGCTGTGCAATACCGGCTATATTTTCAACTCGCGCGAAGAAGCCTTCGCCCTGTCGGAAGAGGTTCCTGAAGGTACTACAACTCAGGAATGGATCAAGGCCGCCCAGAAGCACAATGCCTATATCTGCGCTGGCATCAATGAGCGCGAGGGCAATCATCTCTATAACAGTGTTGTGGTTGTTGGTCCAGAAGGCTATATCGGCACGTATCGCAAGACTCATCTGTGGAATGAAGAAAAGTTGTGGTTCGAGCCGGGCAACCTGGGGTTTCCGGTTTTCAGCCTGCCGTTCGGCAAAATCGGCTGCCGTATATGCTACGATGTCTGGTTTCCAGAAGTGACCCGCATACTGGCTGCACAGGGTGCTGATATTATTTGTGACTGTACCAACTGGGTTGTGGTTGAACCGCTGCAAACCAAGGAAAAACCCACTGCTGCTACTTCGGCCGCGCAGATGTCGCTGATGAATTCCGTTTACAGTATTTGTGCTGACCGCGTCGGCGCAGAGCGCGGATGCACTTATATTGGCAACAGTTGTATTACCGATCCCGGCGGCGGGTTTGTAGCCGGTCCGGCTGACCCTGATAAAACCGAAGTGGTAGTTGCTGAAATTAATGTTGTGGGAGCCCGTTATCGGCATTGGTCGGATTTCAACAACCCGCATACCGATCGCCGTACCGATCTCTATGATGAGTACCTGGGTTACTATCCTGAAGAAGAAGAGTGGTAAGCACACGGGCATAGCTGCCCTGTGTTTTTTCTCGCATGTAACGACATAAAGCGCCGTGATCTTTAAAAGATTGCGGCGCTTTTGTTTTACAGTTAGACAAAAGGGATGTTGGAGGGCCATGCTTCTGCATGGCCGTGTAAATATCAATTAAATCTGAAAAGCCGCGGACGCGCAGGAGCGCGTCCCTCCACAAGGTACACGGCTGTCACATTTACGGGTTGATTTGTTTTTGTTGTTGGTAATTTGCTTTGGCAGTGTTATAGCGCGTGTAGGCCGCACGGATGCGTTCGCGGATCGGCAGCTCGTAGGGGCAGCGTTTTTCACATTCTCCGCAGTCGATACAATCCGGGATTGTGTTCATGAACTTGTCCCAGTCACCTTCAAAAATTCGCTTGGGGTCAAAGCGCTTGAGGGCCACCTCGGTATACATGATGGCCGAGATCATGATTTTTTGCGGGCAGGGTTGGCAGTAGTTGCACATGCGGCAGAATCCGTTGCCGAGTTCCTCGCGGATGCGCTCCATTTCGCTGCGCTCATTCTCCGTGAGATCTCCCTTGAAATCCAGCAGGCTGATATTTTGTTCCATCTCGCCCATTTCAGCAATGCCCACCAGTACAAGCAGATCTGGAAACGTATTCAGGTATTTGAACGATAGGGCCGGATTATCCAGCATGCCCCCGGCCATGGGTTTCATGATGATAATGCCCACATCGTTCTTGCGGGCAAGTGGGATCAGCTCGTCCGCAGCTTCGCTGTTGACGAAATTAAGCGCGATCATGACAGTTTCAAAAGCACCGCTTTTAACTGCTTCCAGGGCTACGGTCAAACGGTGTGATGTAATGCCGATATGGCGGATTTTGCCTTGGTCGCGGGCCTTGCGCACAGCGTCCAGCGGTCCGCCGGGCTCAAGCACGACTTTTAGATCCTGCTCAGTGCTGACATTATGGAACTGGAACAGGTCCACATAGTTGGTTTGCAGGTTTTTCAGACTTTGATCCAGATCGGCAAGAATTGCCTCCGGGGTGCGCCCAACACTTTTAGTCGCCAGTAGGACGTCTGCCCTGCGGCCTGCTATTGCTTTACCGATGCGCTCTTCGCTGGTGGTGTATACCCGGGAGGTATCGATGAAGTTGACCCCGCGATCAAGGCTGTCCTGCACTAGCCGGATAGCTTCCTCTTCGGAGGGTTTCTGAATGGGAATGCCGCCAAATCCGATGCGGCTCACCAGGAGTCCTGTTTTGCCAAGCCTTGTTTTTTCCATTAATGTTCCTGTTGCGCTGAATAGTAACGTGTGTTTCGTTACACGTCACCGGGTGAAAAAACATTGTATGTTTTTTTGTAGGGCAGGTCAACCGTCGGGGTTTAACTTCAACGGTCGCGGGTTATTATTTTGCGGGATCTCGGGGCTCAATGTTCATCCTGAAACTCAGGCGATTGAAAATGTCGGGGCACTCTCCGCCCATGCTGTGCTGCTGGGTCGCCCACGCAGGGGTTTTTCCGGCGAGCAGCACATGCAGGTAGGGATAGAGTTGATTATAGAACATGCTGCACATGCCGTTTACGTTGAAGGGGTCGATCTCAATGCGGTCGCCCACTTTGTGTCCCCACATGCAGTTGCCTTCAATGTGTTCCACTTCGACAAACACGCGATAGGCATCGATCCCGGAGTAGCCCTTACCGGTCATGTCGCGGTAGGGGAAATCCTCCTTTAGCATGTCTTCGCTGCTGTTTTCCTGGCGCTGGACTTCAACCGTAACTTGCCTGCCTTCAGGGCAGGAACCGCTAAAACTATCCTTGGAATCTGCCCATACCAGCTCGCCCCCGTAATGCTGGGTTACGATCGGCTGCATGATGGTGGTGAGCAGGGCTCCGCACATGCCGCCGGCATGCAGGGCAGTGAGCGTGAAGGTGTCTCCCTCTTTATGTCCGAAAGGGCAGGTGCCATTAATTTTTGTAATAATCGCTTTTTGGCAGTAGCGGTTTTCACCCTTTATTACGGACTCGGCCCATTCATTGAATTCTGTATCGTCTGACATACGTTGTTCCTTTTATTCGGCAGTTGAAAAACATCCGTCTGCTGCGTTACGCTTATCATTCGTCATTGCGACGTACAAAAAGTACGCCTCATTCCTCATGATTGCGCGCGCCTTGCAGCTGAATATTTTTGAACAGCCTTTATTCATTGAGGTTTTTGCCTTTAGAGTTTTAAAACCCGTTGCAGCGCAGCCGAGCAAAGTGTTTGAGTGCGGATGAAGGCGGCAAGCTGTTTGAGCGAAGCGAGTTCTTGCTGCCGCCGCAATCAGATGCTTTGCGAGGAGAGCCGAAGGCCAAGCTGCTGGGCGGCTTTTCTTTGGTTCGTTTCTTTGTGCCGCACAAAGAAATGAACGAACAGTTTTGACATCTTCTGGATTCCTTTTTCGCCAGAATGACGGGCAATAATAATTTTTTAGGGTCATGACACGTTAAGAGGACGATTTCGGATACTTTTAAGTATCAACGTGTAGATATTTTGTCCTCTGTGATTGAATCTAAACTCACACTCTTTAAGATGCAAGTTAAATGTACTGGGCGCCATGCCACGGAATCGAAACAAGCGCGTTTTGGCATACCCTCAGAAGCCTTCAATTCCGTTGATGTGATTACGACCTTTGGCAAATTCGTTCTTGCTATGATCAACCCGAAGATGCTTGCCGTAACCCACATCAACCAAACCATTATAGCCACGCCAGCCGTCAGAGTAGATGATGCTTTTGAGCTCCACTCTGCCGCGAATAACCGCTTGTAGCGTGGCTTTTGAGCAGTTTGCAACGATTTCTGTATAGACGTGACCGTTGCGCTGAAAGATACCAAAGACGATCGTTTTACCATAGGCGCCTCGGCCTCTTTTGCCTTTAATGCGACGGGCACCAAAAAACGATTCGTCAACTTCTACCTCCCCCGAAAAGGGAGATTGAATATCACAATATTCAACCAGGCGTTGCCGAATTGCTTTCAAATATCGGTTAATCGCATTACGGCTCAAACCGGTTAAAAGAGCGCTCTGAGATGCGTCCAAATCGACAGAAAATAGCCTTACAATTTGTCGAAATTGATGCTCTGAAATGCGTGAACGACCAAAATACTTGTTTTTCATAGTCATGACAATAACTTAGCACATCTCTGCGCTTGCTTAACGTATCATGACCCTTTCTTTTTACCAGTATTGTTTGACGCTGAATTCGCATAATAAGTGCATAGCCGTCGCAGACGGTAAATGCAGGCTATTACATGTGAGACAATAAATAAGACTCAGGTGTAAACTACGCAAGCAGTTACCACACTATTTGCGGAGGTTAGCCATGAGCTATAAACATCTGAGTCTTGAAGAACGATATTACCTTGAAATAGCAGAAAAAGCCGGTAAAACATTAACTGAGATTGCACAAGATAGGGGGCGCTCTCAAAGCATGATCCTCACCCTATAAACTGTACCAGCCAAAAGTAGAGAAATCTGGCAAAATAGTCCTTTTAGAAAGGGAGGTATTTTGCCATGAAAAAGACTAGGTTCACAAATGAGCAGATCGCCTTTGCCTTGAGGCAGGCAGAGACCGGCACATCGGTTGCTGAGGTATGCCGCAAGATGGGCATCAGTGAGGCTACCTTTCACAACTGTAAGAAGAAGTACGGCGGGCTTGGGGTCAGTGAGCTGCGGCGATTGAAATAGCTTGAGGAGGAGAACCGCAATCTCAAGCAGCTGGTTGCCGACCTGAGCCTGAACAAAAAGATGCTGCAGGCTGTTTTGTCAAAAAAGCTCTGAAGCCGGCTCGGAAACGCGAGCTGGTAGATCAACTGGATACAGCTTACCAGGTCGGCAAGAGACGAGCATGCAGTGTTATTGGCATCCAGCGCACAAGCTATTACTATAAATCTCGTAGGGACGATAGAGTCCTAACTGCCCGCATTCATAAAATCGCGGCAGCCCGGGTTCGCTACGGATACCGACGGATATATGTTTTACTGAGGCGTGAGGGCTGGGAGGTAAACCATAAACGAGTGTATGGAATATACTGCAGGGAAGGGCTTAATCTTCGATCCAAGCGTCCTCGTCGTAGAGTAGCTGCGGCTCATCGCATGCAGCGCCCCGATGTTTGTAGAGTGGATCAGTGCTGGAGCATGGATTTTGTCTGTGACAATATGTTTAACGGCCGCCGAATACGGGCCTTAACTGTCGTGGATAATTTTAGTCGGGAATGCCTGGACATCCATGTGAGCCAGTCAATTAAAGGCGAGCAAGTCGTATCAATCATGGAAGCTTTAAAACGATTTACCGAAAGAGCTCCTGAAAGAATCCAGGTTGATAACGGCAGTGAGTTCATATCAAAGGCAATGGACAGATTGGCATACGAGAATAAAATAGTATTAGACTTCTCCAGGCCCGACAAAACAACTAATAATGCATTCATTGAGTCATTCAACGGCAGTTTCAGGGATGAATGTTTGAACATACATTGGTTCTTAACACTCGATGACGCTCAGGAGAAAATTGAGGTATGGAGACGCGATTACAATGAGTTCCGACCACACACGGCGCTTGACAATATGACGCCGACAGAGTACAGAAAGAAGCATTCCAAAAAGCCGGATTTCTCTACTTCTGCGTGTACAGCTTTTGGGTGAGGGTCAACATCTTATACAAGAACCCGAAAATATCATCCTAATTAATCTTTAAGCAACAGGAAGCCACAATGAAAAATCTTCTGAAAAGCATGAAAAAACTTACATCATATTAAAGGACTAACTGCTTGAAGAATTTAAGAACCTGAAATGCTTAATAAAAGGACCATGAAATGTTAAAAAAACTGACGTTACAGGGATTACACACAGGCTTTCGAGCAGGCATTGTTATTTCTTTTTTCGATGGATTATATATGCTTGTACACGCTCACGCTCCGTATAGCTATCCCGTGCTGCTAATAATATTTAATACAATTTTCTGGAGCCTGGTAGGGACTCTGTCGGGTTTTGCATTGTGGTTGTATGTTAGCAAACGTGAAAATATTCTGTTTAATGAAGGATATTATAGATGCCTTTTTTTCCTTGTGCCCTTTACAATATTGTACGGACTGTTGAGTAAACTATTTATCCCTATCGCTTTCGGCCCGATAAAATTAGGTGGCACAATCCCCTACGATCACCACCTGTCCTTTGTATGGGTTGGCCTCACACTGTTTTTCCTTTGCGGCTGCTTATGGAAAAAAATAGAAATCAAACCGTCCTTCTTTTCTCTCGAGATAGTCGCCTATGTCACACTTTTCACTTTTTGCTCAAACCTGTTATTTTTAAAAGTTCCTTTTGTTTATACGAAAGCGATTGATTTCTTTCAAAAGGTTTCAATCGGGCAAGAGTTGTTCCTTTCCGTCGTTTATATTAGCGGTGTAATAATAATACTGACATGTTATCTTCTGGGTTGTTTCATCGTAAGGCCCCGGCTGAAAAGGATTTTTTTTCTGTATCAAGTCAAAGGCACCGCCATGCTTTTCTGTATCGTCTGCTGCTGTCTGGGAGGCTTTGCCACCTGGAACCACTTCAGAAACAGACCTCAATTGCCTTCCACATGGGTAGCTCCTGTCAATCAGCATAACCCGCCTTCGCCGAATGTCATTCTAATTGTTCTAGACACCGTTCGTGCCGACCGCCTTTCTATATATAATAAGACCGGACCGGGACAATACCTGCATGACTTTTCAAAAGAGGCGCTGGTTTTTGATAACTGTATCGCATCATCGTCATGGACCCTTCCCTCACATGCTTCCCTATTTACCGGTTTGTATCCCGTAGAACACGGCTGCCATGTCAATCTAGATACAGACAAGAAAAAATGGAATGGTGAGTGCCAGCCCCTTGCACAAAGATTTATAACTCTGGCCGAAATATTTCAGGAAAACGGTTATGCAACCTCAGCCGTTATTTCCAACGAGCTTCTCCTAATGCCGGATTTCAAGCTTGGACAAGGGCTTCAAACTACCATATCCGGTAAAAGCATCGGTGACCTTTACCGCAACTACCCTTTTAAACCAATCCTGCACCTGTTCTGCTTTTTAACCCAAGTATACCATAAATATGCCCAGCACTATCGGACAGCTGATGATATAACGGATGATAGTCTGGCTTTAGTGGAAGCCATGTCCCCCTCCTCCTTTTTCTTTTTGGCAAACTATATGGACGCCCACACGCCATATTTCCCCCCCCGACCATTCAACGGCTTTTTTTTAGACAAGCCATACCCATATCTCTATCGAATGCAAATTAAGAACTTCCGTACTCGAGATAAAATAAGCCCTGAAACATATAACAACTACCTACTGTCTCAGTATGACGGTGAAATTGCTTACATTGACAACCAACTTCAAAGGTTTTTTAATCGTCTAAAAAAAATGAGGCTTTACGATTCTGCTCTCATCATCATCACCTCGGATCATGGTGAACTCTTTGGAGAACATGGTTTTTACATGCATCGTTCAGCTATTTATCAAGGAGTTGCACGCGTACCCCTGATCATAAAATATCCATTCAGCACCAGGGTCGGCCGTGAGAAAAAAATAATTACCTTGAGCGATCTTTTTGCTACAATTTTGTCTCTATGCGATCTGCCGTTACCCGAATATGTTTCCGGCAAAGCATTTGGCAATAATACCGAACCTGCCGTTTCAGAATTTTTCGACTACCAATTTGGAACTCATCGTGCTTTGTATGACGGAAAATATAAATACATGCAATTCGAAAAACAAAGAGAGACGGAGCTGTATGACCTTGAACAAGACCCTAATGAACAAAATAACCTTGCCATAAAAATGCCTGGACTGTCCCGTGCTATGGAACGAAAACTGAACAATTGGCTAAAAACGCATCCACCGTTACGCCTCTCTCCTTCCAAAAAGAATAGTAAAATATCACCTGAAGTGCTTAAAGAATTGAAAGCCTTGGGATACATCCAATAAATATATAGTGTTGACACATAAAGGATTTTATTTATAATTGTTTCAAACAAAAATGATATCTTAGTTCTGATTTACCTTAATGGTTAATACCATACGAATTAAAGTTGCCTAACCGTTCATACAAAAAAACCTGTCCGCGTCCTAACTTTTGTAAAGTATCGAACGTGACAATCGAACAGAACAAATTGCAAACGCCCGGCTATGCAGGGACAGCAGCACAACCCTTGAAAATCTAAAATAAATTATCAATATTCTTAGCATTGCACACGGATAGCATCAATTTAATTTGAAAGATTTGAAAATGCTCGTCAGTGTTATAATACCTGTTTATAATGAAGAAAGCGGTCTTGAAACGTTTTGGCAGTCCCTGCGTAAAACTCTGGGCAAACGCTCCCTCCAATTCGAAGTATGGTTTATTAACGACGGATCAACCGATGCGACGGAAACGGTGATCCGCAAAATTATGGCTCAGGACCCCCATGTGAAGCTTCTCTCTTTGAGTCGCAACTTTGGTCACCAGATTGCTTTAACTGCCGGGCTTGATTATGCAGACGGTGATGTGGTTATCAGCATGGACGGTGATGGGCAACATCCTCCAGAATTGATTCCGAAACTGCTTGAACTCTATGATCAGGGATTTGAAATTGTCCTGACCCAGCGTCAGACAGATGATGAGGGCTTTTTCAAACGCTTGACCTCACGACTGTTCTATCGTTTAATCAATTTTTTAAGTGACACTCCTATTTTGCCTGATTCTGCCGATTTCAGATTAACTTCAAGAAAGGTTATTCTGGGGTTGCGGCAAACACGTGAATACCATCGCTTCCTGCGCGGTCTTGTCTCCTGGATGGGTTTTCGCCATACCGTGTTACCTTTTAAACAGCCATCCCGTTTAGCAGGAAAAAGCGGCTACTCATTACGTAAAATGGTTCATCTTGCCTCGGACGCAATTTTTTCATTTTCAACGATTCCAATGAAACTTTCGATTATTATGGGATGTGGGTTTATGGTTCTTGCCTGTTGGCAGCTGACCGAAACCCTGTTTAAAATATTGGCCGGACGAAGTATAGAGCTTGTTCCCGGATGGACGTCTTTAATATTCAGTATTCTAGGTGCTGCAGGTGTCCAGCTGATTATGCTGGGCGTTCTGGGACAGTATGTAGGTAAAAAATATTTCAGGAAACAAAACGGCGGCCCCTCTATTTTTTACAAGAGATATCTCATCCCCGGAATCGCGAAGAAACTTTGGTGCTTCCGACAAAAAATAAATTTTTTCCCGAAAGCGGGGAAGAATAAACAAAACTTAAACCTCTTAATGCTGAACCGTCAGACACATGTCACCTAAGTGGCGCTCTGCATCCCTGAAACGTTATGGAGAAAGCTTTTCATGCCCTTATATTAGAAGGCTCACTAAATGCAAGCCTTGCTGTAGTGCGATCTTTGGGCAAAATGGGTGCGATTATTACGGTCGGCGACCACCATCGTATTAGTCCGGCACTTCTCTCACGATATGTCACTAAACGTATCCGCTACCCCAACCCGGAAGAGGATCTTAACCTGTTTTTACAGTTTCTTTCGGACCACCTCAAACAGAAACGTTACGACCTGATCTTTCCAATGTCTGATTTTACAGTGCTTCCAATCGCACGAAATTTAGACAGATTCAAGGGTCATGCAAAGTTTGCCTTAGCACCTCTTGAGCAAATTGAAAAGGTACAGGATAAGGTGCTCACAATAGCTATTGCCCGTTCGTGCGGGGTTCTTTTTCCCCACACTGTAATCCCCGACAGCATTGATGAGATCGAAAGGGTTGCAAACAATATTGAATATCCCGTTATCGTCAAACCCCGCAGCAAAGTGTCCTGGGTAGGTTCTAGACCTTGCGTCAACAAAGTAACCGCCAGAAATTTTGTGTCATCACCAGATGAACTTGTGACGATATACCGGGATATTCACAACACCTCACCCCTTCCGATGATTCAGGAAATTATCGATGGCGCCGGCTATGGTTTTTTTGCTCTTATGGTGCAAGGAGAACCGAAAGCCGTATTCGGCCATCGCCGAATACGCGAATACCCTATCAGCGGGGGCACAAGTTCCTGCCGTGAAAGCTATCTTGATTCGGAATTGGAAAACTCTGGCCTGAAAATTCTAAAGGCTCTCAAGTGGGACGGTGTGGCAATGGTTGAGTTTAAACTTGACCGGAAAGACAATCGATACAAACTCATGGAGATTAACGGGCGATGGTGGGGGTCTTTACCTCTGGCCCTGGCTGCCGGCGCCGACTTTCCCAGCCTTTACAGCCGCTATCTGCTCGGTGACAATATTGACAATACATCCTTTTCTTTTCAAAAAGGAATCCGCTGCAGGGCACTGCTTCCCTTTGATCTTCTCTGGCTGATGGAACGTTTGCGCAGGCCCGGCAGGCTGAGTGCTTTGCGGGAGTTTTTCAGGCCTGACGGGTTTCGGTTTGATGTGCTCTCTCTATCAGACCCTCTTCCGACTCTTGGATCATGCGCACTCATGCTCAGCTATTTCAGAGATGTTTTAGCCGGGAATTTAACTATGACTGGTGAGAAACGCTCGTAAAGACATTTGTGAAATTTAACAAACACAATAATGATTAAAAAATGCTGCTAAAGAACCGTTTTTCGAAAATTGTTTTCTTTATACTAATTCTTGGGTTGACGCCCGTCTGGTACTATTCTATTAAGACACCGTTCAGGCTTATTGACGACTATGGCCATTGGATTTATATATACACTGATTTCTTTGAGCAATTTATTAACTGGCTAACTTATTTTGGGAAAGGAAGATTCCGTCCGGTTTTTGAGATCGGAAGCGGGCTTTATTGGACACTATTTGGTCCGTATGCAGAAATACACCATCTCATGCGGATTGTTCTGAAAGTTTTAACCCTGCCGCCAATCTGGTTGGCCTGCCGCTCTATAGGACAGGATCAATCAAATTCTGCGGCTACAGGCTCAATAAGTTTAAAAGAAACAGCCTTTCCGGTTTTTGTTCTGCTCTTCAGTATTTATTTTTATTTTCCAAATGTTCCCGAAGCTCGGCTGGCCCCACAAGAGACGGCCTCTATGTTTTGTATGAGCTGGTTAATCTACTTTGCAGTAACCATACGTCATTCCCGCTGGCGGATAGATTATTTAGCTGCGACATTTTTGGTACTGCTTTATTGCTGGTCAAAAGAGATTAACCTTTTTCCCGTAGCCGTTATAGCAATATATTTATCTTACAAGTTATTTAGGATCCTGGGTCCCAGAGCCATTATATTGTGTATCCCGCAATGGTTAATTATTATTCACCTGGCTGCTAAAATTTATGCGGCATCCCATGCCGGTTACGGCTACACACCTATTACTTTTACTTTGATAATCAGGAATATTTTTAGCCTTGCAACAAACCTTTTCCTATATAAAAATACCCTGATTTGGGTTTTTATATTTTTCCTCCCAACACTTGGATCCTTCGCGTATTTTATTAATTTCATTAAAAAAAATAATTTGAAAATTTTTGCAAAGTGCTATCTGGATTATCTGCTTCTCTGGACAGTTTTGGGAGCTAATTTTATTGGGTATTTATTTGTCTGGAAGCCTAGTTTGCGGTATTCCTATCCACTGTTTATATCGATGGTTATTGTATGGCTGGCGTCAGTATTGTTGGTAATTAATAATAGTAAGTTAATCTTCCGAAAATTTTTGCTGTATTTTCTGCCAGTGGTAGCGCTTTGGTTTGCCGGGATTAATTATTCTTCACTGGCTGAACAATTCTTCTGTCAGTATACTGCCGGCAAATCTGAGGAACACCTGTTCGAACAGATAAATAAAGAGATTAATCAGGGGAAAAAAGTCGGTATCTACATAAACTCTGAATGGGATCATCGAATAGCCCTTTATTTTTCTATTTTTAGAAATCAATTTTATCATGAACCGTTAGAGCAAATAACAGTTTTTTATAATGAAAACAAGGATTTTCAAAAGGTTGACCTGATGGTCTCCAGAAAGGGTAACGGCAGGATGATTGCTCCGATAGAACCGCCAAAATTTCGCAAGACCGTCAAAGCGATAACAAGGGTTTTTAGATTAGGTAGAAAAGATGAGTATTTTATCACAGACTGGGGAGCTACACCAATCGACTATTTTCCCTGGTATTTAAACGAACCGGATGATCCAGACAATAGCCGTTTAAAGTAGCAGGGCTTAAAAGGTTCAAATTAATTTCTATTGCGATAAGGTTATGCCCAGACGCTGAAAAAGTTCCGGGTTTATGTCAACAAATTCACCGTTTGGAAACAAGTTTTCAATAGGGCTGGTTGTCAACTTGTCCTTTCTAACAAAAAAATACATTTCAAGCTTTTGATGGTCCGAGTTGTCAAAATAAACAAATTCTTTTATAGCAGCCATAGTCTCACGGTTGTTAATATAATGATAAGCGATGCCACCAAGACTGATTAGAGATAAATAAGTTGGATCATTTGAAAGGACAAAAACAAAATCTTTTTTGCCCATACGAGTTGACCGTCCGTTATGAGCAATATAGTTATCGGTTAAGCCGTTCATGTCCAGCACTTTGCCATAATAATTATAACTTATATTTCCCAAGACAGGTGTTGCTAAAAGATCTGAAGAAGACAAGACTTTGTTTAAAGTTTTTCCCAGGTTACCTAATGCCGTTACTCTTTTGTTTTCCGTTACATGCGAAACTTTAAAAGTGAAAGCGACAAAAAAAACTATAAAGAAACCTGACAATATATTAACTGCAAATTTAGAACGGACACGCACAATCAAAACACGATACCCTTCTAAAACCAAAAAGAATACAAGAGGGATAACAGGAACAAACAATCGATAGTTTCGCATCCAGTCACCTCTATTCCACAGCACCAAGCCAACGTAAAATGTAATCACAAAATAAAGATAAAAGACAAGTCCTTTGGGTTTTGTAAAAAAAAGGGATACAAGAGCAAATAATATTACAAACACTCCGCCGATATTTTGTAGAAAATTATTTATGTAACTTATGGCAAAACTGTTGGTAAACAGCTTTTGTATAAACATAAAAATAGAAATATCTCCATCTAAAAGAATAGAGCTGTAATATCCCTTAGCATACACCGTATTTGGAAGCGGATATCCATAATAAAAAAGACGCCAGGCAAAAAGTAAAATGAGGAAAACCATAATTATACTGACATTACCCACTTCTTCGCAAAAGAACTCCTTAGGATTTCGGATATTGAAAAAAATTAACCATACCCAAGATGCCATTACCAGAAGAAAGTTTTCAGGACGGTTTAATATAAAAAAAACAGTGGTAACAATATAATATTTAGAATATTTTTTTTCGTTCCGCAGATATATTCTATAAAACAAAAAAACAGACAAGGTCAGAAGAAGTGTATTCAATTGAGTCTCAAGACCCCCATTTGACCAAAAGCTAAAAAGTGGATTAATCGCTAATAAGAATGGTACAATAAGAGAAGATGAAGAGAGTCTGTTTGCGGTCAGATTTGACAATAAAAAAATGACGATAATTACAGCCAACCCTGAAAGATGTCCGATCGTAAGCGAAACAACAGCTGGTTCAAACCCTGTTTTTATGAATGCGGAAAGTATTAATACCAGCAACAAATTGGAGTAGCCCTCAACCCTTTCACCCTGATTGAAAACAAGACCTTGCCCCTCAGCAAAGTTTTTTGCATATCTAAAGGAAATGTAGGCATCATCAACCATGTATTTGCTGCTTCGCAACTGAAAATATTCTGCGACAAATAATATGGCCAACAAACTAAAACATACGAGCAATCCCCTGTTTTTTTGTATCCACACTTATTTTGCTCCTTTTTTATTTTTGTTGCGGCAACAAGGCAATTTTTTGTACTTACAAAAATGGTTAGCCTATTGTGAGAAATATATCAAATATAAAATAGTGACACAACCTAGAAACATTGATAACTTTAATCCGATCAAATATTAATTAACGACTTGTTTCTGAAGACAATTTTTTTATAGACTTCGGTAAATAGAACAAATGAGAGGTGGAGAATGGACTCTAAAAAAAAGACCAAAGGCAGGTTTGTGTTCCTGTGGGCTTTTGAGGTTATTCTTATTTGTGTATCAATAAGCATACTGATAGCACTGGGAAATTCATTCGAAGAAATTCGTGAAAACGACTATATAGCTCTGGGTTTTTGGAAAACCATATTGCTGATAATACAAGATAAGACCCTGCAAAAGATGTCTACAGGATTATTTGTAGCTACATTTTTGATTTCTTGCCGAATTTTATGGCTGATGATGCAGTCGAAATATAAAACATCCCTAGATTTTATTAATAACTGGAGTCAAAGTTATAGGTCATATGCGATCGTATTTCTTGTCTCATTTTTGGGAATTGTCTCGAGAATTGCTTTTTTTCGGACACCCTGCCGTGATGAGATATTTTTTAGTGTCATCATTTCTTTTCTCTGTTGTATCCTTTTTAGCATCTTTTGGAAAGCACAGCAAATTTTCCGTAAGGTTTCATGGATCCAAAACCCTTTTTTTCAAATAGATTTTTATGGTGGATGTCTTTTGGTTGTGTTGGCCGCTTCCCTTATGAAAGTGAGAACCCTAAAACTATTTATTGAAAATATCGAGATTTGTATTGCCTTGATTGTGTCGGGCTTTGTTTTTATTCTCTGGATATGTTGTTGCCTTTTTCCGCTATATGCAGTTTTTACCGATCGGGATTCGTCTTCTAGAAAATCGCTTCGGTCGTTATATACAGTTTCAGTTTTGCTGTTTATAATTTGTGTAATTCCAGGTCTGTGTGCTGTTCTTTCTCCTTATATTCAAAGGCAAAGTTTGAAACCAGCTCATCCCTGGAATGTCGTTCTGATAGGGATCGATACCCTTCGGGCTGACCATACGTCTTTGGCTTCTGTTTCGAATAAAAAACATAATTTAACCCCAAACCTTGCCAAACTGGCTTCCAAAGGGACTGTTTTTCAAAATGCTATTTCTCAAGCTCCCTGGACTATGCCAGCGTTTGCATCCATTTTAACTGGCCAATATCCTCATGAGCACGGTGCTGTTTCGTTGCAGGGAAAGTTGAAGCGCAGAGTGTTAACACTTGCTGAAATTTTACAAGAAGCAGGCTTTTTAACTTCAGCGGTAGTAAGCCATAGTTTTATTGATACCAAACATGGTTTTTCCCAGGGTTTCAGCAACTATAATGAAGATAATATTCTTAAATATAGAGGAGTTACTTCAGAAAATATCACAAATACGGCCATTGAAATTCTTGATAAACATGGTCAGAAGAACTTTTTTCTTTTTCTTCATTATTTTGACCCACATTACAAATATCAAAATCATTCTGAGTGGGATTTTGCTGATTCCTACTCAGGGTGGTTGCTTGAAGAGTTTCCAAATATTAAAAATCTGAGAGCGAAACGGCATTTTTTAGAATCGCCTGATATAAAATATCTGGTTGACCTTTATGACGAGGACATTGCTTATACCGACAAACACCTCGGACGTTTTTTCCAGTATTTAAAAAAAAGAAAACTTGATCAAAACACAATAATTATCGTAGTTGCTGACCATGGCGAGGAGTTTATGGAAAGAGGTTGGCTGGGTCACACCATCAGCTTGTACGAGGAACAGATTAAAGTACCGCTACTTATCGTTTTACCTGAATTTGAACATAAAAATCCTTTGGTTGGCAGGACCGTTGAAACTCGCAACTTGTTTCCCACGATTTTGGATTATCTTGGCTTTCCTGATTTTATTAAAAGTTCCTCACAAAGTCTGTTACCAATGTTAGAAACAGAAGAACCAGAAAAGGCTGAAAACTCCTTTCACAATTTAGCATATTCATCCGTGTGGCTTCCTGATGCTCCGGTAGACTCAGGTAAAAGGGTAAAAATCACGGCTATACGATCGGACCGATGGAAGTTAATCGTAGATCATACCCGTCAAAAAGAGTTTTTTTATAACTTAGAAAAGGATCCAAAGGAGAAAAAAAACTTGTCTTCAAAAGAAACGGATATCCTGAGAAAGATGCGAGGTAGCCTCCAAAAGTTGTTAAAGCAGGCTGAACAGGGAAGCTCCGTGCCGGACTTGGATCTGAGCCAAGAAGAAATAAACAGGTTGAAATCGTTAGGATATTTTTAATAAGTTTTTAAATAGCACGCTTTTCAAAAACAATTCAACGATCTTTTGTGCGTTCCTTTCCGGAAAGCGTATTAAATATCCTGGTAGGATATAAGCTTAAACTGAAAAGCATCTTCAGCCTTAACTTTCTTTCTGCTAATTAAAGCGCTCAATTCATTTTCCCAGCCGTAATGCCAGTGGTTATAATTAGACATTTCATCCTGACTATAATACCCAGGATGAGTCATTATTTCGGTGGTGGTTCCCGGTAATGCACGGCCAAGCAAATCATCAAGAAGTTTTTTATCCAGCCTGCCACCATAGGAAGTGCCATAAAAATTTTCCGGTGATAAAAACCCATTTTTTTTGTATTTCTTCCGGCAGCCCATAGCAAAAGCAGAGACAATTGTTTTGTTTGTGAATTTACCAAAGCTGAATTGTTTTCCCGTAAAAGAGAACCTTTCATAGGGTATCCGTACCTTGTTAATCCCAAACTGGTGCGCCAGATCAATTATAATATCAACAATAAAAGGAAAGGTATGAATATGACCATGCCCGTCGATATGGGTAATCGGCAGTCCGGCATCAAAACATTTTTGTACCTGAGTTCTAAATTCAAGCATAACTTCATTCAGATTTATTTTTTTTGTAAACAAAAGCGCCTTCAAAAATTCACTCCGCGTGAGAAAATGTCCGTCTTTATTAACAAGAGTCGGAATTTTCGAGGGATCTGTTAACGGCTGTTCTTCGTCCATAACCAGATGAATACCGACACAATTCATCCCATTATTTTTGACTGTTTGAACAGCGTGGTCAAAGGCCTGCCCGCAGGGCATGATACTAACACTGGTAATGATACCGTCCTGCCAGCCTTTTAAAATACCCCGATTGACTGACTCTGAAAGCGCAAAATCATCTGCATTAACAATAACTTTTTTGTCGTGCTTGTCCATTAATAGAAATCCCTTATCTCTGTTGGTGGAGACCTCTTTTTAAAAGAATTTTACAACCTATTCTTTTATCCTGTTCGCATTTGATTAATATAGGAATGAACAGGTCTTAAATAATTGTTAAAATTGTTTATTGCTTAATATTTAAAAATACTAACATAATTATAAATGGGAATAAAGCCACATCATCATAAGCTGTTTGTTTAAAAAAATAAAATAAACCTGATTTTTTACTAAAATTTTATTAATTTTAAAGTACAACAATATAATAAAATTGCCAAGATCATGTTTTAATTAACCTTTCATACTGATATAATATTTTATAGTTCCTGTCATAAATCAAAAACCCGTTATTAATATTGTGGAGACAGGCCTTTTTTCAATATTTTAAAATATATTCTTTCTTCTGACTTTAATTGAAAGAAAGATGACAGGTTCTTGTTTATCAAACTATCAAGCTTTTGATGACATCCATCAATTCCGTGAAGATAACAAGAGAAAGAAAAGCGGCAATGCGTTATGACCGAAGTTCTTACAATATCAATGTTATCAAAGGTTTACCCAAAGAAATTTGGGCCCGTTTAATTCAAAACGGTTTTAAAGTAACATTATTATGGGCGCTTGATCATGCCGTACGCATCTTTACCGGAGCACCCCTTCGTAGATTGAGTCAAATCACGCCGCAATTGTATTTAGGTGGACAATATGATCAACGAGGTTGGGAACAACTAAAAAAATGGTCAATTACATCTGTGGTTAATTTAAGAGTTGAATTTGATGTTCACTCAAAAGAATTAGCTTCTGATCAGTACATCTATTTACCTACTGTTGAAGATGAAGCATCAACGCAAAAACAATTACAAGCAGGAGTTGATTTTATCCAAAAAATGATCGATCAAAACAACTCTGTTTATGTTCACTGCCGGTCCGGTTTGGGGCGCTCAGCGGCGCTTGTTGCGGCCTATCTTATCAATACGGGTTTAACAGTCAATCAGGCCTGGATGCATATCCAAAAAGTACGCCCCTTCATTAGGCCCAAAGAGACGCAAATATTGTCAATCAATCAATATGCCAACAATTTCAAAAAGTGATGTAGCTACGTTTATTATTAAAATGCTAATGCACAACAAAACACATTAAGCGATTATTACGGTTAACCTCAAATTGCAATACAAATAATTCATTCAAAAAAAGAGAAAGATAATGGTTTCTAAGTACTTTAAAAAGGGATTGCTTTTGGGGACCATTACAGGCCTTACCACAACTTCTTTTGAAGCCCTTTTCATGTTTCCATTAACTGTTTACATTCCCGCAGCCTACCCGGCCCTCTTACTGCTTTTCAATGTTTTCTTTTGGATAATGTTTGGTTCCTTGGCAGGATGCTGCCTGGGACTATTTATCTCTAAAAATTTTGGCTCTCCGGCAAAAGAAGGTTATTATTGGATATTTTTCTATATTGTACCTTTTGCCCTTCTCTATGGCTTTGCCGGTAAAATCATCCCTGACCCTCCCTTTGTTTCAGAAACCTTTGACCATCACCTGTCCTTCTGCTGGGTATTTTTAATCCTTATTCTGTTAATTGCAGCTAAGCAGCGAGTCATGAAGTACAAACAAACTGCAGTCTCTTATTTTCCTGAAATTACTGTTATTATCGCTTTGTACTGGTTTTGTTCAAATATTGACAGGGTCGTTAACCGGCCCCGCTTTACATCCCTTAATTTTATGCAGGCCTTTAATCAGGCACCCCAGAACTATTTAATCTTGATTTATATTTTCTGTCTGCTATCAACTGTTGGGATCTATATCCTGACATTTTTTCTTCCAAAATTGAATCCTAAAAAGAACGCTGTGGCGATTGCGGTTCTCTTCTTAATCTCATGCGGGTTGTTAGGCAGTAACTTTTTAATTAGTCAAAATAGCTTTAAACTTCTACCGGCCATACCGTCCCAACCAACAGCATTGCAAAGCACCAGAGCATCTTCGAATGTAATCCTGATTGTACTTGATACCCTTCGTGCTGACAGTCTTACAGCGTCCTCTTCTGAAGGAACAAAAAACCTTTCTTCATTTTTTAAGGATGCTGTCGTTTATGAAAACTGCATTGCCCCTTCACCCTGGACCCTCCCTTCCCACGCTTCCCTTTTTACAGGCCTTTACCCAACAGAACATGGAACTCATAAATATCTGGACGGCAAAAACCCATGGCCCATTTTACCGGATAAATTCATAACACTGGCAGAGGCTTTCAGGTCTTCCAACTATCTTACCTCCGGCGTTGTCTCCAATCGATTCGTCCTCGGCCCCTGGACAAACATGAACCAGGGGTTCCAGACATATGATACTAATAACGGTATCGGAGATCTTTATAAAACTTATGCTTTCAAACCATTGATGCCTTTAATTTGTTATCTATTAAACATCAAACCTAAATTCACCTTATATTACAGAACGGCTGAAGACATTAACCGAAAACTGTTTTATCTGATTAATAAAATTAAAGCTTCTAAATTTTTTGTTTTCGTTAATTATATGGACGCCCATGCCCCCTATCGTCCTCCCAATCCTTTCAGCCAATACCTGTTCCCTCAGATCAGCATGTTAAAATTTTATCTTGAAAAAAAAATTAACGCCGTATCTACAGACAAGGAATATAAACAACTTCTCCGTTCACAATATGATGGTGAAACCGATTATCTTATTCATCATTTGGATAAACTTATAGCCGAACTTAAAGACATCAATGTATATAACGACGCTATGATAATTATAACCTCAGACCATGGTGAAATGTTTGGTGAAAAAAACTGTTATGGTCATAGAGACATACCGATGTATGAAGGGGTCTTAAGAATTCCCTTAATAATTAAATATCCGCAAAGTCACAAAACCGGCTTTAAAAAAAAGATGGTTTCTTTAACAGACCTGTACCCAACAATCCTAACCCTGTGCAATATTCCTGTCCCGGAAGAAATAATCCGCAAACCCATTGACAACAGTTCATTGCCGCTTGTTTCGGAATATTATGAAGATATGTTTGGCGAACACCGTGTTATTTATGAGGGCAATTACAAGTATCTAAAATTCAGCAAAAACAGAAAACCTGAGTTATACAATCTGAAAAACGATCTCAATGAAAAGACCAACCTGACCTCTCTGCTGCCGGATACAGCTTTACAACTAGACCAACAGCTGGAGAGTTGGAAAAAGATATATCTACCCAAAGAAGAAAAGCAGGAAGCTTTGTCAGAAGAGTTAATGGAAGGTCTTAAAACCCTGGGTTATATCGAATAACTGAAGAAGTTACTAATGAACAAGATACACGGGAAGATTAAATAAAAAGGATATTGTGTGCTAATTTTTGAAACCTTTTTTGTTCGGCTTAAGATATTAAAATTTTTGTGGGGAAAAAAATGACTGGCTTGTTTAAATCAATAATCATATTTAGTCTAATTCTGGTATTTTCTCAAACATCCGTGTTCGCACAGCACGAGAACAACTTAAAAGATAGACCGCCAAATGTTATTATTGTTCTGATAGACACACTTCGCCCTGACCACCTCAATTTTTACGGTTTTACCGAAGAAACGGCTGAATTTCTCGGCAAATTGTCGGACAACTCCGTTGTATTCAAACGTGCGTTTTCAACATCATCCTGGACAGCACCCAGCACGGCTTCTTTATTTACTTCCCAGTATCCCTATCAGAATGGTGTGATGGAAGGAATGATAGCCAATAATGTACGTAAAGTAAAAATAGCAGCTATGGGGCAAACATCCATACCGTTAAACATGATCCCAAGAAGTATTCAGACACTTCCGGAATTTTTCAAATCTCTGGGTTATTCAACCTACGGAATAAGCGCTAATATTAATATCAGTAAAGAAATTGGCTTCAGCAGAGGCTTCGATCATTTCACCAATGAACATGGTTACTGGGCAAATGATTTCTACAACCAGCTGAAAAAATGGAAAAATAAAATACAGCAGTCCGAACCCTTTCTCCTTTATTTGCATTACAACGATGTTCATTCTCCTTATAAAAAGCAAGACAAATACTACAAGATGGGCAAACTGGACCAAATTATTATTACCAGTTGTAAGTTTGCACAGGCAATTATCGATAAATTAGGTCTGAATAATCATCCCAGGTTAAAATCCATCAACCAAAAGATTGAACATTATATACATATGGAAGAAAGAGCAAAATATATCAGCGAAATTGGTTTTTTTGATGCTTATTTTGAAAGAACTTACCAATTGCTTAACATGTCTGAAAACACCATTTTAGTAGTCCTTTCTGATCACGGTGAGGAATTTATGGAACATGGAAAATTTGGTTCCCATGGTTTCAAACTCTATAATGAGTTAAATCAGGTACTCATGTTGTTCCATGCCCCTTCCCTGAATTTTACACCCCGATATTATGAGGAAAATGTAAGCCTGATTGATGTGCTGCCAACTTTAGCGGAAATAGTGAATCAAAAAATTCCAGAAGATGTCTCAGGAACTTCTCTTTATCCGCTGCTACGGGATCTTCCAAACACAAATCGCTTTCATAAAAAACTTCAAGACAGGTTTATATTTGCTCATCGTATTAACAAAATTGACAAAAGCGGACAGCCCGAAAAACAACTCTGGTCTACCATACATAAAAACTATAGATTAATTGAAAACCCGGATAACATTTATGAACTCTACGATCATCAAAGGGATATAAAGGAACAACAAAACATCTTTTCTAGGCATCCTGAGATATCATCCAAATTAATTTTAAAACTAAAGGAAGCCAAAGCAGAAAATAATCATGCAAAGTATGAAAAAACGCAGATGGTGATGGATCAAGCTATTCTGGGAGAATTAAGGGGGCTTGGCTACGTTCAATAATATACAGGTAATAATTTTAAGCTGAAAACAAAAAAGTTTACTTCAATAATTGTTAGCGCTTCTTACTCTAGACCTTAAGCCTACAGAAACCTAAAACATTTGATACTCTGGATGAGAATCAGCATAACATACAGACATTGAAAGGGAAGTCTTACCCAAAAAGCATCCTGCCGGGCTCTGACCCTTGAGTAAATCAAAACAAATAATAAAATCATAAATATATAGGTGGGATAAACAAAACGTGTGTAAACCGGATCACTGTTTCCCCGTGTACACGCCATGATAAAAAAGACAATATAGGAAACATAGTATTGCACAATTAACAGATCGTCAGAATCCGTCAGTTTTTGCCAAAGCAAATGAATGGAAAAATGTTTAAAAGAAGAACGATATACACGAACACCTACGATCAGTATTGCCGCAAAGATCAGAACGAACGGGCCCAAAACAGCATATTCATAATTGGTAATCAAAGAACTGTCTACAACCCCGTGGTCACCATGCCGGTGAACCGAGAGAAAATCTATAAAAATAGTTTTCGTAATCCCCCGCAGATTATTCTCCAAAGTGGTAACCTCTGTGATATTAATCCATGTTTCACCCGGTTCGGTAAAATAGGGAATATATCTAGCGCCGGTCCGATCCATTCCAGTAATATAACCGGTCCGCTCATAAACAAAATTAAACCAGCCCCCTGAAACCAGCAGCACTATGACAGAATAAACTGCCGCATGCACCAGTCTGCGCTTCAGACTGCATTTTCCAGAAAAACAGATATTAAATATGATAATGGGAAATAGAAAGAAAAGCCCAAAATATTTTGTCATACACATTAACAATGACCAAACAGCCAGCCAGACTATACCGAGCAGTCTGCGTTTCTTCAAGTAGTTTATTAAAGTTGAAAAGCTGCAAAGCATAAGGAGGGTCAGGAAGGTCTCTGATACATATTGGTACATATTATTATAATTAAAGCCTGACACAACCAAAAGGAAAACAACATAACCGGCCAGACAACCATCTTTCTTCCGTATGAGATATAGCCATGTCCAGAAAAGGATCCCAATAAAAAAAAGATAGTGAATTCTTTCCAAGGGAATACCACAACGCGTCATCAACCACAGAGCACTGGGATAGAGAGGCCCCCACAGCAAAGGATATTTCTCAAAGGCATCTGCATAGGAGGGGTTGGCCGCAAACTCCAAGTTTCTTTTGGTCTGTGGAGTAAAGTCAAGACTGTCGGGCTGATAAAGCACTTCAACACAGGTCAAAACGATGCACGCAAGCAATAATCCGGACAAGAGCCGACGATTTAATCTTTCAGCCAGTTTAAGTTTAAATTTTTGGAACATCCTAAATGACATCCTATCTGTTTAAATAACAGTTGATCTCAAAATTTTAGATTCCTGGAATTCCGGAATCGGACAAACCGGAATATCTGAGCTTATCTTTTAAATTACTGAATATAACCCAGAGCCTTTAGGCCATCTTCCACTTCTGACGGGAGGTCTATTTTTGAATTGTTTTTTTCAAGATCATATCTGGGGGGGTGCTGCCTCTCCCATTCCATTAGCTTTTCAGCCATGGATTCTGTTACTTCTGTAAGCTCTGAGGCAAGATTCTTTTTTTCCTGTGGATCTTTTGCAAGGTCATACAACTCAGAGGCCTTGCTGTTACCATAGTTCATATATTTATATTTACCATCATACAGTGCTCGGTGAATCCCAAAATTTACATCAAAAATTTCTGTTACAACAGGTTCGGAACTGTTTCCAAAAGCTTTTCCGGATAAACCTTCCGGAACAGCAAGGCCGCAGACGTTAAGAATTGTGGTATACACATCCGACAGTGTAATTAGAGTCTTATTCCTGCCTGACCTTTTGTTTAAAGGAAGTTTAATAAGAAGCGGAACTCTGACAACACCTTGGTATAAAGGAACTTTATGCAGCGAAAGTCCATGTTCATTAAAAAGTTCTCCATGGTCCGAAGTAATAACGATCAGTGAGGAGTCATAGAGCCCTAACTGCTTCAGAGATGAAAACAAAGAGTTAAGCTGACTGTCAAGATATGCAATTTCACCATTATACTGGGAACTCAAAAACGAAACCCATGACTCATAGCTGGTATTAACAAATTTTTCAGGAAGCAATGCTATTGATCTGTATAGGTTTGGAAAACGTCTGTCAGAAAAATTAGTGCTAAAGGGACGCGGGGGAGAATAAGGGTTGTGAGCGTCCATATAGTTTATAAACATAAAAAAGGGAACTGCCTTTATTTTCTCCAACAAACCATAAATATTTGTATTGGTATCCTCGGCCGACCGGTACGGCAAATAAAACTTGGGTTTGTAATTTGTCAGATAACAAATAAGCGGCAAAACGGGTCTAAAAGGAGAAAAATTGACTATTCCCATTCCCGGAGAGCAATCATAAACATCAAAACCTTTATTAAAATTCAAACCTTTATGCAGCAAAGTATAGTTTGAAATAACACCGGCGGTAAGATATCCGCTTCTTTTAAAAACATCTGCAAGAGTTGTGAACTTTTCATTCAGAGGAGGAAGCGATTTCATTCTTACCGGCTTGCTGACCTCATTAATATTATCGTGATTACCGTGCTCAACAGGATATAAACCGGTAAAAAGGGAAGCGTGTGAAGGATATGTCCAGGAAGAAGATGCAATACAGTTATCAAAAACAATGGCATCCCTGGAAAATTTTTCCAGATAATTTTTACCCGCAGGCTTAAAACCGTAAACCGAGAGCCGATCCGCCCTAACCGTATCCAAAACGATTAAAATAACACTGGGAGTGTTTTTTTGTAATTGTTTTTGTGGTATCGAAATACCGGAATAATTTTTATTCAAAAACCGGAAGTAACTGATTTTATAACTTATGGTCAACACACCTATTGTGATCAAAAAAAGAAGAAAGAGGGGAAGAGTTTTCTTTTGATAAAAAAAACGGACTTTCCTAAACACAAAACCGTAAAACAAAAAAGTCATAAAAACGACCGACAAATAAATTATAATCAGATAACTCTTTAAAAGAAGGCTATCTCCTGACACCTGCGTTTTAGGACCAAAAATTAAATAAAAAAATCCTTTTAAATACGGTAGTTCTGAAACGTTCGAACAAAAAAGGTAGAGAAAAACAATTGCAGTGAATTCAGGTATGAACGAAAAATGAATTTTTCCTCTATTTACAATGCCTCTTTTTAATGCAAAAAACAAAAAAAAGACGAGAAGAAAAACCCAAAAGAAAGAAAGGTGATAGTCAAAAGGAAGATTGATAGGTTTTTCAACATTTATTCTTCCAAGAAAACCATAAAAAATTGAAAAGGGTAAGAGGAAAAATAAAATCCAGTAATGGTTTTGCCTGATGTTGAAACCACTATCCCTGCGGCTAAAAAACGAAAGCGGCAGCGCGGAGCCTGCCCCCATGAGAGTCCAGAAAAAAAGATTGAAAGCGAAGATGGTAACAGGATAGCTTATCGGGAAAAAAATATTGGGTTTGAGCATAAAAAGGGAATCAGACAACGTCACAATCAATCCCGCCGTAAAGCCCAGCCTGACCCCATTTATTAAGTTAGTTCTTAACACATTCAAACTCCGTTAAATATATAAACCCGACACCTTGAACAAAAAGTTAAATAACTCCTTACCACCATGCTGTCTTAAAATATTACGGTGATAAATAACAAAACACCCCAAACCATCCGTAATTAGCTTCAAAATCGTACTTTCTTACCTTTTTTTATAGTAAATTATTTTGATTTCCTTGTAAACAAACAATTGATTAATCGTCTTGTACCACTACCTCTGGTAGTGGTACCATAAAAAGGTTTGACCGTGTAAGTAATTAAAATAAAATATACCTCCCTGAAAGGTACCCGAAGGTATGGAGGTAAATAATGATTAAACGTTTTAAGAAACTATCACATACAATATATGAATGCAAATATCACATAGTTATATGCCCGAAATATAGGTATAAAATATTCAAAGGCGAAATTGCAGAGTATGTCAGGCAACAAATATAGAGTTTGTGCCAGCAAAAAGACTTGATAGAAGTGTTGGAACTGAATGTGCTGCCTGAGCATATTCACCTGGTGATGTCAATTGTACCAAAATATGCTGTATCAACAATAATGGACTATGTGAAAGGGAAACTGTCTCGACGTCTTTTTCAAAGATATGAAAAGATAGGTAAAAGATACTGGGGACGGCATCTATGATCACGCGGGTATTGTGCAAATAGCGTTGAATTGAACGAAGAACAAATCCGCACATACGTGAAATGGCAAAATAAAAAAGAGGAAGAGATTGAAAAAAAAAGCAGTTGACGATGTTTTAGTACGAAATATAACTGGGTACCTTTCAGGACCATTATTTCAAGCCACCGCCTCTGGCGGTGGTAATTTGACTATGAATGAACCACTTAAATCAAAAATCATAAAATATGTTCCTGCGATTCAGCGCTTTTTCTGAAACAGAGAATGCTTACTTTATAAAAAGAAATACCATTAGCCAAGATACAGAAGCGGTATTTGATCACAATTATTATTGTGATAATTAAATTGCTCCGGAAATCCAATGTTTTTAATGCCGAAGAAAACGAAATCACTTTTCTAATGTTCGGCATCCCTGCTGCAAACGGGTCAAGGACTTAAATACGCTATAAAAAAATAATAATTGAAAAAGTAATTTTGTACAGAAACAAGACCTGCCTGCTGAATAATTCAGGTGTTACTCAATAGTTTTTTGTTTTTTGACATGTGAATTATTGTCTGTTAATGTTTATAAACATTAATCAATTTTGGAAGTTTTAATCACGATAATCTATAACCATAACCCTTTGCTTTCAAAAGGCATTACTGAATACATTTTTACGGATGAATATCTCAGAATTAAGATTAAGGAAACAGCTGTTAACAGGATAGTTATTAAACCATCAACGAATCCTCAACGATTATAAACATGAAAACCCCTGTCAGGAAGTACCCTGAAAATGCCAATCACCATCCAGCTGCAAAGGTTTGCCTTCTGCTGAGCCTGCTGCTAGCTGCCTGCATGTTAATACTATTGCTGTTTTTTCAGTATGGCAAGGATCAGGGAATCTATTCAGTTGTCGGCCGTACAATCCTAGAAAGCGGAGCTCCATACAAGGACGCCTGGGACTTTAAGCCACCGGGCATCTTTTTTATTTACGCACTGGCCAGAGCTATTTTTGGTGGAGGGCAGTACGCTGTTCGTATACTGGAAGTCTTTAACTTTCTTTTTCTAACCTCTGCCTTTGCAATTTATTCCCGCCGACACTTTTCCAGCTTTTGGCCTGGAATATGTGCAGGCTGTCTTGCTATCATAAACCATGTACAGTTGGGCTTTTGGGATACTGCTCAACCGGAATCTTTCGGTGCCACTGTTCTTGCCTGGGCAATTGTTTTTGCAACCTACAGATCAAAACCTTCTCAGCTTAAACAACTCTTGTCCTGGGCATTAAGCGGATTCTTTTTTACTGCTGCCGCGCTACTGAAACCCCCTCTTGGCGGAGGCATTCTGGTAAGCATGGCTGCGATTTCGTTCATCCAGGTTCGATCCATTGCCGACGGAAAAAGAATCAAAAAAATACTTACTGTGATCAGTTCCTACTGCCTAGGCGCAATCTTTCTCTTAACACTTGTTTTTATCTACTTTGCTCAAAAGGACGCTTTAAAAGATATCTATGAAACCTTCCTTGTTTTTGTTCCCGGCTATACCGGACTTAAATTTTCTTCTCAAAATTTTCCCGTCTTGCTTTATATAGCTGTAAAGGAATGTATCTTTCGTTTTTCAATTTTCACAAGTATTGGCATGGTTTTTTGTTTTATTTTGCCGACTCGCAACGACCGTGAAATTGAAGGTTATATTTTTGTGATGGGAGTTGTTTTTTTCCAGATCATAGGAGTAGCCATGCAGGCAAAATTTTTTCCATATCATTACGGAGCGATTATGCCTTTTGCTGCCCTGCTGGCAGTATGGGGGTATACAAAACTTTGGGGGAAAGTAAAACTAAAGTGGCTTTTGCTTTTAGTTTTCCTAGTTGCTGTCTCATGGCAGATGTATGAAAAAAATATTTTCAGGCATGGTACACTTCAAATAATAGCTCTTACAAATTCTGATTTACGCAATAAAATCAACGATGATCTTTATACCATCAATGACCTGAATACATATGCAAATAGAAAAACGGCTGAATGGTTGTCCCAAAACACTCCGGAAAATTTGCCTGTTTTTATCTGGGGATTTGAACCCGTGATCTATGACATGGCAGACAGAGCATCTTCAAGCCGTTATATATATAATATTCCCCAGAGGACAGGCTGGGGAAAAGAAAATGCCAGACGATCACTTATTAACGAACTGCGAGACAAACCTCCGTCCGCAATAGTTGTGATTCACAATGACCCGCTTCCCCACGTTGCAGGCAACCCGCTTGATAGTGCAAAAGAACTTGAAAACTTTACTGAATTAAAAGATTTAATAACAAAAAAATATGCCTACATAAAATCCTTTGAGGATCTAGATATCTATACGGAAAAAAATTTGCAATAAAAAAGTCTCGCAACAGGCTACGGGATATCCCTGCAATTAAACCTTGCAGGGATATTTTGAGAAACTCCGTTAGGAATGAAGGAAACAAACAGAAAATAAATCTTAACTACCGGGATGCCTCCGCAGGATATGCTTAAAGAGCATCATTATTAAGATACATACCGCTTATTCGAATGAAGCTTAAACCCCGCTTTCAGGAACGCCGCACCAGGACGAGTTTTATGCGAAGCACGCTTCCGGTCGAAAAGGGTTATAAACTTTATTTTCTGCGAAGTAAAATCCATAACAAATCAGGAGAGCTTATCAGCCAGAAAAACCTAACAATATGGCTGCACAATTTATAAAAATGCTCTGGTTTACTTCCTAGGTTTGCAGACAGCTTTGAAACACATTCGCAAACAGTCTTTTACAACATTGGGATTTAGGGAGCTATTGGAAAAATCATAGGTGATCGGTACTTCAGATATGGTAAGTCTATTCCTGTAAACATACATGACAGTTTCAAACAGGATATCAAAGGATTTACTTTCAATTTTCTTTGAAAGAATAATCTGCATAGCCTTGTTGGAGTATCTGCGGTAGCCTGAAGAGATATCCTGATAATACTTCCGTCTGAAAATGCTTGCCGGAAATTCAAGACTGCAGTTATAAATAATATTTCCGGCAAAACTCAATGCCTTACGAAACAAGGGAGTATTTGTCTTTACTAAACGGGTCCCGATGGCAAGGTCGGAATGTGAATGGTCGATAAATTTGGGTATTTCATCCGGGTTATGGCTTAGGCCGGCATCAATGGCAATACCATAAGCATATCTCTGAGCAACAGCGTATCGCATGCCGTCCAGAAGACCGCCGGGTATGTGGGTATTTTTTTCATGGTGGATAACGTGAATATCTGAAAATTTCCCTAGTATCTCCGGAGTTGCATCGTTGCTGTTATCGTTTATCACACAGACATCGGCAAATTTCTTTGCTCTTATAACCAGCTCCTCAATGGTATCCTCTTCGTTATAAGCCGGAATGATGATTAGGTAATCACTGTTTTTTTTCACTTAGTCTACTCGTTATTAAATGACTGTTCAGCAATAGAAATATCTTCAGGTGTGTTGATGTTTACATATTGTGCATTAATAAAAAAAAGCTTCACCGGATTGCCGTCATCAATAGTACACTGGATAAGATCCGGCAGCTCTTTTTCTTTTCTCACATAATTGATAGGAGTATAGGGCACATAGTCAAAAATCTCGTTCTTAAATATACAGTTGCCGGTTCCCATGATATCGCTGAAAGGATTACGGGGCTTTTCGATCAGGCGGTAGATTCGGTTATCCTCTTCATTACTGATAACCGAATAAGTCTTACTGATCTGACTTCTGTCCTCGACCCGCGTTACTCCACACAGAACAAAAAGGTTTTCTCTTTTGAAGGTCTCTATCATCTCCTGGGGATTGGGGTGTATCATTATTTCATCTGCCAAAAGCAATATAAAGTCGTCTCCATCCAGCGCACCACGGGTATGCTCGAGGGCATCAACAAGACCTTTCTGCTCCTCCTGTATCACATAGCGGACTTTTATATTCTCATACTGGATACCAAACTTATTAACAATATCTTCAGCCCGGTATCCCACAACAATGATAATCTCATCAACACTGCATAGCCTGGCAGTTTCAAGGCTGTACTCAATTAAATGCCGGCCTTTAAACATAAGCATGCTTTTGTTCACGGGCTCTGTGGCCTCTTGCAGCCTTTTGCCTCTTCCGGCTGCCAGAATTATAGCTTTCATTAAATATCCTTTTTAAATAAAGCTTTTTCATTTTCGATCCATTCAAGCAGACGCTTCACTCCTTCTTTGGGCGGGATCTCCGGTTGCCACTTCAATATATTCCGGGCCTTTGTTGTGTCGCAAATAAAATACAAAAGATCTCCATGCCGACCTTCTTCAAACTTTACTTCAGGTGTTTTACCAAGAATTTCTCCTATTAAATCTATACACTCTACAAGGGAGATAGCATAATCAGGGCCACCGCCAATATTATAAATTCCCGATTCTCCGTTCTCATAAAAGGCCTGAAATGCACGGGCAACATCTGTGGGGTAGATAATATCTCTAACCTGTTTGCCTGTTCCAAAAATCCTTAGGGTTTTTTCCAGCAAGGCTTTTATGGAAAAATTAGCGACCCAGCCGTGATCTTCACCTCCGAACTGACGGGGTCCGTAAAGGCCGGTCAGCCTGAAACTTGCAGCTCTTAATTTGTAAGTATCAATATAGGCCTGAAGATAAAGCTCGGCCGAACGTTTTGAAGCATGCAGCGGAGTAAGGTCTCCTTCTACTACCGGATGGGTTTCATCAATAGCTGCAGGATTACGAACATAGCGCCTTTCCTCTTCGGTTAAGGTCTCATTAATCTTGTTACCGTAAATATGTACTGTGCCACAGGAAGCAATTGGAATGTTAAGCTCACGGGCAACCTTTAAGACATTAAATGTTCCCCTTACATTAGTTGTAAAGTCAAGTTCCGGGTCTTCTTCACTGATAGTCATTGCGGGCTGGGCTGCGGTGTGGATGATGTAGTCTACGCCTTGGGAATGTTTAAGCAGGGTCTCAAAGTCCCGAATGTCCTCCCGCACCATTTCAACCCCTATTTTTTCAAGAAAATTCCAGTTGTAGTCCCTAGAAGCCTCAACTCCGTATCCGACCCGTTCCAGTTCATACTTTGTCATACTATCATAGGATATGACACTGTCACCCCTGTTGATGTAAAATTCACACACGTGTGATCCTAAAAATCCACACCCGCCGGTAACTAATACTTTCATAATTTTCACCTGTTATTTAAATAACTTTTCAATTTGTTTTTTTACACTTTTAAATTATTTGTAGACGTTACATAACTGTAGAGATTAAAGCCTATATATTTTATTATTAATTATTAATCGTAAATTTTCAACATGTAATTATTATTTTCTGTTTGCTGTCTCAAACCATTTAGCGAAGAGCCTTTTTCCCCTGACCACCTTCTTTGAAAATTTTTCTACCTTACAAAACATGTCTAACTGAAATGTCTTTATCAGACAAGCTTTTCTGATTTTACAATGTATCTTTCTTATTACATCTTACTTCTCAGCAGTCATTCACTTCATTAATGCCAGTAATAAAGGACCAGATTTCCCAGGTTTTCCAACTAGCTGCGTAACCAAAAAATCCATTGCATTACCACTGGAAGGCAGATAGCAATTGTTATTGATACGTTCATAATGGCTATCATCGTCTTTGAAAGCTCAGGCATAAAGTTAGATTCAATGGTATCGCCAATACCCTTGCCCCCTTCTGCCGTAAATCAATTTTATCTCAGCTTAATTTCCCAATGACCCTGTCCCCAGATTAAAATACTCTGTTTTTTTGGATTATTTTTAAAAAGAGCTGCCTCTTTTCTCCAGTCCGGTGAATGTCTAAACTGATGATTGTTTATTCTATAACTACCTAGACCGTTAATAATTGATAAAAAAAACAAAAAAGAAAAAACAAATCTAGAGATGGTTATTGAATGGTCTCGATAAATATCTTTTATCGTTTCCTGGAAAACCATAAAAAGGGCAACGAGCATTATAAAATTTGGGAAAAGAAAATATCTTCCCATTCCAATCCCACTTATGGCCATCAACTTGGGCGGCAGCATTGTACAGACATTGATAATCACAATCAGGAATAATAAAATAATTCCATACTTTTTTATCTTTTTATTAAGATTCTTTATTAAAAACATAAAGAAAAATGTTTGAAAAATTAATGTAAATGATAGTGCTAGGTAAAAAAGAATTCCTCTATCTTCAAAAAGGGGTCTAATTATAGAACCAAATTCATTTGCTATTTTAAGCCCGGCTACAGGTGTAATAATATTTTTTGCCATAATAGTAAATGAAAGCAATGGAAAGCCTACATTGGCAAAGCGCACACTAGGAGGACATGTTGAGTTGCCAATTAACACAAAAAAAACTTGAATTTGTATTAAAAGACCAATCATTAAAGGAATAGAGAGAAACATGAAACTTTTATTTTTTTCAATAAATCCTTTATACAGGTAAAAAGGTATTACAATGCATGACATTACTCCACTTAAGGTTGCTATTAATAGAAGAGGGCCTAACAAAACATAATGCTTCCAATCAATGTTTTTAAAATCCATCAACAAAACAACAAATGTGATTATTCCAAAGTAGTATTGACTGGAAATTAATGTTAGCCAGCTTTCAATACCCGGCTGTATAAACAAGAAGAGAGTTATTAAACCTACTCGTTTATAACCTTGATCCCACACATCACTATCCCCAAAAGAGATTAGCAAAATAGGAATTGCAATAACTAAGAAAGAAAAAAATAGTGTGACATAGGGTACATTTTCAAGCGAAACTGCATATCTGGCAATCAATGTAGATAAATTTGTATATAGATTGAAATAACCAAATTCATGAGCCTCAAAAAAAGCATCCCAAAAAGGCCTTAAGTAAGCCGCTTTTAAATATACACTCCCTTCTTCTGACCAAATTCGGGGTTTTATAAAAAAATTTGGATTTCGGATAAATGCCAGAAATAGTCCATAAAGAAATATTATCCATCGTTGCTTAAGCGATACCGTGATATTTGAGTTAAGAGTGCTTTCAATCCAACTGTTTCTAAAAATTTTCCAATCAGCACGGATTCTGTTCACCATACACCTTTGCTTAAATAGTTTTTATCCACAATCATTTTGATTTTACAAACTACCGATATACATCGTTAACACTTTTACAGGAAAAGATGGCCTATCGATGTTGATTTATCTTTATTAAGAAAACCATCTAGAAAAGAAACAGCTACATATTAAAAGCAACGATAAACTTGAACCGGGTATATTCAAAGCTATTGCAGTTCTCGCCAGAAAGTTTTTCAATAATGTGATCGTACAAAAGGTGCCATGCCAATGGCATGGGCATTATCAAATCAGACAACGCGTTGTTTCATAAAGGATCTCTAAGAATGAAGGCGGTATCATCGAATGGCATCAACCAGCTCTGGAAATTTTCGCTTAACCCACTGAATCAGTTCCGCTTTTTCCGTGTAGTGATAATAGTCATCGTGAGAACTGCCCTCAAAGAAACATTTTGCTTTTGAAAGAGTCTCAACATCGAGATCATTACGAAAAAACATTAAGGTGTTTCCCACATCATATTCAAACTTTCCCCATGCATAAACACCCGGTCGAAAGCCAAAGGACTGTGCCAGGCGATATTGTTTCCTAAAAGCGGGATTGCTGTACAGTCTTTTCCATGGATTTAACTTGGAAAGATGACCCACCGTCATAACAATTTCGGGTTTACGTTTCAAAATATAGTCAATAAATTCTTGAGGGTTACGCTGGGAGGGCTTTGAAAATTTTGCGAAGGTTCGTGCCAAAAAGTCGGACCTTTTGTGCAGAGTTATGAAATCAAGAATTTCCCTGACAAATCGAAGCAATGCGCCGGGACGCCTGTCTCGATAATAATGGGCTATAAAGCGATTTTCGAGACCGCCAAGGTCAATATATTCATATTCAATTCCTGAAAAATAGGGGACTGCACCCATCTGCTCATAGGCGATCAAAGTTCCCGGAGGAAAGGTATCCCGTATCCACATTCCAAGATAAGGCATATAAGAAATATCATACCCGTTTTCAGCAGTTTGAATTTGTGCGGCAACTCGGCTTGGCCAGCCATCAAGGCCTTTTCGAAAGGTATTCCAGGCCCGCTCATCAAGAGCCTTATATGAAAGCAAGTTAACAATAATAAGAATAATAAAAGAAGCCCGGATGCATACACCGACAGTTTTACCTGCTTTAAAGCAGTTTGTAAGCCTGTATGCGCCGCAAGTACTTACAATAATAAAAGGTGCTAAAAAAGGCACCATAAACCTAAAATGCGGTTTGTAATCTCCGCCGACATAAAGGTTAAAGAACAAGTAGGCAAAAACAACCAATGCCAGCGGCAGATATTTTTTAAGATAACTGCGCCCCCAGAGAGCAAAAATAAATATGGGCAGTCCAATAAAATATGTGCCCTCGAAAAAAAATGACCAGAGATATGCAAGCCCTCTGTTAAATCCGCCTCCGGCTTTTACATAGGCAGGGTTTGATAAAAGCTGACCGTAATATCCGTATCTCAGACAATGATAAAGGACGATAACTAATATCACCCAGCAAAACCCCCTAAGCGCTTTTTGCCAGGGGTAGCTGCGTAACAGGAAATATCCATAGAAGGGTATCATCATATGTGCTTCGGGACGAGTCAGAATACTGGCAACCAGCCATACGCCTCCCCAGAATCTTCGATGTGAACCGTAAAGAGAAAAATATACCGTGTTAATTATCACCAGTGCGGCCAAAGAGGTTTCAAGTCCGCACTGGCTCCACCAAAGAACCGGCAGGCTCAAAAGATACCAGTATCCGGCAGCCCAGGAAAATAAGAAGTTATCACCTGTCAGCTTTCGGGTAAAACAAACTACCCGCCAGGCAACCAAGATACTTAACAGCATTCCCATGAGTCTTGAAACAACGGTTAGTGAAAATCCCAAAACCTGGAAGGGGTAAAGAAGAATCATCCATAGAAGGTTGGAAAACCCTTCGATCCGGTCACCTGCATTAAACACAAGGCCATTTCCGGCAATAAAATTATCAATGAACCTGAATGAAATATAAGGATCTTCATCAAGACAGAGAAACACTGCCGGAGCAAGAATTATATATAACAGTAATAATCCGATTCCCGGTATAATTTGGTTTTTAAATATCATGCGAAAATTATAAAAAATAGTTTCCTGTAAGTTAATATTATTTCATTCGAAAAACAACATCTCTGCCCGCAATCAGCATCATTCGTATAAACTGCAATTTCCTGGGAAGACGCCAAAAGTAATGAAACATTCTGATCGGTGAGAAGAAAAATCGCATGTACGCACGGCGCTGCATCGCGGGAAGATTGTAATCGATATAACTCGGTAGGTTCCCAAAATAATGAGAACCTTTTTCCACATTAAAAGAAGGATAAAGCTTTTTGGTGATTTCAAAAAGCTCGGTATTTTTTTGCGGTGCCACCGTAAAAAAAGCGGCATGCATCAGGGGTAAACTTAATGCTAATTCAATCGTTTGCTTAACCTCCTCTTTGGTTTCTGTAACAAACCCGATCATGAAAAAGCATCTCGTAATGACGCCCTTACCGTAAGCATAGTGGATCATTTTTTTGACTTTTTCAAGATTTAAATTTTTCTTTATTAATTTCTGAATGCGGGGTGATGCTGATTCAATGGCAAAGGTCATGGAATAAGCCCCGGCATCAATTAATGCGTCAATTACCGATTCTGTCAGCACATCTCCCCGTAGACCATTAGGAAAGGATATATATATTTTTATGTTCTTTTCTTTTATAAGCCGGCAAAATTCAAATACGCGGTCTTTGTTTATATTAAAGATGTCATCAACAATTTGAATCTCACGGATTCCGTGTTTATAATAAACATACTCTATTTCATCAACAACCCGTCTGATGTCTCTGTTTCGGACTTTTTTGCCCTGTGTATGATGGCAGTAAGCACAGTTAAAGGGACATCCTCGAGAAGTATAAATAGATGTATAACGCTTGTGGGCATTGATAAAATTCATGGAAAAACTGCCATAATAATCATCAAAACATATGGCATCCCAGTCGGGCATGGGCAGGTCAGAAATATCAGCGATCAACTCCGGCTGAGCTGTGATATAGGGGGTACTGTTTTCATCCCATAACACAATGCCGGTAACATCTTTCTGGGGAGTCTTTTCTATATAACATTTGAGCCATTCACACAGGCTAAGTTCCGCCTCCCACATAAATGCAACGTCAGCCTTTGATTCGAGAAGGCTTTCAATCGGGAACATGGACACATACGGTCCGCCTATGATAACAGTTGTTTTTGGCGATACTTTTTTTACAAAATCTGTCCAGTAGGCTGTTCTTTCTGATTCAGCGGAAAGTGAGCTGAAACCGATGATGTCGGGCTGCCAATCCAGAATATCCTTTTTAAAAGTAGTCTCATTCTCTTTCTTTACCCGCAAATCTTTTACGCGAACTTCAACTTTACCCGCAAGTTCCTGTTTTACCATTGCACTAAGGGACAAGACCCCCAGTGGAGGATCGATAGCGTTTAAAATATAATTTTCCAGCCCGGTGCGTACCAGTAATAATTTTATTGCCCTGGATATTTTGTTTTGCCCGTCATCTTTCATAAACTGATCCATTTGTTCCCGTGTTTTGATTAATAATACACTCGAGAAACTTTTCGAGCAACCTAATTAAGGCCTCTCAAAACAAGCCTTAAAAAACAGAAGATTATCTATAATATTAATTATTCATTTTAGTTCCAAGTATAACCTGCAGCAAGACTTCCTTGTGGACCTTACTTGCCTTAACACAGGTTACATTAAATTAAACTTTTAAAATGACCAAGGTTGAAAAATATTTTTTACTGCTATTGCAGACCTTATGCCTATGGGAATAAAAGGCTTTTAAACGGCAAGAAATCATAGGCAAAGGTTATTTCATGACTTCCCCTGCTCAAAAAGATAGCTCTCAGCATATAGTCTGCCGGATATATTTTTGTTTCACGCCCATCAACATAAGCTCTCCATCTAGGATAATACGTGTCTGCCAGAACCAGGAAACCATCGTTTTGCATGTTTGCTTCCAAAACAATACGGTTCGGGGTATAACTTTCAATAACAACTGATGAATTATCCGTTAGTGGTGCCCCATTACAGTTCAGTATTTCTTCAGGCAGGTCGGCTTCAACAATAATCGTCTTTCTAAAGTCGAAATCGTTATCACGGAGCCTTTTAAAAATATCATCTTTGTTAATAATTTTTTCTGCCCTATGAACAACAAAGGCCCTCGGCATAACCAGATTGTTGCGATAAATTTTTATTTCGTTATCATAAATGAGTGCTAACCGCTGACCGGTTGTGTCTTTTGGTACAAGCTCAATATCTGAAAAGCCACACAGGTCAAATCTATCGTCAGATATAGGCCCCGCGCGAACAGAAAAAGTTAATTTTACTTTTTCACTGCGAAAAGAACCAAGGTCAACACTTTCAGTATATACTCTCCGGTCTTCCTTCTGTTTTTTTGGATCAATATATTTTTGAAAAATAATGCTGGATCGCAACTCGCTTTCGGCTGACACACGAAACTCCACACCATCTCCCTCCCGTAACCACTGGTCCGGTGCTACGCCTATTGTAAAATGTACCCGGGCCCCTTTTTCGGGAACGGTCACATTGTAACTGATACGGTTTGGATAATGGCTCTTCTCATCAAGCCCACCTGGAACCATCAGAAAAAAATCATGTAACCCGAATTTTTTTCGAAAAATATGATCTTCATCGTTCTCAATATGAACAGGTAGCGGATTCAAAGACTCCTTTGAAACAAAGTACTTTACGTTCAGTAAATCTAGGAATCGGCTATTAATCTCATCTAAATCAACCGGTACAAGAGAATGAACTCCCCCCCAGTGGATATCGCTTTTGAGAATTAAATTCATCATAAACGAATAATACCGCTCCAGATAAATCCCATCAATGTTGCCGATATTTTCCAGACCAAAGATAGAGCTGATTTGAGGAACAGCACCGCCGCAAATCCTGAAAGGAGGTTCCTGCTTCTTCTTGTTTATCAGATAATCAATATACGGTGCTTTGGCATAGGGGTCATGACGCAAAGCATAAACCGGCTGATGATAAATATACAATTCTCCAAAAAGCAGCACCACAAGAAAACCATTAAATACTTTAAGCTTATACCTGTAAACCAACACTACAGTTCCCAGGAAAACAATTGTTATAAGAATTGCGCGCAGGGTTAAGGGAGCGGAAGACGAAAAAAGCAGTAACATCGGATTGGCCTGTGACAAGGCGGTTACATCAAAATGTTTCATGAAAAACGCAGGATTTAAGCTGTAGCAAACAGCCACAAAAAATATAATACATAGGATTAAAAAGCCGTTCCACAGAGGTAAAAGGCATCTTTTATTAATATTTTCAACCCCTAATGCTGCCAGAACCGCAACTGAAAAAACCAGGGTTCCTGAATATTTTGCCCAAAACAAGATAGTTAACGATTCAAACAGCCCCCCCATCATTTTGCTGACCTGCACACCGGCACCCAGAAAATTACAGGTCAGCAACAAAATGAAAACTAGAAAAAACATGCCGAGCTTATTTGTTTTGGGATTAGTGCCAAGGGCCATACATGACAGCAAGACAGGAATGATCCCAAGATAAGGGAAGATAAAACAGGTGACCATACGGCTTGTATTGTGAATACCCTGGTAAGAGGAAGACCCTAAAAGCTGGAGCGGCGAAAAAAGAAAAGAGATTAATGAGCGAGGAGAATATTGATTAATTCGACTAAGCAGATCTTCTCGAAAACTATCTACCGGGTGCAGGCCAGACATAAAAAACTGGTAAAAATCCGCAAGCATAACGCCACTTAAAAAAACACCAACCAGGAGAACGATACATAACTTAACAATCTGCCGACCGATAAAATTAAGACTAAAAGTAGTATTTGGCAGGGTGAATGTCCGTGAAAAATAATACAGCACTGCAAGCAAAATACATAAAAGCGCTGCTTGTGGACTTCCGGCTAAAATAACCAGGGCAATCCCTACCCCTGCAAAAAAAACATATCTTTTCTTTTGGCAACCAACATTCAATTCAAAAAGATAAAGTAAAAAAGGTATCAACAAATCAGTGTTGAGATGCCACAACGTTAAGTAACACATGAAATGGCCTGAAAACATATAACAGAGTGCTCCAGCAATAGAAGCTTTTTGGGAAAGACCGATTTTTCTGAGAAAAATAAAAGTAAAAAAACCAGCCAAAAAAAGTCGTAGCAATAAATAAAAATTAAACATTGCCGGTGACGAAGAGATAAGAAGAAACGCCTTTAAGGGGTTGTAGAGACTAAGCATCAGGTTGGCAGAAAGAGATGTTCCACCGCCTGCGTAAGGGTTCCATAAGGGCAGCTGATCTGATTTTATTCCATTAGAGGCGAAAATTGTCCCGGGCATTTCAAGCCAAATAAAGGCGGTGGGGTCTAAAACATTCAGTGTCTTCTCACCCTGATAGCCATAGGGGCCGTCCGGCATAACACCCGGAAAAATAGGAATCAGCGTGCGTTCTCCAAAAACTACCGGGTAAAAGAACAGACAAATCAACAAGACGAGTAAACTTGCAATAATCGGGTATTCAAAATTTGATTTAAACCGCTGATTTTTCATCTAGGGAACCAAAAAAGAATCTCTTAAAATTTCTTTTTGCAACTGAAAATACTTCTTTTAAAGAAAGGTTTTCACTTCCCATATAAGAAATGGCGTAACTGATTAAAAAACAAAATTCAAAAAAGATATTAGGTTTAAGCTTTATTATTAATTTAATTAAAGGCATCAGCCTCGGAAACTTAACCGCATAGAAAAAAAGCTTCTGAAGGTTAATTAACTCATTGCGGTTGCAGGACTTGAGACTGCTTCCCTTGAAAAAAGAAGGCTCTGCATCTTTACATGTACTATCAATCAAGTTATTTTCAGCTGCAAACTGCGCAAGCTCTGTACCCGGTAATGGATAGAAAAGAGAACACCAAGGGTAATCTGTTTTTATTTTTGAGTTTATGGCAACCGTTTGAAATGCGTCTGAAAGTTTTTCTCCGGGGAGGCCAAGCATATTGTAGGTCCGAAATTTGATGCCATACTTTTTCAACAGTTCCGCAGTATGGAAGATCTGATCATCGGTAACACTTTTTTGCAACAACTCGTTTCGAACTTTTTCAACTCCTGTTTCGATTCCAAAAAAAACACTTTTACAATTGGCTTCACTCAGGCTTTTGATAACATCCTCATCCGCAAGATCAGCCCGTATAAGGCAGATAAAGGGCAGATTTATTTCTCTCGCATAACGCTGCGCAAACTCTTTTACCCATACCTTATTAAGAATAAAAGTATCATCCTGCATATAAACAGTGCGGAAATTTTTCTCAGTTCGTTTTACCTCTTTTAATTCATTAATAATATTGTCAACACTTCTATAGCGTACAAATTTCCCCTTGTCTTTATAGAGTTCTTTATACTGGTGATTAAAACAGAAAGTACAGTTAAAAGGACAGCCAAGACTGGCAATAAAAACCTTCTGTGATTTCTGAAAATAAGGATATTTTAATACGTAAAGACTTCTGTCCGGAAAAGGAAGAGAGTCCAGATCCTCTAGCAGGTTCCGCTGATCATTTTTTATGACATGCCCCTCCTGCTTAAACCAGCAGCTTAAAATAGAAGTAATATCCTTATTACAATCGATATTATTACAGATCTCCAGCAATGCGAATTCGCCCTCTCCGCGACAGATAATATCCACAGCAGGTTCATTAATCAAGTCAGGGAAATAGGTTGGATGGGGCCCTCCGAATATGGTTTTACACGCTATTTTCTGCTTTAAACTTTCAGCACACCTTAAGGCCCAGTTGTGTGACCCGGTTGTGCAGGAGAACCCTACCAGATCCGGTTGAAAATCAGAAATCTCATTTGTAAACTTCTCCAAATCATGTGCATTGTCAGGAATAAACATTTCAACAGTATGTCCGCCCCTTTTCAGGACCGAGGACAGATACATGATTCCCAGATATTCAAAAAACAGGTTTTGTACAAAAGCAATTTTCGCCATTGTTTATCTCAGGAAAGGAAAAAGTTTTCCGTAAGGGATTTACTAATTATAATTCTATTATTTAGCACAAACATTCAGCTCCCAGCCTCAGCAAAGACAAGAGCGTTAACCTTATTGTTCATTCTGACAATAGATGCTGTCGGCAGGACCCTGCCCGACAATACAGACTTTTGGTAATAGCTTCCCAGAACATCTCCAATTATTGTCGACAGCACAAACGTAAGGCTAAAAAGAGAACTAAGATGCTATCCGGCAGTCCCGGGACAACACCCATTAACAGACAACTTTTTTATTATAGTATTTGACAACGGCTTCAAACACTTCATCAACTGTTATTTTCTTAAGACAAACATTGTCTCTGCATTCCCATATTTTTTCATTATACACATGCAAACAGGGACTGCAGTAATCACCTTTGAAAAAAACAGTATGTTTTTCATTTTCACCCGGCCCATACAATGTCGGTGTTTCCGGACCAAAAAATGAAATAGTCGGAGCATCCATCATTATCGCAAGATGCAAAGGCCCGCTGTCGTTGGTGATAAAAAGATCTACTTTTTTAAAGAGCACCAACAGCTGCTCAATGCTGATTTTCCCTGCCAGACTTACAATATTCGGACAATCTTTAATTAACCCGATAAACTTATTTACATTGCTGACATCTTCTACCCCTCCCACCAGGACAACTTTGACATTCTGTTTGTTTACAATCCTGCGAGTCAGGTCAGAAAAGTTATTGAGCGGCCAGCACCTATTTGTTGAAAGAGATCCTGCATTTACGTTTATTGCAACAATATAATCATTTTCTTCCAAGCTGTTTTCCTTAAAAATTTCAGCAACCCGGTTCTCCTCAGCTTCATTTATTACAGGCGTACTCAAAGTGTAATCTTGGCTATCAATCCCGATGGCACTGCCAAGGGCCATAAATATCTCAGAAATATGCTTGTAATGGTTATAATATACTTTATGGGTAACAAGCCGGTAACGCCAAGGCTCCTGAAGGAAATAACCGGATGTAATATTTGCACCGGTCAGAAAACTCATTATCGTGCCAAACTTTGAGAAAAATTCCAGGTTAAAGACCACATCCACTTTCATTCTCCGAAGTCGATACAAGGCTGATACAACAGACATGCAAAAATCGATCAATCCACCTGTTCTTAGACAGACAACCTCATTTACTTCAGGCAATGTTTTCAAAAAATGCTCGTTAGCGGAAAAGCTTAGAAATACAATTTCTGATTCAGGGTACTTTTGTCTGACTGCCCGCATTAGAGGAGTAGCATGAACAATGCTTCCCATGCCAAAATATTTTGAAAAAAGGATGGTCCTGAATGTTCGTGTTTTTTTTTGCGGCAAAAGACCTTTTAGCATGGCGTACAAACTTAGAAGATAACACACCGGTTTCCCGATATAGTTATCAATCAGCCGCATTTTATTGGTACTTATTGCCATGTCATCTCAACGGTATGGATTTTTGGGTTACTTAGGCTTTCTAAAGTACGTGGATATATGCCGGGCATTATAAAGAAACTCTTCCCAAATGCTCAGCCGGTTAGCCCGTGAATGTCTGTAGGCAAAAGAAAGAAGAAAAAAATACTGGAAAATTCTGTTTGCAGGAAGCTTGATAATCTTTTTAATCAGTGGTTGTAAAAATGGAAATTTAACCGCATAGTAAAAAAACTTTTCAAGGTTCATCAGCTGTTGGCTGTCTTTTTGACAGATCAGACTTGAAGAGTAGAAGTTTAAACTTCTAAGATCGTTTTTTGCTTCAGGACCTTTATTATTGTTTAGCTTGTCCCAGAATTCAGTTCCGGGGAAAGGCTGAAAAATTGAGCACCAGGGATAATCGGTTTTAATCTTTACATTCAGATTAACCGTCTTAAAACCAGATTCAATAGATTCACCAGGTATGTTTAGAATATTGTAAGAATTAAATTTTAAACCGTACTTTTTCAGAAGAGCTGCTCCTGTCACGATTTCTTCATTCCGAAGACGTTTATTGAGTGTGCCGTTCCGGACTTCTTCATCTCCGCTTTCAACTCCGAAACTAACCGTAACACATCCTGAGTCCTTAAGCATAGACACAATTTCTTCATCTATCAGATCTATTCTGACCAGGCAGGAATAGGGCAGATGGATAGTTTTTGAATACTCTTTCAGGAAAGACAATAGCCAGGGCTTGTCTGAGATAAAATCATCATCAATAAAATCAATCATTCGCAAAGCGTATTTTTTGCGCGCAAGGTCAATTTCCTGGATGACACGTTCTACACCGTGACGGCGCACATACTTGCCCTTACCTTTATATAACTTTCGCAAGGCATTATTGCAGCAATAACTGCAGTTGAATGGACAGCCTCGTCCGATCATGAACCTTTTGATAGGATAAGAACTTAAAAATTTATACCTGTCATAATAGAGGCCTCGGTCAACTAAGGGCAGCTGATCCAAATCCTGTATCAGGGGCCGAATGGGGTTTTCAATAATTCTACCGTCTGATTTCAAGGACAGATTTTCTATAGATTCTGAAACCGCACCGAATTTATCAAAGCTGTCCAACATTTCCAGAATAGCAAATTCGCCTTCACCCCGACAAATTATATCAACTTGATCATTTTCAATTAATTCTGGACATATGGTGGGATCGATTCCGCCAAAAACAGTTATGGCATTGAGCTTTTCCTTTACCTGTGCCGCAAGGTCAAGAGCCCACAGGCGCTCAGCCGATGTTATAGAAAACCCCACAAAATCAGGGGACCGTTCTTGAAGTGTTGACCAGAGATCTTTTTCTTCCGGGACAATAAAAAGTCGAACGTCATGTCCGTGCTTTTTTAACAGTCCAGAGATATACATGAGTCCATGGAGATCGAATGAATTCTTTTGTAGAAACACTATTTTAGACATTTTATTATTCTACCTTTTTTCACTCAAAATAGTAAGAATCAATTGAGCCGGTTATTCCCTGTGCAGCGGTTATGAAAGGCTTTTTTAAAAAACTCTAAAAAAGAAAGGTGGGCTCTGGCTAAAAACAACTTTAAAAAAATCACGGGCTAATAAAAAATAAAAATGATAAAAAAACTAAAAGTTTAGAAAGAATATTATTAAAGGTTAGTCGGAAAACAATAATTAAACCTGGTTCGGACTCAAAAGCTATTTTTACCGGAGAGTACAGTACCCGCTAATTTTCGGGAAGCCCTTTTTTCATCCTAGGGTATGAAATCATACTTACCGGAAATTATATTTTTTTTGCAATTACCAGCAGTTCACCTGAATTCATATATATCGGCCGTTGTAGCAACGCCTTGGGGCAAAGTGCAATTGCTGTAGACCATAAAGGTTTTAAAAATTTATTCGAATAGAAATGCAGATAATAGTATGCGTACTTGAGGTTGAACACTTTCACCGCGTTTACAATCTCAAGGACTTCAAAACTTTCCTGATTCAGAAGGTTAATAAGGTTCTGTTTGTTAAAATAATAAAGGTGCTCTTTTTTATATTGAAACCAGCGTTTTCTCATTAATCTGGCGGACAGGCTTGACGTGTCCGGAAGCGTAGCAACCAGGAGTCCATCATGTTTCAATAGTTTGTTACAATAGTGCATGGTTGCTAAAGGGTCACGCACATGTTCAAACAGGTCAAACATCGTTATGATGTCAAAAAAACTATCTTCAAAATTATTGTTTTCAATAGACCCTTCAAAGATATGATCTCCAAAAACTTTTCTTGCTGCTTTACAGGAAGAAGGGGAAAGCTCTATCCCATAGGGGTCAAAACCCGCTTTTTTTGCTTCTTCCAGAAAGTGACCGGCTGCACATCCCACATCAAGGATCTTCCCGCCGGAAGCAAATTTTTTTATTTCCTGAACCCTTTTTCCAAAGCGTAACTTTTTAGCTTGCTTAACAGTAGTATCTTTTTCTCCATCCCAGCCCTGAAAATAGCCTTCATAGATACGCATCAACTCTTCATCTGTTGGTTGAGGATCTTGAAACTGCAGTGCGCAGTTGCGGCACTTTACAATTCTCAGATCATCTTTGCAAAAATACTGAAAGATATCTTCTTTTTTACAGACAATGCATTTCATCATTTTTTTTCTTTAAAGCCTGTTCGAAAAACCTTTAATTTTCTCTCAAAGAGTAGTGTCAATCGCTGAATGATAAGATTGCTGCTGGATAAGCTTTGCGTAATATAATTATTTCTTTTTTTTGAAATAACCTTCGAGATGTTTTGTGTTGAACTTAATTTCTTCCAGGATACTCATCCGGTTTGCTTTGGCATGACGGAAGGCAAAAGCAACAAGGAACATAAAGTGGAAAAATTTATTGGGCGGCAGTTTAATCAGCGCAGGCATGATGAGCCTGAAAAATTGGTTCTTGACCGCAAATGAAAAAAGTTTTGCCAGATTTGTCAACTGACGGGTATCTTCTTGCCGTACATTGCTGGAGGAATAAAAATCAATGGTTCTAAGAAATTCTTCCTGCTCTGCCAATGATTTATCTGCGACATTCTCATCCCAAAATTGGGTGCCCGGAAAAGGTTGAAATATGGAACACTGGGGAAAGTCTGCCTTTATTTTGATGTTAATATCTACTGTTTTGAATCCCGATTCGATGGTTTCACCCGGATGGTTGAGAATATTAAAGGTATTGTACTTCAAATTATGTTTCTTTAATAGCGCTGCACCACGGAAAATTTCATCATCTTTTAAATGTTTTTTTAATATGTCACACCTGATCACTTCATCACCGCTTTCCACACCAAAACTCACGGTAAAACAACCCGTCTCCTTCAGCAAGGCTGCAGTTTCATCGTCAACAACGTTAATCCGGACCAGGCAGGTATAAGGTAGATTAATCTTCTGCTTGTAAATCTCAAGGAATGAGCGCAGCCAGGGTTTATCCACAATAAAATCATCATCGATAAAATCGATTGATCGAATACCATGGGTATCCCTGAATTTTATGATTTCATTTATAACATATTCAACACTGTGCCGGCGGACCCATTTCCCCTTACCCCGGTAGATATCCTTATGCATCTTGCTGTTGCAACAGTAGGTACATTCACAAGGACATCCGCGGCCCACTAAAATTCTTTTCAAGGGGTAATCCCGAAAGAAAGGGTAGCGGCCGAAATACAACTCTCGATCAACTAGAGGAAGCGTATCAAGATCTTCAACCAGGCGCCGCACAGGATTTTTAATAATATTTCCATCAATTTTAAACCACAAATTTTCAATATCTGTGCAAATCTTTCCGGTCTTGTCAAAACTGTCCAAAAGATCAAGCAAAGGATATTCACCCTCTCCGCGGCAAACAATATCCACAGACTCATGCTCAATTATTTCAGGACACATGGTCGGATCAACCCCGCCAAAAATTGTTATCGCCCCTGTCTCCTGCTTAACCCTTTCTGCAAACTCCAAAGCCCAAAAACGCTCAATAGAGACGATAGGAAATGCCACAAAATCCGGGGCAGCCTCTTTCAAAAGAGCAAAAACATCATCTTCCTGAGGAACAACAAACAACTGGCAGGAATGACCATGATGTTTCAGCATTCCGGATATATACATAGGTCCATGAAGATCGAAACTATTATTTTGCAGAAAGATTAATTTTGCCATAATATTTTTCTAAACGGGTTAAGAGTGATGAGTCTTCAGCTGATCCTTACATCTATTAGAATCTATCAATAATATAAAAAAACTTCCAGTTTGTCAATTATCCTCTTAAGTGTTGCCCTTATCCTCTCCTAAAAACACGATCTATCCCGGCCTGTTAATAAAAAACGGAATTTCTTAATCGATTACCAGCACTGCTAACATATAGCTCACACATAATCGTACCGTGACAATCTTTGGAAATCCAACAAGGAGGCTATGCTTCTTTATAAAATGCCTCGATGGAAGCGCCACAGCATTTAAAAACTACTGTGAGTTAACAGGACAAATTTAAGAAAGGAAATCAACTTAAGGGAAAAAATATTCACCGGAAGAGAACCATCAAAAAGAATAGTAACCTTTTTAGCCTGTAGTAATTTAACAACTATTGCTAAAAAGACCCAGGAAGCCTGAAACGCGTCAGCGCAACAAAAGCTGGAAGAGCGAGATAAAGAACCACAAGCCGACACGATATCTGCCAGACCGCGTAAGGCACTGAAAGCTTCAGACAGATAAAAAGGACAAAAAAGATTATATCTATTCCGCAGACACCGGATACCCGCTATGACCGTCCCGGGGCCTTTAATTTTTTAAACAACTCGTCAGTGGAAACAGCATAGGAAATAAAAAATATTATCAGCGGTATATTCATGATCAGAAGCCTTGAAAGGTCAAATAAAAACGTAGGCCACCAGACCCATGGATAAAAAAAAGTTGCGCCGATAACAGCAGCCGTATTAACGAAAATGAGACTTACAATAAAGAACAGAGGAAACCTAAAGGATGTTTTGGAGCAAAAAAGAATTACACCAAAAAACATTATACAGAGTATATTCCAGGACTTTATTGAAAGGCAGAAATCCGCCATGTTGGTTAGTATCGGCAACACTCTGTTTAGATGTGAAAGAATATAACCTGCACTGAAATGTGACAGGCTCCAGTCTTTTTCCCAGGGCGGTACGGATAAAGTACTTCGGAATTGAAACCAGGGTATTAAAACAACAAGGGGGAGAACAAGACAAATTATGAGATATCTATATTTGTTCGTTTTATCATTTTTGTTTCCAAATAAAACTTTGATCCCTAGTGCGAAAATAACAACAAGCCAAAGCACAAGACCTTCCTGCTTGGTAAAAATCACAAAGCTGGCAAAAAGTATCGACAGCATAAGCTCTTTTAATCGCTTGCTTTTAAACCAGTTAAAAATTGAGAGTACCGAGACGGTATAATAAAAAGCAAGGGGAACATCCGCAAAACCTGCAGAAGGGTTGCCGTTTACATCTTTGATAAAAACAGGAAGCACTGAAAGCATCGCTGTAAATAAAAGTGAATGACTATGTGAGGCATATCTTTTCTGCGAGGAGTATATAAAAAAAAGCAGTCCTGTAAAATAGAGTGGGAACAATATTCTTACCATACAGTCATTCGGCTCTTTCATGAATGAAAATAAAGAAGCTTCCAGCAGAGGGATTAAAAGAGGGTATGCTGCATGCAGCTGTAACCGTTGCGGGTCTTTAAAAGATTCTGAATATATTGTTTTTTCATAATAGATCGTCTTTGCTTTTGCCCCCCATTGTGCCCGGTCATCACCAAGGTGCATGGGAAGAAACAATGCTTTGAAAAATATGAGTGTCAGGCTTGTCAACAGGATAAGACTTAAAAAGCCGTTCCATATTCTTTGCTTCTTTGATGACGGAAGAGAAAATAATTTTGAAAAAGACAACCCTGAAAAAAAATATTTTTTGTTCATTACGAATAAAATGACAAAAAAGACCGCAATACAAAAAATTGTATAATTATTAAGCGGAAGCCCCAAATATAACAAATAAAAGAGAAGGAGGCTAAAAACCCCCGTTCCCAAGCCATAGGCTAAACTAAGCCTGAGAAAAATGGATTCACAAAAACTGTTTTTAAATAATAACCGGTTGGTTGTATCTCCGATAATTATAATAATGATAATAAAGCAAAGACTGTTAAAGGCAACGGTCATCAGGTTATACCATCCGATGGAATTACATTTTTAATAAGTTTACCTGTCGATAGTTACTTCGGTACCTGTACTATAGAACGAACGGAGTGCTCTATTTTGAAACTTAAAATTATCCAACTGATATTTTTCTTTTTAATCCACTCAAAATCGAGTTTACGGATATCCGGAGGGGTCATCCGGACATCTTCTCGCTCTTTAAAAAAAAGTTTTCTTGGAGAAAGGTGATATGCAAGGTAAAGCGCATCGTTTGCAGAATCAGAGATAACCAGAGCACTGGCATTTTCGGGAATTTTCTGACGACACTGTTTTACCAGAACGTATAGATCTCCCAATAAAAAAGACCTTTTTTGCTCATTATCAAGCCCCTGCAGATTTTTAAACAGAAAAAAATCGTGTTTTGTTTCTATTGCAAGGTCACGCAGGGCAAAAACAAAAAAAACACCCACACTTAAAAAAACAAAAAGTCTTCTTTTATTCACCATAAGGCCTGTAAAAAGGTTCTGCTACTTTTGCTAAAATTATAGCCTCTTAGGTACAGCCTGTCTATCCGTCTAATACATATGTTTTTGACTTTGATATAACTGCCAACTGTCACTGGACTGTATCAATTTAAAGGATTGCAAGTAACGTTTGGCCGGCTCCGGTACTTTGCCCCGGGTGAGCACATAATCCATTTCACCATACCTGTTGTCGTACAGTTTCAGTTTGCTGCCCAGCCAGGCATTATAGACGGGCAGTAGTTCTGTGCTTACCGCTTCTCGAATACCGGAATATTTATAATACCGATCACCGTGCTGTTTCCACATCTTTTCCTGCCACTCATTGTAAGCCGGCAGGAGGTCATCCCTCACTTTTCTTTGAACACCGGTCTGTCCAAAATTGATAATGCCGGAAGCGGCAATGCCCTGTTTCCAGGTTATATAATAATCTGAAAAATGTACATAAACTGCCTGACCCCGGTAATCATGTTCAAATATCTGAGCTCCTAGAGTTTCACTGCTTTTTGTTTTTTGGAAAAAAGAGGCTGTGAACGTTTTGTTTTCTTCTGAAAATTCAGAGTAATAATTATTCCACAGTCCATAGTACAGCAAACATACGGTAACGAGATAGATCAACAAAAAAGACCGGATTTTTTCAGCGTAAAGAACACTGTTGAGTATTATGATTACAGCAAAAAGAATGACCGAAAAACGCTGGTAAATCGCCCAAGCATTTAAAACACCGGCAGGCAGAAAACAACAGCATCCCAGTGCGCATAAAAACAAAATCAGCAAAGGCTGCTTGTCAGGATCCCTTAAAACCCCGCCCAGATCTTTTCTTCTCCAAACCAGGGCGAAAACAAAAGGTAACAGTACAGCAGAACTAAAGATTAGAGACCAGATCTGTCCCGTCAGCCCTGAAAATAAAAAAGAGTTGTCCCCGAACAACAAATGTCCAGCCCGATCCGGAATCCCATCAAGATATTCTCGGACATAATAACTCCCCAGGCGCTTGAGCGTAACAATAAAACCCTGACCCGTAACAGACCCCTTTGAAGACACTATCAGCAGGAGTACTGGGAAAACAATAACACTTTTTTTTAATCCCGTAGACATTTTACTTCTGTACTTTACGGCCAGACAAACCGTAAAAACCATCAAGGCAAAAATAGTGGTTAGAGAGTGAGCAAAATAAAGAATCAAAAACAGCAGTGCCGTTAAAAGACTGTTAAACGGGGTGCCCTTTCCCAGATAATGGGTAAACACATAAAAAAACAGAAAGAAAAGCGGAATAGAAAAAGCATATTCCGTAAACCCCCAGCATACATTGAAATTATAAAGAAGTAGAAATGTTAAAATCGAAAACCAGGGATTTCCCTTGAACTTAAAAATTAACAGCAGCACAGAAAGAGGAAAAAGCAGCGCATACAGACAAAAGAATATTTTATTGCCAAATTCAACAGAAGGAAAAATATCCAAATTACAGAACAGCACATGCAGTACATGGGGCCTGAACAGGGTTCCAGCAACTGTAAAATATTCGGAAAAATTATTAGTGGCAGACCCGTAGTATTTAACAATAGTTGCTATTGCCAGATGATAGGGTAAATCAATAAAAGGATACAGCCTTTGTGAATAAAGAAGAGATATATGCAAACATGAAAAAACTATAAACGTTGCAAAAAAAAATTTTTGTGAAATGTTTTTCATCTTTTAAATAATACTCTGTTCATGCTCCGACGTTTTTTAATCGTACCCCTATTAAACAAACCAAAAAGCTTTCCGGACAGGTGGTCGGGGTCTTTAGGACAGGAGACCGGACTTAATAAGAGGGAAACTGCTCAGGTTTATGCCGCAACCTGCCTTTGCGGGATTGTCCCGAAGTAAACCATATCCGGTGTTTTCCTGTCAAGACTTTGGTGCCATCGCTTTTGGTTGTAAAACCTGAAATACTGTGTAAAACTTTTTTTTACCTCCGTCATTGAACCATAGGCTTTCAAATAGATGTCCTCGTATTTGACATTGCGCCATAGGCGTTCAATAAAGATGTTGTCCTGCCAGCGCCCCTTGCCGTCCATTCTGATGGCAATGCCTAGCTGGTGCGCAGACAGTCGACAAAGTCCCCTGAAGTAAACTGGCTGCCCTGATCCGTGTTGAATATCTCCGGGCAACCATAGGCGGTGATTGCCTCCTGCAGGGCCTCAACACAGAATGAACTGTCCAGCGTGTTTGAAAGCCGCCAAGACAGCACCATGCGGCTGGCCCAGTCAATAATCGCCACAAGGTAACAAAAGCCCTTCGGCATGGGAATATAGGTAATGTCAGCCGCCCACACCTGGTTTAGCCGGGGAATCGAAAGTCCGCGCAGCAGATACGGATACTTTTTGTGCCGGGATGCGGTTTGCTGGTTCGGGGCTTTGAATACAGCGCTTCAATCCCCATAAGGCACATCAACTCAATATCTTTTGGGCTGATCGGCACCGGTCGGTAGTACACTCCGGATCGGTGCAAATCCAGAAGACGGCATTGCTGCCCTATAGGCAGTTCAGCGCTCTTATCGATCATCTCTTTGCACTCGGCTCGTGGATGCGCCCGAACGCGTGTGATAAAAAATTATTTTCCATTGCCAGCTGCCCGATCTTGGCATGCAGGTCCTTCACATTGGGTCCGGTCTCAGACTGTTTGGATCGGCTGAAAATGTCTAGAGCGTTTTCAAAAGCTGCTTCTTCCACTCGGTAATCTGGTTCGGATGAACCTGATAACGCTGGGACAGCTCCACGATCGTCCGTTCGCCTTTAATTGCATCCAAGGCCAGCTTGGCCTTGGATGCCGGTGCATGATTCCTTCTCGGTCTTTTGCTCATACGCTGATCCTCCTTGGGGTCATTGTAGAGCAGTTCTCCCACTTATGCACCTGTCTAAATTTTCCAGACCAGCTATCATATGCTGGTTCGACAATTTTGCCGCTTGATTTTACCCCCAAGCACGACATCTCTCCCTTCCTTTGTGCGTAGTCATGGAATATACTTTTTGGTCCATACATACTTTATCATATAAAAAAATTTAAAGTCCTTGTTTGCCAAAGCATTTAGAATGATAATTATTCTGCTTGTCAATCGCTTAAAAGGCATAAAAATTGCTGATATTGACAGTACCCTAAAAAGTTTATCGTTGTGGATTAGACTGCGGAGCTGAAATAATAATTCATATTTACAATATATTTTGGCTTGTTCTTTGCTGACTGAACCAGTTCCATGCGCAAATCCAGAATATCCTTGCTCTATATTTTCCACATCCTGTTGTGACAAACAGTTCTTGCTCTTTGCGAAAGCAATAATGCTTGTTTTGGGATAATAAGTGAGCCAAAATGTTAAAATTCGATCTGTTTTCAATTTCTTATATAAATCAAAACTTAATCTTAAATCTTCCTCCGATTCAGAGGGAGCACCAAAGATATTGTCCACAGATATTTTTATTCCCGCGTTCTTTATATGCAAAATAGATTCAGTAATCATTTCATTAGTTCCTTGCCGCTTAAATACCTCTGTTCTGATTCTTTCAGAACCACTCTGAACCCCCATCGTAACTAAGCAACATCCACCTTTCTTTAATAGCAAAGCTTGTTCCTGAGTAATAGCCAAGGGGTGAACACAACAAAAAAATGGTAGGTCAATATTTGACTTATATTTGGGAATAAATTCTTCTAACCAACTTTTGGAAAAAGTAAAAACATCATCCGCAAAAGAGACGAGTTTTACTCTCCTTCGTTTTTTTACTAACATGAGTTCGGCAATTACATTGTCTGGAGAACGCCTTCGAACATGCTTATTTTCGTTACAATAAGTTTTACGGTACATATCGTTGCTGCAATAGGTACAGCTATAGGGACATCCTCGAGATGTTGCGATGAAGTATTGTTCCTCAAGCATAGGGACTTTATCATAAAAAAGCATTTTATCTGGGAACGGCAGGGTATCTAAATCTTGAACATAAGCACGTGGCTGATTTATGTGAATTTCATTTTTTTGTCTAAAGCAGATATTAGGTGTGTCCAATAGTGACCCGACATTATTGCCATTTTTCAAATATCCAATTAAATCTAACATAGCGTATTCGCCTTCGCCGATTATAGCGAAGTCTATAAACTTATTAGCGAGCACTCTTTCAGGAACCGCGGTTGTGTGAACTCCGCCAAAAACAATCGGGATATTAGATACCTTCTTAATCCCTTGCGCGATATTAAGACACCATCGATAATTTCCTGTATATGCCGAAAATCCGATAAGATCCGGTTTCAAATCAATGGCTTTGTTTATAATCTTCGTGTCAACATTGTATGCCCACGAAAATAGTTTGCTATTTATTAAAGTATCACCAGAGAAAACAGCTGGATCAAATAGCAGGTGGACTTCATGTCCTTTTGATTTAAGAACGCTTGAAATATATTCAATACCTAAATTTTCTGCTCCACTATAGATAAATAATATTTTCATATCTGAATTTTTCTCCGCTTACGTTTAAAAAGGCCGAACGTCTTAATCAGCGGTCAGACCCTTTGGATCCACTGAATTTACGGGTTGAATTCAGCTTTTAAAATTAGGGGTAAAAAATAAAAAAAGACTCCCTTCTTAATGAAACATTCAAAATCTTCTGATTCGGTAAATCATTTTCTTGACAGCCAGAAAGCTTTTTAATGTATTAATTATACGCTTGGGAGCAAAATAAAACTCAATATAGGCTCTTCGCTTAAGCTTTTCAATTTTTCCCGACGACAAGTCTCCGGTTGATTCGTAAACACATTTGTTATAATAGTCAAAACTTCCGATATCATCCTTTATCAATTCTTTACTTTTTTCATAGAGAGTCGTACAGGGCAGCGGCGTAGTGATAGAAAATGCCGCCTCATCGATCGCCAGCGTCCTTGCCAACCGAATGGTCTGCATTATTTCTTCTCTTGTTTCTGTTGGAGCGCCGACCATAACATATCCAAGGATTTTGATACCGATATCATTTAGAATGCGAACTGAATTTTTTACCTGCTCAATGGTAATATCTTTCTGATAGATCTCATCCAGAATCCGCTGAGAGCCGGACTCTATACCAATTCCTACTTTTTTAAGTCCCGCACTTTTCATTTTTACAAGCAAGTCACGATCTACCAGATTTGCCCTGACATTGCAAAACCAGCTTAGCGTTAAACCACTTTCAATTAAACGGTCACAAAACTCATGAACCCACTTTGCATCTATGATAAAAGTATCATCTTCGAACAAGAAAGAGTCGATTCCGTATTTTTCTTTCAAAAACGCAAGCTCATCAACAATATTTTTCACCGAGCGTTTTCTCAGCTTTTTACCGAAAATCTTATCCAGGGTCGGCTGACAGTAACTGCAGCGATAGGGACACCCCCGGGTGGCCAGAAGCCCGATGCACCTGGACTTGGGATTGATGTGATCCATCATTGCATTATTCTTAATGTATTCTTCAACGGGCAGCTGGTCCCGAACAGGAAAATCCAGCGTATCCAGATCCACAATAGGAGGTCTCAATGCATTTTTTATTATCTCCCCGTCTTGTTTATACCATAAGCCTGAAATACCACTGAAATCACAATGGTTTCTTAAAACATCAACAATGGTTTCTTCTCCCTCACCGATAACAACAGCGTCTACATTACGGTTATTTAATGTGTCTTCAGGCATGACCGTTGTATGCGGACCCCCGAACAGGATCTTTGCTTTGGGGAAATATTTTCTGGCGAGGGCGGCAACCTCCAGCGCATCATTAAGCATAGTAGTCATAATGGATACACCGATGAGGTCGTAGTTATTTTTATTAAAGGCCTGCTCAATTACTGCCAGCGGATCCTTTTCAAAAGTAGGATCGATCAAATCCACTTCCGTTTCCGGGCAATTTTTTTTAATACTGGCAGCAACATAGCTGATTCCCAGAGGCATATCACCACTGGGGTACTTGAATCTTGGAAAAATCAAAGCAACTTTCATTTAATTCACTTCAAGTAAATGTTAGTATTATGGCTTTTCTAAAATCCACACACTTTTTGGCGTAGCCACATAAACTTCCGAGCCGCTTTGCAATTCTTTACTTTTTCCTTTTGATTACTAACAAGATAAAGAAATTTGCAAAAAGATACAAGCAAATAAATAACTGTTCTATTATTCAAAACGGGAAAAAGCGTTAGATTAAAGCAGGCGCTGCAATTGCCCGAAATAATAAGCTATGGCTAAACACATAAAATAAAAAATGAGTTCCCTAAAACAGGCAACAAAGCGGAGATGAGACTGCGAAAAAAAGCGGGGGCATAACCGTTGTTTTAAAATATGTCTTTTAAGATAAAATAGTCGGGATGAGCCATTAAATAATCGGTTAAAATCTTATTCCTCTTTAAATATTTTGCTTTTATACAATAACCATTATCAAGCGTTATACCAACATAAGAATCACTTTCTCCGGATTGAGGGATTTCTTCACAGGGATATGCTGTAAAAGATCTGAAAATAAAATTTGCGCCTCTCTCTCTTAAATATTTTTTTGAGGCACGTTTTTCATGCCCCACGACAGTTCTTTTTTTAAGTTTTTTTCTGCCTGTGATTTTATCCGTTAAACCAAGTATATCTATTGTTTTCAACTCAGAGTAAAATGGCACTGCACCTACTGCTCCCGCAGCGATTATGGTATCTGCGGGTAACTTCTCTTTAAGTTTTGTCCCAATCAATTTAAAGTTATTCTGTTTATTTATAACATCCAGCCATCTGACTTTCAAATCATCCTGTGTGGAGCAACTATAAGTTAAATATAATAATATAAGTATCAACACCGGGGAGATGATTCTAAACTTATTGAATTTATGATTGAACATTATAATACAAATACATATAGAGGAGACTATTAGTGGATATATATGCATGATGAACCTGAATTCCATGCAGTCCCCGCCTACCCTCATTATGTAAAAAATAAATAAACATACCATTGTTACAATCGGGAAGTATTTAAAAAGAATAATTCTACCCAGCTCACCTGTGTTTATTTTGAGTATTTTTAATATAGCGAAATATATAAAGGGTGCCGGGATAACTATAAAGATAACCAACATAGCTACATACGTATTAAAGAAAAGCTCAACATATCTATAGCCCGAAGAATAATAGCTTAATGCTGCAGATTTAGCATAAAAAGTGTTGGGAAGTATGGAGCCATAATAATATAATTTCCAAATCATAAATAAAGAAAACAGGGTTAGGAAAGGTATGTTCCAAAGAATAGAATCAACAATTGATTTTTTTAGTGTAAATTTTTTATTGTAGATGTTTTCAATAATAATAAAGATATTTATAACAAAATAAAAAAGGATTCCATCTGGCCGGGTTAAACACAATATGAGGAAAAACAAGTTTGAAACAAAATACACAGATCTTTTGTCCCTGAACAGGAGAGAAGTAAAGAATGCTAAAACAGCAAATAAGACAAAAAATGATGTTTCCAGTCCCCCTGTTGCCCAGGCAGCGGATGACTCGTTTAGAGGTAACAGCAAAAGAGTAAAAAGCGGAAAAATGTCTAAAAATCGAATATTTTTATTTAAAATTTTAATAAAGGAAAAGCAGAAAAGATTTAAGGCAATTATCATGACGACATAGGCGCCTATCCCAATTGCCTTAGATATAAAAACAGGGTCTACTCCAACACTCATAAAAAAAGCAATGATCATTACCCATAGAAAGTTTGTATACCCTTCTACATATTCTCCCGGGTTGTACACCAGACCATTATCTTGAATGAAATTCAATGCATATCTAAAAGAAATAAAGGCATCATCCGTTATGAAGTTATTTTTATAAACAGGATAAATACTAGTGATCACACTTATTAAAACTATGGTGAAGAGTAGCCAGGTTGTGGATTTTTCGACTTTACCAAAAGAGCCCATACCTCTCCCCCGCGAAAACAATATTCTTTTAAAAGCTGGCGCGTTCAGGTGCTGAAGAAAACACCGAGCATTAAATTTGATGTCTCTTTTTTTACACTCACTAGGAAAAGGGGTAACCGGAGATATTGCTTGGGTTCACCACCTTTTCATTCAAACACAACTCTCAGTTTTCAGAAAAGGAATAGGAGAGTCGTCTAAGATTACTTTAATACAGTATTGTCCTCTGCTGCTATAAACATAATAAAGATTCAATTAAATATCAAAGTTATTAAAAGACTGTGCAGAGATAGAAGTATTGTCTGGGGTGCTGCAACAATGACGCACTGGATCAGATCGGGCAGTTCTTTTTATTTTTTCATATAGTTGATCGGGGTATAAGTGGCACAGTTTAAAATCTCCTTTTTAAAGATACAGTTCCCGACCATCATTATATGTTTGATGAATTTGACCTTTCGAATATCGACTGCTGGATAAAAATCAGGGGCGTAAATAAGAATTTTAATTTTCAGTTTTGAAAAACAGACTCCAAAACCGGTAATAAAGAGCGTACCGGAACAAAACCCCTGAGTAAATTAAGAGCAACTGAAGGTTCTTTGGTGTTGCCGGGTTCAGCTACAGACCGGCAACACGATGAGGACAGGACAAAAAAAATATTTTTCCAGATGCAAACATCAGAAAAATATTTTAAACCATCCGTAAAATCTTATTCCTTTAAAAACCCCTGCAATACAGATAGTTTTTTCAAAAATTCCTTTTCCGGAAAGTTGTCTTCTACACATTCAACAACAATCGTATCGGATTTTCTAATGATATCACCAGCATAATCAAGAAGCCCCCAATGCACAATATAGACCTCCTCCATATAGGAACGCAACGTATCAATCGATGCATCTATAAATGAATCAGCCAGAATAACAGTCTTACCCTTATAAAAGGCGGCCTCCTCAGAAGAAGCCATGATTTTATACATCGGGTTATTGGACATCCCTCCAAGAATAAACTCTTTTTGTTCAACATTCACACCGGTCCGATCAACAGACCATTTTTCAAAATTTTGTACAACTTTAAGGTTCATTAACTGGGGCAGCTCACCAATACCGTGCAAATCATCTGAACGCCGGTAAACTGCGTCCGGGTCCCAAAGCCCGGGCTGCAGTGAAAAAATGAGCTCCCGTGTTAAAACAAGCGCTGCCAGACTATTCCAGTGCCTATCCAGTGGCGGAAACATCAGTTTGCCTGTATCGCAAGCTGTTTTTTCAAAAGGACTCCACAGATCGACGGAGCCGGGGATAAAGTTCCTGTTTAATTTGCGGCGAACAATATCACGTTTTTCTTCTGAATCCTGTACAAGTTTTTTACCAACAGCCGACAGCTTGTCATGATATAAATATGATTTATTCGGCGCCACAATAAGTCTGAATTCCCTACCGCTTTCCAAAACAGTTTCAGCCAAAGCACTCACAGCCTTCAGCTGATGGTCAAGCCCATCTTTTTTAAAAGAGGAAATTAAAGCATATTTAAAAAAAAGCCAGCCATCGACCCCCGTAATAACAATAGGTGTTGAAGAGTCAGAAAAAACATGATAGTCGATCCAGGAATCAATCCTGACAAGCTGGAGCCTGAACGGCAGATTATCCTTAAGATAAACGCCCAACTTTTTATAAAATTTGCGGTTGACCAGACTTCCCCTTGTAAAGCTGGGAAACTGCTGCAAAGAACGGTTCTCAACTATTTCTGCTTTAAAACCCAAAATGCGGCCGCAAAGGGGCATGGACATACAAATTATAAAGAAAGAGGAAATCAGCCATTTTGTTGATGTCTTCACTTTTTAAACCTCGAAACAAATTAATTCCCTAACAATAGTATAACCACCATAAGCCTAGAATTGAAAATACAGAAATGGACTGAAGTTAGAGCTGGCCACCTGCATAATAGCATAAGGCACACCCAGCAGAACGATCCCCACGCGTAAGGCCGCAAAAAACCTGTTATTGGACTGCTCCAAAAGAACCCCTGCATTAAAGGAACGTGGAAAAATCAAAATAAACGCTGAAAGACAAAGAATGATCACGTTCTTCGTCGTAAGGGTCAGCGCAACAGAGACGGCAAGCTCACCACCTTTTAAGCTGAACATTGACAGATAGAACTCCAGAGCCTGTCCAACGCTGTCAGCCCTAAAAACCACCCAGCCGATCAACACTAAAAGAAAAGTAGTAAAACGACGAATAAAAATCCCTATAGAAGCATCTGGAGACCTCTGTCCGCTCATACGCTCCAAAAGCAGCAGGACGCCATGATAAGCCCCCCAGACAATAAAAGTATAATTTGCGCCGTGCCAGAATCCTACCGTAAGGAATATAAAAACTAGATTAAAATACATACGACCTGGAGATACTCGAGAACCGCCCAAGGGAATGTAAACATAATCGCGAAACCATGCTGATAAGGTTATATGCCACCGGCGCCAAAAATCAGTAATGGAAACGGCAGAATAGGGCCTATTAAAATTTTCCGGCAGCTTAAAACCAAAAATATGACCAAGACCAATTGCCATATCAGAATAGGCTGAAAAATCAAAGTAAATCTGCAGGGTATAGGAAAACGCCCCCAGCCATGCTGCGGCTGTCGTAATATCAGCAGCAGGTAAAGCAAAAGAGGCCTCAGCAATACTGCCGACAGCGTCAGCAATTACTACTTTTTTGATTAAGCCGTGTGAAAAACGAATAACCCCTCTGGTAAAACCATCCAGATCTGTTTTACGCTCCCGTATCTGATCGGCAATTACATGATAGCGAACGATGGGACCGGCAATTAACTGCGGAAACATGGCAATATAGGTTGCAAAATCAATAGGGTTCTTCATCGGCCTTGAGACGCCGCGCGCAACATCAAAAACATAGCTCATTGACTGAAAGGTATAAAAAGAAATGCCGATCGGCAAAATCAATGCCAGCTCCGGCAGGGGATTCATCCCGAGAACCGTACAAACAGCATTGGCTTGATCAATAAAGAAATTTACATATTTAAAGTATCCCAGAATGAGTAAGTTAAACACCACGGAACAGGTAATGCATATAGTCTTCCAGTGGGGCTTCTCCTGTTTTGCTGAAAGCAGAAACCCCAAAAAATAGTTACCCATAATTGATAATAGAAGAACTGCAATATATGCTCCCCCCCCCCCATAGATAAAAGAACATGCTTGCCAGAAGCAAAATAAGGTTTTTTGCCCTTGTGCTTACTAGAAAGTAAACCAATATCGTAATGGGTAGAAATACAAACAAAAACTCATATGAAGAAAAAACCATGTGATGTTTCTCCGGGGGACAAAGCAACAGACCTTTTTCAACACTCCTACCTGATAAGAGCAAAGGCCCAAAAAGGAAAGCATAAATTCAACTTGAACCTTAAAGCGGCTATTAGACCGTCAAATTTTGGAGGCTTACCACAAAAACGTTTTCCGTGATTCCTTAACATAAGCCTTTATTATGGCCACAAATAAAAGCACAGCTTTTTATAAAAATATTATTCGGCCATAGAAACATCTTTTTAGAATAGTAACATTTACATACTTCGCGTTAATAAAAAACCGTTTCACCAGCTTGCCGTTATCAATGGCGTACGGAATCAGATCAGGCAGTTCTTTTTCCTTTCAATCCGCTCAAGCAGCCGCGACAAAACTTCTTTAGGCGATATTTCAGTATGTAATTTTAAACAATATATGTTTTTCACTTATATTTTCACGACATAAGGATCCGGTTCAATCACACCCTTTGTTTTTGGAAGATAAAACAATCTCCTCTTTTCCAAAAAACCTGGCCGAACCAAGCATAAAGAAATTTACCGCAAGAAGCACACCTGCTCCGATCAGGGGGAAAGAGATTATCAGCCGGGTTACCGAGTCTTTATCCAGAATAAAAAGTATTTTATAAATATTCGGATAAAAAAGGATCATACAACTGCTTATAAAAACCAGTGATAAAATAATTTTTTTTTGCATGCCCTCACCTGTTTTCAAACAGCGGGTAATGATAATAAGTGCCGGCAGTGTGGCAATACAAAAGTAATGCAGCCAGGAGACCGATGGAACAATTAAAAAGCACAGGACGATTGCAGAGAACTCCAAAGAGAAGCTCGCTCCCGCAGTAACTGTTTTTTTTCTCCGCATAAAATAGCACGTCGCTAAAATAACAGCTCCCGCCGCAAATAAATTTAAAAAAAATATTCCGTTTGAAACTATAAATAATTCATAGGACAGTGCACTGCTCCCGGCAAACTGTCTAAGCAACAGCGCCAGAATGGACTGGCTGCTCCAGCCGGAAATACCCCCGGCAGACAACCCTTTTATAAAAAGCCAATAACTTTTATGAAGCGGAAGACCATATATGGTAATTGAGAGCAGCACAAGGCCGACAACTGTGCCAAAGCATGAAATAAGCAACTTATATTTTTTCTTGTAAAGAAAGTAGAGTATGAAAATAAAAGGCGTATACTTCAAGGTAACAATAAGACCCAATAAAAAACCCGCCCAAGTATCGCGTCCCTTAAGGGTAAAATAATAAATGAGGCAAACACACAGGTAAACCGTCAGGGTTGTCTGGCCCAGTTTCAAACCGTAGAAAACGGGAAAGGACATCATGTTAAGGACAACCACAAGCGCAAGTCCAATTACAGGAGAAAATACGCCCCGGATTAATCTCCACTGCAGAACGATCACTGCCAGCAAGATGGACAGATTCACACTGAGAAATAAAGCAGCTGCATCAGAAAAACTCAAGCGGCCAAGAAGCTGAAAAGGAACAAGAAAGATCGGTAAATAGACATACCGGGTAGGCCTGAACTCAAAACCGGAAGCGCGAGCGGTTTCAGAGAACTTCCCGGTGTCCACTCCGCTAAAGTCATTACCGGAGGTAACGTATATTTCTTCATCTGCCCCCTGGCTGATCAGTCTGGCCGCAGTATGATAGGCAATCAAATCAACCCCGTAGAGAGAAACAGCGGTGTTCTTTGTTATCCCATCCATCCTGCTGCAGAACAGTATTATACCGACCAGGGCCATCAGCAAAACAATACTGTTCGAAAGGGACGTTCTATATTTACGCAGCATACCAACTCCTGTCAGGTTACGCTAAAAACAATATCTTTTTATTCCACCGGACCCTTAATTTGTTTTAATTCAAAATCAGCCATGGAAGAAAATATTTTACAAAGGTAAAAATCACGTCCGGCATAATATCTCATCAGTTCAGCATTTTTTTCTCTTAAGTCAATAGCATAAATAACCTCATCGGAAAGATCCGGAGAGTTAAATTGAAAGCCTGAACCGTAGGGAATCAAATTAGGAGTGAGTGTACCCCGGGGATGCCATACATCAATAAAAACTAGAGCATTCTTTATCCTGCGACGTTGGATCTCGGTATGGATTTTATCGGTCGCGATCCAGTAATCATCAGAATATTTATTTATCAGCCGGGGAAATGAAAACAAAAAAGTATAAGCAACACAGAAAATAAGCAGAAGGGCCAGTGTCGCCCTCACCTTTCTTCGGTCAAACCCTTTCTGCTCCAGCCATCCCGGCAGACCCATAAAACCGCGGACAGAGAAGATAATGGCAAAAGGCATGATAGAGTAGTAGAAGCGCGGCCCAAAACAGAGATCTTGATAGTAATAACAAAAATAACTTCCAACCACACTTAAAAAAGCACTTAGAAAAAGCCAGTCCCATCGGTTCTTTTTTATCGGAACCGCAAAAAAGATAACGGCAAACACCAGGGACGGAATCGGCCATTCAAACAGGTACTGGTTCAGACCGATCAGGTTATTGCTGGTATTTACGATACCCCCCTTAATTGTATGCGCTGTCCCGAACTGTGCTTTACCGAGAAACCCAAGCGCCTGATATTTTTTTTGATAACCAAACACAAGGGGATCACCGTTCGTCAACTGGTTAAAAAGCAGCAGCAGGCCGACCATAACAGCCAGAGCAGCAGAAAAAACAAGGATGTTTTTTAGCTTTATCTCTTTTTTGTAAAAGCATGAATATAACAGGTAAAAAACAAAGATAATCCCTAAGGCCCCAGCTGTTAGGGGACGGACATTTAAAACATATCCCAGAGAAAGACCTGCTCCTAGAGCAAACACGGTTTTACCGGACAAATAAATTTGTATGTAGAAGTACAAAAAAAGAAGGGTAAACAAAAGGGTTGTCGTATGGTTCATGTGGCTAGAAGACATAAACAGGAAAAACGGAGAAAGAAACATCATAAAGCAGCAGATTAATGCTGTTCGCCGGTCGCGATATATGTTCTTTGTCAAAACAAAAAATACCAAAAGAGACAGAGCTCCCAGCACAGGTCCGACCAGCCAAGGCAGGCCGGTGATAAGCCCCAGGGTAAGCATCACTATATGTCCCGGAGGATATTGCGAATACCATTTATCAAAGTTAAGGACATTAATGTAATCGAAAAATTCTTTATGCGGCGGCAAGGACGCAAAGAGACTTCCGGACTGAAATATTTTAGCATGAAAAAGCTGGGCAATACTGTCCTGAACATGAGGAATATGCCCCAGAACAAAATAAGCAAAAATTCCAGTGATAAAAAGAGAGAAAAAAACAACAGCTGCTACAGCATACCGTTCATTTAACCTGCAGAGCCGGGTTATCCCCCTGTCTAAGCCTATGGAAATACGCTGTGGAAAACAGTAGAATAAATACAGACAGAAAAAAATTGTCCCGATCAGGACCAGCATCAAAAGCAAAAAATCCAGAACCGTACCTTCGGGATAAGACTCCAGAGAACGTGCAGGGGCAAGCTGCATCCACTGTAGAGGGAAAAGAGAGTAAATCAAAAAAAGGCTTAGTATCGCCGGCTGCAGAACACTTCTAAACAGAGAAAAGGATTGTTTCGGTTCGCTGCTAAGAACTGACACTTTCTTAAACCTGCAAAGGATCCAGGCCATAAAGGCAACAGACCCCACCAGGCTTACAACAGCAATTACCGGAAATCCATTATTTACCAAATTTTTCACGGAAACAGCTATGGATTTAATAAAAACTGAAGATCTTATACGGCTCTCAAGCAAAAACTGCGCAACAGCTAAACCATAACAGAGCACGCCCACAGTAAGAAAGATCAGCGAAGAGCGATGGGCGTTAATCCTATTATTATTAAAGTTGTGCTGGCTAACATTGCTTGGGGGCATGTTCATACAAAGGTTTGGGAACCTTCCTAAATTATTTTCTTGTTTGCTGATAAAGAACAACAATACCTTTAAGCGTTTCCAGGACATGCTTAAAGGATACGGTGGATTCTCCGGCGGACCTTGGGTAGTGACGAACACCAACCTGTTCTATTATGTAATTTTTCATCCGGGCCTTAGTCAGAATTTCAGTATCAATCAGAAAATCGGTTGCCAGAAGATCAAGTTTCATATAAGACTGTTTTTTAAACATCTTAAAAGCACAGTCAATATCTTTGACCTTAAGGGAGAAAATTGTGCTTGAAAGTTTATTAAAGCCCCAGGCAAGAAATTTTCTGAGCCAGATGTCCTGACGGCCGACACGATAGCCGACAATCATATCCGCTTTCCCCTCTTTCATATAAGGCATAAACAGATCAAGGCTTTCAATTCTAAACTGCATATCGGCATCTGTATAAAAAAGAAATTCATTCCGGCCGGCCTGAAATCCGTCTCTGAGTGACTTTCCATATCCCTGATTCTCAGGATGGTGAATGACGGTTATATTTTTATGCGTATCGGCAAGCCGATCCGCTATAGGAGCGGTCCGGTCAGTACTGCCGTCATCGACTATAATAATTTCGCAAGGCAAGGGATTGTTTTTAAAGTAGTTTTTGATTTGCTCAACCTGGACCTCAAGATTATCTTCTTCATTGAGGGCTGGCAGGACTATTGAAATTCCCGGATTCGGGTGATGTTGGTTTATAATATTATTCATAATAATATTATAAATAATACATTATACTATATCGCTTGGCAATACTTCTTCTACCTTCAAAAACACCTTATAAAATAACCCTTACTGACACCCCGGCAAAAAATGCCTCTGATAAGCAAAACAGAAGTGCCTGGAGATTGCTGTGAATACCGCCTTTATCATTATATTCCAGCAACATGAATTTTGTCACAAGACCATCTCAACACATGCGCTTCCAAACCTATTTTCCCATATTAATAATTATATTTGATTAATTATTCTTGAAAGTATAAAATATTAAAGATTCTTAAATCAAAGTATAAAAAGCCTATTAAAGACACGATGATAAGTGAACAATGTTTGTTGTACCGTTTTCTTTATAAATATACACAATAAAAAGGCCGATACCATGAAAATATTTATTACAGGAATTGCCGGATTTCTGGGAAGTCAGTTAGCCTGTCAATTGCTGAAAGAAAACCACGAAGTATCCGGCTGCGACAATCTCATAGGCGGGTACATTGATAACATTCCCGAGGATGCTGAATTTCACCAGGTAGATTGCCAGTATCTAAACGCCATGAAAAAAATAACGGCTGGGCAGGATGTCGTCATACATGCCGCCTGTACCGCTTATGAGGGCCTAAGTGTTTTTTCGCCCCATCTGGTGACCCAGAACACATCTCAAATCTCGGCAACGGTATTTTCTGCCTGTGCGGCTAACAACGTAAAACGTGTTATTAACTGCTCGAGCATGGCACGCTATGGAACACAGGAACGTTATCCTTTTACTGAGGAAATGGTCCCCAATCCCGTCGATCCCTACGGTGTTGCAAAACTTGCGGCAGAGCAAACACTTAAAATTCTGTCAGAAGTACATGAATTTGAACAGGTCAACCTGGTTCCACACAACATTATTGGCCCCCATCAAAAATTTGATGACCCCTACCGGAATGTAGCCAGCATTATGATCAATTTGATGCTCCGGGAAAAACAGCCGATTATCTACGGTGATGGACAGCAAAAACGATGTTTTTCAGATGTCCGCGATATTCTCACCTGCTTTACCAATGCCATTACCCAGGATAATGTCGTCGGTGAAACAATCAACATCGGCCCGGACGAGGAGTTTGTGACAATTCTTGAACTGGCTGAATTAATTCGAGATGTTCTTTCCTTTAAAAATTTTAATCCTGTTTTTGTCGCGCCCCGGCCTCGGGAAATCAAACATGCAACCTGTAGCGCAGAAAAAGCCCGAAAGCTGCTTTCCTACAAGACAGAGCACACTTTGCGGGAAAGCATTGAATACCTTGCCGCGTGGATTGAATCCAAGGGACCGCGTAAATTCAGATATTCTCTTGATGTGGAAATTGTTAATGACAAATGCCCCAAAACGTGGACGGGAAAATTATTTAAATGAGTCAACAAAAAAAAAATATTACGGTTGTCATCCCTGCTTATAAGGCAGACAAAACACTTCCTGAAGTTCTTGAGAGGATTCCAGGTAAAGTCTATGATGAGATCTCCAATATTGTGATTGTCGAGGATGGCGGTACCAACCATCCCCAGTCTGTTTCCAACCAGCTTAAACAAAAATACTCAAAAATTGAAATAATATGGCATCCAACCAACCGCGGCTATGGCGCTGCCCAGAAGACAGGGTTTGCCCGGGCGCTGGAGCTTGGCGCAGATGTAGGTGTGCTGCTTCATGCTGACGGTCAGTATGCCCCGGAAGAAATGGAACGCCTTTATCAGCCGCTTATTAACGAACAGGCTGATGTGGTGCTGGGTTCACGAATGCATGACCGGCGGTCAGCGCTTAAAGGCGGAATGCCTCTTTATAAACTCATTGCGAACATCTCACTGACCCAGCTTGAAAATTTTTGCTACGGCATGAAGGTTTCTGAATATCACAGCGGATACATGCTTTACAGCCGCAAAGCTCTTGAAACAATCCCCTTTCAAAAACTTAGCGACACCTTCCATTTTGATGGAGAAATGCTCCTTCTCTCCGGCAAAAAAAACCTGCGTATTGCCGACCTTCCCATCCCGACACACTATGGCGATGAAGTATCACATCTTAAACCAATTGAGTACGGCTTCGATGTTTTGAAAATCATTGCCAGAAACTTTATGGGTAAATACGATTTTTAAACAGATATCCAAAGCAGGTTGGATTATTGCTGCTGCTGAAAAAGGATGCGAAAGGATAGTCCTTCTGAGCCGGCAATGCTTTTTCAAGATTACCTTCCACAGGGACAGGAGTGTGATAAAGGGTCATCTTTTTAGCACCGCTATATAAAAAGGAATAGACCCGGACGTCAACAGGTCTGAAAAAACCACCTCTCCGTCTCCCGGATGATCACTCTTTACGGTTAATCCGGTACAGCGTAAAAGTTTCATTTTTAAAAACAACTCGGCCCAGCAGGTTAAGATCCCGAATGGCTTCATCCGGAATCTTGAAATTAAGACAATAATTGTTGATCTGGTTTACATCATTTTCTATCATCCTGGCATAATTCAACAAGACATGCGTCACCTGGTAACGTTCCAGAATTTTACGACGCTCTGACAACGAAGTTTTGGCTGCATAAATTGCCATAGAATCCATGGTACGCTGCAGATTATCCGGAACCAAAGGATTGTCATGATAGAGTGCAACAATTTTAGCATCACTCAGCGTGGGCAGGACCCAGGCCGTTAAGGGGTCCGAAAGCACGACCGAACCCTGCTTGAATCTGTCTTTCAGCACATGGAATTTATCAAGGGGATTCACATATGGTCTAATCACTGGTCGAGGCGTAAAACGAACAGTATAACCCGACTGCTCACAGACAATTTTCGTCAATTGTCCTGTCACAGCACCGCCAACAATCACGGCAAACAGCAAAACATGTAAATTACGTTCGCTCAGCTGCAGAAGGGTTTTTTTGATTACTGCAGGGGACAGCACATTCATTTGCCGCAAATACCATGCCAGCGCCATGTGCATAAAAAACAGTGTATAAAAAATATACCTTTCACCCATATAGATATTCGGTTTATAGGTGAACACATAGATCGACGCGCAAATTAAAAATCCCAGACTGATAAAGGAAAATTTTCGTTTTATCATAAAAACAAAGACCACAGGAACACCTAAAACAGCCGGACCCATTTTATACACATTCGAAAACCGATAAAGGTATACGCGGTTCTCTGCACACCAGGGGTTCGCAACACTGTTGCCCAGCGCACTCAGAAAATGAAAATAGGGCCATGCCAGAAGACAGGCAAAAACAATCACAACATTAATTCCCAAATAAAACAGGTTGCGCCATGGCCGCGGACCTTCGGTAATGGCTAACAAAAAAATTGCCAGCAGGAAAAAAGATCCCGTCAGAGGATGAGAAACAACAACAAAAAGTGCCACAATACAATATTTTACATATGCACGGGTTGAACCAAAGCGCACAAAGGATAAAAAATAATAGAGTCCCAGGAAACTAAAACTGAAGGCGATCATGGATGGATAAAAAAGCGTGTAGGTTAGGAATCTGAGATTATATTCACAGCTGTAATTAAAATCACCTCCCCACAGAAAGAGCAACGAGACAAGACAGTAAAGCGGCATTCTGGAATCGTGAAAATAGTCAGCGCAAAACCGATAAATGCCTATAACTAAAACGATAAAATTCACAATGGATATGACTGATAGCAATGTTGTCAAATCATTGAAAATAAATTTTTTAAAAAAGGCCGCGATAAAAACATAGGGGGTATAACGGGGCGTGGTGGAACCGTCAATCTGCAATAACGGATTTTGTGGATTCAGCAGATCACGCGACATCTCTTTGATAGCTGCGGTATGCTCCCAGTAGTCATAAAGTACATGATACGGGCCTTGCCGGCCAGTAATCACAGCACCGCTGACAAAGACAATCAAAAGCACTGCCACGATAAGATATGGGCGATCAATTTGGGCGAATAAAAAGTTACGTTTTTTTATTACTGTAAGTTCATCAGTGTTCATGATGGGCACCATTCACAGTTTATTTACTCTAATATCACTGAAAACTTATAACTCTCTTCTCCCCCACCTTAATTCGCTGGCATCCAGACCTTGGCTTTATATCAGAGAGGACGATTTTTACAACCATCCTCTTTGGCAATGACGGCATCCGCTATTTTTTAATCAAATTCATCTCAGTAAGCTTGTTGAAAATACTTTCTGAGACAAGATCTGCGGCTTTAACCCCATAATGGCAGTCAAAACCGGGTATTGCCCAAAGCGGCCCCGCCTCATACCCTTCAAACGGCAGCAGTGCATTATTATAGGAAATCCCCTCTTTATTACACATAGCCTCAGCTTTTAAATTCAGAGGATATTCTATCCAGTCCTCTTTTTTAAGGGGGCCCTTCCAGAAAAGAGTCGGCAAGTCCGCAACCACGAACTTGATTCCCCGTTCTTTGCACAGGGAATTTAAATATTGAACCTTATCCATAGCATAGTGCCAACGATTATTAACCGTTCCGTAATATCCCTGATAGTAGTTATACGGATTAAATTTCTGATTTTTAAGCCGAAAAAGCACAAAACTGATCAGTCGGGATTTTGAAAAAAGCTGTTGAAGCAGGTATCCTTTCCGTGGCTCATAAAGGATTCCCCCTTTAAAATGCCAATTGGGTCTGACAAGGGTATCGATAAAAAAACCCAGGATTAGCAGGTCCGGTTTTAAGCTGAAGGTTTTTTGTTCAAAAGCACCTATAATTTGATCCAGGCTGTAACCGGGAACCCCACCGTTCCACACCCTGAAAGATTGCCCCTGATCACCATAAAACTGATTAAGTCTTTTTTCTAACCTGTAGCCATAAGTATCTTCATAGTTTAGACCAGTGCCAAAGGTTTGGGAGCATCCGATTATCAAAATATTATAGGACCTGGGGTCTTTCTTAAAAACAGCCTTGTTGTCCCGTAAACCTTTATCATTGGTCTGATAATTAAGCCCTTCAAGTGTTTTGTTAATCTGAGGTTTCAGTTCATAAAAATATTTTTTATCCTCAATGCCCTTCATCAGGGGCCAGGAACGGGCATAATGTTCAACACGGTTAATACCGGGCTTTTCAGCCTGCAGTTTGACATACAGACGAACCCCAATTTCCAGAGCTATCAGAGAAAAAAGACAACTTGTAAAAATCAGACTCAAGATTAAAATATATGTTTTTTTCATTTAGATCCCTTTGTTTCGTACTCCCTCATATCCATCACTTATTATGAATAAAAAAGAGATTATAATTTTTCCAAGGATCGCGTATTCAAATTAAATCAAGATAACTGAATAGTCTATAACCGTTTTCGGGTTGACCATGACAATAAGGTTTTGACGGGTATAATATAGTTACGTTTGTAAAACTTCTGTTAGCATAACAGTTATAATATTTCGGTCAACCTTAATACCGTATCGATGCACCCTCGGCAGGATTTAAAGAAAAACGATTTCCCGCTGATGGACTCAGGTCACCAACGCTATTCGGCATGCAACTTGACAACAGTTCTTTTTGTATGTTATTTTATAAAATATAATATAAAGTTAGAGGTAAATAACGATTATTTAAAAAAGCAAAGACCCTCAACGGACATGTTGAGTAAAAATGATCGCACAAACACACACTAAAAGAATTTTTTATATTCTCTTCCTGCTCTGTTTATTTCAGCTTGCCATAGTACACGCCTACATCCCAATCAATTCCTGGTTTGCAAATGAAGCCTTCTTTACAGACGACTACAGCTTCCACTACGCCCATGTACTGGAAAAGATACACTTTTTAAAAGAGTTCGGCAGCACCTGGGCCTACGACCCCTACATAAGGGCCGGAACCATTCTTAATTTTCTAGCTCCCATAGACAACAACGGCTGCATTCTTTTCTGCACACTGTTATTTTTTATCCCCCCTGCAATTGCTTTTAAACTCTATTTTATCCTGGCAATCGTGATTGCCCCGCTCCTTTGCTACAAGACTTCCCGAAACCTTGAATTCCCCCGGGAGATCTCTATCCTTGCCAGCCTGATGGGAAGTCTTTTAATGCACGTTTCTGTTATGGCCAATTTTATCCACTGGGGCACCCTTGCCTTTGTCTTTTGTTCGTATATGTCTTTCCTTACTGTTTCTTTTTTTTACAGGCTGTGTCGGTATGGCCGGTTTAAGGATCTTATCTCCACAACCCTGTTAATTATCTTATCCGTATGGATACATGCCTTTGCCAGTGTTATCCTGTTGGCGCCGCTGCTACTGTGTTATTTTATTTTTGCCCGAAAACTCAGCAAACGCAACCATCTCGGTATTCTTTTGGGACTGATACTTATTTTTGTCGTCAATATTCCTTTTATTTATCCGTTTTATCTTTTTTCCGACCATCTCGTTAAAGACGCGTCAAACCTTTTTTACCTTGCACGCTCTCCACTGGAATTCTTAAAGACTTACCTTTTGCGGGATAATATTTTCAACTCCTATTTGAACAGGATCTTCTATAAAGAAGAATGGGTTGATATACTCTTACTCTTGTCCGGCCTGTTTGGCATTTACATTTTGAGTAAAAAGCAGGAAAAACAAAAAGCGTTTCTATTTTTAGGCACATTTGGATTCCTTTTCTTCCTCGGTTATTTCGGGTCATTCTTTGAAATAACCCGGATAACCCCCATGCGGTTTCTGATTCCGCTCAATCTTCTTCTGGTCTTCCCCAGCGCTTTTGGGCTCTATCACCTTTACCGCTTGTTCCTGGAAGATAAATCGTCCAAAGTCAAATGGACATCCCTGGCCGTCATATCTTACCTCCTGTTAACTTTAACGGGTCCGGCATATTTCCAGTTTTTTTACATGAAAAACTTTCGACTGGTCAGCGGGGTCCCCAAACCTTTTAAGCAGCTGGTATCCTGGATTAACACCAATACAACAAGTAAAGGCAGAATTCTCATTGAGCAATCCGACTTTGAATCCCAGCATAAATATTACGGAACCCACCTGACATTTATTCTGCCTCTCTGGACAGATCGGGAATATATCGGCAACAGCACCTTTTACAGCGCCACAAGAGATGCCTTCACCTCATATAACGCGGGGTATTTATTCAGGAAACCGATTCAAGACTATTCCTCGGAAGATCTCTTCGCCTATTTGAAACTTTATAATATAAAATGGGTCATCTACTGGTCTGAAGCATCTAAGCAGGTGTTTGAGGCTGAACCGGAGAGATACTCCTTCCTGAAACTAATTGATAGCTTTTATATCTGCCGGGTTAAAAATCCTTCCAGTTTTTTTATTAAAGGCAACGGTATTGCCAAAGCCAAATATAATGAGATCATACTAGAACAGGTCGAACCGGTTGATAACGAAATCATTATTTCCTATCACTGGATGAATGTTCTCAAGTCAGATCCACCGCTCAAACTGGAAAAAGCTTATGTGTTAGATGACCCGGTTGAGTTTATTAAAATAAAAAATCCTCCTTCCAAAATTAAAATTTACAATAGCTATAGAAAACAAAACTAAACTCACCTGTTACCCGGCCCGAAAAATTTGAGCTTCAAACGCATACCGTTTTTTTTATTCCGAATCCCAGAATAAAGCGCTGGGAAGCAGATCAAAAATCAAAAATAAATTTTGATTGACATGAAAAATACTTATATAATAGTATTATACAAGCTTTTATAATAAATTAAATACGCGTGCTCACTAAAAATAACAGTTCTACCAAATCTTACTTAGACAACAACACCTTTGGGCACTCGATGACATCAAACTTTTTAACAGCAACTCCATCGGCCTTTTTCCATAAAACAAACAGTATGGACAAACAGTTCAGACTTCAACAAACGCAGCACAATGATTAAAGGATCAAACCCGTAATGGCAGACATTTTATTTTTACAGGGCGGCGGACATTGGGACACCTTCAAATCACATCCGGAATTACCACTGGGGATATTAAGCGCATCCGTATTTGCACATGAAAATTACGATATAAAAATTATTGACATGCGGGTTGAAAAAGGCTGGGAAGCTATTTTAAAACAGGAGCTTACCAGAGGACCCTTAATGGTGGCATTCTCCTGCATTCTCGGAGTTCCGGTCAAACAGGGGCTTGAAGCTTCAAAAGTTGTAAAAGCGGTTTCAGATGTTCCCGTAGTATGGGGAGGTGCCGGTCCCTCCTCCATTTATATGGAAACCATAAAACATCCTCTGGTTGATATTGTTGTAAGAGGAGAGGGTGAATATGCACTACAGGAACTGGCAGATGCCTTAAAAACAGGCTCTTCTTTAAAGGAAATCAAAGGACTTGTTTACAAAGAAGAAGGCAAGATCATTATAAATGAGGAAAGAGAATTTTGTGATCTAAATGAACTCCCGCTTCTGCCTTACCACCTTGTTGACATTGAAAATTACAAAGTATTAAGAAGAGGTGTCCCTGCAATAAGTATCGAGACATCCCGAGGCTGTCCGCACAACTGCACCTTTTGCAGCAATTCTCATCTGAACAAACATAAATGGCGCTGCTTTTCCGCCGAGGAATCAGTGCGGAGAATCGAATATGCCTGTAAGACACTTAAGGTAAATGCTTTTTTTATAATTGATGATAACTTTTTTGTTAATATCAAAAGAACAAGAGCCATCCTCCAGGGACTGCTCGATAAAAATCTGAAAATTATATATGAGCTGCAGGGTGCCAGAATTGATTCTCTTGACATGATGACTGACGAAGACATAGAGCTTCTTGAAAAAACAGGCTGCCAGCAGTTGGATATGGGACTTGAGTCCGGCTCGCAAAAAATACTCGACTCTCTCCATAAAGGCTATAAAGTCGAACAACTTTTCCGGGTAAATCAACGCCTGAGCAAAACAAAAATTAACCTGGCCTATAATGTTATTGTCGGATACCCCAATGAAACTTATGAGGATCTTACCACCACCATAAAAACCATCCTTCAGGTCCTGGCAGAAAACAAACAGTCTCATATAACCAGCGTGAACAGTTTACTGGTACACCCAGCCACCCAGATGTTTGAGGACTGCAAAGACATGATAAAAACAGACCTGACCCTGGAGGACGTGGTTAACCTTGATTATGCAAACATCATCTATCCCTGGCTGACGCCTGAGCGAGCAAAACTCCTGGAAGCTATAACGATCTCCGCCAACTTTATTGATGACAAGGTCTTTCACTATGTGCACTCTCCGATGATAAGACTGTTTACCTACTTCTATCAGCCTATTGCTAAATGGCGTTTCCGCAATATGAACTTCAATTTTATGTTTGAGGTCTTCCTAAAAAAACTTCTCTTTAAATTTTATAATCTTGGCTAGTCTTTAACAGACAACAGCTTAAAGCGATTGATGGAGAAACCATCTTCTGTTACCATTAGAATAAATCTCTTAAAATAGATCTATCCAGAAAAATAAAGAGCGGTATGCTTTCTAAAAACAAACTCGGTTTCAAAAAAAACAAAAGACCTTCCGCAGTACTTGTTAATATACAACAATTTTTAGACAGAGATTTAATCCGAGCTAATAAGTTTATTAATCGCAAAATCGACAATGCGCTGCAAAAATTACTCTGAACGGGTGTTTTGCGGATCGCAGCAAAGGAAATAATTATGTTTCTAAAACTAGTTAAACCCTTTTTTCAACTATATGTCCTTCGAAATAATGTTCCGATTTCGGCAAACTTATCTGTTACTGACCGCTGCAATTTTCGGTGCGGCCACTGTAAAATTCCGGAAAGGAATTTAAAGGAGCTCTCCACAGAAAAAATTTTCGCGGTAATTGATGAGCTTAAAAAAGGTGGGACTGTTAAAATCAGCCTTTGTGGCGGTGAACCTCTGATTCGTGATGATATCGGTGAGATCGTTGATTATATTAAGGCTCAGGGAATGATGGTAAATCTGGTATCGAACGGTGTCCTGGTAAGAAAAAAAATAGATGAAATCAGAAACCTCGACTTTATTGTCCTGAGCTATGACGGCTCACCCCAGGCTCAGGAAGATGTTCGTGGAGAAAAAGCACATGGCATTGTGATGGATGCTATTGACGCTGCTAAAGAAAAAGGCCTCAAGGTTTTTATCGTAACCGTATTAACTAAAAACAATCTGAATGAAGTAGAGTCCATATTAGATCTGGCTGAGCAGAAAGATCTCGGCTGTGAAATTCATCCGGTTTACTCCTGGAGCCTGTCAAAAGGTTCAATAACGCACCTTCTGCCCGACAAAAAAAACATGGATAAAACTGTGGCAAAGCTTAAAGAGATCAAAAAAACTAAAAAGGGGAAACACCTTGTTTTTTCACAAGCAACTCTGGACTATTTAGCAGAATGGCCAAACTTTAAGAAACAAAAATGCTGGGCAGGGAATGCCTATGTTTATGTCGATACTAACGGACTGGTATATGCCTGCAATTTTATGATCCAGAAAACAGAAGGACTCCCGATACTGGAATTGGGCATCAAGGAGACCATGAAAAAACTTCAGAGACTTCCCTGTAGAGGCTGCTGGTGCCTACCCAATATTGAATATAATTATATGTGTTCTTTCAACCCCAGTGCTTTATGGAATTTTTTCAAGATGAGCAAAGCCATTAAAGGTTAGCAGTATATGGAAAGGCACGGTAAACCCTGACAATGATGAAACTTCTTTATCGTCTGTATGAACTTGAAAATCATATTTATCATTATAACCGGAGAACAAAAGCTTGCATAAACTGGTTTGTCGGCAACCTGTGCGCTTCTCCAATTGGACAGGGAATCTACTCTCTTATTAAACCGCGCATGCTGTCTTTTCCAAAACGCGTTCAGGTCGAAACAACAAGTTACTGCAATGCAAAGTGTGAAATGTGCCCCCAGCCCATTATGCCGCGCCGGAATCGTCATATGGACCAGGAGGTCTATGAGAAAATAATTAAAGAGCTGGCCAAAAACAGAGACAAGCTTAATACCTTGAGTTTCCATTTTCTAAATGAACCGTTAATGGACCCCAGACTTTTCGAGCGCATAAAACTGGCCAAAGACTCCGGCATCCGCCAGACACAACTGAACACAAATGCTCAGCTGCTAAATGAAGAAAAGGCCATAAAGCTGATCGAAAGCGGTATCGATACCGTCACCTTCAGCCTTGGCGGGCTTGAACCGGAAACACAGGACCAGAGACGGGTCGGAACATCTTTAAGTTCCGTTGAAAAGAATATTGATAATTTTATTGCTTTGATAAACAGCCCCGCCTTCCTAACAAGAAAACCAAAGGTAATAATCTATACAATTAAAAGCTCATCCGAAGACAAAGCCTGGAAACCTGTGGTTAAAAAATACAAAAACCAGGTTAACGCTATTGTTGTTATCAATCAGAACAACTGGGGCGGAAGGTCAAAAAATATTGAAAAAGAACAGAACCTGACAGAATACCGTGTTCCCTGCCCCAGCATTTTCACTACCATGAACATCAATGTGGACGGAAAAGTCAATCTGTGCTGTGTCGATTGGGAAGACCGGGAAATCATGGGTGACCTGCGGGAACAGAGCGTCTCTGAAATATGGAACGGAAAAATGGAGACATACCGTAGAATGCACTTGCAAAACCGGTCTGAAAAAATCCCGATGTGCAAAGAATGCACCATCTACAGATGATGGTTATGTCAGGAAGCTTTGCTGCGCCCACCCGAAAAAACCAGCTTACCCATCGCCAGCAACCCTTCAAAAAAACCTTTTATCCGGGCCGGGCTGTTCAACCGCTTCAGATAAGCCCAGATTATCCTGGGCTTCATGTAGAATCTTAGAAATACTTTTTTCCGGCAGGCAATCAGCATTTCCTTTGTCAAACCTTCCGGAATAAAAGAAGGATCCGTAAAAAGGCTCATGGTGGACCAGTTTTCATTAAACAACCCATAGCACTGGACATCGCGGTGAATCTCTGTCCCGGGAAAAGGCGTCAAAAAGAAAAAGCTGATATCGTCCAACAGTAATTGGCAGGCAAAATCAATGGTTTCCTGCAAAGTCTGCTCTGTTTCCGTTGGAAACCCCATCATAAAATAGCCAAGAGTTTTAATCCCCGCCTGCTTTGTCCATTTGACAGCCTGCTCAACCTCCTCCAGCTTAATCCCTTTTTTAATGAGATCCAGAATTCTTTGCGACCCGCTCTCAATACCAAAACTGATCTGCCTGCAGCCGGCACGCTTGAGCAAACGCAATATTTCCGGATTGATGGTATTGATCCGGGCCAGACAGGAAAAGGTAATACCAAGGTTTTCATCGATCAGCAGATTGCATATTTCTACAGTTCGCTTTTTGTTGGCCAGAAACTGATCGTCCAGAATCCTAAAATCTCTGATCCCGTATTTATGGTAAAGGTGTTTTATGAGATCCAAGACATATTCCGCTTTATGAAATCTCAGCAGCCTGCCCATGGATCCCTGGAAACAGAAAGTGCACCGGTGACCACAGCCCCGGCTGGTTAAGATGGAACAAGAGTGTGAGGTATGTGTGGCATAGGCCGCCGATGAATATCTTTCAGGAAAACCCGGCAGAAGGTCCCAGGCCGGCAGCGGCAAAGCATCAAGATCTTTGTTGGACATGCGGGGCGGGCTTATTACCACCCGGTCTTCATCCCTAAACACAATCCCCTGAACTGCCCGGTAATCCGTCTTTTCCTCCAGAGCCCGAATAAGCTCCACCAGAGTTGCTTCGCCCTCACCCAGAACACCGATGTCAAACTGAGGAAATTTTTCCATTGTTTCGGAAGGCGTAGCGGTTAAGTGAACACCGCCAAGGATAGTTTTAATTCCGGGGACTTTTTCTTTTACCTGAAGAGCAAGTTTAGCTGCACTATCGATTTCGAGGGTTACTGCAGAAAAACCCAGGTATTTTGGGTTTTTGTCAATAATAAATTCAGCTAGTTTATCAAAGGAAATCCCGGCTAAGCTGCCGTCAAGCAGCTCAACGCTGATGTCTTTTTCTCGTAGACTGGCCGCCAGATAAGCGATCCCCAGAGGTGCATCATAAGCACCCACCCCTGAAAGCGCTCCATAAAGCATCTCTGCAGACAACGGCGGTTTAACCAGTAAAACATCAACCATTAGTCATCCTCTGTGTCCTATTAACAATGCGTTTAAATTAAAAACAACTCTATTACCGCAGAAGTTATTACTCTTATTAACATTATCAATAAATTGACTTTAGACTTTGATATGGTAACATATTAAAAAAATAAAGCTCACATAAAATTACTAAATTTAATATGCTATCCCTGTTATCATGCGTTGGCAACTGGTATAAGACCTACTACACAACCGGTCGGCCCACACCGCTGATTACACATATTGTTCTAAGCAATATCTGTAACTTTGATTGTTCCTTCTGTTTTCTTGAGCCGGAACAGAAACGGTTCACGCTACCCCTTGATAAATTTTCTTCACTTGTAAAAGACCTGAAAAGCCTGGGCACTTATTATCTATATATAAGCGGAGGAGAACCGCTGCTGGTAAAAAACATCAGTAAATATCTTACCCTTGCCAAAAAGTACGTCCCGTATGTCCATGTGGTAACAAATGGGTCTCTGCTTGATCGGGCTAATGCTGAGATGCTTGCAAAAAGCGGCATAGACGAGGTCTCCGTAAGCCTTGATGCCATGGAACAGACTCACAATAAATATCGCAGAAACAGTAAGGCCTTTGCGGGCGTACTTAATGCTGTCAAGATGTTAAAGCAATATGCCCCCGGCATTAAAATAACCTGCGGTACTGTTATCGCCCCCTGGAACGTTTCCGAGCAAAAAGACCTTTATAACCTTTGCCGCTCTCTAAAAGTAGAACAACGGCATCAGGCAATACAGGAATATCCCGTTGTTATTCAAAAGCAGGGGGGCAAATCGCTAATCACCCATGCGTTTGTCAGCGAACTTCAAGCGTTTATTAAAAGTCTGCCGCCGGGTCAGTGCGATCTTTATTTGCGTTTGCAATTGGAATACTTTTCACATCTTCTGGATAATACCGCGCTCAAGCACCCCATTTTCAACAAGCCTTGTATTCTGCCTTATTTTTATGTTAACATTTTAGGGTCTGGTGAGGTCGGGCCCTGTTATGGAGTCAAGTCGAATCTTTACCCCGGCACAGGATATATTGATCCGCCAAAAGAATTTAATATTTTCCATACATCACTGACAGAAATTTTCAACAGCGACGATTATACTCAAATGGCCTGCGACTTAAAAACCTGTAAGGAATGCCGTCGCTATTTTGCCAGCTGTTATAACCGGCCCAGACTTTCATTTCCCCTTGGCGCCTGGCTACAGGCACGAATGGGACTCTAGGTTAACCATGATGACGCTTGATATGTTATAGTCAAAACATAAAACTTAAGGGTCTTCAACGAAATCAGTGGGTGCTTTTGTCCAGTTGAGTAACCCACAGCCGCGTCTGCTTTGCCTTGTGGGGCAGCAGAACGCGGTTATGGATAACTCAACGAATACAAAACAATAGCTGGAAAGCACTCACAACATTTGGCATTGAATTTTTAAGAGCTATTTTTGAATTTAACATATTAATATTTCATGCTTTTTATCTTCAAAGCTATAATGCTAACCCACAGATTTCATTGACGATGCAAACTTAAAAGTTTATTTTTGAACGGAAACCCAAAATTCAATACCCTTAACAAGAAGACATAAATTGACAGACCCTGCTGTAGACCTAAGCTTAATAATCCCCTGCTATAATGAAGAAACAATTATGAGAGAAAGCTTTGCCGAAGTAGTAAAGCTCTTAAATACAACTGTCTATTCCTACGAAATCATCCTGGTTGAAGACAAAAGCAGAGACAACACCCTCGAAATAGTCAAGGACCTGGTAAAACAATATGACTCCATCAATATCAAGTTAATCTGTCACGAGAAAAACACGGGCAGAGGCAAAGCCGTCACTGATGGTATCCGGGCAGCGTCCGGAGAAGTCGTCGGATTTATTGATATAGACCTGGAAGTAGCTATTCATAATATCATACCGCTGGTCAACAAGATAAAAGAGGGTTTCCAAGTCGCCAGCGGAAAACGCGCTTACAAATCCACGGTTAACCAACGGGGAATCTCCAGCAAAAGCTATTCATGGCTAGTAAGGAAACTGCTAAACGTGAAATTAATGGACACGGAAACCGGTTTTAAATTTTTCAACCGTGAGGCTATACTTCCACTTCTTCAAAAAACAGAGGATCCGCACTGGTTTTGGGACACCGAAATAATGGTCCGCTCATACTATGAAGGATTAAGAATGGTTGAATATCCAGTCTTGTTTATTCGCAGACCTGAAGTTCCGTCAACCCTTAGATTTTTTCATGATTGTTTTTACAGTTTTTTTAAAATGTTGCAGTTCAGAAAAATCGCGACAGAATACCGCCGCAAAGCAGACGAAAGACCAAGGATTATTCCCCCTGTCCAGCAATAATAATTTACCGACAACCACAGACAGGTCATGCCTTCAAAAAAAGCGTTGGTATCCTGTGTAATTGAAGGAAGCAGACAGCAACCCTCTGGAGACTTGCCGTCTGCTACACCGGTATAATATAAAGATGCACAATTCCAGCTTATGAAAATTTCTCTAAAACATTAAAAGTTAATTTGAAGAAACCGACTGAATAAATTGTAGCCTGAACATAAAGACTTTGACCAGAAACGTATCTCGCATACACCGCAGCTTGCTAAGGGGAGTATCATCTTTTAATTTTAAACTACGACTCAGCCTCCCAATCGAAGGGCTTCCCGCCAGCAAAATATTTTGAAAAGAAACCTGTTTCCAAACATGATAATGCCGACCCCTTTATCTTGCCTGTAAAAATGCCTGTACGGCTGCGCACACACAAAACAATTAGTTTGAAAAGACATAACATCTCACTTAACATCTTTTTAAATTTTTGCCGCCGTTGCCCGAAAAACCATTTCTAATATCTTAAAAAAACTTCCGCCTTGACATGGAAACATATCCCATTTATAATTTAAATTTTTTATTACTAACAAAAGAAATATAATAATTGTTTATCAGAGGATCATCTAATGATGCAAGAAAGCAAACAGCCCAACGTTCTGCTCAGTTCATCAGATATTTACTGCAAACCAAACTCTATCGGCATATCTCGTCTCAGACATTATTTAAGAGCAAACAATATCCCGATTACAACAATTCAGAATGAAGCTGATTTTATAATTATCAACACCTGCGGGTTTACTAAGTCCTACGAAAATTTAACCTTCGATCTTTTCTCTGAATGTTTTAAGGGGAAAAAACCGGGCTGCAAGGTTCTGGCTTTTGGCTGTCTAACCACGATAAAACCAGAAGAAATAAAAGTGGATTTTCCAGAGCTTGAGATGATTCTTGATTTTTCTCAGTTGGATAAGCATCTTGGTGTGGAAATACCCTATGACTCAGTCAAAGATTCCTACCTGGATGATGACATTTTTGAATATATCAAAGAAAAACATTCTCTGGAACTCTTAAAAAACGCTGCTATATTCGGCTTAAATTTACTCGAAAAACTTACCGAAAACTCTAAAAGGCCCCATATTAAGGCTTTGCATATATCACAGATCAAGGAAGAATATTTTTCCAGCAACAGAACATTAGTTGAAATCGGATCAGGGTGTGTGAGCAACTGCTCATACTGTATAATAAAAAAAGCAAAAGGAAATCCCGTTTCTCGGCCCATCGATGATATCATCTCGGACATCAGGAAAAGTTATGACCCCACCAAGGTTGTTGCCTTCGTTGCTACCGACTGTGCAAGCTATGGCGTTGATATTGGAGAGACTCTTTTTTCCCTGGTTGACAGAATCAACAGGGAGTTTCCGGGAATCGTCCTGGACATAACCTATATTAATCCTTTGTTTCTTGAAAGACATACAGACGAGTATATTGAGATGTTTAAAAAATCAAATTTTGATATTGTCAATGTATCTCTTCAGTCAGGGTCAAATAAGGTTATTAAGACCATGAACCGGCATTATAATGTCGAAAACATATTAGCACTGGTAAAAAAACTAAGGGCTCTTTCACCTCGCACGATGTTTTACTCGCACTTTATTGCGGGCTCCCCCGGTGAAACATGGGGAGACTTCTTTAAAACCCTTAAGGCTACCCGTACTTTTCATTATTATAATATTTTTCCATTTTCTCCCCGCGAAGGCACAAAGGCTGCGGAAATGGATAATCAAAATTCAAGGTTAATCTGTAACATAAGGGCTGCAATAGGTCATGCCTATCTTGCACTGGGAATGCTCTATAGATTGGTAATTCCACACAGGAATAATTAAGCCGCTCTATAGCGGATAATTCAAAAAGCAAACTACAGCACCACCTCTCTAGCCATCCGGACAAAAAGGATTGCCGGCCGGCACATGCCTGTTTATTTATAAACCCCAACAAAGACTGTAACCCTGCGCAACAAACCCAACGCCCTCAAACCCTTTGGCAAACGCTCACTGTGTATGCGAAAAAACCACAGATAAAGGTTTCAACCAGAAACTTTGAATCCTAGGATAACATCATATTTTGATAAAGGGCTAACTTCGCTTTTCAGGAGAGCGTAAAAACGCCTACATCAAAAAAGGTCTGAACGGCTTGAAACGAGCTAATACAGCTATGATTGCAAGAGAGATTATCAAAACCTCAAAAGGATACAATACCTGCCAAACCGCATAATTAACCGAGGGTTTCAAGTAAAGTATTATATAGCAAATAAGGGGATGTATCCCGTAAACACCCGGCGCCAAGCGCCCTATTTTGGGAAGAAAACTGTTTTTTCCAATGTTCGGTCCTATTTATCCGACGACCTGAAGTCCCGACAACCCTAAGGTTTGTCCATGATTGTCTGTACAGCTTTATAAAATTAATACGGTTCAGAAAAGTTGTAACCGAATATTTAAAAGGCATCTCCCTGTAGCCCAAACAGGTTGTCCAGTTATAGCCTTCACCCTGTTCTTCGCTGAGACGGCAACAGATATTAACCGTATCGTCACACCGCTTACGAAGCTTTTTTAATAATACCCTTTTAAAGGTGTTAGTTAATTTTTTCTTAAAAATTTACTGTTTTTTATTAAGTGAGCTGAGATAGCTTCTGCCACTATACGATTCGCGTCTTCTGTTTTATGAAATATATCAATAAACAAATCATCCTTGTTTTCGCCAAAAACATTTTGTAAATCAACAAAGTCTTCAGAAGGTTTAATTAATGAGATTTTTTTATAAACACGATTATTAAACTCTTTAAAACCTCTTTTTGTCTTCCTGATTATTTTTTCTTCTGCTGAAGAATAATTTTTTTTAGAAAAAAGTGACGGTTGCCAAAAAAAATAGGGTTCTGCATTATGACTTTCCAGTAATGTTTTTATCAGTTTTGTATTGGAAAGATAGGCAGAGACAGTTTCGTCTACCAGCGACTCTTTAAATAAATTTCTATTTGCCACCTTTTTTTTCCTGCCTTGTTGCCAAAAAGATTTCATCGCTCCTGAGCTGCCTGAAAGCTGATAATATAAATTAATAACAGAAGACTTTTGACTGAGTATTTTTAGCCAATCGGCATTGCCGATAATCTTATCCGTATTTCTGTTGAATTCACGATTTCGGGTAATTTCCCCAATGGTTACACCAGCCCGACTATTTTGACTTGTCGAAATTATATCATTTACACCGTCATAAAAGATGCATATTTCCGGAACATTTCCATCACGTAATTCCATTAATAGCCTGATTAATTCCTGCGTGGAAACATGCGCAGGAACACCGTAATTTACAATATAAAAATTGTCATACCCTTTTTCAAATAAGATTTTCGAGACATATGACGGTATAGTATAATCATCGCGAGCTGCTTCTCCCCACAACGTAGACCCGCCAAACATATATATTTTTATCTCTGCCTCACGCAAAGGGATTTGATTATAGGTTTTTCGATTACCATTGGAATCCGTGGACACATATTCACCGGAGCAATTTTTGCTTTTCCAATAAAAATAGGGTTCCCAAATAAACTCTGTACACTCACACTCCTCATTAACAAAATCGTTTAACCAAGAATAATTTTTGTACATATGATACGACTTTATTGTATAAGCTCTTCGCTTTTCCTCGTTCCGTTGAGACGGACCTAGATCACTATTACAGAAAAAATAAAATTTTGAGCCGAATTCAAGGGTTATAATAAGCAAAAGAATAATCCCCAAAATGAGACAGCCATCACGAAACATTAAAAAAAATTTGTTCAGCATATAAATATTCCTGTTTATAATTATGTATAAGACCTTGCTTCTGGATAAGGCAAGTATAAAAAATCAGCAATTGTGTGTCAACACTAAAATCGATACATAACATGTGAGACCAAAGCGCTTTGTCTTAATCTTTATTCCTGGATCCCGAAGGTGTTTTTTTCTTCCCTCGTTATTTACTGTTAAGTATCCTGATAATATATTTTCGGCTATAACAACAATTTGTGAAAAAGTCGGCTAACAGATAAGTACCTTCACAAGGTCAGACATCCAGTATTCTGCTTTCTTTTTGCGGGGTTGGTTTTCTTATGACTTCTCGTAATTCGTTTTGAGAATGGTCTGTCATGGTATCCATTTATTTTAGGGACCCTCTCTTTATGTTTGATCCTTTCATTGTCCTTCTCAATAATCTGTAAAAAAACTTTTAATCGGATTATTCAACGGGCGAGAAAGATCTTGCTTTTCTGTAGCCCATACAGCCGGAAAATTTACCTAATCCACATGATACTCTTTACAACAAATATTAACTTAATCAATCTTATTAAGAGTTTTCATATGTCAGACAATTTCAGAATTTTTGACACTCGCCTTTAACAAAGTTTCTCTACAAATAAGAAAAATATTATTTTACCTGGGTAGTTTTTATCTCTATTACGAAAAACACATTTACACTCTTAAAACGCTTCTAAGGCTCTCTCTGAAAAAACACTAGCAAGCCCCCCCCCTCCGATTGAGAGGCGAAAGGATGATGAATGTTCCATATAAAACTTAAATAAAAACTAAGTTTATGATTCGGGAAGACTCAAGACCTGTCTCGAAAATGTCCATTTAATTTGTGAAACCGTTTAATTTTCCTTATCCCTCAGGATTAATCATAAAATATTCATTAATAGTCTGACCGATCCAGTGCATGTCTTTCGAATCCATGGTATCTGCATGAATGGGGAGCAGGACCGCATTGGACATAATGCGGGAAGCCATGGGGGTAGGACTTTCGTATTCGGAAAACTCCTTTACCGTACTGCAGCAAAACAGATTGGTAAGTCCGGTATCAATATACCGCTCCAGCATAAACTGTCTGAACTGCTCAGGATTTTCTGTCATCACCGAATAGCGCCAGAATACACTACCCTCGAAATAAGCGTGTTGAGGCAGTCGCGGGTGATGTTTTTTATCAACAGTTTCCATCAACTCCTGCACCAGTTCTTTACGCTTACGGTTTCCCGTTACAGAATCTGCCATCGTGTTAAGTACCAGACCTGCTTGGATATCCGAAAACCCAAAAAGCAGTTTCTCCGAGACCGTATCCCTCAGAATGGGATCTGGTTCCCCTGTAAGCATATTAATATTACCCCGCTGAAAATTTGCAATCACCCTGGGAAAAATATTCGTTAGAAGTTTAACCAGGTAATAGGTGAAAACAGAAAAAACAGTTGTGCTAGTAGCAATAATCAACTGAATATTTTTAATAAGGAGCTTCAAAAGAATTCGGCGGGGGATGGGAACCTTTATCTCACTGTCCGTAATCTCGGTAAATTTCCGGTAAAGGGCCTCATTGTCAGTAGACCCCCCCCGATATAACCGCAAACAGTCTTCATCATCGAAACTAAAAGCAATTTTCCACCAACATAAATTTGATAATATCTTACTCAAAGTCTAGTTAGACCAAAGGATATTATTCTTGCTTGAAATTTCACACTTAACGAAACAGTTTTTGTTTCCGGCAAACTATTAACTTAGCAATTTTCTATCTTTTCGAATAGGACTCTTTAAGCATTAAAACTATGGGGTCTATTCCTTTTTTATAAATGTTGCCCATTTATAAAACTTGGAATAAATAATAGGTTAACATATAATCAAGCTTCTTTGATTCAGACTTGAAAGGATGTTCTAACTTTTCAAACTGCAAAATCATAATGTCCAAAAATAAATCCATAAAAAAAACAACATGTGAGTTAATAAGCAACTATCGAATAGAGCTGATGGGACTGGCAATATTATGGGTATTCTTTTACCATTCAAAAATCAAACTTCCAGATTCTGTTTTTTCCCCGTTAATACTCCTTAAAAAAACAGGTTATGGAGGAGTGGATATTTTTCTGTTTCTTTCCGGTTACGGCCTGATGCATGGAAGAATAAAGAAAAAATTATCCTTGACCACCTTTTACTACCGACGATTTATTAGAATAATTCCCACCTACTGGATTTTTTGTACACTCTTGATTGTTATAGACAATGTGCTTCTAAAAAACAACTTCAGCCTAAAAGAGTGTATCTATGCCTACACAACACTCAATTTTTGGATTGGAGAAGCAACAAACGACTGGTACGTTCCGTCCTTAGTCGCATTCTATTTATTTTTTCCCATTACCAGCAACCTTTATATCAAAAGCAATAATAAGAATATCTTTGTTCTAACAGTTATCCTGTTTTCTCTCGTTATCTGTTATTTATTAACGCATACAAGAATAAACCACTTACTTATATTTACTGTCCGGATACCTGTTTTTGTTATTGGCATACATGCTGCTTATCAAGCAACTTTGAGAGAGAAAACAAGCATCAATACAAAAAAAATATTTTTCTCTTTCCTTGCTGTTACCATAACTACCTTTATCCTGTATTTTATTTTTAGAAATTTCGGTTTTAGAGTTCGTTCCATGGGTGGCCTGCAATGGTATCCGTTTATTTTAGGAACTTTTCCATTATGTCTGCTCATTTCATTGTCATTTTCAATAGTCTGTAAGGGAATTTTTAATCGAATTATTCAACCAGCAAGAAGGTTTCTTTTTTTCTGTGGAACTTACAGTCTGGAAATTTACCTAATCCATATGATACTGTATGTACAGAGGGTTAACTTAATCAGTTTTTTTAAAAGCTTGCAGATTTCAGACGATTACAGAATTCTTGAATACTTTTTGTATTTATGTATAACTTTAGTTCTGGCTCCAGTCTTAAACAAAATTTCTCTGCAAACAAGAAAAGTCTTCTTTTACCTGAGGCACTTTTTTCATATATTAAGAAAAACATATTTACGCATTTGAACCACGGCATCTCCACTCTCCCGCAAAAAAACTGCGTTCTCTCTCCGGCTGGGCAAACCGAAGATCCGAAAACCGGGAGACACCCCTGTGCTATAGATTTACGAAAACCCGGTATCAGGTTCTTCCCGGTATGGGTCTCTAACAATCACTTACATATATTTTTTACTTTAAAATACTTCCAAACAACCAAAAGGACGAGCCTCCGCTTGAACAGGCTGATTGTTACGAAACCTCAGTATAGTCCTCAATTAATCACTGTATTTTCGCTTCAAAATTGAACTACCACCGCCTCACAGGACGGTAGCTTCAATACACCGCTGAAACGAGCTGAAGAAAAAATAAAAAAACCGCAAAATCTTCTTATGGGGTTAACGGTATTAAAATCATTTGCAGTTCCTGAGCCACTAAACATTCTTCGTCTAAAGACGAGGATTTTAAACCCCCAAAAAAAACAATAAACGAAAGCTGTCCTGAAAAGAAACACGCTTAACTATCAGACTGTTCCGGGAAAAGACTCAAAATAGTCATTGATCGCCTGCCCTATCCAGCGCATATCCGCCGGACCCATGGTGTCGGCATGAATGGAAAGAACAACCGCATTAAACATAATCAGGGAAGCAATTGGGGTCAGACTTTTATATTCTGCAAACGCGTTTACCGTACTGCATCAAAACAGGTTGGTCAGACCCGTGTCGATGTATCGCTCCAAATTAGTCATGCCAATGTTTTCGTTATAACCCGAAAAATAAAACAATAGCCACTCGTTTATAAGATTCGAACCTCGGCTATATACCTCCGAACAAGTTATGTTTTCGAAAATAATCAACCAGGATATTACCAACTACATTATTTCCCAGCCTGTTCCAGTGGGGATCATTGACCACCCGGACAACGGTACCAGCTTCTGACAGAGAATGAAGAGACTTATAAATACCCGGTATACCTGTCAGTCCGGCTTCGTCACAAATCCGCTTCTCTTTATCACCAAATTCCGTGGCGCTGAAAAAATAGATGGGGACTTCTCCCGCCCGTTGACGAACCATGCGAAAAAGCTCTATGGTAATCTCCAAAGATTTTTCCAGCTCCTTCTTCGTATCCAGACCTTTATAATGTTTTTTTACAAGTCTATTTTTGATATTAATATCTACAAAAGCCTTATTATAAAGCCAGCGATTGTATCGGCCGAGCATAAAGTCAATGACCTTAAAATATTTTCGAAAGACGGCAAACTCCCGCTGCACCCGATAGACAATTCTGCCCTCTTCTAGGTACGGACGACAACGGTTCAACACAAAACCTAAACCATATGGTTTTTTATCTAAAGCATAGGAATTGTTCCTGTAATCATTTCGACAGAACTGCCAAAGAATCATATCAGGATTGATAATATCAATATAATCTTCCAGAACCATCAGCTCTTGAAGGGTTCCGAAATTTCCATTACCATATACAAACAGTTCAACATTATCAAAGGCCTTGGCTAGATAGGAATAATATTCTTCACCATTAGAGACCTGTATCATTTGAGTATCAGAATCACCCAGGATTAACAACTTCTTTTTAGATGTTTGCAGGTCCCCCCATCGTTTGAACCCGTGCTCAAAATAACGGATATAGACGTTCCGGGCATAAGTATCATTATCCATGATCTGCATGGTCTGAGTCGCAAACGGCGCCACAGACCAACCGTAACGATCAAGTCTTTTCTGATGATAGGCGGTGTCCGGAAACTCAAGCCTAACGAGCAATTCAAGACTTAGAAAGAGAATTAAAACCGTTACCCCGCACAACAACCAACCTTTCCAATCGAAGATAAAAAGCTTAAATATTTTCAGCATACCAATGTCCACATTAATAATTATTTTATAAAACCAACATCATCCTTGACCGTTAGATAACTACGATTGGAAGCAGCAAAAAAAACGCTGCGATGTAATTATGATTCTTCTCCAGGGCAAACTTCAAAATAATCATTGATAGCCTGCCCTATCCATTGCATGTCCCTTGGACCCATAGTGTCGGCATGAATGGGAAGAAGGACCGCATTAGACATGATGCGGGAAGCAATTGGGGTCGGACTTTTATATTCTGCAAACTCGTTTACCGTACTGCAACAAAACAGGTTGGTCAGTCCGGTATCGATATAGCGTTCCAGCATAAATTGCCTGAACCTCTTTGGGTCATCAACCATAACAGAATAGCGCCAGAACACACTGCCTTCAAAATCAGCTGGTTGGGGAAGCCGCGGATGATGTTTTCTATTAACAGTTTCCATCAACTCCTGCACCAGTTCTTTACGCTTGCGGTTTCCCGTTACAGAATCTGCCATCGTGTTAAGTACCAGGCCTGCTTGGATATCCGAAAACCCAAAAAGCAGTTTCTCCGAGACCGTATCCCTCAGAATGGGATCTGGTTCCCCTGTAAGCATATTGATATTGCCCCGCTGAAAATTTGCAATTACCCTGGGGAAAATATTCGTTAGAAGTTTAACCAGGTAATAGGTGAAAACAGAAAAAACCATTGTACTTGTAGCAATAATCAACTGAATGTTTTTGATAAGGAGCTTCAAAAGGATTCGGCGCGGGATAGGAACCTTGATCTCCCTGTCGCAAATCTCAGCAAACTTCCGGAAAAGGATATCATTATCCGTAGAAAAAATACCCCCAATATAACCGCAGACCGTCTTCATCATCGAAACAGAAGCAATACTGGCAACTCCGTAGGTACCGATGAGCTTTCCCTTATAGCTGCTGCCGTAATTCTGAGAGATATCTTCAATAATCTGAAGGTTATGTTTTTGAGCGGTTTCAACAATCTGGTCCATATCCGGAACCAGACCCATCAGATAAGTTATGAGAAGCACCCTGCTTTTAGGAGTAATTTTCTTCTCAAAATCTTCCATGTCAAGGTTAAAGGAGCCGGGTTCCATCTCTACAAAGACCGGTTTGTGTCCGGCAGCCCGGATCATGTTGACCATGTCAGCGATAGTCAAAGGAGTCATCAAAACTTCACTTCCAGGAGGCAGTTCCATTGCCCGGAGGGTAAAGTTTAGACACAATCGGGCTGTTGACAAGGTCTTTGTATGCTTTCGCTGATAACGGAGAGCGTACTGTTTTTCAAGTTCTGCCGCTTGAGAATTTTTTTCAAGACTTCCAAAAATCGCTTTTAAGGCTGCAACAAGAAGACTAAAGCCATCACCATAGAGCTGAGCTCTCGGTAGTTTTCTAAAAAAGCGCTTCGGATAAAAAGACATGGTCGGATTTCTACTCCAAAATATTTAGCCGCGTTCTTTTAATTTCCCAGTTCCACTTTATCAATTATTTCAGCGAACAAACGATGTTTCCTTCAGGAACTGGAACAGGTTCCGAGCCGAATAGGCAACAGACATCCGAAACGACGGCTCCACAAAACAGGATAGCCAGCAGTGACCGCACAGACTCTTACTATGATCTTTTCGTATACGATCAAATTCTTTTGATCGCCATATGTCCTGAAAGGAATTTTTCCGGACGTTACCGGCAATACGAGAATCAATTGAACACTGGTTAACATTGCCGAAAGCATCGATGTTGCACAGCAGATAACCTGCATAGCAGTCCTGCATCAGATGCCGGCCTCGAAAAAAAGCATCGACATCATCGAGGAACTTGAGCGAATTGGTATACAACCCCCGTTCCATCATAAATTGACGCGCCTGCAGTAAGTTACCATGGATCCTTTTAATCTCTTCATCTCCCGGCATCAGCTCTGGATCTCCAAATTCAAGGGGGTTATAGGGAAAACCAAAATGGACCGGGATGAACTTCAGCCAATTAAGATCCAGGTCTGAAGCCAACTTTGCCATGCGCGGTATTTCATCAATGTTGTCCTTACTGAGAACCATGTTAATACCAATATTAATTTTTTTCCCGCCCATCTTTCGCACTAAAGCCAGACCGCTGCAGGAACGATCAAAAGCGCCGGTCACGCCCCTCATTTCATCATGTCTTTCCGGATCCGTCTCATCAAGAGACACTGAGACCGAACCTACGTCCGCAGCTACCAGCTTTTGAACGTTCTTCTCGTTTAAAAGATGCCCGTTTGTCACTAAGTATGGGATCATTCCCAAACGGCGTATCTCGCGGATAATATCAAATAGATCTCTGCTCAGCAAAGGTTCCCCTCCCCAAAGGGCAACAACCTTATTTCCAACAGCTGCCAGTTGTGAAAGAATGCTGAAAAACTCGTCCCGGCTGAGCTCCGGTTCTTTATGAGCATCAGGGTCTTTACCAATAGTACACTTCTTGCAGCACATATTGCAGCGTTCAGTCAGAGATAAAAAAACAACCAGCGGACCTCGCGGAGTTTTACCTGTTATTTTTGCTATTTTGCTGTCAATCGCCTGCCATGCACAGTTCAGATAATCAGCTATTTTCATAATAATTTTCCCCGATTATATTAAAGCAAAGGACGTACCCTTTACAACGCTTGCAAAATATTTTTTACTGCATTTGGATTGAGCGAAAACAAAAGGTTGTATTCCAGATAATCTCCGGCCATACATATTGCACAGGCATGATCCGGAATATTATTAAGTACATCTTCAAGAGATGTTTCCAAAAAGTTCGGTGCTTTTGTTGTTTTTAAAAGCTGATGACAGGGATAAACATCTCCATTGACATCTATATGGACAAAAAAACGCCCGGCCCAGCAGCGCACCGAAAACGGTGAGACATCAAGCACCGGGCGGGTATAGTCCTGCCAAGCATGAAGGATCTCAAAGTAGCGAAGTGAATTTAAAATGAGTTTTTGGCTTTGTTTTTTAAATTGAATAAGTCTTTTCAAAACCTGCCGATATTCTTCCGGCTGAGGTAAAAAAGCATCTGCATCTTCGCCTGAGGCTGCCAACGGGTGGTGAATAAGCTGGAACGCAGATTTAAAACCCATATCCTCCGCCTTTGATAAAATAAAATCAACAACATTAAGGTTGTTTCGGGTCAGCGTTGTTGTGGTAACAACGCTCATTCCACTGCGCTTACCGGCCCGGATAGCGTCCATTACCCCCTGATAAGCATGATCTTTTTTCTGAAGGTTGTGTATCGCCTCGGGACCATCCAGAGAAAGGCTTAGAAGATCCAGATCTTTAAGATCATTTATCCTTTCGGAAACTAAGGCACCATTTGTATTCAGACTGACATAAAGGCCTTTCGATTTAGCATAGCTGATAATGTGGCCTATATCCTCCCGAAGCAGCGGCTCGCCGCCAGTCAGGCCAAGTCTTCGGGTTCCAAGCCTTGCCATCTGATCAATCAGGCTTTCGATTTGAGCTGTGCTCAGCTCCCCCTCATCACGTTCCCATATCTTGCAGTAATCGCACTGAAAGTTACAGCGTGTATTGGTCGTCAGAACCACATTCATCGGGCTGGGCTTTTTTAAAACATAACCTTTAAATGCTGAGGAACAGGTTGTTAGTGCGCCTTTCAGACCCATATGTACTAATGTCCTTTATAAAGTTAAGATGCCGAAAGCACTCCCATCAAATTTCGGCCCAGAAATTCAACTTTCTCCGCATTAAAATGCTTAAATATTGTTTCCATCTCATCCCGGTTAAATCTTTTGCTGGCCGAATCTCCCTTTTTGCTGTTTACACGTGTCAGGCTATTGGCAATAAAAGCAATCAATTTGTTTTGAGAGGAAGCCAGGTTGATAACCGGCTCACTGATAATTACTTTTCCAGAAGCACTCGCCAGCGCCTTATTGATCAATCCTTCGTGATCGGGATAAAACTGGTAAAGGCTGTTGTGAATCAGAATACACTCGGCCTCGGGTATCTCCCCTTCCCGGATATCAGAAATAGTTACATCAAGCCCTTTTTCTCTGGCACTTGCCACAAAAACCGGATTAATGTCAAGACCCCTATAGGAATTATCTTTAAAATAATCAACGATCTGACAGTCTCCGCAGCATAGTTCCAACACATTCATCTTGCCGATCTCCCGAATCAGTGCAAAATAATGCCGGCGATATGACCGGCCGTACAGCAAGCGCATCAGCAATCTATATGCCAGGGGATTGCGATAGACAAAACCTGTTCCTTCCATATTACCTATCCTGCTACTCTTAAAGTTTTACCCACCGGGCTTTTCCGGATTTTTCCAGGTCAATGTTATTTACCGTTTCCACCTTAACGGAACAACCCACAGCATTTTTTAGCGCCTCAGCAACCTTTTCTTTCAGACCGTCAGACCGGGTAAGCAAAGAAACTTTTATGTTATCCGACCCCTCGTCCTCCCGGTTAATCTGAAAGCCTATAACATCTTCAAACCCAAAAATAATATCCTGAAAAAACCGCTCTGTATAGCGGGTTCCATTAATCATAACTGAATTGATCATCCGTCCTTCAATATGACCCATCAGGGGAAAGGCTCTTCCGCAGGAACAGGGTTTACTGATCCGTGTGGCCAGATCACCGGTATCATACCGGATCAGGGGCGTCACCCGGTTGGTCAGATCTGTCACCACAACCCTGCCAATACTGCCAGGGGCAACTTCCTTATCAGAGTGTTCCTCCAGAATTTCAACATTATAGGAAAGGGACAAAATATGATTGCCCATCCCGGCAGAACATTCATGGGCGACAACCCCCAGTTCATGCGAACCATACACATCATAAGTTTTACAATTGAAAGCCTCTTCAATAACTTTTTTCTGAGAGGCAGCAAGAGGAACCTCGTCGATTTCAGCCGCACCCACAGACGGAATCTTAATTCCATTCTCCTTTACATAACGGGCCAAGAGATACCAGAAATAACCATTACCCTCAAGAAAATAAGGGGCGGTCTGCTGGATCTCCCGGACAGCGTCCTCAAGCATTTTTTCATCCGGCTGCATACCTTTCTGGAGAGGCGGCAAAAATCTTTTGCGGTGAAACAGCCGATACACCAATTTTCGAAGCAGGGGAAAGGGTTCATGGGCCAGACCAGAAGGAGAATACCTGTTTTCATAATCGCCATGGGAATAATTTCTGACAGTTATCATTTTTTTACCCAGCCGCCAGCCCGTAAGATAATAACCGTAAAGCAAATTGGCATACTGCTGGTTGTATCCCTCGCTATCCATAAAAACCTGAAGAGGCTGACCCGTGGTTCCGGAAGTATGAACCGGCACAAGACCACTACTCAAATTACCATATGCCAGCTTCTTTTCCATCGGCTGTTCAACCAGAGTCTGTTTGCTCACAACCGGGATATTCATCAAATCGTTGCGGCTGCTGATATCCTCCGGATGAATATCTAACGCCTTCCAGAGCGAACGGTACATCTCAACATGTTCATAGGCAAAAGAGATGTGCGCCTTTACCCGGTTCCACTGAAGGGATTCAATTTCGGCCAAACTCCGGATTTCTGCCTTCTGGATCTCACAGAAGATCTGCCAGGCATTGTTCGCGGTTAATCTTCCGGCACAGGCATATACGCCTTCCACGATGCGACTATATAAATCCATTAGCTGCTTTCGTTTCTATTCCCGATAGTTAGAGTCCAAATTATTCTCACACAAATACAATAGTATAAATATTTTATCATGCTCTGTCCTTAATAATCAAGAATACCTTTTTCTATTTTTGGGAGTTTATAATCTGTCCGGTCTTGTAGCACATGAACTGTCCGGTTTAGAGTCACCTTAGGAGGTGACTTATGAAACGGACAGAGGTGCTGCAGGAGATACGGAAGATGCGATTCGAGGATGCCTATTATGGCTGGCAGGAAGGGCGATTAAGTCAAGAAGAAGCAGCTAGGGTTTTAGGAGTATGCGGCAGGAGCTTCAGACGATATAGAGATCGTTATGAAGCCTGGGGGATGGAAGGCCTGATGACAAAAGGCTCAGCCAGGCCTCCCATCGCCGGGCACCGGTTGATGAAGTGATGTCTCTGCAAGATAAGTATAGAAGCGAGTATCGCGGATGGAATGTGAGACATTTTCATGCATGGTACCGCCGGGAAGGAGGCACGCGCAGTTATACGTGGGTAAAAAACAGGCTGCAGGAGGCCGGCTTGGCAAAGCGCAAGGGAGCCCATCGCAAGCGGCGTGAGCGTGCGGCAATGCCGGGTATGATGCTACACCAGGATGCAAGTCAGCGCGAATGGGTCCCGGAGCAGCTCTGGGATCTGATCGTAACTATGGATGATGCTACCAGTGAACAGTACAGCATGTTTTTTGTTGATGAGGAGTCAACCCAGAGCAGTTTCAGGGGGGTGGAGAAAAAAATAGTAAAAAAAGATCCAACAAAAGCTCTCGTTTTCCTCGGAGCCGGGATTCCTCGCTATGAATAATCCCAGGAAGCAGCCAGCCAGAACTCCAAACAATGCCCAAAAGAGAACATTGAAAAGCAGTAAGGAGACCGGATAGGCTACCGGGATGTAAATATTTAACGATAGCATAAAAAAGGCCTCTAACGTAGTTACAATAAGCCCCGTAATCACTCCCAGCAGCAATCCCTTTTTTATGTATTTAAAACCCATAATCTTCTTTTCCCGTTGAGTTGACAAGTGCTTTGTTACGACCCTAGCTTCATAAAACTTTCTATTTCCTGTTTCTATTTAAAATCATGTCTACTCCCCAAAAAACAAATAAGGCAAGAAGGGGAACAAGTGGAATAGAGTATCTAATATAATAAGATACCAACAGGTATGGGGTAAGAAAAGAAATATATATAAAAACAGCGCATCCAAATTGTACAGACCTTTTCCCTTGGAACAGGAGTGCCAGCAATAAAAAACAAAAAGGGAAAGCATGGACAATACTTTTCCAGATTAAAAACTTGGACTCGTATTCCAAGTTGTAGGGATAGTAAACTAGAGTGATGGCCAGTAATCGTTTAAAAACTTTTTTAAGAAACAATTGTGGCTGTTCAGCTAATCTTTGTTTAAATTTTTTCTCATAGTTTTCAAGGTATTTTTTTTCGCCGAGGAGCTTGTATGAATCAAACTCAACTTTTTGGGAGTTCCAGGCTGCATGGTTTTTTGATTCGTTCTTATCAGTTATGTGTTCCGGATGGTGAGACCAGATAGGATGGAAATTTAGCAGAAAAGATTCATCCGGCATCCCGTTTTCCTTAACAAAATTGGATTTGTAGGCATCGTAGAACAGGTTTGACTTTACAGGAATAAAACTTTTAAAAATTATATAATTTCTAATCGTCCAAGTGGAATTAATTAGTAAACAAATGACTGTTGAAATAATTAAGAATTTCTTTAAAGGGGTATTGTTTTTCATGAAGAGATAGAAGCTAAAAATAGTCAGCAACCCCCAAGTAAATCCTACTACAGGACTTGTGCAGACTGCTCCACCACCTATCAACCCCCAGAGGATAGATGCTCTTAGCGTAAGCCTTTTTTCCCATATGCGGATACCGAAAATAAATATCAAATTTATGAAAAATAATATTAACCAAATGTCATGGGTTATTTGGAAGAACCAACGGAAAAAGCTAATAAGAAAGATTAGGTAGATGAATAATATCCATTCAGGCTTTAATCTTTTTGAGGTTTTTTTAGCAATGTTATAGATTGTGATACCTGTAAATATTAAAACTATATTTTTTGCAAAAAGAATGATAGTTGCAACAATAAGTTTAGATTTAAAAAGTGTTATCAGTAAGGCCAGCAAAAGAGGATAAACTGGCGGCATCCAGGCTGTCGGACCGGTACTTTCATTAAAAGGATTACTGAAACCTTTTCCATCCGCAATTGATTGGGCCATAAAATAATATTCTCCGCCCAAATGAGTATTATAGGTAACGTCTACACCTTTTATGAATGGCGGAAATAAGGCAAGCAACTCGGGGTCATCAATGAAGTTCGAAAGGTTGGCGTATAAGGAAAGAGTAAAAACTAACAGGGATAAAAAAAAGGTTATCTTGAAATTTTTTGACAGCATTTGAAAATCCTTATTAGCGTATCACATCACATAATGAACTGTGGCTTGCGAACGAATTTTAATACATACTAAGTGAGAGTCGGTCCGATACCCGGAGTAAAGTTTGTTTTGAACCAGATTACTTACCCAGTATTTTTTCTCACATAATATTTAAATTTCAATACTCCTGTTTTTGACGACTCGTAATATTTATGAAAATCATCACTTAACAGAATACGTTCAGTTTTTAGGTCATAATTATTTTGAAAATCCTGGGAATCAAAAAGTTCCTGATCACCCAGAAACCATGGTAATTCATCACCCTCAGCTGGACCCATGATTATATAATCCGGCTTTTGAGAAAGAACATACCTACCGTCTCCTTTACCATGACCGGGCATTAGTTGCCAGAACGAGTATTTGCTTCGGATCAGTTTTGTAAGTTCAGATCTGCCATTAGACGAAAATAGTTTTGTAAGGTTTTGTTTGTCATTGAATAAAAATACAGTATCTAAGGCAACTTCTCTTTGTCCAATGGTATAGTTATTTAACCCCAGCATATCAATACAGTTCCTTTTGGAATAGTAAGGCCCTGCGCCGGCTGCATTTAGAGCAATAATTGAATCTTTTGGCCAATTATTTTTAATATAAATCCCCACATGTTTTCCCATGTAAGCAGCCGCATCCGGTACTTTCTGACAGACAATAAACTGAAGATGGGGTTTTAAAGCCTTGATGGTTGCTTTTGGGCCGAAGGGAATCATGCTTATTGAAAAATAACAATTTATGGCTATGATCAGTATGGCAACTGAGTTTAATGTTATCGGGGAGCACTTGAACCGTATCTCATTGAAACTGTTACCTATGAGTAAATAAAAGAGAGGCAATATGGGTACAAAAAATCTGAATCCCGGCATATGGTCTCCGCCAATAATAAAGACATAAAAACTGTAAGCAGATAAAAGAGAAATCAGATAAATACGTTTGGTAACAAAATTTCTGAAATTTTTCACAAAGAGAATTAGTATGAGAGGAAAACCAAACGTCGCCAGGAAATAGAATAAATATCGCGCCCCGAAAAGCATTTTGAAGATATTCGTTCCGCCTTTTGCATAAAAAGGACAGGGAAATAAATGGCCGAAATAAACAAAGCGCCATATAAAATATGGTAGAAAAATAATAAGGAAACCTAAGGCAAAAAAAACGGCTTTTTTAAAGCGCATTTTGAAAGGGAGAGAATCTAAAAATAGAATGAAGAAAAATGTCATTCCAAAAAAAAGCAGGCCCTCAAGCCTTGTCATAGCTGCAAAACAGAATATGATCCCGTTTATAAAAAAAAGAGAACTGCTTTTGTTGTCTCTTAAATAAAGAGTGCATCCTGAAAAAATAAAAAACCCGCACGCCACAGGTTCAAGTCCGCCGCAGGCCCAGAATGTAAAACAACAGTTTGTAGCAAGCAGAAGCCCACCGAGGGGAATGTTCTTCTCCTTGCCATTAAAAAATAGCAGCAGAGTAGATAAAGCAAAGAAGGTTCCTAAAAGTTTTGATGCCAAAATGAGATCAATGTTAAACCATCCAATTGCAGCTATCAGGATGACCCAAAGAAACTGAGTGCAGCCCTCAACTCTTTGGCCGGCAGTCCAGGTAAGCCCGTTGCCTTCCAGAAGATTTCGGGAATAGGTTAGGACAATATATGCATCGTCATGGAAGAATTCCCAAAACTGATTTAGGAACAAAAGGGTAATGATAATGGCTGTTGCTTTGTAAAAAAAATTATATTTTAAAAGTTTTTTATCATAGACCATGGTGAGTCGCTTTATAAATTGAAGCCAAGTTTGTTTGAAGTAAGAAGTTTTTTTTAAAGATTATTTATTATATGATATTCTTATAAATAAATAAATAAAGAGTAAAGGACATAATGTGAATTTGACCTGAGTAAACATCAGGTTCTTTGTATTGTAAAGACTAACTTGGAATAAGTTTAGATGAAATTCCACCTAATGGTTCCTTGCTGTGTATACTGTGCTGAAGTTTATCTTGACACACCCTTCATCAATTTCTATACTTTTTTTGACTGAAGGCTGATTCCTGTATACTCTTTTATTAAAAACATGGTGTGTTTCTAGTTTAAATCAAAAGCTGTGATTTCAAGTTTTCAGATATTGTTCTATAAAATCTTCAGCTCAACTTGATCCTAAATATATTTTAACTAAATGTACAGAAGGTTAGTATGGTGTCCTGTCATAAGGTCATTAAGCAGGGTCTGATCTTTGGTTTTGCTGTTGGTCTTATGGCAACAGTGTTTGATTCGTTGTACATGGTCGTTGCCGAAAGATTTGCGCCTTTAAGCTATCCTGTTCAGCTAGTTTTTTTAAATGTTCTGGTTTGGACCTCGCTGGGTTTTTTGTGCAGTCTTTTCTTCTTTTTCTTTGCAGTAAAGAGAAAAAATTCTGTTCAAAATGAACCGTTTTACCGGTGTCTGTTCTTTCTTCTGCCTGTTACTCTTCTTTACGGTGTTTCTGGAAGACTTTACTTTCCCATGGGTAACTGGTTTATGGATCAGGCGCCTGTATCTTTTGACCGTAATTTATCTGTTGTCTGGGCGCTGGCCATTGTTGTATTTGCCCTGTTTTATTCAAAGAAGCAGTCTGCAAGGGATTATTTTCCTGCAATGCTTTTTATTCCTGAAATAACAGCGGTCATGTTTTTCTTTCACTTTTGTTCAAACCTGCCCCACTATAAATTACTGATATGGTTTTTTATCTGTGTAAAAAATATACTGCATTTACCTGTATCAAACACCGCCCTTCCTGCAGTTTTATATATCACAGGGGTGCCGGTTGTTTTTGTCCTGTATTATGTGGCTTTCACTTTATGCAACAAGCGGATTTTAAAAGGGAAGTATCTTTCTGTCTGGCTGCTTTTTGTTTTAACGCTGCTTTTTTTAACAGGCTGTTTTGCTTATAATTTTCAGAAATACCATTCCCTCGATCTTAACATTCCAGCAAAGACGACTCATTTCCAGGGTAGAAAAGTCAGCCAGATATTGTTTATTGTAATGGATACCGTCCGGGCCGATCGTCTTTCCATTTACGGAGGTCCAAATAAAACTTCTAATCTTGAACAGTTCTCGAAAGATTCTCTTGTCTTTGAAAACTGTATTGCGTCTTCTTCGTGGACAGTCCCTTCCCATGCCTCCATGTTTACCGGTCTCTATCCGGTTGAGCACGGCAGTCATGGTAAACCGGGAACCGGTAAGCTCAATATTGTCGGAGACCCCATTCATAATCCCTTATCAGAGGATTTTCACACACTGGCTGAGCGATTCCGGGACGCAGGATATAAAACCGGTGCAGTATCATCAAATGTTCTTTTTATTAAACAAAATGGGCTGACGCAGGGGTTTCAAGCTGTTGATCTGTCCTGGAATATCGGTAATATCTATCAAACATTTCCTTTCCGGCCGTTGATTCATTTTTTCAGCCGCATCACCGGAATTACACCCAAGCATCATAAGTTTTACCGTTCTGCTGATGACATTAACACGGCAGGCATGAAGATGCTAAGTCAGTTCGGGCGGGATCCTTTCTTTCTTTTCATGAATTATTTGGATGCCCATGAACAGTATTCTCCTCCCCGGCCTTTTCTGGCTAATTTTTGTGCTGAACCGTTTCCCCAGCTTTATAGTCTGAAACTTTTTTGGAACCGTACCAAAAAAAGCATGGAACAAGAAGAATGGGTTAACCATCAGCTGGCGCTTTACGATGCGGAAGTGGCCTACCTTGATCAGCAGCTCGGCGACCTGTTTGAAAGTTTGAAAGCAGAGGGGCTATATGATTCTTCCCTGATTATTGTCACTTCGGACCACGGGGAGCTGTTCCGGGGGCATGGGTACACAGCTCACCGGGGGCCGCTTTACAATGGTTCCATACATGTACCGCTTATTATCAAGTTTCCTCAAAAAGAAAAGATTGGACTCAAGTCAGAAAGGATCAATCTCTGTGATCTTTTCCCAACCATCTTATCAATCTGCGGTCTTCCCGTTCCGGAAGATATTTCTGCTTCACCTTTCGGAAGAGATGCGGAACAAACGGTTTCAGAGTTTTACGGTTTTGAAACCGGTAAACACCGGGCACTGTATGAAAATAATTATAAATATATGAAGTACGAAAAAAACAAGCTGTCTGAGCTTTATGATATTGTTGTAGACCCTGAAGAAAAAGATAACCTTATTGACCGTTATCCGAATCTAGCAGAAGCTATGGAAAATAAATTATCGGACTGGGAAACAAAACATCTTCCGCGCTATGACCTTCCCAAAGAAAAAGACAGTGCGGGAGAAAAGGTTAATCTTGAAGCACTGAAAGCGCTTGGATATATCCAGTAGGTTTGTAAAAATCGACAAAGACAATGAATAATGGCTCAAACCTGCACTTCTTGCTTTTTCCGAGCTATCTTCAGGGACTATAAAAAAAGAGGGTGTTTCTAGAACCGCTTTCTTATTTTCTTTGAAATTTTCTACCGATATTATATCAGTTGCAGAGCAAAACATATTCATCTAGAGTAGATGGCGGGATTACCCCCGCCATCTCTCACACCACCGGGCATACGGTTCCATACCACGGCTGTTCCTTACATTAATGCTGTTCTGAAGCTTCTTAATTTCTCAAGCGCAGATAACACGATTCAGGGCTTTCACCATTTTATCGCGTTCGACCATACACTCGATCAAGCACTGAGCTTCAGGGATGGGGTTCTCTTTCATCAATGTGTGCCTTGGCATACTCACAGATGCCCTCCCGGATTCCGTCCAGTACTCTCTGTGTGAGCACACAACATCTCAGTCATGTCTTCTATGCCTCCAAACACATGCACAACAAAAGTTTCCATTCCTTAATGTAAAGTTCGGGCCTTTATCTACGGTCGAAGCAGACAACTATGCCCTCGGCTGACTTCTCATATCACATCCCGCCGCCTCACGGCAACGGTAGCACAAAGGCATGACATGAGACCTCCCCGGGTAATGCGCACTCACCTTCACGCTTAGCAGCTCCTCTACGGGGAAAGAAAGCACGACTCATAACGGAGGCAATGATCAAGCACTTCATCTTTTTCAAAGGTTTGTTTAAACGATCACTTTCGACAATGGTAAAGAGTTTACCGGTCACGAATTGATCACCGAAAGACTGTCCGGTGAAACTTATTTTGCCAAGCCATACCATTCATGGGAGAGAGGGCAAAATGAAAATGCTAACGGTCTTTTACGTCAGTATTTTCCTAAATCAATGGAACTGATTGATGTTGAAAATGGAGCCGTCATTGATGCAGTGCATAAACTTAATGATCGACCACGTAAATGCCTAAATTTCAAAACTCCCTACGAGGTATTTGAAGAACTTACTGGGATTAATGTCAAACAATCTTGGGGTTATGCACTTTCGACTTGAATGCAGCCAGTTCAGCTTTGATCCGGTTTTCAACTGTTTATACTTTCTAAACTTACCCCCATAACAAAATATAATCGAAGGCTGTTAAAGTGAATTGAAAATAATTTAAATATATAGGAAAATAATACGGGGCAGCTAAAAATTGTCAAAGTATATGTTTTCACTTTTTATCAATTTCTGTGTTTTGGATACTCTTGGTAAAATATAAATAAAAAAGCAGAGGCCGTTTTCGACCTCTGCCCTTTTATTTAAAATATATTATTTAACTTCTACTGTAATCACTCAGCCGTTGCAGTAAAGTCATAAGACTGAATTACTGCCTGAGGCATTTTCGGGTAATCCACTTCCGGTACAAAAGTATAACCTGAAAGCTCCGGAACAAGAGTTCGGTATCCCGTCCCCAGATTGCCGAATAATGAATAGTAGCCATCTGAATCTGTGGTATCAGAAGCTAATTCAATATCACCGCCACATGAGGGTTTATATATCCTGAC